>VFQU01001086.1_pt1 | contig 17770 bp, 17 predicted proteins | sample 3512311 | NCBI WGS metagenome assembly VFQU01 (sample SAMN10412377, study PRJNA504923) | tailings metagenome | isolation source: Relicate 3 Philex TSF3 active mining site | place: Philippines: Tuba, Benguet | collected 2017-08-29
TCAACTTTCAGACCAGCCAGTTCACCCTGACACGCGGCCCGATCTTCTGCGAATTGCTGCTGGCCGATGAAATCAACCGCACCCCGCCCAAGACGCAGGCCGCGCTGCTCGAAGCCATGCAGGAACGCCGCGTGACGCTGGATGGGGAAACCTATCCGCTGCCCGACCGGTTCATGGTGGTGGCAACCCAGAACCCGATCGAAAATCAGGGCGTCTATCCCCTGCCCGAGGCCCAGCTTGACCGCTTCTTGTTCAAGCTGCTGGTGCCCTATCCCGATGAGGCCGAAGAAGCGCGCATTGTGGCAGAATACAGCCAGCGACAGGGGCCGCAGCGCCCGTCTGATATCGGGGTGGCGGAGATCGCGGATGCAGCGCGGCTGGCCGCCATCGGGAGCGCGCTTGACGCGGTGCGCGTGGCGGACGAGATCACCGCCTATGTCGTGCGACTGGTGCGCGCCACCCGGACGCATCCCGAACTTGCCGTCGGCGCATCCCCGCGCGCAGCGGTGCTGCTGGCGGGCGCGGCGCGGGCGCGCGCGGCGCTGGCGGGCCGTGCCTATGTGCTGCCCGATGATGTGAAAGCGCTGGCCGTGCCGGTGCTGCGCCACCGCCTCACCCTGACACCCGCTGCCGAGATCGAAGGGCGCGACATCGAAGCGCTGGTTGGGGAACTGGTCGAACAGGTCGAGGTGCCGCGTTAAGCGCCTTGCCACCTTGCTGGCGCGCGTGCCTGCGCCTGCCGTGGTGCCCACCGCGCGCGCGGGCTGGGCCATCGCAGCGCTTGCGCCGCTCGCAGTGCTGATCGCAGCGGCTGCGCCTGCTGCCTGGGCGCTTGCCCCAGCCGCAGCGCTCGTGGTGCTGGCGCTGGTGGTTATCGATGGCTGGCTGGCCGGGCCGTGCCGCGATTGGCGGGTGGAAGCACCCGATGATGCCGAAGTCGGCCAGCCGCTGCGCTTGCGGATCAGCGCCGCGCTTCGCGCCGCCGGTGCTGAGGCGGCGCTTGCCGGTGATGCGCGCCTGGGCGGCGGAGGGCGGGTTAGCGTGCGGCTCACCCCTGACGGCGATGGGCTGGCGGGCGAGGCGATACTCATTCCCACGCGGCGCGGCACCGCAGCAATCGGGCGAGTGTGGCTGCGCTGGGAAGGGCCGCTGGGCCTTGGCGCAAGGCAGATTGCCGACCCGCTCACCCACGCCATCCGCATCTGGCCCGACTTGTCGCCGGTGCGCAGCCGCGACATGCAGACCTTCCTGCGCGATGCGCAAAGCGGCCTCATCGCCCGGCGCATCCGCGGCGAAGGCACCCAGTTCGAAGCCTTGAGCGAATATGAGGCAGGAATGGATCGTCGCCGCATCGACTGGAAGGCGAGCGCACGCCACACCCGGCTTTACGCCCGCGAGAACGAGGCTGAGCGCAACAACCACATCGTTTTCGCGGTGGATTGCGGGCAGGCGATGTGCGAGCCGCTCGATGGTCAACCGCGCATCGACCGCGCGGTGACAGCGGCGCTCACCTGCGCTTATGTTGCGCTCAAGGGCGGCGATAAATGCGCGCTGTTCGGCTTTGCCAGGCAGCCGCAGCTGCTTACGCCGTTCATCGGCGATGCGCGCGCCTTTCACCGCTTGCAATCGGCTGCCGCCAGCCTCGATTACACCAGCGCCGAGGCCAATTTCACGCTTGCGCTCGCCACGTTGACGACACGGCTGAAGCGCCGCGCGCTGATCGTGCTGTTTTCCGATTTCACCGATCCGGCAGCGGCGGAACTGATGGTTGAAAGCATCGGGCGGCTGGTGGGCAAGCATCGCGTGATCTTCGCGACGCTGGCCGATAGCGAGCTGGAGGCCTTCATCACCGCTGCGCCATCTGATCTGGCGACGCTGGCGCGCGCCATCACCGCCGATAGTCTCGCGCAGCAGCGCGCGCTCGTGCTTCAGCGGCTGCGGCGCATGGGCGTGGATGTGATCGAAGCGCCGTGGGAACGCATCGGTGCGGCGCTGATTGATCGCTATCTGGCCATCAGGAACGCCGAGGCGATTGGATGAAGCTTGCAGCCCTTCCCGGCGCATTTCTTGCCCGCTTGCGCGGCCCCGATCCCGCACGTACGCCCGATCCTTCGGCCGCGACAGTGCGGCTGCGTTCCGATCGCTTCCGGCTTGAACGCGAGGCTGACTGGCGGCGGCTGGAAGCCATCGTGATCGCGATGGAAAAAGGCCGCATCGCGCGGGTTTCGGATGAAGACCTGCTGGCGCTGCCCGCGCTCTATCGCACCGCCGCCTCCAGCCTTGCGACCTTGCGCGAAACCTCGCTCGATACCGCCACGCTCGGCTGGCTTGAACATCTGGTAAGCCGGGCGTGGTTTCAGGTCTATGGGCCAAGGAAAGGCTTTGCTGGCTGGCTGCGCGAATTTCTGCTGGGCGGGTGGAGCCGCGCGGTGCGCGCGCTTGGCACCGATATCCTCATCACGCTCGGCGTCATGGTGGCAGGCGCGATTGTCGGCTGGCTCCTTGTGGCAAGCGATGTCGAATGGTTCTACCGCCTCGTGCCGAGCGGGCCCGGCGAGACCCGCGTTCCGGGTGCCAGCCGCGAAGAACTCGCCGCAACGCTCGACACCGAAGCCGGGATCGGCGGGCTATCGACCTTTGCTGCCTACCTGTTCAGCAACAATGCCGGGGTGTGCATTCTGGCCTTTGCGCTGGGCTTTGCCTTCGGCATCCCCTCGCTGATGTTGATGGTTCACAATATGGCGCTATTGGGAGCATTATTGTGGCTATTTGACGGACAAGGGCTTTTAACAGAGCTTTCCGCTTGGTTGAGCGTGCATGGCACCACCGAGATTTTCGGCATCCTGCTGTCGGGCGCAGCGGGGCTGCATATCGGGCGGAGCATGGCCTTTCCGGGCGAGCTTTCGGTGCTCGATGCCGCCGCTGCCGCCGGACGCCGCAGCGCGGTCGTGATGGTGGGGGTGGTGTTCATGATGATCATCGCCGCCTTGCTCGAAGCTTTCCCGCGGCAGCTGGTTGCAGGCACCATCGAACGCTTTGTGATCGGCGGGGCGATGCTCACCTTCTGGCTTTCCTATTTCTTCCTCTATGCGCCGCGCCACGATGATGATGATGCTGCCGCAAGGGCAAGCCCATGAGCGCGGCCAGCCTGCCTCTCGCCGCCGGACGCCAGCGCAGCATGACCACCCCCGAAGGCCTTGTGCTGCCGCTGGTGATTGCCTCGCGGGGCGCACGCGCGGGGGCGCTGATCCTTGATGTGATGATCATCCTGTTTGCGCTCATCGCCTTTCATCTGGTGCTGATCGCGGTCGCCGGAGGGCTGGTCGATGCAGGCGGCGGCGGGCCAGCGGGAGGGGCCTCCGAATTCCTCCAGATCCTGCTGATCATCGCCGTGTTCCTATCATGGTATGGCTATTTCCTGGTTCAGGAGCTCGGCCCGCGCGGCGCAACGCTCGGCAAGCGCATTCTCGGCATCCGGATCGCCGCACGCGGGCAGATGCGCCTGACGCCCGAGGCGATCATTGCGCGCAATCTGCTGCGCGATATCGAGGTGTTTTATCCGCTGGTCTTTATCGTCACCAGCGCGCTTGGCGCGATGGACGGCGAGGATACCGGCGCGATGGTATGGGCGGCGGCAGGGTGGTTCGGCCTGTTCGCTCTGCTGCCCGTCTTTAACCGCGATGCCTTGCGCGCGGGCGATATCATTGCGGGCACCTGGGTGGTCGAAGCCCCGCGCGTGGCGCTTGGCGCACCGCTGTCAACCAGCGCGCCGCGCTACCGCTTTGGCGCTGCCGAGCTGGGCATTTACGGGGAACGTGAATTGCAGGTGCTCGAAAAGCTGCTGCGCGAGGGCGATCCCGTTGCGCTCGCCACAGTCCACCGCACGATCTGCGCCAAGATTGGCCGCGAGCCAGGCGAAGCGGACGAACGCGCCTTCCTCGAAGCTTTCTATGCAGCCTTGCGCGACAAGCTGGAAAAGGACATGCGGTTCGGCAAACGCAAGGCAGACAAGTTCTCATGATCATCACCCGGCGAAGCCTGATGGGCGGCACTCTGGCACTGGCGGCAAGCGGCTGCATTCCGCCCGATCAAAGTCCGATCGGCAGGCTGGCGGCGCAATTGCGGCTGATCGAGGCGGCAGAGCTGGGCAGCGCGGGCGGCGTGCTGGGTGCAACAATCCTTGAGCCTGATACCGGCGTCAGCCTCGGCATCAATGAGGATCGCCGCTTTGGCCATGCCTCCTCGTTCAAGTTCACGCTTGCTGCTATGCTGCTGGCGCGCCATGCGGCAGGCACGATCAATGCCGACAGGCGGGTGATGTGGAGCCAAGCCGACATGGCCGAACACGCCCCTTTCACCGCCACGCGCATCGCCAAGGGCGCCACTTTGCGCGAACTGGCCGAGGCAACGCAGAAAACCTCCGATAACCCGGCTGCCAATATCCTGATGCGCGAGATGGGCGGCCCGGCGGCGGTCACCGCCTTCTGGCGCAGCCTCGGCGACGAGACCAGCCGGGTCGATCGCTACGAGCCGGAGATGAACCTCGTGCCCGAAGGCGAGTTTCGCGACACGACCACGCCTGCCGCAATGGCGCGCACCGTGGCGAAAATCATCTATGGCGATGTGCTGCCGGAGACGGCGCGCGCGCAGTTGAAACAGTGGATGATCGATACCGAAACGGGGCTCAGGCGCGTGCGCGCCGGGCTTCCGGCGGATTGGGTGGCGGGCGACAAGACCGGCACCAGCGGGCTCGTCGGCCAGTTCGGCACCTATATCGACATCGGCTTTGTCGAACCCACCAAGGCGCGCCCCGCGCTCACTTTTGCGGCCTATTACCGCGCACGTCAGGGCGAGGATGTGATGCAGGAACGTGCCGAGCGCGTGCTGATGCGCGTCGGGCGCGTGATCCGCGAATTCGTGGAGCGTGACCGGACCATCCCGATACCGAACATGTTCCGGCAGGTTTAGAGAGGATTAGCCCTTCCCCGTAGGAGGAGGGTTGGGATGGGGGGGGTTCGCTCACGGAGGCAGTCACCCCACCCCCAGCCCCTCCCCAAGTTGAGGGGAGAACAAGATCAATGATCCGGCGTGCCTGAAACCTTCGCCTCGCCGCCGAAGATCGCCACTTCGCGCACCCCTGCACTCGTCGCGCGGGCGCGATACATGCCGGTGGTGTTGAAGCTGTAAAGCGCCTCACCCGCGGGCGTCACCAGGATCACCCCGCCATCGCCGCCCAGCTTCGCCACGTCGGCCATCACATCATCGGCGATTTTCTGCGCGCCGTCCGCGCTCGCTAGCCTGAGCCGCGCGCAGATTTCGTGCGCCACGCCCACGCGCAGGAAATATTCGCCCCAACCGGTGGCTGAAACTGCGCAGGCGCGGTTATCGGCATAGGTGCCCGCGCCGATCACCGGGGCATCGCCAACCCGGCCCCAGCGCTTGCCCGTCATCCCGCCGGTCGATGTGCCAGCCGCAAGGTTGCCGTTCTGGTCAAGCGCCACTGCGCCGACAGTGCCGAACTTGGTGTCGACATCAAGCGCCGAGAGCTTTTCGGCCTTCATCCGTTCGAGCGAGCGGCGCCGCGCCTCGGTCGCGAACCATTCGGGCGGGGTGACGGCAAAACCCTTGGACAGCGCAAAGGCCTCCGCCCCTGCGCCGATCATGAAGACATGCTCGCTTTCGGTGCGGACTTTATCCGCCAAAAGGATCGGGTTCTTCACGGTCTTGATGCCCGCCACCGCGCCCGCGCTGCGATCTCGCCCGTCCATGATCGAGGCGTCGAGTTCATTGGTGCCGTCCCAGGTGAACACCGCGCCGCGCCCGGCGTTAAACAGCGGGGAATCTTCCATCGGGATGATCGCAGCCTTCACCGCATCCATCGCGCTGCCGCCTGCCGCCAGAACCTTTGCGCCCGCATCCAGCGCAGCCTTGAGCGCGGCTTCGTATTCGGCGCGGCGTTCGGGCGTCATCTGGGCAGGATCAAGCGTGCCCGCCCCTCCGTGGATCGCCAGCGACCAGCGTGGCTTGGCGGGCGCTTCCTCAGCCTCAGCGGGGACAGAACACAGCACGAAAGCGGCGATGGCGCCGGTCAGCATAGCGTTTTTCATGAGGTGCATGGCTAGAGCAAACGGCGCATCAAGGCTAGGCTTGACCGATACAGAAGAAAGGGAGCGGGATCATGAGCGGATTTGGCTGGGCGAGCACCACCGACGAAGTGCTGGCGGGCAAGGACCTGTCGGGGCGCACGGCGTTTATCACCGGAGCCAATTCGGGCCTCGGGCAGGAAACCGCGCGGGCGCTGGCCGCGCGCGGTGCGCAGGTGATCCTTGCCGGGCGCGATCAGACCAAGCTTGATGCCGCCGCCGCTGCAATCCGCGAGGGGCTACCCAAGGCGCAGCTTGAAACGCTGACTGTCGATCTTGGCTCGCTCGAAAACATTCGCGCTGCCACGTCGCGCGCGCGCCAGCGCTTTGCCAAGATCGATCTGCTCATCAACAATGCCGGTGTGATGGCAACGCCGCTCCTCCACACAGCCGATGGGTTCGAAATGCAGTTCGGCACCAATCACCTGGGGCATTTCGCGCTCACCGCAGAGCTGCTGCCGCTGATCGAGCGCGGCCACCTGAAGCGCATCGTCAACCTGTCGAGCCGCGGCCATCACATGGCGCCGGTCGATCTGAACGATCCCAATTTCGAACGCCGCCCCTATAATCCGTGGGCAAGCTATGGTCAGTCCAAGACCGCCAATGTGCTGTTCACTGTCGGGCTGGAGCAGCACCTCGCGGTGCTCGGCATCCACGCCTATGCGGTCCACCCGGGCGGGATCAACACCAATCTGGGCCGCCACCTCACCCCTGAGATGGCCGCCGCACTGATGGAGCGGGTGACCAAATCGGACAGCGGCTTTCAGTGGAAAACAGTGCCCCAAGGGGCCGCCACAAGCTGCTGGGCGGCAACGGCGCCCGAACTGGAAGGGCAAGGCGGGGTCTATTGCGAGGATTGCCATGTAGCTGAAATGGATGATGTCAGCGCCAATCGCGGCGTGCGTTCCTATGCGCTTGATCCCGATGCCGCCGCGCGGCTGTGGCAGATGAGCGAGGAATTGACCGGCATTTCCTATCCGGCCTAGCGCACGAGCCATGATTCTGCGCGACGCCCTGCCCGATGATGCCGAGCCGCTGGGCGAACTTGGCCGGGCGGCATTTTGTGCAGCGTTCGAGCACCTTTATCATCCGGCTGATCTTGCAGCCTTTCTGGAACAGGTTTACGCGCCCGCCGCCGTGGCCGGGGACATCGCTGATCCGGCTATCATGCACCAGCTGGCAGTGGACGAGGGCAGCGGCGCGCTCACCGGCTTTGTCAAGCTGAAACATCCGGGCGGCTATCCCGGCCATTCGGATGCGGCAAATCCGCTCACCCTTGCCCAGCTCTACACCGCGCCCGCGCGCTGCGGCGAGGGGATTGGCGCAGCACTGATGGACTGGGCGCTCGCACAGGCCCGCGCGCGCGGCGCCGATGCTGTGCAATTGTCGGTGTGGAGCGAGAACTATGGCGCCCAGAGGTTCTACCAGCGCTATGGATTTACCAAGATCGCGGATATCGATTTCTACGTCGGCAACACCCGTGATGACGAATTCCTTTATGAATTGAGATTGTAGCCAAGAGCGCCTATTTCTCCGGTCGCAAGACCTCAAACCCTCGCCTCTTACAGGAAACCTCATGTCTGCAATTCGTCCCTGGCGCACCATCGAACGGCGCAAGTGCCGCCAGATCATGGTGGGCAATGTCCCCGTCGGCGGGGATGCTCCGATCACGGTCCAGACGATGACGAACACGCCGACCGAGGATGTGAAGGCCACGATCAATCAGATCCGCCGCTGCGAGGATGTGGGTGCGGACATCATCCGCGTATCCTGCCCGACCGAGGAATCGACCGCCAATTTCAAGCAGATCACTCGCGCTGCGCGGATCCCGGTGGTCGCCGACATCCACTTCCACTACAAGCGCGCGCTTGAGGCAGCCGATGCGGGCGCCGCATGCCTGCGCATCAACCCCGGCAATATCGGCTCGGCCGACCGCGTCGCCGAAGTGGTGCGCGCGGCCAAGGCCAATGGCTGTGCGATCCGCATCGGTGTGAATGCCGGGAGCCTTGAGAAGGACCTGCTGGAAAAATATGGCGAGCCCTGCCCCGAAGCCCTGATCGAAAGCGCGCTCGACCATATCAAGCTGCTTCAGGATCATGATTTCCACGAATTCAAGGTGGCGGTGAAGGCGTCCGACGTGTTCCTTGCGGTCGCCGCCTATCACGGGCTGGCCGAAACCGTCGATTGTCCTTTGCACCTTGGCATTACCGAGGCAGGCGGTCTGATCGGCGGCACTGTGAAATCCTCGATCGGCATCGGCAGCCTGCTGTGGGCCGGGATCGGCGACACCATCCGTGTCAGCCTGTCGGCAGAGCCGGAGCAGGAAATCAAGGTCGGCTTCGAGATGCTCAAAGCGCTCGGCCTGCGCACCCGCGGCGTGCGGATTGTCTCGTGCCCATCATGCTCCCGCCAGGGCTTTGACGTGATCCGCACGGTCGAGGCGCTGGAGCAGCGGCTCGAACACATCAAGACCCCGATGAGCCTTTCGATCCTCGGCTGCGTCGTCAATGGCCCTGGCGAAGCGCGCGAGACCGACATCGGCCTCACCGGCGGCGGCGCGGGCAAGCATATGGTCTATCTGCGCGGTGTGACCGATCACACCGTCGAGAACGAGGATATGCTCGATCACATCGTGCGCCTCGTTGAGGAAAAGGCGGCCGAAATCGAACGCGGCGAGGCGACCGCCTTCGATCCCCACGTTGCCCCGCAAAAGGCGGTCGAAGCGGCAGAGTGATCCGCGCAGCAATCGCTTGCGGGCTGGCGCTGGCGCTTGGCGCCTGCGCCACAACCCTCGCACCGGCGGCCCATCCCGAAGCGCGTTCTTATGCCGCAAGCACCGATGCGATGGCGCAAGTCGATGCCGCGCTCGCCCGCGCCTCGGGCAGTGGCAAACGAGTGCTGCTGGCGATGGGGGCCAACTGGTGCCACGATAGCCGCGCGTTTGCGGGCTGGCTTGAAACCCCGCGCTTTGCCGCGCTGGTAACCGATCGCTACGAAGTGGTGTTCGTGGATGTCGGCAGTCCGCAGACAGGCGAAGGCCGCAATCTCGATATTGCACGGCGCTTTGGCTTCGCCGAATTCCCCGGCACCCCATTGGTGCTGGTGCTCACTGCGCAAGGCGAACTGGTCAATGCTGCTACCGCAACCAGCTGGCGCAACGCGGCGAGCCGCAGCGAGGACGCGATTTTTGCCGAACTTGCTACACTCGCCGCCGCGCCTGCTGACGGGAAGCCATGATCGCCGCCATTCTGCTTGGTCTGGCGCTCGCGATGGACGCCTTTGCGGTCGCGCTGACGCAAGGCGCACGGTTTCGCCCCGATATGCGCGGCGCACTGGCGATTGGGGCGACGTTCGGCGCGTTCCAGGCAGCCATGCCGCTCGCCGGGTGGGGGATCGGGGCGGTGGCCTTCGCATATGTCGTGCCGGTGGATCACTGGATCGCCTTTGGGCTGCTCACCTTCCTCGGGGTGCGGATGCTGGGCGGCCATGTCGGTGAGGACGAAGCCGCCCGCGCGCTGACCGGCCAGGCGTTGCTGCTGGCGGGCGTGGCGACCAGCGTGGATGCGCTCGCGGCCGGGATCACGCTGCCGACGCTCGATGTCGCGCCGCTCATTGCCGTGGCACTGATCGGCGGGATCACCTTCACGATGAGCCTTGCAGGCGCCGTGCTGGGGCGGCGCGCGGGCGATGCGCTTGGCCCGTGGGCCGAGCGTGCAGGCGGCCTGATCCTGATCGCACTGGGGTGCAGGATCCTGGCGGAACACATGGGCTGGCTGCCGGGTTGAAAGCGGCGATGCTTCACGTCGTCCACCACGCCGATTACATGGCCCCCAAGCCTGAACGCGGCACTTTCCGCTTCGATAAATACTGGCTGGTAATGGACGAACTGCGCAGCAGCGGGGCAGCGATCACCGAACACGCGCCCGAGCCAATGCCCCGCGCATGGCTGGAAGCGGTGCATTGCCCGGATTACGTCGACGAGGTGCTGCGCGCTGAAGTCCCGCGTGAGAAAGAGCGCCGAATCGGCTTTCCCGTTACCCCGGCCATCACGTCGCGGGTAAGGCACACCAATGGTGGCACATGGCTGGCAGCCCAGCTTGCCCGGAGCCACGGCTATGCCGCCAATTCCGCTGCCGGCAGCCATCATGCGCTGCACGATACCGGCGCGGGCTATTGCGTGTTCAACGATCTTGCGGTGACCGCCAACCGCCTGATTGCCGAACGCCATGCCCGGCGCGTGCTGATCGTCGATCTGGATGTGCATCAGGGCGATGGCACCGCCAGCCTGACAGCGGGGCGGACGGATATCTTCACCCTCTCGCTCCACGCGGAAAAGAACTTTCCCGTGCGAAAGGCGCGCTCCAGCCGCGATGTGCCCTTGCCTGACGGGATGGATGATGCAGGCTACATGGCCGAGCTGACCCACCACCTTGCGCAAGTAATGGCAGAATTCGCGCCCGATTTCGTGCTCTATCAGGCTGGTGTCGATCCCCACCGCGACGACAAGCTCGGCCGCCTTGCGCTGAGCGATGAGGGGCTTGCCGCGCGTGATCGCTTTGTCATTGCCAGCGCGCGGAAGGCAGGCTTGCCGGTCGCCTCGGCACTGGGCGGCGGCTATGGCGATGATGCCCGCGCGGTCGCAGCGCGCCATGCTGCCTCGATGCTGGCGATGGCGGCGGAAAACGCCCGCTGGACCTAGAAATGGATGTCGATGTAATCGGTCAACCCGTCGCACCATTCAAAGTGACGCAGGCGATAATATTTGCGGTTCTGGGTGATTTCAAAGCGCCAGGTGCCCGAAGCGCGGCAGTTGCGCCCCTCATCGGGCGTGTCGAGGATGGTCAGATCCCCGGTCAGCAGGAAATACTTGTCGCCCACCTCGGTGATGAGCCCCTCGACACCGACATAGCTGCCACCGGGGCCGCCATGCGTGCCCATGACCCGCCACTCGCCCGTGCCAAGATCAACCAGCACGCGCACTTGCCCGCGTGGCTGGCCGCTCATCCATTGCAGGCTCATGCCGGTGTGTTGATAAGGCGGGTGAGATCAGCAGGGCTCAGCACCTTGGTGGGCATCGCAGCAGGCGCGGTCTCCTGCGCACTCACCACCGCCGGGCAGAGCACCAGCGCAGCCGCCGCCACGATCGCATTGCGCCTGAGGCGCATAAGCCATTCTCCCGAATCGTTTTTTGCTTTCTGCCTCACTTCGACGCGCTCAGCCTAGCGCATGTAAGGCACCTGTCACCCGAATTGCCGCGCGCTATGCTAGGGCCTGAACAAATTCACGCTTGGGAAAGCGGGAATTGCCGATATAGTATGAGGCTATGACAACTCGTCGCGACATCTTGAAAGGCACGCTGGGCGCAGGTCTGGTGGCCGCCGCCGGGCTGACGCTTCCCGCGCGCGCCTTCGCCTCGGTTGCAAGCGGCACCCCGCGCGAGCGGATGCTGTTCGATATCGCCAAGCGCGAGCTTGATCGGGCGGGCGCGGCGATCTGGAAGCGTGACATTGTCGGGATTGCGGATTTCGGCCTGCATTCGGCCAAGCCCCGCTTTCACCTCGTCAATATGGAGCGCAGCGAGGTGGAAAGCCTCCATGTCAGCCACGGCATGGGCTCTGATCCGGAACATGACGGCTGGCTCAAGCAATTCTCGAACACCGAAGGCTCGAACGCCACCAGCCGCGGCGCCTATGTGACCTGGGAATGGTATGTCGGGCGCTATGGCACTTCGGTGCGTTTGGGCGGGCTTGATTCCACCAATAATGCGGCGCTCAGGCGCTACATCGTGATGCACCGCGCTGCCTATGCCGAAAGCGCGCATCTCGCGAAGTGGGGTCGGCTCGGACGGTCGAACGGCTGCTTTGCCTTTGGCGAGGAACAATTCCGCACCGCGCTGCTCAGCCTGTCGGGCGGGCGTTTGCTTTATGCTGATTCGCTCGGGCTGGAAGAAGATGGCAGCGTCCAGCCGATGGCGGAGCTTGCAGTGCTGCGCTCGCAGCTTCCCAATGATCTGCAACGCTACGCGCCGGGAAGTTACTGAGCAGCGATTGCCCTTGCGCACCACGCGGGGCGGGCGGTCTGCCACTCACGAAGTGCGCAAGACCTAGGTATCCCTCAGATCATCCTCGATCACGATCACCTCATCGGTCGGCGCGCGGGTGCGTTCGCGCACGCGCGGCTTGTCCAGGCTGGCGAGCACCGGCGTGTCGCGATCATAGATGTCGCGGAAGGTCGCCATCTCGCCATTGATGTCGGATGCCATGGTGAAATAGGTGATGTAGGCGGGCATCGGCTTGATGATCGGCACCTTGGTATATTTGCCGGACTTCGCGATTTCGACCGCTTCCTCTTTGGTCGCCCCCTTGCCGAGGATCGCCATGGTGATGGCAAGCTCCAGCGCCCGTTCGGTGCGGATGCAACCATGCGACAGCGCGCGCTCGGTGGCGTTGAACAGGTGGCGCGAAGGCGTATCGTGGAAGAAGATCGCGTGCGGATTGGGCATTTCCAGCTTCATCAGGCCCAGCGAATTGCCGGGGCCAGGCTGCTGCACCACGGTGATCATGCCGTTCGCCGCCTTGGTGCCGACATAGCCATTGGCCTTGGCCCAGCCCGGATTGGCGAGCACGCGCGCGCCCAGCCCTTCGCCCTTCACGATCGATTGCGGCACTGTCCAGGTGGGGTTGAAGACCACGCCCTCAACCGTCTCGGCCAGCTGCGGCGTGGCGGTGCGCCCCGGCTTGCCCACCACCGTGCGATAGGTGCTGATGATGCGGTTGTTGACTGTCAGGCGCAGCTGATATTCCGGCACGTTGGTGATGAGATATTGCGTTCCGAGATCACGCGGCAGCCAGCGCCAGCGGTCCATATTGGCAAGGATCAGCTTGCGCCGCGCGGCATTGCTGGCGGGCGTCTTGGCGAGTTCGGCGCGCAGCCGCGCATAATCGGGATGGGCGGGTCTTAGCTGCGCAAGCGTGCCTGCAATATCGCCGCTTGCCAAAGCCTCGCTCATCAGCTTTCCGGTGGGGAAGCGTTCAGCATCGGTATCGACCACAAACCACTGGCGGCGGGCTTCCATCGGGGTGCGGCCGTCGCGCAGATCCTCGACCAGCCAGACAAAGGCCTGCGAGGCGATCTCGTCCAATTCCTGCGACGGGCCAGAGGCAATCGCCACCTTGAGCGCGGCAAGTTCGTAATCGGCAGGCACGAGGCCTTCTGCGGCCACGCCTTCGATCACGGCTAGCAGCGCACGCGCGCGCGCAACGCTCCATGATTGGGTGAGCGGATGGATGACTTCCATGCCTTGCTGCACCACCGGCTCGGCAACGGCCTGCGGAAAGGCCTGCTGAAAGCTGGCCGAAGGTGTCGGCGAGGGTGTCGGCGAGGGTGTGGGGGAGGGCATGGGTGTGGGCGCACCTGTCTGCACCGGCGCGGGCGCGGCGCGCTGCTGCGCGCCGGCTGCTCCTGATGCCAGCAACGCCGCGAGCGCCGCACCGCTCCAAAGATAGCCCAACTGCTTCACCATAACCCACCCTGCACCTGGCCCAGTCGCCAGTCCGCCTGCATATGCACTCACACGGGCCGCCATAGGCCGCTCTGCCCCATGCTATCAACTAGCAAGCCTTGCGCTGTGATGAATCTGCACAGCTGCGATGCTGCCGGGACACAGGCCGCGCGTGACGCAGCGCATATAGGCGGCTATGCGCGCTCCTGCCATGAGCCCTGCGCCGCGCCCCTTGCTACCCATCGCTGTCGCCTTTGCGGGCGTTGGGTTTCTATCGGTGATGGATGCTTTCATGAAAGAGGCCGCGCTGCTGGCGGGGGCTTTTACCGCGACGCTGCTGCGTTCGGCCATCGGAGGTGCGATCATAACGCCGGTATGGCTGGCGCGCGGGCCTGCGTGGCCGGGACCGCGCGCGCTGCGCCTGCACCTGCTGCGCGGGGTGATCAGCGCTTTCATGGCGCTGACATTCTTCTTTGCGCTGACCCGCCTGCCCCTCGCCGAAACCATCGCGCTCGCTTTCATCGCGCCCATTGTGGCGCTCTATCTGGCAAGGGTGCTTCTGGGCGAAACCATCAGCCGGGCGGCAATGGGCGCAAGTGTGCTGGGCTTTGCAGGGACGCTGGTCATCATCGGGGGCAAGATCGGGCAAGGCGCCTTCGATCAGGACACCGCGCTGGGCCTTGCCTCGATCATGGTCTCGGCGCTGCTTTATGCTTACAGCTTCATCGTGATGCGCCGCCAATCGCAGCTGGCCGGTCCCGTCGAAATCGCGACCTTCCACAGCACGATCAGCGCATTGGTGCTGCTGGTGCTGGCCCCGTTCGCTTGGGACACTCCGCCCGGCGGTGCGTGGCTGCCGCTGGTGATCTCGGGCTTTCTGACTGTGGCCGGCGCGATGGCGATGGCCTGGGCCTTTGCCCGCGCCGAAGCGCAGGTGCTTGTTCCCATCGAATATTCGGGCTTCTTGTGGGCGAGCGTCTTGGGCTGGGTATTCTTCCGCGAAGTGCCGGGTCTTGCCACCTGGGCGGGCACAGCGCTGATTGTTGCGGGCTGCTGGCTAATCACCCGTCAGCCCGCAGCGCCTGCACCGACGGCCGCCTGAGACCAAATTCCTCGGGCGCGCCCCCTTGACCTTGCGCCTTTGAAAGCGCAATCGCCTCGGCGAATTGGCCGCGCCCATGGATCGGGGCACGGCATTCTGACACATCGTTAGAAAGGACGAGAGCCGCCATGACTGCAATCGGCAAGGACACGCTTGGCACCCGCGACATGCTCAATGTCGGCGGCAAGGAATACGCCTATTACTCGCTCGCCAAGGCGGCGGCAAAGCTGGGCGATGTGTCGAAATTGCCGCTCTCGATGAAAGTGTTGCTGGAAAATCTGCTGCGCTTTGAAGATGATGGCTTTACTGTGGCGCGCTCGCACATTCAGGCGCTGGTCGATTGGCAGCACAATCCTGTCACGGGCGCGGAAATCCAGTATCGCCCGGCGCGCGTGCTGCTTCAGGATTTCACCGGCGTGCCCTGCGTGGTCGACCTTGCCGCGATGCGCGATGCGATCAAGAAGCTCGGCGGCGATACGGCCAAGATCAATCCGCTGGTGCCGGTCAACCTTGTGATCGACCACTCGGTAATGGTCGATGAATTCGGCCATCCCAAGGCGATGGAAGCCAACATGGCGCTCGAATATGAGCGCAATGCCGAGCGTTACGACTTCCTCAAGTGGGGCTCGAAAAGCTTCAAGAACTTCACCGCCGTGCCGCCGGGCACCGGCATCTGCCATCAGGTGAACCTTGAACATCTGGCCCGCGCCGTGTGGTCATCCGAAGGGCCGGACGGCGTGATGGTCGCCTATCCCGATACCTGCGTCGGCACCGACAGCCACACCACCATGATCAACGGCCTCGGCGTGCTGGGCTGGGGCGTCGGCGGGATCGAGGCCGAGGCCGCGATGCTCGGCCAGCCGGTCTCGATGCTGATCCCCGAGGTGGTCGGCTTCTACCTCGAGGGCCGCATGGCCGAGGGCGTGACCGCCACCGATCTCGTGCTGACCTGCGTGCAGATGCTCCGCCAGGTGGGCGTGGTGGGCCGCTTCGTCGAGTTCTACGGGCCGGGCGTCGCCAATCTCACGCTCGCGGATCGTGCCACCATCGCCAACATGGCCCCCGAATACGGCGCGACCTGCGGCTTCTTCGGCATCGACGACAAGACCATCGATTATCTCCGCCTCACCGGGCGCAGCGAAGAAACCATTGCGCTCGTTGAAGCCTATTCGCGCGCGCAGGGCATGTGGTTTGATCCTGCGAACGAGCCGGTCTTCACCAAGACCCTCAGCCTCGACATGGCCGCCGTCGTCCCCAGCCTTGCTGGCCCCAAGCGCCCACAGGACAAGGTGATCCTTCAGGAAGTCGACGATCTGTTCAATTCCGACCTGACCAAGGTCTACGGCAAGGCGGCGCCCGCGCGCGTCGGCGTGGACGGCAAGGATCACGATATTGGTGATGGCGACGTGGTGATTGCCGCGATCACCTCGTGCACCAACACCTCGAACCCCGATGTGCTGATCGCAGCAGGGCTGGTCGCCAAAAAAGCCAACGAACGCGGTTTGAAGCCCAAGCCGTGGGTGAAGACCAGCCTTGCGCCGGGATCGCAGGTGGTGACGGACTATCTGGTGAAGTCGGGCTTGCAGGAGCACTTGGATGCCGTCGGCTTCGATCTCGTCGGCTATGGCTGCACCACCTGCATCGGCAATTCCGGGCCGCTCGCTCCGCCAATCAGCGCCGCGATCAACGGCAATGATATCGTCGCCGCGAGCGTCCTTTCGGGCAACCGCAACTTCGAAGGCCGCGTCTCGCCAGATGTGCGCGCCAACTTCCTCGCCTCGCCGCCGCTGGTGGTCGCCTATGCGCTGAAGGGCACCGTCACGGAAGACATCACCACCACCCCGATCGGGCAGGACCAGAACGGCGCGCCGGTGATGCTTGCAGACCTGTGGCCCACCAACGCCGAAATCGCGGCGCACCGCGCCGCCAATATCGACCGCTCGATGTTCGAAGCGCGCTATGCCAATGTCTATGATGGCGATGAACACTGGCAGGCGATCACGGTGGAGCCGTCCGACACCTACCAGTGGCGCGCCGGATCAACCTATGTCGCCAACCCGCCCTATTTCGAGGGCATGACGATGACGCCCGCGCCGGTCACCGATATCGTCGATGCCAAGCCGCTGGCCATCCTCGGGGATTCAGTCACCACCGATCACATCAGCCCGGCCGGTTCGATCAAGGAAGATAGCCCCGCAGGCCGCTTCCTGTCGGGCAATCAAGTCGCCAAGAAGGACTTCAACTCCTACGGCTCGCGCCGCGGCCACCACGAAGTGATGATGCGCGGCACCTTCGCCAATATCCGCATCAAGAACGAAATGGTTCCCGGCGTCGAAGGCGGGGTGACCAGCTTCGGCGGCGAACAAATGGCGATCTATGATGCCGCCATGAAGCACAAGGAGGCGGGCACGCCGCTGGTCGTCATCGGCGGCAAGGAATACGGCACCGGCTCCAGCCGCGACTGGGCCGCCAAGGGCACGATCCTTTTGGGCGTGCGCATGGTGATCGTCGAAAGCTTTGAACGTATCCACCGTTCGAACCTCGTCGGCATGGGCGTGCTGCCCTTGCAGTTCAAGGACGGCGATACCCGCCAGACCCTTGGCCTTGTGGCAACCGATACCTTCACCATCCGCGGCCTTGCGGACCTCACGCCGGGCCAGGATGTGACGGTCGAAGTCACCCGCGCGGACGGAACCACGTTCACCTTCACCGCGTTGTGCCGTATCGATACTGCAAACGAGATGGAGTATTACCGCCACGGCGGCATTCTCCATTACGTGCTGCGCAAACTGGCTGTCTGAGGAACCGCATGAAGCCTTCGCTGCTCTGCCTTGCTCCCGCGCTCGCGCTGGCTCTGGCCGCTTGCGGAGGCGGAGGCGGTGACGGAAAGAGCGAGCGCAAGGGCTCGGGCGGCGGCGCGCCGCTTGGCTTTGAACTGGCCGCAGCCGCAACCGCACAGGCCGCGACCGCACCCGTGCGGGAGCTGACGGCTGAGGAAGTTGCCCAGTCGCTTGCCACCGGTTC
>VFQU01001087.1_pt1 | contig 17765 bp, 16 predicted proteins | sample 3512311 | NCBI WGS metagenome assembly VFQU01 (sample SAMN10412377, study PRJNA504923) | tailings metagenome | isolation source: Relicate 3 Philex TSF3 active mining site | place: Philippines: Tuba, Benguet | collected 2017-08-29
CGCCGCACCACGACATCTATTCGATCGAGGACCTGGCGCAGCTCATCTACGACCTGAAGCAGATCAATCCCGACGCCCGGGTGACGGTGAAGCTGGTGTCGATGACCGGCATCGGCGCCATCGCCGCCGGGGTCGCCAAGGCCAAGGCGGACGTCATCCTGATCGCCGGCAACGTCGGCGGCACGGGGGCTTCTCCCCAGACCTCGATCAAGTACGCGGGCTCGCCCTGGGAACTGGGCCTGTCCGAGGCCAACCAGGTTCTGACCCTCAACAACCTGCGCCACCACGTCACCCTGCGCACCGACGGGGGCCTGCGCACCGGCCGCGACATCGTCATGGCCGCCATGCTGGGCGCCGAGGAGTTCGGCATCGGCACCGCCTCCCTGGTCGCCATGGGCTGCATCATGGTGCGCCAGTGCCACTCCAACACCTGCCCGGTGGGGGTCTGCACCCAGGACGAGGCGCTGCGCCAGCGCTTCACCGGCACGCCGGAAAAGGTCATCAACCTCTTCACCTTCATCGCCGAGGAGGTGCGCGAGATCTTGGCGGAGCTGGGTTTCCGGTCGCTGCGCGAGGTCGTCGGCCGCACCGACCTGCTGGCCCAGGTCAGCCGGGGCGGCGAGCACCTGGACGACCTCGACCTCAACCCGCTGCTGGTTCGCGCCGATCCCGGTTCCAACCCGCCCTACTGCACGGTCGAGGGCCGCAATGCAGTGCCGGACACCTTGGACGCCCAGATCGTCCGCGACGCAGCGCCCCTGCTGCAGCGGGGCGAGAAGATGCAGCTGACCTACACCGTGCGGAACACCGCCCGGGCGATCGGCTCGCGCGTCTCCAGCCACATCGTGCGCAAGTTCGGTATGAGCGCCCTGCCCGCCGGCCACCTGACCGTCGAGCTGAAGGGCTCGGCCGGCCAGAGCCTGGGCGCATTCGCGGTCAGGGGGCTGCGGATCGTGCTGACCGGCGAGGCCAACGACTATGTCGGCAAGGGCCTGTCGGGGGCCACCATCGTCGTGCGGCCCTCGCGCCACCTGGTGGCGCCGGAAGCCAATGTCATCCTCGGCAACACCTGCCTCTATGGCGCGACCAGCGGCAAGCTGTTCGCCGCCGGCCAGGCCGGCGAGCGGTTCGCCGTGCGCAACTCGGGCGCGGTCACGGTGGTCGAAGGCGTCGGCGCCAACGGCTGCGAGTACATGACGGGCGGCACGGCCGTCGTCCTGGGACCGGTCGGCGATAATTTCGCGGCGGGCATGACGGGCGGCATGGCTTTCGTTCTGGACCTCGCCGAGCGGTTCCACACGCGGGTCAATCCCGAGAGCGTGGTTGTGCAGCGCCTTGCCTCGCCCCACTGGGAAGAGGTCCTGCGCAAGCTCGTCCGCGAGCACGCCCACGAGACCGGCAGCGCCTTCGCCGCAGGTCTTCTGCGGGACTGGGACCGGGTGCGCGGCGCCTTCTGGCAGGTCTGTCCCAAGGAGATGGTCGGCCGTATCGACCATCCGCTGGCCGCGGAAGAGGCGGTCCACGAGCGGGCCTGACCGAGAGCGACCGCTGGTCTGCGACATGCTGTCGCAGTATTACAGAACTGTCATGTTCCGGCTCGCGAGGCGGGGCCAGGCTGGATAACCCTTGGGCTCACCTTGGGTCATCCGGAGCCTTCAACCTGGCCAGCGACGCCGCCGAACTCGTCAGACAGGCGATGACCGCCCTGCAGCGGCAGGACGGGGCGGGCGCCCTCGACCTGCTTGTGCGGGCCGAAGCCAATGCGCCGGACAATCCCGAGGTCTTGCTAAACAAGGCCCTGGCGCAGCGTGTCGCGGGCGACCTGGCAGGGGCGCTGGGCACCCTGGACCGGTTGCTGACGCTCGATCCCTACCACTTCGTGGCGCTGCTCTCGAAGGGCGCCCTGATCGAGCGGCTCTATGGCGCCAAACAGGCTGCGCCCACCTATCGCAATGTGCTGAAGATCGCGCCCGCCGGAGCCGCATTGCCCCCAGCTCTCGCCGCGCCCCTGGCTCGCGCGCGGCAGGTGGTCGAGGAGAGCGCCGGCCAGATGGCCGACTTCCTTGCCCAGCGCACCGCCGCCATCCGCGCCCGCCACGGCGGCGAGGAGGCGGCGCGCTTCGACGAGGCGTTGCAGGTCCTTGCCGGCCGGCAGAAGGTCTATGTCTCCGAGCCGGTGGACTTCCACTATCCGCGCCTGCCGGCGATCCCCTTCTTTGATCGGTCGAACTTTCCCTGGTTCGCCGAACTCGAGGCCGCCACCGGAATGATCGTCGAGGAGCTGGAAGGCGCGCTGGCGGCGGCCGACCAGGACTTCGCGCCCTACATCGACTATCCGGCCGGCGCGCCGCTGAACCAGTGGGCCGAGCTGAATCGGTCGCGGCGGTGGCGGTCTTTGTGGCTGTGGCGCGACGGCCAGCGGCAGGAGGCGGCCTGTCGCCAGTGCCCGCGCACGGCCGAGCTGCTCGCCCGCCTGCCGATGTGCTTCCAGCCCGGGTTCGCGCCGACGGCCCTGTTCTCGGCGCTCGAGCCGCATACCCATATTCCGCCGCACACAGGGTCGACCAATGCCCGGCTGCTGGTCCACCTGCCGCTGATCCTGCCCGGCCCGGCCCGGTTCCGGGTCGGCAACGAGGTGCGCGAGTGGCGGATGGGCGAGGCCTGGGCCTTCGACGACACGATCGAGCATGAGGCCTGGAATGACGCCGACGCCCTGCGGGTGATCCTGATATTCGACATCTGGAACCCGCTGCTGAGCGATGTCGAGCGCGACCTGATCAGCGAGATGATGCTGGCCCGCAACGCCTTCTATGGCGCCGGCGGAGGACCGACGTAGCGGGCGCGGGGACGGATCAGCCGGCCGCCGCCGCCTTCCTCCACCGCATGGGCGATCCAGCCCGCCAGACGCGCCGTGGCGAAGATCAGGAACGGTGCGTCGGCGCCGAGCCCCAGCGACTGGCGCAGGGACACGAGCGCAAAATCGATGTTGGCCCGCTCTCCCGTGGCCTCCTCTACGACAGCTAGCAGTTCGGCCATCTGCGGGTCCGGGGGGCAGGCCGCCAGCAGGGCGCGGGCGCGGGGATCACCCTCCGGATAGAGGGGGTGACCGAACCCCGGCGTCGGCGCGGCGCGGGCCAGCCGTCCGGCGATCGTCGCACGCGGCCCGATGCGGCCGGCTTCCTCGACCAGGTTCAGCACCCGCGCCGCCATGCCCCCGTGCAGCGGCCCCGACAGGGCGCAGAGGCCAGCCAGGGCCGCGGCCGCCAGCCCGGCCCCGGTCGAGGCTGCGACCCGGGCGGCGAAGGTCGAGGCGTTCAGTTCATGGTCGGCGAGCAGAACCAGCGCGGTTCGCAGGGCCTCCGCTCCCTGCGGACCCGCACCCCAGGCGGCGGCCAGACGCTGGTGGATCGGACCTTCGCCGACCCGGCCCGCGACCGCGTCGGCGGCGAGGTCCAGCAGGCCGGCGCCTTCCACCGCCAGCGCCAGCGGCGCCCGCCCGCGCGCCGGTGGCTCGGCCGCCGCCATGGCCGCCAGCGCCGCGAACAGCCGGGCGCGGCCATCCTCCATGGCTGGCGGCGCGATCCGTTCGGCGGTCTTGAGCACAGCCCCGTGACCGCCGCGCAGCAGGCGAGCGACCTGTTCGAGCGTTTGGGTGCGGGCAAGCTCAGCCGCGTCGCGCCCCCGGTACCAGAGGCGGCCCCCGGCGATGGTGGTGATGGCGCTGGCCAGAACCGGCTCGCCCCAGGCGATGGCGCCCTCGGCGACGGCCTGGGCCTTTCGCCCGCGCGCGCGGCGCTCGGCGAGTGCGGCGATGTCGGCGGCCCGATAGAGGCTGCGCCGGGGATCGGCCGCATCGGTCCGCGCCATGACGCGCCCCCGGCTGACATAGGCGTACAGCGTCTGTGGCCGAACGTTCAGCCGCTCCAGCGCCGCCTCGCGGCTGATCCAGTCCTCAGACATTGATTATATTGATCAAGATTGACGATACATCATCAGAGCGCGAACTGTCCGCCAACACAAGATCGAATGAAGGAGATCGTCATGACGGACATGGCTCACCCCGAAGGCCTTGAAGGCGTCATCGCCGCCCGCACCGTGCTGTCCGAGGTCGACGGCCAGGCAGGCCGGCTGGTCATTCGCGGCTGGACGCTGGATCAGCTGGTCGGCCGCACCCGGATCGAGGACGCTGTCAGCCTGCTGTTCGACGGCTTCTTCGAGGATCTGCCCAAGGATATCGGCCCTGCCCTCGGCGCGGCGCGGGTGGCGGTGTTCGAGGAGGTCTCGGCGCTGGACGACGGCCTGCTGAAGCTTGGTCCGGTGGAGGCGATGCGGGCGCTGATCGCGCGGCTCCCGGACGGCGAGGACCTGGAGACCGCCCTGAAGCTGATCGCCGCGCCGGCGGTGTTCCTGCCGGCTGTTGTGCGGCTTCAGGCCGGGGAGACCCCGGTGGCGCCTGATGCGGCGCTGTCCCACGCCGCCGACCTTCTGCGGATGCTGCACGCCCGGCCCGCGGCGCCGGGCCACGCCGAGGCCATGGACGCCTACCTTGTCACCGTCTGCGACCATGGGCTCAACGCCTCGACCTTCGCCGCGCGCGTGACGGCCTCGACGCGGGCCGGGCTGACCAGCGCGGTTCTGGCCGGGGTCTCGGCGTTGAAGGGACCATTGCACGGCGGCGCCCCGGGACCGGTGATCGAGATGCTAGACGCCATTGGCCGGCCCGAGAACGCCCGCGCCTGGATCGAGGCGGCGCTGGATCGGGGCGAGCGGCTGATGGGCTTTGGCCACCGCATCTACAAGGTCCGCGACCCGCGCGCCGACGCCCTCAAGGGTGCGGTTCGCAGGCTGGCCGGACAGTCCGGCCGGCTGCCTGGGCGGCTGGCGTTCGCCGAGTCGGTCGAGGCGGCGGCGCTGGCGATCCTGCGGGAGCGCAAGCCGGACCGTCCGCTGGACGTCAATGTCGAGTTCTTCACCGCACTGCTGCTGGAAGCCCTGGCCTTTCCGCCGGCGGCCTTCACCGGCGTCTTCGCCGTCGGGCGGGTCGCGGGATGGTTGGCGCATGCCCGCGAGCAGCAGGTCGGGGGCCGGCTGATCCGGCCCCAGTCGGTCTACATCGGCCCGGCGCCGCTACGCGCGGCCTGAGACATCAGGCGGCGACGGCGTCCATCTCGCGGCTCACCGCCAGGGCGGCGGCGCGGGGATCGATCGCGGCGGTGATCGGCCGGCCGACGACCAGGTGGCTGGCGCCGTTGGCCAGGGCGTCCGCCGGCGTGGCGGCGCGGGCCTGGTCGTTCATCGCCGCGCCGGCCGGCCGGATGCCGGGGGTCACGACCAGGAAATCGGGACCGCCGATGCGGCGGGCGATCGGCGCCTCGTGCGGGCTGGCGACGACGCCGTCGGCGCCGGCGTCGATCACCTGGCGGATGCGACGCTCGACCAGCGCCTCGACGCCCATGCCGTAGCCCATGGCCGCCAGGTCCTGGCCGTTGAGGCTGGTCAGGACGGTGACGCCGAGGATCCTGGCGTTCTGGTCGCCGCCTCGGCCGCGCACCGCCGCCTCCAGCACCTGGGGATGGGCGTGCACCGTCAGCAGGTCGCAGGCGCCGGAGCCGACGATGGCGGCGGTCGCCTTCTCCACCGTCGCGCCGATGTCGTGCAGCTTCCAGTCCAGGAAGACCTGCCGGCCGCGGGCCTTGAGGTCGCGCGCCATCTCCATGCCGCCGGTGGCGAGCAGTTGCAGGCCGATCTTGTAGAAGCCGACGCTGTCGCCCAGGCTCTCGACGAGCCCTTCGGCCTCGGCGCGGGTCGGCAGGTCGAGGGCGACGATGAGGCGCGGGTCGGCCATGGGCGAACTCTCCTGTCGGGCGCGCGCGACCGTCGGCCGCCGACGCGGCAGGCGAACAGGGTTCGGCGCGCGAATCCTGAAGTTTTGGGCTAGAGAGGTCTCATGAGCGCCACGGACCTTGCCGTCAACTTCTTCGTCGCCCTGTTTGCCCTGATCGATCCGATCGGGAACGTGCCGGTGTTCGCCGCCGCGACCGCGGGCGCGCTGGCGGCCGGGCGGCGGATGGTGGCGCTGTACATCAGCGTCTTCGCCTTCCTGTTCCTGACCTTCTTCTACTTTACCGGCCTGACCTTGCTGGAGTTCTTCGGCATCTCGCTGCCGGCGTTCCGCATCGCGGGCGGAGTGATCCTGTTCCTGCTGGGCCTGGACATGGCGCGGGACGACTTCACCGCCAAGTTCGCCGACGCGGCCGAGGCAGGCGAGGTCGAGGGGGCGGCGGCCTATGCGCGGCGGCGGTTCGAGCGGCTGGTGGTGCCCTTCGCCATGCCCCTGCTGATCGGCCCCGGGGCGATCTCGACGGTGGTCATCTACGCCAGCGAGGCCAAGCAGTTCGGCTGGGTGGGCGACGCGGTCGGCATCGGGGCGCTGTTCGCCGTCTCGCTGGTGACGATGATCTGCTTCTGGCTGACGCCGCTGATCAGCCGGGTGCTGGGGCGGATCGGCATGACGATCATCGTCCGGGTGCTGGGCCTGATCCTGTGCGCCATGGCGGTGCAGTTCATCATCGCCGGGGTGGCCGAGACGACCAGCAACCTGATCCAGCCCTCGGCGGCGGCGCCGTACGAGAGCCGCTGAGCGGCTGTTGTCGGTCTGTTGAAATGTAACAGCCGGCTGTCGTTCAGCCTTCGAGGTCGCGCAGCAGGACCGGATCGCGCCGGGCGCGGTCGACGAGGTCGCCGGCGTCGTCGCGGCCCTCCATGTCGAGCATGTCCAGGAGCCGGGGCAGACGTTGGGCGGCGTCGGCCAGGCCCGCCTCGCCGGCGGCGTTGGCGGCCAGGGCGGCGGCGACGATGTGCTTGCAGGTCAGGCGACCGTCCTGGAAGTCGGGACAGGTGCAGCTGGCGTCGCGGCCGTCCGGCGCGGACAGGTCGACGACATAGGCGATGCCGCGCTCGCCGGTGACATGGGCCAGAAGGCCGCCCGGGCCGTGGTCGATCAGGCTCACCCAGCCGTGGGCATGATAGTTCTCGCCCCGCATCACGCGGGCCTCGGGCATGCCGTCGGTCAGGGCGGGGATGTCGAAGGGCTGGGCCATGGGGCGACCCTAGCCGATTCGTTCACGCTTCGTCCTCGATGCGGTGGATGTCGTCGTCCGAGAGGCCGAAATGGTGGGCGATCTCGTGGACCAGGACATGGGTGATCAGCTCGCCCAGGGCGACGTCGCCGCGCTCGGCCCATTCGTCGAGGATCGGGCGGCGGTAGAGGAAGATCATCGGCGCCTGGGGCGAGGGATCGAGGACCGAGCGGCGGGCGAGGTCGACGCCGCTGTAGAGGCCGGTCAGCTCGAAGGCGTCCTCGATGCCCATCTCGCGCAGGATTTCCTCCTCGGCGAAGTCCTCGATGCGGATCAGCGCCTCGCCTGCCAGGCCCCGGAAGGGTTCGGGCAGGTCGTCGAAGGCCGCCTGGGCGAGGGTGGCGAAGTCGTCAAGCGAGGGCGCGGGGGCGCGGGTCCAGTCTGTCATCAGGCGGATATGGCCGCGCGCGCCGGCCATTGCCAGCCAAAGGGCCTTTGCGGCTTCGATTCGCCGGCCAATCGCGCCATTGTGGCCGGGTGATTCGAGGGGCGAGGATTGGGCCCGAATGAGCTGACTCTCGCCGCCGCGGCCGGTTCGGTCTCGCTGGCGGTCTGCGCGACCCTCTGGGCGGTGGCCCAGCGCAGGGCCGGAGACGTGCGCGCCGCCGCCCTGGAGGCGCGGATCGAGGCGCTGGGCGCCGGCGCCATGGCGGCGCACGCCTCGGCCGAAGCCTTCGACTGCGCGCTGGTCACGGTCGACGAGGGCATCGCGCGGCTGGCGTCGGGGGGCGAAGCGCTGGCCGCCTGCGCCGCCGCCTTCGACCTGGAGGCCGACGACGCCCAGGGCCTGATCGACGCCATGATCGCCGCGGACGCCGATCATGGCCGCCGCCTGCGGCTGCTTCTGGAAAAGGGCGAGGCCTGCGCCTTCGAGGCGCGGGGGCCGTTCGGGGCGATCTCGGTCGAGGGCCGGGCGGCGGGGGCGCAGGTCTGGTTGCGGCTGACCGCGCTGGCGGCCGGCGAGGCGGCGCTGCCGACGGCGGCGCGGCTGGCGGCGTTTCTCGACGCCCAGGGGGAGCCGGCATGGATCGCCTCGGCCGAGGGCGCCGTGCAGTGGGCCAACCGCTTCTGGCTGGAGGCCCTTGGGGCCGATGATCTGGCCGACGCCGTCGAACGGCGGCTGAGCTTTGATCCGGAAGCGGACGCGCTGGCGCGCGAGGCGGCCGAGGCGGGCGAGCGCCGCGAGATCGTGCGCCGGGTGACGATCCTGGGCCGGCGCCGCGCCTTCCGCATCAGCGCCCAGCCGCTGGAGGGCGGCGATGTCGCCCTGGTGGCCCGCGACCAGACCGAGGCCGAGGACGTCCGCGAGGCGTTCAAGCGCCATGTGGCGGCGCATGACGAGACGCTGAACCACATCGCCGAGGCGGTGGCGATCTTCAGCCAGAACCGCAAGCTGTCGTTCCACAATGCCGCCTTCGCCGAGCTGTGGGCGCTGGAGCCGGCCTGGCTGGCCGAGCATCCGACGCACGGCGAGATCCTCGACCGCCTGCGCCAGCGCCGCCGCCTGCCGGAAACGGCCGACTACGCCGGCTGGAAGGCCCAGGAACTGGCCCGCTACGAGAGCCTGAGCCCGCAGCCGGACGACCTGTGGAGCCTGCCTGACGGGCGCACCCTGCGCGTGGTCCACCAGCCCCATCCGCTGGGCGGGGTGCTGGTCCTGTTCAGCGACATCACCGACGAGCTCAAGCTCAAGGCCCGCTACAACGCCTTCATCCAGGTGCAGCAGGCGACGCTGGACAAGCTGAACGACGCGGTGGCGGTGTTCGGCTCGGACGGGCGGCTGCGCCTGCACAACGACGCCTTCGGGGCCTTCTGGAACATCCCCGCCGCCGACCTGGCGGGACCGGTGGATTTCGAGGGGGTGGTCGAGCGGTGCCTGCCGAGGCTGCACGACCAGATGTTCTGGGCCGAGCTGAAGGGCCGCATCGCCGATCCCGATCCGCAGGCCCGGGCCCCGGCCAGCGGCGAGGTGCGGACCAGCGACGGGCGGATCGTCTCCTGGCAGTCGCGCCCCCTGCCCGACGGGGCGACACTGATCGGCTTCGCCGACGTGACCGACAACCGGCGGCTGGAGAGCGCCCTGGCCGACCGCGAGGCGGCCCTGGCCGAGGCCGAGCGGCTGAAGCGCGAGTTCGTCGGCAACGTCTCCTACGAGCTGCGCACGCCGCTGACGACGATCATGGGCTATTCGGAGCTGATGGAGCACATGGGCGAGGCTCTGCCCGAGCGCGCCCGCAATCACCTGGCTCCGATCCGCACCGCCGCCCGGCAGCTGGGCCGGTCGATCGACGATGTGCTGGATATCGCGGCCATCGACGCGGGCGAGATGGCCCTGGAGGTGGCGGATGTGCGGGTCTGCGAGCTGCTGGCCGAGACCGCCGAGCGCTGGTCGCGCCACGCCGAGGCCGGCCAGATCGCGCTGACGGTCGACTGCGACGACAGCGTCGGCCTGATCCGGGGCGATCCGCGGCGGTTCGCCCAGGTTCTGGATCACCTGGTCGAGAACGGGGTGCGCCAGACGCCGGTCGGCGGATCGGTGACCCTGTCGGCCCGCCGCGCCGACGGCGAGGTGCTGATCCGCATCAGCGACACGGGCCGGGGCATCCCCTTCCACGTCCAGGCGCACATCTTCGACCGCTTCGTCGGCCGCGACCGGGGCGGCCCGGGGCTGGGCCTGGCGCTGGTCAAGGCGCTGGTCGAGCTGCACGGCGGCTGGGTCACGCTGGAGAGCGAACCGGGCCAGGGCTCGGTCTTCACCTGCCACCTGCCCGAGGCGGCCCGCATCGAGACGGGCCAGCGGGAACTGGGGCTCTAGGCCCACTCCATTGAATGTCCGAACGGCTGAATACCTGAGGCGAAGGGCGCGCGCGGATAACGCTTTACAAAACTAATATATTACATACATAATCTCTCATCCGAGGGAGAGGAAGTCGATGGCCGCCAAGCTCGCCACCACCCGCGCCGGTCGCTTCGCGATCGCCCAGAACGCCGAGATCAACGTCACCCCGTTCGTCGATGTGATGCTGGTGCTGCTGATCATCTTCATGGTCGCCGCGCCGATGGCCACGGTGGCGATCCCGGTCGACCTGCCGCCGGCCCAGGAGCCCACGACCATCAATCCGCCCAAGCCGACGATCGTTTCCCTGCAGGCGAGCGGCGCCATCCACATCGGAGACGCGGCCACCAGCCTCGAGGCCCTGCCGTCGGCCCTGCCGGCGGCGATGCGGGCGAACGGGCTTGAGGGCCCGCCGCAGGATCAGCGTGTCGTGGTCCGCGCCGATGCCGAGGTGAGGTACGAACGGTTCATGCAGGTGGTGAACGCCCTGCAGGCCGGAGGCTTTCAGAGGATCGACCTGATGACCGAGGCGCTGGACTGAGCGGGACGCCGGTCCTCGGGCGCGGAGGCCCCGCACGCGCCATGGGTTCTCCGGACCGGGCTTTGCCCGGCCGAAGGATGACAGGGTGAGTTGCTGCGTGTCCCTGGCCCTCGAGCGGTCCAGGGCGTCTTCGCTAGTGCTGGCTTTCCGGCATGCGGACGACCAGGCCGTCGAGGTCGTCGCTGACCTTGATCTGGCAGGACAGGCGGCTGTTGTCCTCGACGCCTTCGGCGAAGTCGAGCATCGACTCCTCCATGGCCGAGCGCTCGCCGGTCTTTCCTTCCCAGGCGGGGTCCACATAGACGTGGCAGGTGGCGCAGGCGCAGGCGCCGCCGCAGTCGGCGTCGATGCCGGGGATGTTGTTCTTGATCGCCCCTTCCATGACGGTCATGCCGGTCTTCACCTCGATGGTGTGCTCGGTCCCGTCGTGCTCGACGTAGGTGATCTTGGCCATACGCTCCCCTTGAATCCCTTGTTCCGGCGGCCGCTCAGGCCGCGACCTCTTTCATGGAAATCGTCGCATCCGCAAGCTTCTCGCGCGAGACGGGGCGACGGGCGCCGATGAGCTGCTTGCCCATCATGAACTCCGGCGGCGAATTGACCGCCTCGACCGCCTGCACAAGGTCGCCCTTCAGATGGAAGACGGCGAACTTCGCCTGGCCCGGGTCGCCGCGCACGATCAGGCTGTCGGCGTCGAAGGGCATGCCGGCGATCTGGAGCTTCAGGTCGTACTGGTCCGACCAGAACCAGGGCACCTCGGGGGCCGGCGGCGCGCGCCCGGTCAGGGCGCAGGCGACCATCTTGGCCTGCTCGAGGGCGTTGGGCACGCTCTCCAGCCGGAACTGGCGCTCGTAGAGCGGCAGCGGGCGGTGGGTGACGTCGCCGATGGCGAAGACGTGCGGGTCGGCGGTGCGGGCGGCCAGGTCGACAACGACGCCGTTGACGCATTCCAGACCCGCCTCGCGGGCGATGTCGTCGTTGGGAATGGCCCCGACCCCGACCAGCACCGCGTCGGCGGCGATCAGGCGGCCGTCGGCCAGGCGGACGCCGGCGACCCGACCGTCGCGGCCCTCGAAGGCCTCGACCCCGGCCGACAGCTCGAAGGTCACGCCCCGGCTGGCGTGATAGAGGGTGAAGAACTCCGACAGCGCAGAACAGGCCACGCGGGCCAGCACCCGCGCCTCGCGCTCGATGACCACAGCGTCGGCGCCGAGCGCCCGCGCCGAGGCCGCCGCCTCCAGCCCGACATAGCCGCCGCCGACCACGGCCAGGCGGCGACCGGGGCCGAGCGCCGCCTTGAGCGCCTCGGCGTCGGCGGCGGTGCGCAGTTCCAGAACGCCGGCCAGATCCGCCCCGGGGATGGGAAGCTTGCGGGCGCGGGCGCCGGTGGCGATGACCAGGGCGTCGTAGCCGACCGTCTCGCCGTTCGACAGGGCGACGGTGCGCGCGCCCCGGTTCACCGCGACCGCCGAAACGCCGAGTTTCAGCTCGCAGCCGTTCTCGGCGTACCAGTCGGCCGGCTTGAGAGCCAGGCTGTCGGCGTCGGCCTCGCCCTTGAGCCAGGCCTTGCTGAGGGGCGGACGCTGGTAGGGCACGAGCGGTTCGTCGCCGACCAGGACGATGGGGCCCTCATGGCCATACTGGCGCAGGAAGGCGGCCGCCGAGCCGCCGGCATGGCCAGCGCCCAGGATCACCACCTTCGCCTTGAGGTCCGGCGTCAGGTCCGCCAAGCCATCCTCCCTTGTCCGCCCAAAAATGACGCCCCCGTCATCTTCGTGCAAGGGCTTGTTCGAGCCTTAGGACAAGGCCTGCTCCGGGCCAAGGGGGCGCGGCAAAATGGAACGGCCCGGCCCCTTGCAGACTACCGCAGGGGCAGGCCGGGTCCGATGCGACCGGATCAGACCAGCCGCTCGGCCATCATCTTCTTGACCTCGGCGATCGCCTTGGCCGGGTTGAGACCCTTGGGGCAGACCTGGGCGCAGTTCATGATGGTGTGGCAACGGTAGAGCTTGAAGGGATCCTCGAGCGCGTCGAGGCGCTCGCCGGTCGCCTCATCGCGGCTGTCGATCAGCCAGCGGTAGGCGTGCAGCAGGGCGGCGGGGCCGAGGTACTTCTCGCCGTTCCACCAGTAGCTGGGGCAGCTGGTCGTGCAGCAGGCGCAGAGGATGCACTCGTACAGGCCGTCGAGCTTCTCGCGGTCCTCGGGCGACTGGCGCCATTCCTTCTGCGGCTCGGGCGTCTCGGTCTGGAGCCAGGGCTCGATCGAGGCGTACTGGGCGTAGAAAAGGGTCAGGTCCGGGACCAGGTCCTTGACCACCGGCTGGTTGGGCAGCGGGCTGACCGACACCTCGGCGCCGGGGACCTCTTCCCAGCCGTGGGTGCAGGCAAGCGTGTTGCGGCCGCCGATGTTCATGGCGCAGGAGCCGCAGACGCCCTCGCGGCAGGACCGCCGGAAGGTCAGGGTCGGGTCCATGGTGTTCTTGATGTGGATGAGCACATCCAGAAGCATCGGGCCGCAGGCGTCGACGTCGACGTCATAGGTGTCCCAGCGCGGATTCTCCGAACCCTCCGGATCGTAGCGGTAGATCTTGAAGGTCTTGACCCGCTTGGCGCCGGCCGGGGCGGCGTGATGCTTGCCGCGCCCGACGCGGGAGTTCTTGGGGAGAGTGAGCTGAACCATCAGTCTGCGTCCTTGAGGGCGGTCTTGTGCGTATCGGGATGGGCGGCGGGGGCCGGTGCGGGCGAGCCGTACCAGTCCACGCGCCGGGTAAAGTACATGACGGCCGCAATGGCGGCGAAACTGGCCACGGCGCCGATCAGCAGGGCCAGATCCTCCAGCCGCATCAGGCCGTAGATCAGGCCGTACAGCACCGAGAAGCTGGCCAGGGCGGCGAGCCCCTGGCGGCGGCTCTCGAACACCCAGCCGGCATAGGCCGAGATCAGGGCGACGGTGGCGCCGGCGGCGATGATGAAGGCGAGGTCGAACCCGGTGCGTTCGGCGATCGACAGCAGCAGCAGGTAGAAGACGATCTGCGCCAGGCCGATCAGCACGTACTGCGCAGGGTGCACCCGGCGGCGGGCGATGGTCTCGAAGACGAAGTAGGCCAGGAACACCAGGCCCATGAACATCGGCGCGTACTTCAGCGAGCGGCTGACCGACTGGTAGGGATTGGTCATCTCGACGAAGGAGACGCCCAGGCTGCCGGCGCCGAGGCGGCCGAGCGTGCCGAGGTCGCCCTCGGCCGGCACGCCGCGCGCGATGAAGGGCACGCTCCAGCGGGCTTCGAAGCCGGACGGCGTCACCGTGCGTTCGGCCGGCAGGAAGCCGCCGTCGAAGCTGGGATGGGGCCAGTCGCCGCTGGCGGTGAAGCTGGTGGTCTTGGCCCAGGGCAGGACCGCGAGGCGCTGGGCGCCGGAGAACTTGAGGCTGGCGCTGGCCTTGAGGGCGGGACCCAGCGCGCGGGGATCGCCGATCCGGGCGCCGAACAGCCGGGCGGGCCCCTCGGGGCGCTCGTCGGCGGCGATGGCCACCTGGTCGGCCAGCACGGCCGGCGACAGGGCGATGGTCTGGTCGCCGACCTGAAGGGTGGCGTCGGCGCGGGCGCCCCGGGCGTCGGAGACCCCCACCAGAAGCTCCGCCCGGGACCAGTCGAGCTGGGCGCCCACCGGCGCCAGGGCGCCGGCCTGGGACAGGTCGAACTCGGACGACAGGGTCAGGTCGGCCTGCCAGACCGGAACCTTGAACAGCGAGCGGCGGCGAACCTCCGACCGGGTCGTGGCGGCGGCCTTGCCGACGGCGGGGAAGATGACGTGGACGCCGCGCTCGGCCGCCTCGTTGGGGCGCGCCGGCGGGATGACATACGGCACGGCCAGAACGGGGCCGATGAAGGTCTGCTGGCCGCCGACCAGGGCGCCGACCTCGCGCGTGACCCGTTCGGCCCGGCTGGTGCGGTCGTAGACCAGCAGGAAGACGAACAGGGCCGTCAGGCTCATGATGAAGGCCAGGCCGCAGACCAGCAGCAGCTTCAGGCCCATCGAGCGGGCCGGCAGGCGGCCCGGGAAGGCGGGGGTGTCGGACATCAGGCTTGCTCCGTGCGGAGGCCGACATCGGCCCCGGCCAGGAGATTGCCGGAAGGGCGGTGCAGACCTCGCGCAGGGACGGTCGGGGTTCGGCGCGCGGCCGGCGCCCAACCCCGCGCGCGACCTGCCTGTCCCGCGCCCGCCCGCTTCATGCCTAGTAGACCCGGGCCTTGGGCGGGATGTAGTCGATCTCGTCGCTCATGGTGTAGCTGTGGACCGGCCGGTAATCGATCTTCACCGCGCCGCTGGCGTCGTCGAACCAGGCCAGGGTGTGCTTCATCCAGTTGGCGTCGTCGCGGTCCGGGAAGTCCTCGCGGGCGTGGGCGCCGCGGCTCTCGGTGCGGTTCAGGGCGCCGGCCACCGTCACCGCCGCCTGGCCGATCAGGTTGTCGAACTCCAGCGTTTCCATCAGGTCGCTGTTCCAGACCATGCCGCGGTCGGAGACGCGGATGTCGCCGCGGGCGGCGGCCACCTTGCCGATCCGCTCGACGCCCGACTTGAGCGTCTCGCCGGTGCGGAACACCGCAGCGTCCTCCTGCATCGCCCGCTGCATCTGCAGGCGCAGCTCGGCGGTGGACACGGTTCCGTTGGCGTTGCGCAGCCGGTCGAGACGGGCCAGGTGGCCGTCGGTCTGGGCGGCGCGGATCTCGGGCTGGACGGCCCCGGGCTTGACCACCTCGGCGCAGCGCAGGCCGACGGCGCGGCCGAACACCACCAGGTCGATCAGGCTGTTGGAGCCCAGGCGGTTGGCGCCGTGGACCGACACGCAGGCCGCTTCGCCCACGGCCATCAGGCCCGGCACCGGGGTGTCCGGCTGGCCGTCCTTAAGCGTCAGGACCTCGCCGTGGTAGTTCGTCTGGATGCCGCCCATGTTGTAGTGGACGGTCGGCAGCACCGGGATCGGCGCCTTGGTCACGTCGACGCCGGAGAAGACCTTGGCCGTCTCGGAGATGCCGGGCAGGCGCTCGGCCAGGATAGCCGGGTCGAGGTGGTCGAGGTGCAGGAAGATGTGGTCCTTGTTCGGGCCCACCCCGCGCCCTTCGCGGATCTCGATGGTCATGGCCCGGCTGACCATGTCGCGGGGCGCCAGGTCCTTCACGCTGGGGGCGTAGCGCTCCATGAAGCGCTCGCCCTCGGAGTTGGTCAGATAGCCGCCCTCGCCCCGGGCGCCCTCGGTGATCAGGCAGCCGGCGCCGTAGATGCCGGTGGGGTGGAACTGGACGAATTCCATGTCCTGCAGCGGCAGGCCGGCGCGCAGCACCATGGCGTTGCCGTCGCCGGTGCAGGTGTGGGCGCTGGTGGCGCTGAAGTAGGCCCGGCCGTAGCCGCCGGTGGCCAGGATGACCCGCTGGGCGCGGAAGCGGTGCAGGGTGCCGTCGTCGAGCTTCCAGGCGGTCACGCCGCGGCAGACGCCGGCATCGTCCATGACCAGATCAAGGGCGAAGTACTCGATGAAGAACTCGACGCTGTGGCGCAGGCTCTGGCCGTACATGGTGTGCAGCATGGCGTGGCCGGTGCGGTCGGCCGCCGCGCAGGTGCGCTGGATCGGCGCCTCGCCGTAGTTGCGCGTCATGCCGCCGAAGGCGCGCTGGTAGATCTTGCCTTCCTCGGTGCGGGAGAAGGGCACGCCCCAGTGCTCAAGCTCGTAGACGGCGGCCGGGGCGTTGCGGGTCAGGTATTCGATGGCGTCCTGGTCGCCCAGCCAGTCCGAGCCCTTGACGGTGTCGAACATGTGCCAGCGCCAGTCGTCCTGGCCCATGTTGCCGAGCGAGGCGGAGATGCCGCCCTGGGCCGCGACGGTGTGGCTGCGGGTCGGGAAGACCTTGGTGATGCAGGCGGTCTTGAGGCCCGCCTCGGCGCAGCCCAGCGCCGCGCGCAGGCCCGAGCCCCCGGCGCCGACCACGACGATGTCGTAGGTGTGGTCGATGAAGTTGTAGGTCGCCATCAGAGGCCGCCTCCGAGCGCGATCTTGAGGATGGAGAAGATGGCCAGCCCGCCGGCGAGCACGGCCACGAAGAAGTTGGCGACCAGGGCCGCCAGCCGCAGGCCCATGGTCTCGATATAGTCCTCGACGACCACCCGCATGCCGGCGTGCATGTGCCAGAAGCCGATGCCCAGCAGCAGCACCATCAGCACCGCGTTCAGCGGCTGGCCGATGAAGGCGACCGCGCCGTCATAGCCAAGGGTGGCGATCTTCAGCGTCGCGTAGACGACCCAGAGGACCAGCGGGACCAGGGCGATGGCGCTGAGCCGCTCGGAAATCCAGTGGCCGGCCCCGTGGCCGGCGGCGCCCAGGCCGCGGGCGCGGGAAAGGGGGGTGCGGTAGCGGCTCATCCTAAAGCGCTCCCATCATGGCGGCGATGATCCAGACGGCGACCGTGGCGACCACGGCGAAGGCGATGACCGCCGCCCCGGTGGCGTTGGAGGTCTTGATGTCCAGGCCCTTGCCCATGTCCCAGACCAGATGCCGGACGCCGTTGGCCAGGTGGTAGAAGACCGCCAGCGAGATCAGGAACAGGGCGATCTTGCCGACCGGAGAGCCCAGCAGGCCCATGTAGACGCCGTAGGCCTCGGGGCCCGAGGCCAGGGTCACGGCCCAGATCGCCGCCAGCAGGGCCGCGCCGTACAGACCCATGCCGGTCACCCGGTGCAGGATCGAGGTCAGCATGGTCAGGTGCCAGCGCCAGACTTGCAGGTGCGGCGCGCGCGGGCGTTCGCGCACGCCCGGGGAGGCTTCGGTCATCGGAGTTCCGGATTGCTGGGGCCGTGGTCGGACACGGCCTCGGATTTAACCCCCACCGCGCGGGTGTCAACGCGCGTGCTGCACTTGCGAACGGCTCGCGTCTGAGGCGCCGCTGGGTGACGTCCGGGCGGGACGACGGCGCCCGGGGACCCCACAAATGGGGATACACGCCGAACGGCGGTTGGCGGAGCATGACAGCCGGCCCGACGGACGGGCGTTGATGAGCGGAGTTGCCCCATGTCGATCCTCGTTTCGCGCGCCCTGAAGTGCGGTCTGCTGGCCTGCGCCGGATGGAGCCTGATGGCCGCGCCGGCCCTGGCCGAGCGGTTCACGGTCGAGTGCCAGATGGATCGCAGCAGCCGGGTGGAGTTCTCGCCGAACGGCCCGCCGCCGAACTCGGGCGGCTTCAGCTACACCGGCCAGTAC
>VFQU01001089.1_pt1 | contig 17751 bp, 11 predicted proteins | sample 3512311 | NCBI WGS metagenome assembly VFQU01 (sample SAMN10412377, study PRJNA504923) | tailings metagenome | isolation source: Relicate 3 Philex TSF3 active mining site | place: Philippines: Tuba, Benguet | collected 2017-08-29
ATTCCTCATCTGACCCCACTCTTGAGAGATCCCAGTCAAAAGGTTCAACTCAAAGTGAGGGAGGCTCTAGCAAAAATCCAACGCCAAGCCCCCAAAGCTAGGTAGTCAAACCAGCCCTTCCAAGGTGAGCCAATGTAATATAACGATCTAGAGGCATCCTGGAGATCGAAACGAGAGCAGATCAATAGATTACTGGTTTACAGGGTCTTCATCTGACCTGGAAATAACACCTTGAAAAGGCTGGATGCCGGGACTCGAAGCGATCCCCAAATCCTTTAATTCAAGGTAACTGCGAAGACAGCGTTGCTGCCCGAAAACCCCTGAAAACTCGGCATAATTCCAACTTGATTCGAGATGACCTAAGAAATTTTGAGAAAAGGCTTGCATAATTCTAGAAGGTCGGGTTATGATTAGTCTCGCGAGATACGCAATCCTCAGTAGCTCAGCGGTAGAGCGGTCGACTGTTAATCGATTGGTCACAAGTTCGAATCTTGTCTGGGGAGTTTTAGATGAATCACATTTCCAAACACTGGATGCTTGATCCAGATGTTGCCTTTCTCAATCATGGCTCGTTTGGAGCATGTCCGATCGCGGTTTTGCGAGTTCAAGAAGAATTCAGAAACCGCTTAGAACGGCAACCTCTGCGATTTCTAGGACGAGAATTTGAAGGATTGCTCGATCGAGCCAGAGATGGTTTAGCTGAATTCGTTGGTGCGAGTTCGGAAGAATTGGTGTTTGTCCCCAATGCGACCACTGGCGTAAATGCAGTGTTACGATCGCTCACTTTCTCGCCAACCGATGAACTGCTCACCACCAGTCAGGAATACAACGCCTGCCGCAATGCGCTAGATTTCGTCGCCGATCGCTCCGGAGCAAAAGTTGTAGTCGCTGACATCCCTTTTCCGATCGCATCTCCTTCTCAAGTCATTGAAGCAGTTCTGGCAAAAGTGACTGAGCGAACCCGCTTGGCATTAATCGATCATGTCGTCAGTCAGACCGGGCTTGTATTTCCGATCGCTCAAATCGTCCAAGCTTTATCAAATCTTGGAATTGATACCCTAATCGATGGCGCTCACGCCCCTGGAATGGTGGATTTGAATCTCACCACATTAGGGGCGACCTATTACGCTTCGACCTGTCACAAATGGATCTGCGCGCCGAAAGGAGCCGCCTTTCTCTACGTGAAAAAAGAGAAGCAAGCTGAGATTCGCCCCCTAACAATTAGCCACGGTGCAAATTCTCCTCGTCGCGATCGCTCCAAGTTCCACCTCGAATTTGATTGGATGGGCACAGACGATCCGACTGCATATTTAACAGTTCCAAGCGCGATCGCATATATGGGATCGCTGTTGCCGGGAGGCTGGGACGAAATTAGGGCAAAAAATCGAGATAAAGCGATCGCCGCGAGAAAGCAACTCTGTGAAATGCTGAATGTTGCTCCTCCTTGTCCAGAAGAAATGATTGGAGCATTAGCAACTATCCCGTTACCCAATGGTTCTTATGTAGAACTGCAAGACGCATTGTTAGAGAAATTTAACATTGAAGTGCCCATCGTTCCTTTTCCCCAGGCTCCCCAACGCTTAGTGCGAATCTCAGCTCAGTTGTATAACACCCCTGAACAGTACGAATATTTGGGCAATTCTCTCCTGACCCTAATTCAGTAAGATTTCTTTCACTAGAATTACTGAACTTTGCAAAAAAATTGATCAAAAAGGTTCCGCGATCCTTACCAGGGAAGTCCTAGGTGAAATTTGCCATCTTGGTAGTAGCAAAAACCATATCGAATCAGAATGTCACAATCCTGATTCAATTCGGTGTCGCCCTCACATGATACTTAGATGAATGGCTCCCATGATTCCACTAAAACCTCGTTTCCCGGTCTGGCAATATCTCAATCAGCCACTTTTCCATCTTGCATATCCGTTGATTTTGAATCCACGCCGTTACTGGTTCCACTATCGCGTTGAACTGCTCGAACGCTGTTTTATGCAAGACCTTGAATCTCAAGAAAGAAGAGATTAGTTTTCAAACTTGAATCAATTTATTTCTGACGATCGCGCTTCCGGTCATTTTCTCTAACGCCTCCTGACCGAGAATTCAAAAGCACGATCGTCTTTTGGTATGAATGATTTCCTGCAAACAAAATAATTGATGCAAACTTTAAGAAGTTCAAGTTCGCGTGAACTGACCAGTAGCGTTTGATACTCTTAAATCGGACTTAGCGCGTTCTTAAAGTTGGTGTGGGACGAATAGAGCGGGTGTATTTCATAGCTCTTGCATCAAGTCTCACACTGATTTTCAACTTATGGCATTTCAACTCCAGATTCTCCATGCTTCTGACTTTGAAGCTGGAATTCCCGCAATTACCGATTCCGTTAATTTCTCAACTGTAATTAACGCCCTGAAAGATGACTACGCCAACACGTTGATTTTGTCTTCAGGTGACAACTTTATTCCTGGTCCTTTTTTCTCATCAGGCAGTGATCCTGCATTAAGAGCATTACTCGGTCAAGAAGGAGTTGGACGCGCAGACATTGCGATCTTGAACGAACTCGGATTTCAAGCATCGGCACTTGGAAATCATGAATTCGATTTGGGAACCAATACGATCGCAAGTGTCCTCAATGTAAGTGGAGCCTATCCAGGCGCACAATTCCCTTATCTCAGTACAAACCTCAATTTCGCAAATGATGCTTCGTTGAGAGGATTAGTTGTCCCAGATGGACAAGCTCCGCGCCCCAACAGTATCGCCAAAAGTACCGTCATCACGGTTGGAGGTGAAAGAATCGGGATCATTGGCGCAACCACTCCAACTTTGCCCGCAATTTCTTCTCCCGGTGCAGGTGTCGTGGTTACACCTCAACCTTTTGCTGGAAATCCGACTCCAGAACAGTTAGATGCCCTCGCCCAAATCATTCAAGCTGAGGTGAACAATCTCGCGAATACTGGAATCAACAAAATTGTCGTCACGGCGCACATGCAGCAATTGTTCATCGAACGAGAGCTAGCTAAACGCCTGTCAAATGTGGATGTAATCATTGCAGGTGGATCACACACATTACTAGCCGATAGTACCGATCGCTTACGTCCTGGTGATACTGCGGCTGGAATTTATCCATTAGTTGAACAATCTCCAACCGGAAGCGTTCTAGTCGTAAACACGGCTGCAAACTACACTTATGTAGGGCGCTTAGTAGCTGAGTTTGATGCTCAAGGTAAGATTGATCTCTCTACGCTCAATCCTTTAATCAATGGAGCTTATGCCACAGATGCAGCTAGTGTGAGTGCTTTGGTTGCGGTAAATCCCGGAACTCCTGATCCTGAGATTGTCGAAATCGCTCAAACCTTGCGCGATCGCGTCATTATTCCAAAAGACAGCAGCATTTTCGGCAGCACCCGTGTCTTTCTCAATGGAACACGAGAAGATGTCCGAACGCAGGAGACCAACCTAGGCAATCTCACCGCAGATGCAAATCTGTTTGCAGCCCGTCAGACCGATGCAAATGTTGTACTTTCCCTGAAAAATGGTGGCGGAATTCGTGACAACATTGGCGTTGTCAGTGGAGCAGGGGGAGCCACTGGAGCAGTCGATCGCTTACCGCCGAGTGCAAACGACCTAGCAAACAAAAAATCAGGAGAGATCTCTCAACTCGATATTGAAAATTCCTTACGCTTTAACAATGCTCTGACCCTTGTAACCGTTACTGCGGCTCAGTTAAAAGACTTGATAGAGCATGGTGTTGCTGGCATTCGTCCGGGAGCGACTCCGGGAGCTTTTCCACAGATTGGAGGATTTCAGTTTAGCTTTGATCCGACTCGCACCGCTCGCACGGCAACGGCTCCAGGCGAAAGAGTCCAATCGCTCTCAATTACTGATGCCAATGGCAACGCGATCGAGGAAGTTGTCCGAGGTGGGCAAATCATTGGCGATCCAACTCGCACCTTCCGCATGGTGACTTTAAGCTTCCTAGTCGGCGCACCAGGAGCAACAACCGGAGGAGATGGCTATCCATTCCCGCAGATTATCGCTGCCAATCCAACACAGGCGAATCGAGTAGACCTGCTCGATCCATCCCGGACTGGCGTTGCCACCTTTGCAGATAATGGAACCGAACAAGATGCGTTTGCAGAATATCTCAAAGCGATTGGCAGCTTCGATGCAGCAGATGTTGACCCTACCAAAGATACTCGCATTCGGAATCTAGCTCTTGCGCCTGATGCGATTGTACCGAACTCTAGCACGCTCACCAAAATTGGCGGATTAGCACTAGCAGGTGGCTCAGAAATTTCTGCTTATGATGCTGAGACCAAGCAATTGTTTATGATTGGAGGAAGCACGAAGCTCGAAATTGTAGACTTGAGCGATCCGAAAGCTCCAAAGTTGGTTAACTCAATCGAGCTTGCTCCTTTTGGGAGTGGGACGAATAGCGTTGCAGTAAAAGATGGCATCGTTGCAGTTGCAATTGATGGCATTCGCAAAACTGATCCGGGTCAAGTTGTCTTTTTAGATGTTCAGGGTAACATTCAAAGAAGTGTCGCAGTCGGTGCAATTCCTGACATGTTGACATTTACCCCAGATGGTAAAAAGATTCTGGTAGCAAATGAAGGGGAGCCGAATAGCTACAATCAGCCGGATTCGATTGATCCAGTTGGCTCGATTAGTATCATTGACCTCGCGAATGGCATTGCGAATGCAACCGTCAGCACTACTGGATTTGAGAGCTTCAATAATCAAAAAGCAGATCTACAAGCAAAAGGCATTCGGATCTATGGACCGAATGCAACAGTTGCACAAGATTTAGAGCCGGAATATATCACTGTTTCAGATGATGGCAAGACGGCATGGGTGACGCTTCAGGAAAATAATGCGATCGCAGTTGTGGATATTGCAACTGCGAAAGTGACTGATCTGTTACCGCTAGGTTTGAAGGATCACAGCAAAGGGCTACCTACGCTGAAATCCTACGAATTTAAGAATCTGCCTGTTTTGGGCAAGACTGCAACGACCAATCCCAACAATCCGGCTCAAACGACACCTGGGCAAGAGATTCTACTAGGTGGCTTCTCTGGACTGGTGTTTGAAGGAATTGCCGCGAATGGCAATCTGAAATTTGTGACGCACACCGATCGCGGACCTAATGGTGAAGCTGGCGATCTCGGTCGTCCTTTCGCCTTGCCTGATTTTCAGCCTCAACTGATTCGATTTGAACTCAATCAAGCCTCTGGTGAGATTACCTTAACTGATCGAATTGGATTAAGCCGTCCCGATGGTACACCACTCACAGGCTTACCAAATCTTCAGAATGGGGCTGTCGGCACTGCTTTTACAGATGAAATTCCAGTAGATCTGTTTGGGAATCGCTTGGAAAATGACCCACTGGGAGGCGATTTTGAAGGGCTAGCTATTGCAGCAGATGGCACATTTTGGCTAGTAGATGAATATCGACCTGCGATTTATCATTTCAATCCACAAGGTCGGTTGATCGATCGCTTTATTCCCAAAGGTTCACCCACTGAAAATGCCAGCTTTGGCACACCTGTTTTACCAGAAGTCTATGCACAGCGCCGCAATAATCGCGGATTTGAAGCAGTTGCTTTAGAAGGAAACAAACTTTATGCCTTCATTCAAAGCGCGATCGACAATCCTGATACTGCAAACGATAGTACTTCCCGGAATTCTCGCAACCTGAGAGTCCTAGAGTTTGACATCACAACGAAAGCTGTCACAGGTGAATATCTCTACATTCTGGATGATATTAGCGGCAGTGGAAATGCGAGAACTGACAAGATTGGGGATGCAGTCGCACTGGGCAATGGCAAATTCTTAGTGGTTGAGCGAGACGATCGCAGTGGAGCTAATGCGAACAAGTTGCTGTATGAGATTGATCTCAAAGGTGCGACTAACATTAGCACAGTCACCAATGTTGGCGGGAAAACAATTGAGCAATTGACGATCGCAGAACTGAGCACTGCTAATCTTCAACCTGTCACGAAGCGGCTGGTCACGAATGCTGCTGCTCTAGGATATACAGGCATTGAAAAGCTAGAAGGGCTAGCAAGAATTGATGCGAATACGATCGCGTTAATTAACGACAATGATTTTGGGGTCGGCGGCAGTAGTGCAAAAGATGGGGTTCTCTCTGGGACAACCGTTCCTAATACAATCAAATTAGGAATTGTCAGCTTTAATCAAAGCAATGGGCTAGATGCCAGCGATCGCGATAATGCAATTAACATTCGCAATCAACCTGTATTCGGCATGTATCAACCCGATGCGATCGCTCAATTTACAGTCAATGGTGAAACTTTCATCATTACTGCCAATGAAGGTGATGCCCGTGACTATACAGGCTTTTCTGAAGAAATTCGAGTAGGAAGTAGTAACTATCGCCTTGATCCTAGTGTCTTTCCTAATGCTACCGATCTGAAGCGCGATGCAAATTTGGGACGGTTAACTGTTACGACTGCAACAGGGGATACGAATGGCGATGGCTTCTTCGATCGCATTGAAGTCCTCGGAACTCGTTCGTTCTCTATTCGTGACACGAAGGGCAATCTCGTGTTCGACAGTGGCGATCAGTTTGAGCAGATTACAGCTTCTGCTTTTCCTAGCTTCTTTAACTCTGACAATGCAGCAAACAATTTCGACAATCGCAGCGACAACAAAGGGCCTGAACCAGAAGCAGTCGTCGTTGGAACGATCAACGATCGTATCTATGCCTTTATCGGGTTAGAACGCATTGGCGGTGTGATGGTGTACGAGGTGACAAATCCGCGCAAACCCGTGTTTGTCGAGTACTTCAATCCGCGCGATTTCAGAGTCAGCCCTACCTCCGGAGCAACAGATTCGGGGCCTGAAGGTCTGACTTTTATTGCTGCCAAAGAGAGTCCAAACGGTAAACCTCTCCTCATTGTCACCAATGAGATTAGTAAAACGACTTCTGTCCTAGAATTCAATCCGCCTCCTCGAATTAGTGATATTCAAGGAGCAGCACAGCGATCGCCACTCGTCGGTCAAACTGTGAACAATGTTGCAGGGATTGTCACGGTTGTTCGGAACAATGGCTTCTACATTCAAGATCCAATTCCCGATACTAACTCTGCAACCTCTGAAGGCATTTTCATCTTTACCAATACAGCTCCTACTGTGAAAGTGGGCGATGCAGTTCGAGTGAATGGTGTTGTCGGTGAGTTTCGTCCGGGTGGCACAACGAGTACAAACTTAACCACAACTCAAATTGGTGGAGCAGGTAATCCAGCGGCAACCTTTAGAGTGTTGTCGAGCAACAATCCACTGCCTGATGCAACTGTCATTGGAACGGGTGGACGCATTCCACCAAACCAAGTGATTAGTAGTGGTGCTGTCAATGGCAATGTCGAAAATCCGGGTTCTGTCTTTAATCCAAATACCAATGGCATTGACTTCTACGAAAGCTTAGAAGGAATGCGAGTGCAAGTGAAAGATGCGGTTGCAGTCAGTCCCACGAACAATTTCGGCGAGATTGCTGTACTTGCAAATAATGGTGCAAATGCGTCTCCTCGCACCGATCGAGGCGGAATCATCATCCAGCCAGGCGACTTTAATCCAGAGCGGATCATTGTAGATGATGCGATCGTATCTAACCCCCCCCAAGTGAATGTCGGAGATCGCTTCTCTAGCATTACTGGCGTGATCGATTACAGTTTCAACAATTTCAAACTGTTGAACACTGAACCGCTCATTGCCACATCGGGTGGGTTACAACGTGAAACGACATCCTTACAAGGCAGTACGAATCAACTCACTGTGGGAACGTTCAACGTTGAGAATCTCAGTCCAACCAGCGGTGTCGTCCAGTTTGCTGCTTTGGCAGATCAGATTGTCAAAAACTTGAAGTCACCGGACATTCTGAATGTTCAAGAAATTCAAGACAATAACGGCGCACAGAACAATGGTGTCGTTGATGCCAGCGTGACGTATCAACGCTTAATTGATGCGATCGTTGCAGCAGGGGGGACGCGGTATGAGTATCGCCAAATCGATCCGGTGAACAATCAAGATGGAGGACAACCGGGAGCAAACATTCGGGTCGGCTTCTTGTTCAACCCAGAGCGCGTCAACTTTGTCGATCGTCCAGGGGGCGGTTCCTTAGTAGACACCACATTTAACGAAGGCGGACTTTCTGCAAGCCCAGGTCGTCTGAGTCCAACCAATCCTGCTTTTCTCGATTCGCGTAAGCCGCTAGTCGGTGAGTTTCGATTCAATGGTGGTCATCAAGTGTTTGTCATTAACAATCACTTCAACTCGAAAGGGGGAGATCAACCGCTATTTGGACAGTTCCAACCGCCAACTTTAACGACTGAACCCCAAAGAATCGAGCAAGCACAAATCGTCAAAGATCTCGTCGATCGCATTCTTCAGCAAAATCCGGCTGCGAATGTCATTGTCACAGGCGATCTGAACGACTTCCAGTTTTCTGCACCGTTAGACATTCTGACCGGTGATCAGTCTTTAGTGAATCTGTATGACACGCTCCGTCCAAATCAGCGGTACAACTACAACTTTGAGGGGAATGCTCAGGCGCTCGATCACATCTTAGTCAGCCGCAACCTGTTCACTAACAGCGATGCAAAATTCGATGTGGTTCATATCAACTCCGAATTTGCCAATCAAGTCAGTGATCACGATCCGCTCGTTTCACAATTCACCTTCGCTCAACCCAATGGCAAAGGCGGACAGAAGATTTTTGATATCCAATCTGGCGATCGCACAGTGATTGTCAATTTTGGAGGCATCGGACGTGGCACCAATCCGAGCGCAAACACAATCTCAGAAGCCGATACCCTCAAATTCACAGGTGCAGAACTCAACGCCAAAAATCTCCAACTCACGCAAAAAGGCACCGACCTTGAGATCTCTTTTACGGCTCCCGATAGCCCGATTGTGACGCTCAAAGACTTCCGTCTAGACAACCTAGACAATTTGCGCCGAGAAACTGGAGCCGCACTCAATATCGGTAATATTCTGTTCAATGCACAGAAGACGATCGCAGACGATTTTGATGTGCTTAATTCGGATGTGGTGCGTGGCAGAGTTTTCAACCGAAATACAGTCACCTTCTTAAATCAACTCGATAACGTCATTGACGGGTTCAATAACTCAGACGATGTTATCAACGGTCTAGACGGCAATGACATCCTCTACGGACTCAGCGGTAACGATACGCTTCGAGGTGGAGATGGTGATGATGTGCTATTTGGAGGATTAGGCAATGATGTTTTAGTCGGCGGCGCAGGTCGCGATACGTTCGTGATTCGCAGACAGGATAGAGCCGATCTGATTCTGGATTTTGAAGTCGGAGTCGATCGCATTGGCTTATCAGGCAACTTGCGATTTGAAGACCTCTCGATCGTTCAAGGGTCTGGCGCGTCGGTCAATAACACCTTAATTCAACTGACACGCAACCAAGAAGTTCTCACAACGCTGGTTGGAGTGCAATCGAACACCCTACTCCAGTCGAGCTTCACGATCGTCTAAACCGTTCATCTAACCAAAAAACGGATGTTGCGTTTTTTTTGCAACATCCGTTTTTTGGCGTTTTAGAGTTGTATCTCTACCCAGAATGCACAAAATTTATGAAATTCAAGTGATGGAAAAGACACAAAATGTGTAGTATCTTGATAAAGCTTATAAATGTCACTCTATCTTGATAAACTACGGCTAAAAAATTGACATGTCTATCTGATCGAGTGTATTACTTCTACACAACATAGATTCCTCTTCATCTAGCTATGGCAAGTTTAGTTTTGATTAAATTCATTGCGATCGCGACACTCGGCTATTTTCTCTTCCTCAGCCTCTTAGCCGGAACATTAGATAACCCACTCACCTTTGTCGATGCAGGACTACTCTGGTTAGTTGGGAAGAAACTTTAAACGATAAAAACGTCTGATCTTCTGGAAAGATCAGACGTTCAGAAACGTAACGGTTTTCTTTAGAAACGTAACGGGTCTCTTACGATCGAGGCATGGGACCTTTGACGGGTTGTTGAGTTACCTGCATCGCTCTCGTCAACTGAGCCATTGCTTGTTCCAATGATAGTCCTGCATCTTGAGCAACCCAAGTCCCGTCCTGCATTTGTTGACGAAACTCGAAGTGCAAGTGAGGACCAGTCGAGTTTCCAGTGCTGCCGACTCGTCCAATCACCGTTCCCTGCTTGACGATATCCCCAGGTTTCACGAACACTTCTGATAAGTGAGCATATAGGGTTTGTTGGGAGCCGTTCGTATGCTCCAGTGCAACGGATGCACCATATCCACCCAACCAATCAGAGAAAATGACTCGACCTGTCAAAGCTGCCAAAACAGGCGTTCCCATCGGCGCACCAATATCAGTTCCGGTATGGAGACGCTGATTGCCGGTAATTGGGTGAACCCGCCAGCCGAATACCGAGGTAATCACTGCCGGAACGGAAAGCGGGAAGAGCAGACGCACATCGCCATTTCCAGGCATACCCAGAGGACGCACCGTACGGTTGAAATAATTTTGGACAAACGAAGGCGGCACAACTGAAGGCGGTGTCCAAGTTGCGCTAGGTGCGGTACTTGCTGCTTCTACTGAGACTGCGGTTTCAGGATCTGCCTGATTAAAGGTCGGGCGAATGACTCCAGAAATCGCTTTTGAGACAGTGTTACCAATGCCTGTAGGTTTTGCAGGAGCGGTTGTGACCTTGGTTGTGGTCGGATTTCGCTGCTCAATGACGATTTCATCGGGAGCTTGATAGCTAGGAGCGGGACTCGCAGCAGGTTGAGGCTGAACCAACGGAGACTCTGAAACGGGAGAAGACTCGGGAATCTCAATCTCAGCCGGAGGTGTAGGTTCGGCTGCAGCTTCCGGAACAGCCGGACTTGGAGTTGAAGTAGTCGTCAGAGCGGCTGCACTTGCAGGAGCGGGAGGCGTTGGCTCGGTCGCTGTAGATGTAGATGATGGTGCAACGACGATCGGGGAAGGAGAAATAATGGGAGCAGCTTGTGCTAGGGTCATGCTGCTACTAAAGACACCCAAACTACCGAGACATCCAAGCCGTCTGAGTAATCGCTTTTGGCTCCGGTCGGTGTGGGTCGGTGTGGGTCGTTGCGTCATACTGTACTGTCCTCTTTCAGCTTTGCTCGTGTTCACTCGTCGGTAATGACTCTGACTAAGTTCCGCTCGATAACTACTTGGGAATTCTTTACATTAGTTAACTATAATCTCCAGTCATATAGTACTGGGTTTTGAGTACAAATCCGGATTTAGGGAATTAGTTTTATCGAAATCTCACAAATGATCTCGCAGTCTTTCGTAGAACAGTTCGCTTGCCATGATGCCAGCTTTTTCAGGATTTGAACTGCTTTGTTAACGATTGATTTACCGCTGTGTGACCTGAGTAAAACTGCGGAAGTTTCAAGAGAATGAACAGTCGTATTTCTCTGCGAGTTTGCACCAGATAATTTACGAAATCTTCATTCTTGTGGGCAAAGAACTGCCTGTCATCGCAATAAACCGTTACGATAACGAAGAGAAATTTCGTGGATGCCCTTATGCATAATTGGCACTGGCAAACTTGGAACGAATTGCCTTATTTAACCTGTAGTCTACTTCAGCCTTGGCAGCATGGCTTTTTTACGCAACAGTGTGCGCCACGAATGCCAGAAGAATTGATTGAGGCGTTAGACCCGGCTTCCGAGGTATATCGGGTCAAACAGGTTCACGGCAATACGGTCTTATCCCCGTCAGAGTTGGAGTATCCAGGAAATTTAGAACAGTTATCTGATGCAGATGGCATGATTACCGAGCGATCGCAGCAAGCGGTTTGGGCGTGTAGTGCCGATTGTACGCCTGCCTTAATTGCGGATGCGAAGACAGGAAATGTGGCTGCCGTGCATTCGGGTTGGCGAGGCACATCGTTAAAGATTGTGCCGATGGCGATCGCGAAATTACAAGCCCAAGGAACGCAACTTGAGGATGTCCGAATTGCATTAGGTCCAGCGATTTCGGGTGAAGTTTATCAAGTCTCACATCAAGTTGCATTAGAAGTGGCAGCTTCGATCCGAGCAGAACCCGAGTTGGAGAAATTACTCAGCCTGCCCAGTTCGCCAATTTTGCCAGATTCGACTCCCGGACGCGCTCGTTTAGATGTGCGCCGGGTGATTGCAATTCAACTTGAACAGATGGGAATTGCGCCTGAGCAAATCGCGATCGCACCCCACTGTACTTATCAAGATTCAAAAAACTTTTTTTCATATCGCCGTGAGAAGCTGAAAAAAGTTCAATGGTCAGGAATTGTAAGCGGCTCATTTTGACTTAGGCTAGAAAGCTAGGCTTCATCTCAAAGCTAACGCTCGTTCTTTTCACAACTCAAGCTCCGACCTTCAGCAGTTCGGTGTTCATTGATGCAAACTTACGCAGCTTGTGATGACGATCGTTCAACACACTCAACCGTCCTCCGTGCGGATAAGTGGTGGTCGCGTTCCACCGCGAAGGCATCATCAATACCAAATCTCGCTGCACCTCCCGCCAGTACACATGCGGGAATCGCATATAATCATATCCGCAACGACGAAAAACCCGTTCAATCCGAGCATATCGAGTCATTGACCATTCCCGTAGAATCTGCCAAGACGGATGTAAATCTGGCGACAAAATAAACGGATATGCTCGACGGCGCAGCGTGGGCAAATACTCATAAATCAAGAATTCCATCATTGCTCGGTAGCCTGGATTCTCCTGCGCCCGTAATTCCAAAATCTCAGATCGACTGATCCCAAATCGATCTAGCAGCTCGGTTGGCAAATAGCAAATGCCTTGCTCGGCATCTTCGCGCAGATCGCGAAGAATGTTGTAAAACTGGTCAACCGTACCGAATGCTCCAACAATCTGCCAAGTGGTAGTTGACAAGAATGGTAAAACCTGAAAGAATGAAGCAGCTAGCGCACGCATCATAACTTCAAACTCTTCCATTGTCTCAAAAACCATATCTTTTTGAGTATACCGATCGAGGGCTAAAAGATAGCGCTCCCAAGCTTTTAGAGACAGGTGAGAAGTTGGGTCACAGTTGTTGAACCACAGATTGCACATCGATTCAAATAGCACACGATGCGTCCCCGCAGGCTGCACTCTGCCTGTTGCACTTAGCCAACGCCAAGATGCGCAAAAGTCTTGGAAATGGCCAGAATTCCCTTCAATCATTTCGCTTTCAGCCAGTCGATCAGCGATCCGAATCCAGCGAATCCTCTCTAGCCAAACCGCTCGGACTTCCGGTTCGAGTTCCATCACCCAGGCGGCATTGTCCTCATCTTTCAGGGCATCATCCGCGATCGCGCGGTAATGAGACGAACCCACTAACTCAGCAACATACTTGTTCATATCAACAGGTGAATTTCAGTCTTGCCACGGCACTCAAAATTAGAATTCCCAGATTTTGATAGGATGAACGCATGTGTGTTTGAGATCACAGCTAATCCGGTAAAGCTGTGGCACTGCATTCATCTCAGAACAACAAAAAATAGAGCTAAATTTCTGCGGTTACCATTAGGCAACACGTTGGAAAATGGTACTGCAGTTAGCACTGCGAGGATAGTTTATTTCCTCGCGGATTGTTGAGAGCAATGTTCGGAATATAACATGCTGATTAAGTAACATTACGACTAATAAATATATTTACGTGTAATTACGGGAACTCAGTATTTACGGTTACGAATTCTAAAGCAGCACAATTTGTGAGAAAAGCCACGTTTTTATATAGGATTTGAAAGAGGTTGCGCTCATCGTACTTACGATTTATAAAACCTGCTAAATTTCATTGTTCTCACTGCGAAGGATAGGGATTGCCCATGTCACTCTTTGATTGGTTTGCAAATCGGCGCAAGTCCGACTCGAAAATTCCTCAAGGTCAAGAGCGTGAAATCGCCGATGGACTTTGGAAAAAGTGCGAAATGTGCAGTGTTTTGACTTACACCAAAGATTTGAGAGCAAATCAAATGGTGTGCCTGGAGTGCGGTCATCATATGCGCGTCTACAGTCCAGAGCGGATTCGGCAGTTGATTGATCCCGATACTTGGGTCGCGATCGATGAGCATATCCTGCCCACTGATCCCTTAAAATTCCGCGCTCGTAAGTCTTACAGCGACTATCTCCGCGATACTCAAGAAAAAACCAAACTCACCGAAGCCGTACAAACCGGAATCGGTCAGCTTGATGGCTGCCAGGTTGCTTTAGGAGTGATGGACTTTCGCTTTATCGGCGGCAGTATGGGTTCGGTCGTCGGTGAAAAAATTACTCGGCTCATCGAGCGTGCCACTCAACAAAGGCTTCCCGTTGTGATTGTCTGTGCATCAGGCGGTGCAAGAATGCAGGAAGGGCTGCTGAGTCTGATGCAAATGGCAAAAATTTCAGGCGCATTGCAACGCCATCGCGAAAGTCGGTTACTCTACATCCCGGTTTTGACGCATCCAACCACAGGCGGTGTCACTGCGAGTTTTGCCATGCTCGGTGATATCATTCTTGCCGAACCGAAAGCGATGATTGCGTTTGCAGGGCGGCGTGTGATTGAGCAAAACCTGCGGCAAAAACTACCCGATGATTTCCAAACGGCAGAATATTTGCTCAATCACGGCTTTGTCGATGCGATCGTGCCGCGCACCCAACTGAAAAAAACCTTAGCGCAACTGATTCGGCTACATCAGCCAACCATTGCCAGCGCTCATGGGGTACAAATTCCTGGCATCAAAACTTTCACACCCACCGCAGAATAGCGTGAATCCAAGATTGGTGAAACCTTGGGTACATCAGCATGATATTGGTATTAGAGAGGTCTATTCTCATCATCAGCAAAGCCGATCGCTCGATTTGCCGATGCCTTCATCCGTTGGGGTGAGGCTGCCATTATCGTCTGCTGTTTTGTTGTGTTGTGTTGTGAAGCCCGATTACTGAGCCACATTTTAAGGAGAACCATGCTTAAAAGATTTCTTTGGCTTGCTGTAGCCACCGTCTTTTTTGCCTTTCAGGTATGTACCCAGTCTGCCCAGGCATCTGAGTTGGATGCGGCGACCCGCACAGTGGCAAAAGATGCCAATGGTGGGACAGTCACGCTTTCGCTCAAGCAAGTGAAAGAAGGCAAACGTTTGTTTCAATATGCTTGCGCCCAGTGCCATGTCGGTGGCGTGACCAAAACGGATCCGAACGTTGGACTTGACCCCGAAGCGCTGTCTTTGGCAACGCCTGCGCGCAATAATATTGATGCGCTGGTCGATTACATGAAAGTGCCGACGAGTTATGACGGAGCAACTGATATTTCTGAAGTGCATCCGAGCCTCAAGAGCAAGGATACCTTCCCTGAAATGCGTAACTTGACCGAACAAGATTTAGTTGCGATCGCAGGTCATATCCTGCTGCAACCGAAAGTTGTCGGTGACAAGTGGGGCGGCGGTAAGATCTATTACTAAACCACGTTGAATTGCAATTTTTTGGGGACTGACCTCGCCTATGTTGATACATGCTTTGCTTCAAAATCGCTGGCTCCGTGGCTTGGTGATCTTCTGCTCGGCTTGTATGGTGCTAGTTGGGGTCAGTTTTCCTGTTGAGGCAGCGGTTGATCCCTACGTTAGACAGTATTTACAGGTTAGCGATCCGGTTCCGGTATTGATGAACGATCGAGGCGAAACACGATTGTTTTCAGCCGAGGACATGATCGCAGGAAAAAAATTATTTGAATTGCACTGTGCCTCTTGCCATGTGGGCGGTTCGACACTGCCGAATCCAGAAGTGTCGTTGTCCCTAGAGACGTTGAGACACGCGACTCCGCCACGTGACACCGTTGAACAACTCGTTAAATTTATGCGTCAGCCCATGAGCTATGACGGTAGCGAAGAAAACCTCCTTTGCCGAGAGGTTCCAGACTCATGGCTATCTGAGGCTGAAGTTGAGAACTTATCAGGATTTATTCTCAGAGCGGCGGACAAAGCAAAAGGATGGGGAACGACGAATTTCTAGCGGTTTTCAGAATCTAATTTTTTTATCTATTACAGCATGTCAAACTGAGTACGACAGGCTGTAAAATAAGCAAATAGTCTAGAGAACAATGTCGTTCGAGAATTTACTATGAAATCGATCGCTTCCGCTATTCGGGGTCTGTCCCTGGTATTCTGTGCAGTCCTATTGATTGCAGGTAGTCTCTTCATTTCTGCTGCTCCTGCTTCAGCAGATACCGTAAAAGTGATTATGGGTGGCAAGAAGGGTCTAGTATTTGAACCCGCAGTTGTCAATGTGAAGGCAGGAGACACGATTCAGTTTGAAGTGGGTCAGTTGCCGCCTCATAACGTTGTGTTTGACAAGGTTCCGGGTGCAGATGCTGCCTTAGCTGCTAGCCTTTCTCACAAAGCCCTAGAAGGTGCGAAGAAGACTTTTGACATCACGATCCCGGCTGATGCTCCTAAAGGGGAATACAGCTATTTCTGCTTGCCTCACCGGGGCGCAGGCATGGTCGGTAAAGTGGTTGTGCAATAGTTTCGGTTTTTCTCGGTTTTGAAGCCTAATCCCCTTCTAGAATAGGGTGAGGTTCGCGGCACAGGATTGAGAAGAATGAGCACAAATCCGCTTAAATGTTGGTCAAAAATTGCGATCGCACTCATCAGTTGTGCGATCGCAATTTTTGTGGGGATTTCTCCAGTCTTGGCTGAAGTTCCGAGCGGAGAACAGTTGTTTAATTCCAATTGTTCAGCCTGTCATATTGGCGGAAATAACGTGATCATTTCGCACAAGACGCTGCGAAAAGAGGCACTGGAAAAATATGCAATGAATTCGTTGGAGGCGATTCGATATCAGGTCGTCAACGGCAAGAATGCCATGCCTGCGTTCGGAGGGCGACTGAATGAAGAGGAAATTGACGCGATCTCGACTTATGTTCTGGGTCAGGCTGAGTTAGATTGGTCTACCAAAGTGGAAGTGAGCACATCGCAGGAAGTTTCAGAACGTAAATCGTGAGTGCGATCGCGCGAATATTTTTGTCAATTTCGCTCCATTTACGATCGCGACAGCCGCTCTCTCACCCATCCCATTGCTTGTTTCCAAGGGCTAACCGCAGCAGGGCCAGTGCAAAGATTTTGATACGGCTTGCCATTGAGATTGTGCTTGAGATAGTCATTGAGCCATTCACAGCCATGCTGTTGCAAGTCGTCGATATCCAAGTTCCAGAGGATACCTTCTCCATCAGACGTGACTGAGGCAAGTAAGAGTTGATTTTGATCTGGGCTAAAACTGACGCTATTCACTTGCTCACGATGCCCTTTGAGGGTTCTCAGTTCTTGTCCCTCCAAATTCCAAAGCTTCACCGTCTTGTCTGCACTTCCGGTCGCGATCGTCTTGCCATCTGGGCTAAAGCTCACGCTATTCACTTGCTCACGATGCCCTTTGAGGGTTCTCAGTTCTTGTCCTTCTAGATTCCAGAGTTTTATCGTATTGTCCTCACTGCCCGTCGCGATCGTTTTGCCATCCGGACTAAAACTCAGACTGGTAACCCGCTCACGATGCGCCTTGAAGGTGTTTAGTTCTTGTCCTTCTAGATTCCACAGCTTCACTGTGCCGTCTAAAAGACCTGTTGCGATTGACCTACCATCGGGACTGAAACTTACAGCTAAAGAGATGCTATGCGCTTTGAGGGTTTTCAGTTCTTTGCCTTCTAAGTTCCAGAGCTTTACCGTTTCGTCGCCACTTCCGGTCGCGATCGTCTTGCCATC
>VFQU01001090.1_pt1 | contig 17749 bp, 17 predicted proteins | sample 3512311 | NCBI WGS metagenome assembly VFQU01 (sample SAMN10412377, study PRJNA504923) | tailings metagenome | isolation source: Relicate 3 Philex TSF3 active mining site | place: Philippines: Tuba, Benguet | collected 2017-08-29
GGCTCATCTGGATAGATAAAAACCCGATGACCACCCTCACTGCGATCTTCCCGCCATCCTTCTTTTTCTGCAATCCGCATCAATGCGCCAGAAGTGAGAACAGGAGGGTAGCTATCAATCGCGGCTCTAATCTCATCCAAGGTCGCCATAACAGTTCTCCTTTCATCTTGAGGATTGAGGAAGCGCCTATGTCGGCAATTGCCCTTGAGGATAACAAATTCTGACGAGTGCTGTCGCGAACGTTAAGGGAAAATGAAGGTCAGGAAGATAGAGAGAAAGATAGAACTTCCAAAATTCATCTCCCCATCTCCCTAATTGCCCAACTTATTGCCCCAACTCTCTTGATCGCTCTGTCGCCACCTTCACTGCCTGAATAAACGCCGATCGCACCCCATTTCTCTCTAACTCTCCAATTCCCGCGATCGTCGTTCCACCTGGACTCGTCACTCGATCTTTCAAGACTCCCGGATGAATTCCCTCTTCGTCTAAAAGCTGCGCTGTTCCTTTGACCGTTTGAATTGCCAATTCCATCGCGATCGCTCTGGGCAATCCTGCTGCCACACCACCATCTGCTAACGCTTCAATCACGATCGCAATATATCCCGGCCCCGATCCCGATAATCCTGTGACTGCATCTAGCATCGACTCTGGCACTTCTACGACTTTGCCAACAGTGCCTAAAATCTCAGTGGCTTGCTCCAGATGATGTTTCTCAGCATGTTGACCGCCCGCGATCGCAGTCATGCCCGCTCCAACTGCGGCTGGCGTATTCGGCATCGCTCGAATCACAGGTTGACCTGGAAATGCTGCCTCTAACTGCTTCAAAGTTGTTCCTGCCAAAATCGAAATCACTAACGCCGATCGCGTTTGTCCTGTTAACTCCTGAGCAACTTTGGGAAAAATCTGAGGCTTAACTGCCAGCAGCACGATCTCCGACTCTGCCGCTTGCCGATTCTCATTCGTGACGTGAACGTTGTACTGTTGCGCTAAAAGTTCCTGTCTCGCTTGAGAAGGCTCACTCACAACGATCGCATCCGCCTCAAACACCTTCTGAGCAACAAGGCGGGACAAGAGCGCTTCGCCCATCATCCCGCCGCCAATCATGCCAAATTTTCTAACCAATCTACTGCCCTCGCACGAAATGGATAAGAGGGCTACAGATCTACCATATCTTTCGCCCTTGATCCAGTGCTGCAATTAACCTTGAACAGCTCTTGGTTCAGCCCCCCAAGCCGGAGTCGGAGTCGAGGTACGCGGGCGAGCCGGAGCAGGCTGAGGCACTTCATTCAAGACACCTGCTTGCGTACTGACTTGCACACAGCTTGGCGTAAACAAGAAGATGCTTTCGCCAATGCGCTCTTGATGACCGTCGATCGCGTAAGTTCCACCTGCAACGAAGTCAACTGCGCGTTGAGCTTGATCCGGATCCATAATGGTCAAATTCAGCACCACAGACTTGCGCTCACGCAAAGCCTGAATCACTTGCGGCATTTCTTCAAACGTGCGGGGTTCAACCACCACAACTTCCGAAATTCCATTTGCAGCACCGGGCATTCCAATCACATTGTTCATAGCAGTTCCTACACCAGTTGTTTCATTACCAATTCCCACAGCTCGACTGCGAAAACGATCCCGTCGCGATTGGGGTTCTTCAGCTGCTGCTGTAGGAGCAGGCGCGGGAGCCGCCTCTTCTTGATAGAGAGACTGATACTCTTGCCCGTCCATCTCGTCATATTCGTATTCGTACTCAACCGGTTCGTTGAGTCCGACAAAATCACGTAATTTGCTGAAAATACTCACTGTTCACGCTCCATCCGAATAAGTTCGAGTTTTCTGAAAAGTTACGGTCAAATCATTGAGAGTAGCAGAGTCACCACTGAATTCAATTTGATTACTGGATTGTCATTTCCAAGCTGCTTTGCCGGAAAGCAAATTCAATTTTGTTGTTTGACAGCTTAGATAAGTTCTTATACTGCTGCACAAATAACGAGATTGATGAATTAGTATACATCCAGCCATCAGAGTTGCATACTTTCCTTGGAGTTTTTTGCCCTCCGGGTGCAATTGTATCGATACTTTTGAAAGTTGGATCAATTTTCCGAAATTTTCTTTGAATTTTGTTGCAATTCGGAGCCGTAAACCCTTCCAGCCACTCCAAACTGTTGAGATTTCCGCATTGATCGCCTAGCACCAAGAATTTTCCTGATCGAAAAAGCGATCGCTTTTCATTAGAATTCCGGCGTATATATCCAGTCTGATGTAACCTAGCCAATTAAAATACAAGCCAAATTTATCGCTTCACTTTGCGAGAATTCACCAGAAGGCTTAGTAGTATTTGTTACTAGCCGGAATCATATATTTGCAGTTTCAATTCGTTAGGCATGATTTCACTGCTCGCGGACTATATACGCTCTCATAGATATTGAAAATTGGCACAATATCTTAGCGTCTTGCCCCGAATAAGATCCGTCCTGGGCGAATCATTGTTGCACCTGCTTGTAGGGCTAAACCATAGTCATCTGACATGCCCATTGAAAGCTGATCCAGTTGAAGATGGCTCTGAATCTGAATCTTTTCTGCTAACTCTTTTGCCTGCTGAAAGACTTTCAATGTTTCAAATGGCTCTAGATCAAGGGGCGGAATAACCATTAAGCCCCGAATCTGCAAATGCGGTAAAGCAGCAAGCTGGGGCAACGCTTGCCAAAGTTCCTCCACAGAGAATCCTGCTTTATTGGGATCGCTTAACAGCTTCACTTGCAAACAAATCTGCGGATGACGATTTTGTTCTTGCGCCAAACGATCGAGCCTTTGTGCCAATTTCAAGCTATCCACTGATTGAATCCAGTCAAACAACTCGATCGCGCTTTTCGCCTTATTACTCTGTAAGTGCCCAATCAAATGCCAAGTCACATCGGTGAGATCAGCCAGCGCTGCGCGTTTTACTTCCGCTTCCTGCACGCGATTCTCGCCAAAATCTCGAATTCCGGCAGCATAGGCTGCTCGCATTGCCTCAATCGAAACCGTTTTCGTCACGGCAATGACTCGAACCTGGGGTGGAATTGAGGCGCGAAATTGGGCAATACGATCGATCAAATCGGTCATTGGAAGGTGCGTTTATGGATTATCTGAAGTTGATCGTACTCCTTGTTCATCCCGGTTCGTCGTAAGATTCTCATGCGAGCTTCAACGAGCATCTTCGCATCGGTGCGTCCGATCGGCTCAAATTCCAATCCGTCAGAACTGTTAAACACCAAGAAGAATAATCTTTGCGCGTAAAGCGTACTGAATAATTCTCGATTCTCTTCCACCAAACACACCCGGAAGAGCAACCCAAATGTTGGGTGATTTAGATAATTCTCTGTATCCATTTACAGTCCATAAGAAACAAGTGGATAATTTGCTATAGGATTCACAGATTGTAATCATCAATTGCAACAATTTATCTCGTTTGTGATGAATTGAGTAAATTATCGACCGCAAAACCAGGTGGAAAAGCGTCGTAGTGAATAGACCCAAATCTGTTAGATGTCTGAAATTATCTTGATTGCCGCGATCGCGCAAACCAATGGGGTCATTGGCGATCGTGGTCAACTCCCGTGGTCAATTCCTGAAGATCTCAAACGGTTCCGACAACTCACGCTGCATCATACCGTTATTATGGGTCGAAAAACTTGGGAATTTGATCTCCGAAAACGTCCCCTCCCTGACCGTCGAAATATTATCATCTCTTCGCAGAGTTTACAGGCAGATGGAGTGGAATTTGTGCGATCGCTGTCGCAAGCCTTGGAATGTACAGATGCGAAACGATTTATCATCGGTGGTGCATCGATTTATCGGCAGGCTTTAGCTGTGGTCGATCGTATGGAGTTAACGATCGTCGAAGGCAATTATTCTGGTGATGTGTTCTTCTGCGAATGGCGCGATCGTCTTTCAGATTTTGAATTGCTGAACCTCGATCAGCAAGATGGATATCGCTTTGAAACCTATCAGCGCCTCGTACCCACTTGAAAATATTTGTGTAATACCGAATCAATTTATTAGCGCGACAGATCCTTTGCCTCCTAACTCCCCAATAAAAAAGCCCGATGACCAATGCCATCGGGCTTGCAACCAAAGAACTTTAAACCTTATCGAATGTATTCCTTCAGAACACTATTCCGATTCGGGTGACGTAGTTTTCTCAACGCCTTCGCCTCGATTTGACGAATCCGTTCGCGAGTCACATTGAAGATTTGACCGATCTCTTCGAGGGTCTTCATCCGACCATCATCCAAACCGTAACGCAGGCGTAACACGTCTTTCTCACGGGGGCTGAGTGTTGCCAAAACGCCTTCGAGATCTTCACGGAGCAAATTCTTAGAAACTTGATCTTCCGGAGTTTCGCCATCCGATTCGATAAAGTCACCCAAGCGAGAATCTTCTTCTTTCCCGATCGGCGTTTCCAACGAAATCGGCAACTGAGCAGACTTGGCAATGAAACGCAGCTTCTCAATGGTCATTTCCATCCGAGTTGCGATTTCTTCTTCAGTCGGCTTGCGTCCCATTTCTTGAGACAACAATTTCGTTGTCTTCTTAATTCTAGAAATGGTTTCGTACAAGTGAACCGGAAGGCGAATCGTTCTCGACTGATCCGCGATCGCTCGCGTAATCGCCTGGCGAATCCACCAAGTTGCGTAGGTCGAGAATTTGTACCCTTTTTCGTGGTCAAACTTCTCAGCCGCCCGAATCAGACCCAAGCTGCCTTCTTGAATCAAATCTTGGAACGACAAGCCGCGATTCATATACTTCTTCGCGATCGATACAACCAGTCGCAGGTTTGACTGCACCATCTTATCTTTGGCGCGACGACCCAAATGCAGGCGATGTCGGAACTGTTGCAGCGGCATTTTGACTTCTTGTGCCCAATCTGCGTCGGTTGGTTCGCGATCTAACTTATCTGCAAGTCGGAACCGAATCCGCTCGAGTTCGAGCAAATCAGCAATCTTCCGTGCCAATTCGATCTCTTCGTCGGCGCGCAACAGGCGAATCCGACCGATTTCTTGCAAATACAACCGGATCGAATCTTCGGTGTAATGCTTTTTCTTAGCTTGAGTCCGGCGACGAGTGGCACGTCCCTTACCGGGTTTCCCCTCTTCATCGTCATCCGCTTGATCGGAATCGTCGAGATCCTCAAGGTCGTCTAGATCTACGTCTACGTCTAGCACTTCTGAAGGGTCGAATGCTTCTTCAACAAGTAAGTCTTTGGCTTGGGTCATGCCGCGTTCCTCATGCTCCTTAAGTAATGAAGTAAAATGTCCCAGCACTGAAATTCCAGAGGCTGATCTGGTCGATGCAGTCTAACTGACCAGAGGCGACGACTTTCGCGAGAAACCTCTCACGATTCAATCTGGCTGGTATGCAGTAGAGCGATCGCGTCAATGATCATTCAAAATCTCTTGCCACTTTTATTTTCCGAGGAAATACGGTTGGCATCTCGCGATTTTTTGAGATCATTATTTCTAAATGTTTGGAATGTCTCCCCGATTGTAGCCTTTCTCACAAAAGTTGCACCCTCTTTCTGATTTCTTTATTTGCAATTTTGGTTAAATGTGCTGTGCTTGGCGTTCACGTTGCCATTTCGATAGAGCGCATTACCGTTGATGTAGCGGCTCTTTTGTTGGGTTTGCACAGGCATTCTCCAGATTGCAGAAGATTGGGGTCTCTTGCAGGGGGCATCGAATCTAATTTAAATCTAGCGCAAAATCTTGATGTAATCTCCGCTTAATTTCTTGATGCGTCCTCCAAAAGATGTAAATCTATCTATCTCTGTTGATAACGGTAGCCGATCTTTTGAAGACTGAAACATACCAAAGATTAGCTTAATTAATCAGGGTACTCACCAGAATTGGGGATTGAATTCGACGAAAAGCGTGAAATTACCGAGATCTGATGCCACTTAATTATAGATAACGAGGATTTATTGTTCGTCAGCTTTCTCTGATGAACAGGGACAGAGAATCAGATATTTTTATACCTTTCTAAAGATAAATTAGAGAAATCTGTCAATGGGCAGATCTCAAACAGGATGACAGTAGTGTCGGGCAGAGGCGGAGTGAATTAAGGAGAACAGAACCTCAGTACTGAGGGGTTTGACCAAGAACCCATCTACGTCTGGTCGTTGTTCTTGATGGAGCCAGCTTGGAGAATCGGTTTCGGTGACGATGACAAGGGTTGTGCGATCGGCATTAGAGAGCAGTCTGAGTTGATGAATGACGGTTTCGGAGCGGAGATGCTCTTGCAAAATGATCAAGCAAGGGGGATTCTGAGTAACCTTCGCAAGCGCTTGATCGGCGTTCTCTACAATTTCAACGTCGAGTACTACTTGTTGAAGTAACGATTCCAATCCGTCTAATTCTTCAAGTTGAGGAGCTAACAGTAGGATATAAGTGGACGGAAAAACCATGACAGAGTTACAAAGCTAGAGTTTTAATATAGCGGCTGCCGAATTGGGTTCTTTTTAGATGAAATTCGCTGAAAATCTTTCAAGGATTGGGTTTGAATCCTCATTTATTGTTTTTTATGCTTCGGTTTTTCTTAGCTTTTAAGCTTTTAGAAATCTTTCCTGTAAACTTTATAGAACGAATCTTCAATTTCCTTAGAAACACTCAGACTGGTGATTCACTAAAAAAGATGAATTCTGAAGGTTACCTGCGCTACAAATGGCTTACACCAATACTTTCAAGAATCGTTGAGCAAAAATCTAGTCGATCTTAGATGCAATCGACGATCCATTTTTTTAGATTTCATCACAACTTTATTCATCAATGAATGGAAGATTACTTTCATTTAGATTTAAGCTTTTATTCATGATTTCAAGCACTTATTTTGAATTGTTTTCTTAATAGTTTTGATAGAATTCTCTTCCTGATGCTGTTGCGAATTTTGGATAGCCTGCTTCGATCAAGGCGCGATCGCGAATTCGGCAAGAGTCACAGATTCCACAAGGTTCGGTTTCGCCTTGATAGCATGACCAAGTTTTCTCGATCGGCACGCCTAATTTCACCGCCCGTTTCACAATGTCGGTCTTGGAATCGGTAATCAAGGGTGCAATTAATTTCGGCGCATTCCCTTCTAATCCTGCTTTAGACGAGAGTTGAGCGAGCGTCTGAAACGCGGCAAGATATTCAGGGCGGCAATCTGGATAACCTGAATAATCGACAGCATTAATGCCTAAATAGATTGCCGCTGCGTTTTGAGCTTCTGCCAAAGACAGCGCGATCGCAATAAACACCGTGTTTCGTCCGGGGACATAAGTAATCGGAATCTCATCGGGCTGAACACCTGCGATCGGAACTTCAATGGCTGAATCTGTTAAGGCTGATCCTCCCCACTGAGCAAGGTTAACATCCACAATGAAGTGCTGCAGGAGGTGCAAATGTTGAGCAATGTCCTGAGCAGATTGGAGTTCGCGATCGTGGCGCTGACCATAGCGAAATGAAAGCGCGATCACATCATATCCATCTGCGATCGCTTGGGCAGCGACGGTTGCTGAATCTAGACCACCGGACAATAAAACAACGGCTTTCGGCATCGCGACTGATTGAACAACGACTTACGTCCTTTTTACCATTCCGTCTCTCTGTTGCCTGCCTGCTCACATGTTTGCTTAATCTTGCTCACCGTTTTTATGAACAGCTCGATTCATCGAGCGGGATAGATGCGGATTGAGCTGCCAGTGCGGAAGGAGTCGTGAACTCAAAACTAGGACGCAACTGATAGGCATGAAGTTGCTCCTGTAGCGATTGAGCGACGGAAGAGACAAATAAGTCTGGACAGCGAAAGGAAATGTAATCTAACGCGATCGCGATCTGTAAACTTGCTACATCTGGTCGCTGTTGGGCTGAAAAGCTCGGTAAATCTTGAACCGATAAAGTTTGTAAGACTCGCGTCAGTCCTCGTTCCGTCTGTTCAATCAAAGGATGGGGAGGCAGACCCGCTGGAGCATAGCGTTTTAGACTGGTATGACGAAAAGCAGTTTCCAGCAGCATTTTACCCAGGGCTAATCGCTGCAATTCTTGTAGAGAGGGTGATTGCGCGATCGAGGCTGAAATCAGATAGCGAACAATAATACTACTTTCATATAAAGCTTCAGTTTGATTCATCTGCAACACTGGAACCGTAGAGAATGGATTCACTCTAGTTAGCGTTTCGGGAGTATCCCACGGGTTGACCCAGATTAATTCCAAATCGGGAACTGCATATTCTAGAGCGCAAACTAATACCCATCGGGCAAAGGGAGAAGTCGTATTCAGATAAAGTTTCATCGCTTAAATGGACTCTGGAGCGCGAATCGAAGCGGGTTGAGGAATACACAGGATACAAACCGTCGAGATGACCAGCGCGATCGCACTGATCGCATAGAGAGGAAGATAAGAACTCACTTGACGCAGTAGAATTGCCATCCCCATACCCGCGATCGCCTGCGTCAAAGCAAACGAGAACGTCATCGCTCCCCAAGCCCGATGATGTTCCTGTGTACCCACTAACTGCAAACAATACGTCGAAACCAGTGTCACAATCCCTGGCGTAAACATCCCAACTAAAAACGCAGAACCATGCAACATCCAAAGCTTTTGTGTCAACAGAGGTATCATAACCCCCAGTGCTTTCAGCCCAAAACCTAGCACCAAGCACCGACGCACTCCCAACCGATCTCCCATCACTCCGGTCAAGAGCGGGCCGACAGCCGCACCAATGCCGAATAATGCCCAGGACAGTCCTCCTGATGCCAGTGAGAACCCTAAATCTCGAACTAGAAAATCAACCCAGAACAAGGTATGCGGCAAAAAACCGACCGCATTCAGCGCATAGGCAATCAAGAGACACCCGATTCCCCGGTTCAGAGAGTGCGATTTCATCACAGGCGGAGTCACCGTGGAGGGATTTGGAGCAACATCCAGTTCAGCCCAGGTTTTCCAGGTCATCAGTGTTAGCCCAGCGCAAGCTAGCCCCATCGCCACCCAAGCAACCTTGATATGAATCTGTACCAATACTGGAATCAGCAGTCCAGACAAGGCAGCACCTAACCCAATCCCCGAAAAGATGACTCCAGCAACGCGACTCCGCCTGTCCTGGCGAACGTGGGGAAGAACCATAGGAGCAGCCAAAATCATCAAGATCGCTCCACCCACGCCTGAAAGAAATCGCCAACTATAAAACCATCCAAACCCCATTTGCGGAAAAGCACAGGCAAAGTAGCTGCTAGAACAACACAGCATCGCTATCCGCATCAAAGTTGCACGGTTTACTTGCGAGCCAAAACGCCGAATCAGGAAAGGACCCAATAGATAACCTAATAATGCTGCAACGCCAAATTGGGCTGCTGCTTCTTGAGAAAACCAGTTAGCTTGAATCAGCACAGGCATCAGTGTGATGTAAGCAAATCGCCCAATACCGTTACCTGTAAAGGTTGCCGCTAAACCAGCGAACCAAAAGTTCGATCGATAAAAACTCTTCACTTGATGACTGGAGGTATAGAGTGCAATCAAATTAACCCTGATACAGCGACTGAACCTGACTTGGTGATTGTGAGTTGATCACGCAGTGCTTGGACAACGCGATCGGCATCTAAGAGCGCTGTCGAATTGACAAACGGGCGCGGCAAGATGAACGTGTAAAATTTAGGTCCTTCGATCGGCGTGCCTAAAACCCAAAAGTTCGGATATATAACATTCGCTGGACTAATCAGATTCAGATCGCTGGAGACATCTAAGCCACCCGGATGAAACTGCCCATTCATAAAAGGTCGAGAGATTCCATCTGCAATCAACTGGCGAAGCAGGGGGTTCGCACTGGCTTGAGGAGGAGGCATCGCAATTCGAGAACGAATTAACGCGTGGGCTTCAACCTGCTCAAACATGCCTTGAATCACGAATCGCCGCCGAGTTTGATCAAACTGACAGCGTGGATGAGGTCCTAAATCAAGTTTGAGAATTCCGGCGGATTGCAGGGCAAGCATTTCTTCAAGTCTTGCTTTGGGTGGACCAACTGCTAGGCGATTCATAACAGGAAGAAAGGTCTGGACAAACCAACGGTGACTGTCTTCAGTCAGTCCCCCAAAATCAACGACGTAGCGCAAATTATCTCGCAGATCTCGCAGCACATCGCAAGCTGCTTTAAACGGGTTCGAGAGATTGCCTTCGTTCGCGGAACTTAAATCCTCGTGCAAGTAGCTGTCTAACCAGGTTTTGTAGTGCTCATATGTCGATAAGCTTTGAGGGGGAATTGGATTGACTAAGCGCTGCCAGTCAAAGTGCTGATGCAATGGAATCTCAGCAGCGATCAGCGATCGCCGTTGTCTCTGTGTGGCAGCAAGATAGGAATTCGAGAACTGATGAGCAGCAGTAAAACCTTTGTGTTTTTGCACATAAGTTCTGCTGTATACGAATTCCATATCCGCTAAGAGCAGTGGGAGAACTTGCGTTTGAAAATCGAGTTGCCCATGTTTTGCTTTGAGCTGCGCGATCGCTGATCGGGTGAGAAAGCGAGCTTGATACTGCTCACGCACTTCTTTCTCATTCCGGGCGCGCGCCGTAATCGGCAGCCCGGATCTGGCAAAGCCAATCATTTTTGGTTCCTGACCCGAAGCTTGATAGCAGACTTGACCATTTTGCTCGCGATTAAATTTACCGCCTCGTCCGATCGTCAGCATCGAGATCACATCACACGCTGAGAGTCCTAGACCTTCGATCGCGACCGTTTCATCAGGCTGGATTCCTTGAACCGCTGGATCTAGAGGATAGACCGGAAACAATCGCTGTTCGGATTGCTCTGGAGTTAATGGCTCCTGCTCATGACCTGTGGTGAGAAAAGTGTATCGAACAAAATGAGTGTCACCCGACTCATCTTTTAATTTCCAGATTGTCCCTTCTGAAGCCACGATCGGCGATGCTGCGACGACATACTTTGAAACTGTGACAATCTTAACGGTGGTGGGTGCTAGGCTGCACAAGTAGTCAAAGCTCCAGGCTAAATACTCTCCCAGTCGCTTTCTTGGATAGTAGGCATTTGGATCAGAGGGAGAACTAGAGCGATCTCGATCGCAAAGCCATTCATAGAAGGAAGGACCTGCAAGCTGAAATCCTGAGCCTTGAACAGTTGGATCAGAAAAGACAGTGATTTGACTGGCAATTGTATTCACCAACAAATGTTCGGGCTGATGGACTGAGTGGCAGCCCGCACCAAAGGGATCACGATCGAAAACCTTAACAACAATCGGAGCTAAAAACTGATCGGCTCTGGCGAATGCAACAATTCGTTCTAAAACACTTAAGCCTCTAGCGCCTGCACCAATAATCGCAATCAGATCTCCCGTGGTATCTGCCTGATTCAGTGAGTTTATCTTCATTCGATCGTCTTACGGTTGTTAGACATCCTATGGCTCAATCGGGAACTGCTCTCATCTTTAGCTCGAACTCAATAATGCCCACGCCAGGGATGCTTTAACCAGGCGATCTATGTATTTAGTATAAAGAAGTACTTCTAATACAAGGTGTCCTCATGATGGTTAAGTAGAAGATTTGCCTGATAAATTATGGTGATTACAATTCTGGAACCCAGAGTATAATTCGTTGAATTCAGTACTCATTTGGTATATTCAAATGCTTCAAACTCCTCCTACCATTGCAGAACTAAAGCAAGGTGACTTAGCGGTGGTTGTTGCCGATCAGCAAGGAAATGTGGTTGATGTCAATTCACACTTTGAACGCATTTTTGGGTGGACATCAACAGAAATTATTGGACAACCGCTCACCGTAATTCTCCCGCCATTTTTTCAAGATGCTCACAACTTAGGATTTGCACGCTTTTCAGCAACGGGACACTCAAAAGTCCTGAATCACCCCTTAAACCTAAAGGCTGTCACGAAAGACAATCAAGAAATTGAGTCTGAGCATTTTATCGTTGCAGAAAAGCAGGGCGAACAATGGTTATTTGCAGCAACTTTGCGTCCACTATAACGATCATCGAGCCTGAGTGTAGAAGTAGATGGTGGGGGAGAAAATCCTTGCTGCAATGCACTTAAGCATCCTTAACACGGAATTAAAGTAGATGGCTAACGAAGATTATCAGTTGAGACACCTTCGTTCTACCCTCAGTAAGATGGAAATCGCTCTTAGTGCTGTTAAGGAGTGCATTGTCTGGACAGATGGTAAGGGGCGAATTAAGTGGTGCAATGAAGCATTAGAGGTGCTTTTGGGTCAACCGAGGTTGATGCTGTTGAGTGCTTCACTTGCGCATAAGCTTCCACTCTGGCTAGAAGGCGAAGCTGTGGAAATGAGCCAGCATCCTGTCACGATCGCTTTAGAAACTCATCAAAGTGGAACACAGTGTTATGAATTTCAAGCGTCTGAGCAAACGCATATTCTAGAGATTTCCTGGGCATTTGTTGAAATCGATCAGCAGGGTATCTTGGAGCATGAAGAGGGGTCAGTATTAGTTTTGCGAGATGTAACTCAGCAATATTTAGCAGAGCGTCAACTCCAAGGCAGCAAAAAACACCTAGAAGAACAGGTCGCTCAGCGAACTCAAGAATTACGTGAAACCAATACTCGTTTGCAAAGAGAGTCAGAACAATTACAACGATTGCTGAGAGAATTACAGGACACGCAGGCTCAACTGATTCAAGCTGAAAAAATGTCTTCTTTAGGGCAGCTCGTAGCAGGCGTTGCTCATGAAATTAACAACCCGGTTTCTTTTATCTACGGCAATCTCTCGCACTTACAAGGATACATCGCTGATATTCTCCACATCTTGCATCTCTATCAACAGCATTATCCAAATCCTGTCATAGAAATTCAGGAGGCTTCAGATGACGCAGACCTTGACTTTATTCAAATAGATTTGCTGAAGATTCTAGACTCGATGCAGATTGGAACAGATCGGATTCAAGAAATCGTTTTGTCGCTCCGTAATTTTTCTCGACTTGATGAAGCTGAGTTCAAAAGAGTCGATCTGCATGAGGGAATTGAAAGTACGCTCTTAATTTTGCAGCATCGCTTGAAACAACAGCCCAACCGTCCAGAAATTCAAATCGTGCGCCACTACGGGCAACTCCCTCAGGTTGAATGTTTGGCAGGGCAACTCAATCAAGTCTTTATGAATCTTCTCAGTAATGCGATCGATGCTTTAGAAGAAGTCAGCCAACCTCAAATTACAATTCAAACCTGCGTGATCGGAGATTCAGTGGAAATTACGATCGCAGATAATGGTTCTGGCATCTCTGAAACAGTTCGAGCAAAAATCTTCAATCCGTTTTTCACAACCAAACCGATTGGCAAAGGGACAGGCATGGGACTGTCAATTAGCTATCAGTTGATTGTAGAAAAACATCACGGGAAGCTAGAGTATTTCTCCCGTGAAGGAGAAGGTGCTGAGTTTTTGATCCGAGTTCCAATTCACCAGCGGATTCACTCTCAAATCTAATTTTTCAAAGCTATGGTTATCGTTGGGCAAGTTGGGGAGCACGTCCTGTTAAGCCGGACATAATGCGAAAGACCAGCGATCGTATCGGCGGGATATTCTGCAAAAACCATAAGCTAAACCGACGGAGTTGAACAATCGGAAAAATCTGATTCGAGAATGTCCGATTGAGGATGTCGGTAATGCTCAAGATGATGAGATTTTCCCACTGTCGCCAGCGCTCATATCGCCGCAACACTTTCAAACTGGCAATGTCTTCACCGCGTTTTTGTGCAGTTTGTAGAACTTGAGCCAGCGCTGCCGCGTCTCGAATTCCCATGTTGATGCCTTGCCCTCCTAAGGGATGACAACTATGGGCTGCATCGCCAATTAATGCGAGTTGCGGCAGGACATAGCGCCGACTGTGCATGAGTTGAATCGGGAATAGATAACGGTTTCCTTCGATTTGGGGTGTGCCAAATTTTGAGCCGTAGCGTTGTTGGAACGTTTCGATAAATTGACGATCGTCTAATGCCACTAATTTCTCAGCTTCGGCTCTGTTGGTTGTCCAAACAATTCGATAGCGATCATCGGTCAGAGGCAAAATTCCAGAAGGGCCTGTACTCCAAAACCATTCATAGGCTGTGTTGTCGTGAGGTGATTCGAGTTTGAGCGTGGCAACAACGCAAGCTTGCCCGTACTGCCAGCCAAATGTTTTGATTCCGGCTTGTTGACGGAGGGGCGATCGTGATCCATCCGCTGCAATAACTAAATGCGATCGGATCTGCTGGATCTCTCCATTTAGCATCACATCAAGGGTTGCTCCGTTCGGTTGAAATTCAGTTTTCACGACTTTAGCAGGGCAGAACAACTCGACATTCGAGCAAGATTTGAGCAATTGATGCAGTGCGGAAATTAATACGCGATGCTCAGCGACATAGCCGAGCGTTTCTGTCCCAATGTCATTGGGTGCAAACTTCACAGCATTGGGAGAATTTGCATCGGTTAACTGAACCCGCTTGTAGGTTTCGACCTGAGAGCGAATTTCTTGCCAAATGCCCATACCTTCAAAAATTCGACTGGAGAGGAGCGAAATTGAGTAGGCTTGAGCGCGGGATACAGCTTGCGATGTGAGTTCGGCTTCGATCAGTGCAACTCGGAATCCGGAATCTTTCAAGGCACAAGCGAAGGTTGTCCCGACAACTCCGCCTCCGACGATCGCAATATCAAATTCAGGCAATTGCATATCTGAGCGCACGATACGAAACTTTACATCCTATTGTCGCGTAGAGTTCCAAGACGAGCAAGTGCGATCGACAATTTCTTCCGCCTCACATTTTAGGGAAAATTCCGTAATTGTGCTGAGATACGATTTGAGTAATTTTGAGAATCACCCAGTCAGGCGAACGTTGTGGGCGAAGTGCAGGAGAGGGTAAAACTTTATTCTATTCATCGAATAGAGCACAGATACCCCGAAGGGCGATGGATGGGGGCATCCAAATCTCCATCGGGGCTTTTTTTTAGAAGTTGAGAGTTCACAGGGCTGCCAACATCAGGTCTTCAGCAATGTCGAAGTTGGCGGTGGCGTTCTGAACGTCATCTAAGCTATCGAGTGCGTCCATGAGTTTGAGGAGCGATCTCGCATGATCGGGGTCGGTAATTTCGATCGTATTCTGAGGAATCCAACGCAGTTCGACCTGGGCTACGGTGTACCCTTGTTCTTTCAAAGCTTGGCTGAGCGCTTCTAAATTTCCGACTTCGGTAAACACTTCTGCGGCTTGACCGTCTTCTGTTTCAATCAATTCATAGGCATCTGCACCGCCTTCAAGACAGGCTTCGAGGAGCGCATCTTCGTCAATTTCGACTGCTTCGAGCTTACGACCTCGTTTCTGAGGAGCAAAGGACAGTTCGACAATTCCCTTTTGCTCAAACATCCAGTTCACGCAGCCAGTTTCACCTAAGTTTCCGCCGTTTTTGCTAAATGCCTCTCTCAAATCAGCCGCAGTTCGATTGCGGTTATCGGTTAGCGCTTCGATTAAAACAGCAACTCCGCCTGCCCCGTAGCCTTCATACTGAATTGCTTCGAGTGGAGCATCTGTACCGAGTTTGCCAGCACCTTTAGCGATCGCTCGTTCAATATTGTCGTTTGGGATTCCGGCGGCTTTGGCTTTCTCGATCGCAGTTCTCAACTGAAAATTGCCTGCGGGGTCAGGTACACCATTTCGAGCTGCTACAATAATTTCGCGCGAAACCTTGGTAAAGACATTGGCTCTTTTCGCGTCTACTCTCGCTTTTTGCCGCTTAATATTTGCCCACTTACTATGTCCTGCCATAACCTGAAAATCGAAACGGTGCGATTCTTAGGATATCGGATGAGCAGAAATTTCGGCTAGGATTTGCCGCCTGTGAAGGTGACACCTTGAATGAAATAGCGATTGAAAAAGGCATAGATTGCGAGAGCAGGTAGAGTGAATACCATTGAGGCTGCCATGATGTAATTCCAGTAAGTAATGTATTGACCTTTGAATGCATTCAAGCCGATCGGTAAAGTAAACATTTCTGGATTAGACATAACGACCAGCGGTAGCAGAAATTCATTCCACGACCCCATAAAAATAAAAATAGTTTGTGCCGCAAGTGCAGGTTTTGCAAGCGGTAAAACAATTTGAAAGAATGTCTCAAATCGATTCAGTCCGTCCAGTTCAGCAGCTTCTTCTAACTCTTTTGGAAAGTTAATAAAAAACTGTCGCATCATGAAAATGAATGTGGCATTAACGGCGGTTGGAATAATTAAACCCTGGTAGGAATTCAGCCAGCCTAATGATTTGAGAATGAGAAATTTTGGTAAGAGTGTAATTTGAGCCGGGACAACTAATACAGCCAGAATTAGAAAGAAAAATAAGCGATTTCCAGGAAATCGAATTCGAGCCAGGGCATAGCCTGCCATTGAATTAAATAAAAGATTGAAAGCTGTGACGATCGCAGCTACGATCGCGCTATTTAATAGCCATCTCCCGAACAAAGGTTCGCGCGAAAAAATCTGCTGATAATTCTCGAATGTAAAATTTTTTGGAATAAAGTTTGAGCCGCTACCAGAAATTTCAGCAAGGGGCTTGAATGAAGCAGAGAGTGCCCAGAGAAAGGGGATAAAAGTGACGATCGCATAAAGAATCAGCCCCGCATACATCACCCAAATCAACCATTTTGTTTTCATGAGTCTAATCTCTCTTCTTTGAATAAAGCGCGCTGAATCAAGGTTGCAATCATGATCACCCCAGCAAGAATCAGCGTTAATGCCAGCGCATATCCCATGTCTAAACTTTTGAAGGCGTACTGATAAATCAACAGAACAATGGTTAAAGTTGCATTGTCGGGGCCGCCTGATCCATTTGAGAAAATATAAGATTGATCAAATAGTTGAAATGTCCCAATAATTCCCATCGTGATCACAAAGAAGGTGACAGGTTTTAGAAAGGGCAACGTAATACACCAAAACTTTTCCCAAGCTGTTGCTCCATCAATTGAAGCGGCTTCATATAAGCTCTCTGGGATGTCTTGAAGTGCGGCTAAATAAATCACCATAAATAGCGGAGCAGTTGCCCAAATATTCATCAACATGATGCCTTTGAGTGCAACTTGTGGATCGCCTAACCAGTTGTAAGTCGGCAGCCCGATCGCGCTTAGAAATCCATTTAGTAATCCGTTCGAGTTGTAAATCCACATGAAAATCAGTGTGAGAACGGCTGATGATGTGACGGTGGGCAGAAAAAAAGCAACTCGAAACCAGCTTTTACCTCGGATCTTTGCATTCAATAACAGTGCTAAAACGAGTGCGAGAATTGTTTGGATCGGTACAACAATCGAGACGTATTGAATCGTATTGAGTAAAGCAATCCGAACTCTTTCATCATCTTGAATTCGGATGAAATTCTTTAATCCTGTAAAGTTGTAATTGACTTCGCCGAGCAATTGAACTTTGTAGAAAGCAAGAACGATCGCGTAAATGACAGGCAGCATCAAAAAGACACCCAAGATAATAATCGTTGGGGTCATAAATGCGTAACCCGATATCGCTTCTCTAAGTTTCTTAGTTTGATAAATAGATTTCACGGTTGGCAGTTTCCTGGGCGCGCTTCATTGCATTGGGCAAAGTTTGTTGTCCTAATAGGGCACTAACAAACTGATTATCAAAATTGGTCATAATCGTTGGCAGAGTTTCGCCTGCTTGCCAGATTGTTCCATATTTTGCGCCTGCGACAAGTGGCGCATAGATTGGATTACGATCGTATTTTAATTCTGCTAAAACTGAGCG
>VFQU01001091.1_pt1 | contig 17740 bp, 16 predicted proteins | sample 3512311 | NCBI WGS metagenome assembly VFQU01 (sample SAMN10412377, study PRJNA504923) | tailings metagenome | isolation source: Relicate 3 Philex TSF3 active mining site | place: Philippines: Tuba, Benguet | collected 2017-08-29
AACGCCGCCCATCGCCTCGCCGTAAGGGGGCACAATGTTGCCGGCATTGCGGATGGTGAAGAGGTCGCCGGGTTCGGAATCGGTGATCATGTTGGGGACCACCCGGGAGTCAGCACAGGTGATGAAGAGGGCGCGGGGGTGCTGCTTGGCAATGAGCCGGTCAAAGAAGTCTTTGCGTTTGGGGTAGATATCACGCTCAAAGCGCAAGACTCCCCGGGTTAGCTCGTCCATGGTGCAGTCTCAGGAATGAGTCGGGGTGGTAGACTGAGAAGTTGCCAGGCTTTGGGCTCCGTGCAACGGTCGGCTGCGAACCCCGCCAGGTCCGGAAGGAAGCAACGGTAGTGGTTTAGCCCGTGTGCCGCGGATTCCCCGAAGTCTGGCATAACTTTTTCCTATAGTCGCTTCAGTATGTCCTATCAGGTCATTGCCCGCAAGTACCGCCCCCGCGAATTTGACGAACTGATCGGGCAGGAGCACGTCAAGCAGACGCTCGACAACGCCATCACGCAGAAACGTATCGCGCACGGCTATATCTTCGCTGGGCAACGTGGGACGGGAAAGACCACCGTGGCGCGAATCATGGCGCGCTGTCTGAACTGCGTGGAGGGGCCGACGGCCAACCCGTGCGGGAAGTGCGCGTCCTGCATTGAGGTGGTGCAGGGCAATGCGATTGATGTGATTGAAATCGACGCGGCGTCCAACCGTGGTATTAACGAGATGCGGGAACTGCGGGAGAACGTCCGCTTTCGCCCGTCGCGGGACCACTACAAGGTGTTCATCATTGACGAAGCGCACCAGATCACGACGGAAGCCTTCAACGCCCTGCTGAAGACGCTGGAGGAGCCGCCGGAATGGGCCGTGTTCATCCTGTGCACGACTGAGTCGCACAAGATTCCGGTGACGATTGCCTCGCGCTGCCAGCAGTTCGGTTTCCGCTCGGTGGAATTTGGCGAACTGATGGAGCGGATGAAGTTCATCTGCCAGCAGGAAGGCGTTGAGTATGAGGAGGAGGCGCTGGCGGTGCTGGCGCAGACGGGGGAAGGCAGCGTGCGGGATTCGCTCTCGGCGCTGGACCAGGCGATTGCCTGTTGCGGCACGAATCTGAAGGCGGCCGAGGTGCGGCAGTTGCTGGGCGTCTTCGGCATGGATTCGCTGGGCGATGTGACCACGGCGCTGGCCAAGGGAGATGCGACGCGGATGCTCGAGATCGTCATGGAACTCGAGCGCAGTGGGCAGAGCCTGCAGCACTTCTGCCGGGAGTTGGCGCGGTATTTCCGGAATCTGCTGGTGGCGAAGGTGGCGGGGCCGAAGACGCGGCTGATTGCGGCGTCGCCAGCGGAAATTGAACGGCTGGTGGCGACGGCGGGTCAGTTTTCCGAGATGGATTTGACGCGGTATCTGCAACTGACACTCGATTTGTTTGGGGACCTCCAACATTCGCTGCAGCCGCGGCTGCATCTGGAACTGGGGCTGGTGCGGATGGTGCATGCCGGGAAGCTGGCGGCAATTGAGGAAGTGCTGGCGGGCCTGCCGCAAAGCCGGCCCGTGGCGCTGAATGCGGCGGCAAACGCGCCGCGGGAGCGGGCCAACCTGCGGGTGACGCCGGTGGAAAAGCCGGTGGAAAAGCCGGTTGCGAAGCCAGTTGAGAAACCGGTAGAGAAGCCAGATGAGAAGCCAGTTGAGCCAACCAGCGATAAGCCCGTGGCCAGCGGCGATTTGAAAGAGCGGCTGGTGGCCCATCTGCTCGAAAACAAGAAGCGCTTTTCGGCCGATGCCGTGGCCAATGCCAACGTGGTGGAGGCGGGCGGAGTAGTCCGGTTTTCCGCCCCCAAGGCCTACGTGCGGCCCCTGCAGGCCCGCGATATCGCGGCGGCTTTGCAGGCGGTGCTGGGGCGGATGGCAAAGATCGAAGTGGTGCAGGACGATACCGTGGAGACGGTCAAGGCAGCGCCCAAGCCACCGGAGGACGATGAGGCGACGCGGGAGCGGGCGCTTGAGAATCCGCAGGTGAAGCGGTATCTGGAACTGTTTCCCGAGGCGGCCGTGCGCGGCGTGCGCGATTTATCGAATTTGGAATAGAAAGGCGGAACCCATGAAATTACCAGGCAACATGCAAGCCATGATGAAGCAGGCGCAGGCCATGCAGGAAAAGCTGCAAGCCGACATTGCGGCGATCCGGGTGGAAGCCGGCGCGGGCGGCGGCATGGTGAACATCAAGATGGACGGCCAGAAGCGGGTGCTGGAAGTGAAGATTGACCCCGAGGTGGCCGGTGATGTGGAAATGCTGCAGGATCTTGTGCTGGCGGCGGTGAACGAGGCAGCCAAGAAAGTGGACGAGGAATCGGGCAAGAAGACGGGCGCCCTCCTTGGTGGTTTGGGCTTACCGCCGGGCATGTTCTAAATGCCGGATTTCGCCGAGCCTCTGGAAAGACTGATCGCCGAGTTCCGGCGCTTGCCGGGTATTGGCCAGAAATCGGCGCAGCGGCTCGCCTTCCACATCATGCGCACGCCGCGCGAGAATGCGGAACGGTTGAGCCAGGCCTTGCTCGATGTGAAGGACAACCTGCGGCTATGCGCGGTGTGCAACAACATCTCCAGCGGAGAGCTATGCCTGTTTTGCGGGGATGCGCGACGGTCGGACGAAGTGATCTGTGTGGTGGAAGATCCGCACAACATTTTGCCGATTGAAACGACGCGTTCGTTCGATGGGCGCTACCACGTGCTCCATGGAGCGATTTCGCCCTTGCGGGGCATTGGGCCGGAGCAGTTGAAGATCAAGAGTCTGCTCGAAAGGCTGGGGGACGGCAAGGTGCAGGAGATTATTCTGGCCACCAACCCGACGGTGGAAGGCGAGGCAACAGCGGCGTATCTGGGTCGCCTGTTGAAGCCGCTGGGCCTGAAGGTGACGCGGATTGCGATGGGGATACCGGTGGGGTCGGATCTGGATTTCGCCGATGAAGTGACGATGTTGAAGAGCCTCGAGAACCGGCGGGAGGTTTAGCTCAGCACCTGTAGCGGCGAGGCTTCGCGGAGGCCGCGGGAGGAGACGGCGCCGAGTTCGACCTTGATCAACTGGCGGGCTGGACTGGGGGCGGCGAGTTCCACGCGCAGGTAATTCGTGGTGAGAGCCACGCCCAGATCGCTGATGGTCACCGCCAGCACGCGGCGGCCTAACTGCGAGCGGCGGAAGGCCAGATTCTTCCGCGCGGAAACTTCCTGCAGGATGCGGTTGCGTTCGCGGCGCAACTCGACCGGTACGCTGCCGGGCAGGTCTACCGCCTTCGTGCCGGGGCGTTCAGAATAAGTGAACACGTGCAGGTAGGTGAAAGGCAGCCGCTCAACGAAGTCGACGGTCTGCTGGAATTCCGCTTCGGTTTCCCCCGGGAAGCCCGTCATGACGTCGGCGCCAATGGCCGCGTCAGGCATCAGTTCGCGGGCAATGCGGAGGCGCTCTTCGTAGTGATGCGGACGGTACTTGCGGTGCATGCGGCGCAGCACGGTGTCGCTGCCGCTTTGCAGCGGGGCGTGGACGTGGCGGGCAATGCGGGGGGTGGAGGCCATGAGTTCGAGCAGCTCGGTGGTGAAGTCCATGGGTTCGACGCTCGACAGGCGGATGAGCGAGACGGGTGTCTCGTTGAGCAGGCGGCGCAGCAGATCGGGCAGTTGGCGGCCAGCGCCCCATTCACGACCCCAGCGGCCCAGGTTGATGCCGGTGAGCACGATTTCCGGGTAGCCCGCGGCGGCCAGACGGCTGGCCTCGGCGATGACCCAATCCGGCTGGGCCGAACGGGACTTGCCGCGGACGCTGGGGATGATGCAGAAAGAGCACTTGTTGCTGCAGCCATCCTGGATCTTGAGATTGGGGCGGGAACGGTCGCCAGCCGGGCCTTCCACCGGCGCGGAGAAGAATTCCTGCTGGGCGCTAATGTCGCCGATGTGCACCTGAGCGTGATAGGGCGTCGCCGGGCTGCTGACAATGTCGGCAATCGCGCCCTTGTGGGAGTTGCCGACCACCCATTGGACGCCATCAATTGCGGCCAGCTCTTCGGGCGAGCGCTGGGCGTAGCACCCGGTGACGAGAATCTGGGCAGCCGGGTTTTCGCGCTGCACGCGGCGGATGAGTTGGCGCACGTCCTGATCGGCCGAGGCGGTAACCGTGCAGGTGTTCAACACCACCAGCCCGGCTTCGGCGGCAGCAGCGGCCGGTTGAAGCCCCTTGCCTTCGAGGCTGGCCTCGATTGAAGCCCCATCGGCCTGGGAGGCGCGGCAGCCGAAATTCTGGACAAAAAAGGACGACAACTTACCTCCAGAATATCAAGCGGGATATACAGAGGCGGGGAAAGGAAGGCGATGTAGAGGGAGATGTCGGCGCGGGTTCTTTCGCAAAATGAAATCGATAGCATGTTCCAGCAGTCGAGCGCGAATGCTCGACGATCGGAACTGGCCAAGCGGGCGCAGCCGTACAATTTCCGGCGGCCGGACCGGATTGCCAAAGATCAGTTGCGGTCCATCTATGTGCTGCATGAATCATTCGCGCGCTCACTGGCGAGTAGCTTATCGGCCTATCTGCGCGCTTATGTAGTCGTGAATCTGGTGAGCGTGGAACAGCTTTCGTTCACGGAGTTTCAACAGGTGCTGCCCTCACCGACGGTGGTGGCCACGATTGACGCCTCGCCCTTTGACAGCAACTGCCTGCTGGAACTGAACCCGACGATGATCTTTCCCATGCTGGAGATGCTGCTGGGCGGGTCAGTGAACAGCCTGACCAAGGTGGAGCGGGAAGTCACCGAAATTGAGCAGTCGATTCTCGAGAGCATTTTCAAGCTGATGCTGCGCGACCTGAAGGAAGCCTGGAAGGGCATCGCGGCGATTGATTTTCAGATTGAGGGCTACGAGACGGAACCGCAGTTGATGCAGATCCTGGCGCCGAACGAGGCGATCGTGGCGGTGTCGATTGAAATCCGGCTGGGAGAAGTGAGCGGCATGATGAATATCGGGATTCCCTCGATCATCATCAAGATGCTGAGCCACAAGTTTGCCGAACAGTGGACGATTCGCAAGACGGAAACCACGGAGGAAGACACGCGGCGGGTGTACGACCGGGTGCGCAACGCGAATATCGAGATGGACACCCGGCTGCGGGGCACGAACATGATGATGAGCGACCTGCTGCGGCTGAAGGTGGGGGATGTACTGACTTTCGATTACCCGGCTACGAAGCCCGTTTCGGTGGAACTGAATGGGAGATTGAAGCACACGGGGCACATCGTGATATCCAACCGCAAGCGCTCGATCAAGATTGTGGGGCCGGTGGATCCGGCTGCGTGATGAGGCGGGCGCCACGGTTGAAGCTGAAGTAGTCAAAGCCCCAGCGGATGGCGACAATCACGCGCGACTGAAAGTGGACCAGGTAGAGGACGTGGATGAAGGCCCAGAGCAACCAGGCGAAGTAGCCGCTGAACTCGAAGGGGCCAACTTGGGCCACGGCGCGGCGGCGGCCGATGACGGCCATATTGCCTTTGTCCCAATAGCGGAAGGGTGGCTTCGTTTTGCCGGCCAGGCGGGCAAGGATGAGGGCCCCGGTGTAATCTCCCATCTGCATGGCGGGCTGGCAGACGCCAGGCAAGGGGGGCTGACCGTGGTGTTCGAAGTGGGCCATGTCACCGATGACGAAGACTTCCGGGTGGCCGGGCAGGGTGCAATCGGCCTCGACGGCGATCTTGCCGCCGCGGACCAGGGGAAGGCCAGTGGTTTCGGCCAGTTTCTGGGCGAGGGGCGAAGCGGCCACGCCAGCGGCCCAGATGATGGTGTGGGCAGGGAGGAAATCCTCCTGAGTCAGGGTGCGGATGTGCGCGCCTTCCGGCGTGACGTCAAGCACCCGCACGCCGGTGCGGCAGCGGACATTGAGCTCAATCAACTGGCGTTCGGCCGCGCGGGACAAACGTTCTGAGAAATTGGAGAGAATGCGCGGGCCGGAATCGAGAATGAGGATGCGCGAATCTTCGGGGGAAAAACTGCGGAAGCTTTCGCGCAGGACGTCATTGGCGATTTCGCTCAGGGCACCGGCCAGTTCCACACCGGTCGGGCCGCCGCCGACGATGAGAAAAGTGAGCAGGGCGCGGCGTCGGTCGGGATTGGGTTCCTTTTCTGCCTCCTCGAAGGCGCGCAGGATGCGCGCGCGGAGGTGGGTGGCATCTTCAATGGTCTTCAGGCTGGGCGCGATGGGGGCCCAATGCTGGTTGCCGAAGTAGGTGGAGCGGGCGCCAGCGGCCACGATGAGCGAGTCATAGGGGATATGGCCCATGGTGGTGTGGACCTGGCGAGCGGTGAGGTCGAAGCCCAGCACTTCGGTCATGAGGACGCGAAGGTTCTTTTGACGGTCAAAGATGGTGCGCAGCGGGGCGGCGATTTCGCCGGGGGAAAGACCGCCCGTGGCCACCTGGTAAAGAAGGGGTTGGAAGAGGTGATAGTTGCGGCGGTCGAGGATGGTGACCTCGACATCCGGGTGGCGCAGGGCGCGGGCGGCATGCAGGCCACCGAAGCCACCACCGACAATGACGACGCGATGTTTAGCCATGAGCGTGGCGCATCCTTTCCCAGAGGAGCCAGAGCAGGAGGCCGCTGCGGAGCGACCAGGCAAGGGTCCTCAACCAATTGGATGCCACAAGGCTGCGCCAGGCTTCGAGTTCGAAGCCCTGGGAAAGTCGGCCGTGGAGGGGCACCTGGAGGAAGAAAGTAGAAGCCCAGAGCAAAAGGGTGAGGGCGGCGGCGAGCCAGACCAGGGTGGAGGCGGGTCGGGCGAGCAGGTAGGCGGCGGAGAGCCCCAGTTCGGCCAGCATGGGGGGTGCGGTAACCCAGGTGGTGAGGGACTGGTGGCGGGCTTCGTAGGCGGAGAAATCTGGTGGGGGGACAGCGCCGAAGAGCGGATAGTGGACCACCTGGACAAACCAGATGAGACCGGTCATGTAGAGGGAAACGGCGAGGTTGGCGAGCAGGAGCAGGTCAGGCCACATGGCGGGCGACGGCCTCGGCGGCATGGCGGCCATTGACGAGGGCGGCCTGGATGCTGGGCATGAAGCGATGGTCGCCACAGATGAAGATGCCGGAGGGCAGCCGGGCCGGTTGTTCGGAGACGGTTTCGGGGTCGGCGGCGGGGTGAGCGTTGGGGATGCGGTAGATGCGCAGCAGGCGCCAGGGACGCGTGTCGAGGCCGAACCACTGGCCGATCTGGTGGCGGACTTCCTTTTCGAGCAGAGCATCGGGCTCGCCGGGGTTGCCGAGGACGGTAATACTGAGCAGGTGCTGGCCGGCTGGGGCATAAGCCGCATTGACGAGGCTGGGCAGGCAGGCGTTCTGAATGGGGTAATCGAGATTGCCGTTGAGGAGGATGATGGGATCAGGCAGCGGTGCGGCGGGGAGCGCGAAATAGAGGGTGGTGACCTGGCGGGAGGACGGCTTGGGGAGATCCTGGGGGAGCAACTGGTGGGCGGTGGGGGCGTCCGTGGCGAGCACGACGGCGCTGGCGGGGATGGTTTCGCCGGAGGCCAGCGAGAGGCTGCTGGGCGTGAGATGCGTGACGGGCGAGTGGTAGCGCAAGCGGGAGGCCGGTAAGCGGGCGGCCAACTGTTCCGGGATGGCGCGCATGCCGCGAGCGGGCAGCACGGTGTCGCCCGCGGCCATCATGCGGAAGACGTATTCGAGCATGCGGGAGCTGACGCGCAGGCTGGAGTCGAGCATGATGCCGCCAAAGAAGGGACGGAAGAAGCGGTCGATCATGTTGCGTGAGAAGCCATAGCGGGAGAGGGCGTCGAGGCTTGAGGATTCGGGTTTATTGAGCAGGTCCTCCGGGGTGCCGGCCATGGCGGCGGCGCGCAGACGGGCGACGAGGAGCTTGTCGGCCATGCTGCCAACGGGGTTGAGCAACTGGGAGAGGGCGGCGAAGGGTTCGCGCCAGGGATCCATGACGCGATGGAACTTGCCATCGAGGCGGACCATGGCGCCGGGCAGAAAGCGGCCGAACTGGAGGGCGGGATAGTCGAGGAGGCGCTGTCCTTCGGGGTAGGCGGTGAGGTAGACCTGGAAGCCACGGTCGAGCAGGAAGCCCTCATGCTCGTCGGTGCGCACACGGCCGCCGGGAGCGTCGGAGGCTTCGTAGAGGACAAAGTCGATGTTCCGCTTCTGGAGTTCCAGAGCGCAGGCAAGGCCGGCAAGACCGGCGCCGATGATGGCAACGGGGTGGCTGCTCATGCCACGCTCCGGCGCAGGCCGAGACTGCGCAGGACGAGGAATTCGTTGAGCTTGTCGAGAGTCACCATGCCAAGAAGCCGGCCGTGCTGGAAGACGAGGGCGCGGTAGTCATTCTCCGCGAGGCGGCCCACGATGGCGGGCAGACTCGAATCCGGGGCGAGGGCGAGAAAGTCGCGGTCCATGGCGCCGGCGACGTAGGCTTCCGGGCCATCGGTGGAGATGGCGTCCATGAGTTGCTCGCGGCTGAGTAGCCCGACCACCTGGGAGCCGTGGAGAACGGGAAAGTCCTGCTGGGCGCTGGTGAGCAGTTTTTCGGCAGCTTCGCGCAGGGTGGAGCCGTGGTCGAGTGATTCGAAGCGCTCCATCATCACTTCGCGAACGATGGCGCCCTGCATGAGGAGGATGCCGCGGAGGTCTTCGTATTCCTTGCGGGAGGCGAGAAAGAAGAATACTGCCGAGAGGGCAGGCAGCCAGGCCAACTGATACAGGCCGTAGACGGCGAGTAGCGCCGCGGCGGCGCGGCCGGCGTAACTGGCCCACAGAGTGGCCTTGAGCTCGGGCCAGCGCAGACTGAGCAGGGCGCGCAGAATGCGGCCTCCGTCAAGGGGAAACGCAGGAATCAGGTGGATGGCGCCGATGCCGAGATTGACCCACAGCAGATCTTCGATCAGGCGGTGGGGACCGAAGGCGGCCGAGAGACCAGCGAAGAGCGCGGCGAGGGAGAGGCTGGCCAGGGGGCCGGCGAGGTAGATGCGAAGTTCCTCATGGGGTTGGGGGCGGCGTTCGAGGCGCGCCACACCTCCGAGGAAGTAGACCATGACCGAGAGAGTGCGGATACGCAAAGACTGGGCAGCAGCGGCGTGCGCCAATTCGTGCACGAGCAGGCTTAGCAAGGCTGTGAAGCCGAGCAACAATGCATATACAGGTTCCTGGCCGCGCAGCAGCGGCAGAAACGCGAGATAGAGCAGAAGGGTGAAGTGAAACCGTACTTCGATGCCCGTCACCCGGCCGATGCGAATATTGGTGCTCATCTAGGACTGGAGCTGGGAGTCGTTCAGCTCGCTTACCAATTGGATGTAATCGGGACGGTCCGCGGCGCTTTGATGGCGGTAAGATTTCAACACTTCGCCATGGAAGACGAGAAACACGCCGGGCATTTGTGTGACATCGCCTTCGGCGCCGCCGATGCCATGGCGGCCGAGGAAGCCAGCTTCAAAACCGCGCAGCCACACCTTGGGGCCGAAGAGTTCGAGGAAGGTGCCTTTCTCGAGGCCGAAGGCACGGTAGAGGGAGAGTTTGGGGTCCCACACGCGGGGCACGTCGGCCAGCTTGTATTTTTCGAGAATGGCCTCGGCGGTTTCTTCCCGGCCCATGTGGACGAGAATGACCTGCGTGCCGGTGGCTTCAATGCGGGCGCGGTGGGCGCTGAGGTCAGCCAAGGCTTCGCGGCAGAAGGTGCAGCCGACGTGGCGCAGGAAGACGAGAAGTACGGGGCGGAGCTTGGAATGTTCGAGGATGCTGATGCCGAACTGGCTTTTGGCGCGCATGGACCAGGTCTGAATTTCCGGCGAGAAGACGCGTTGCTTCTCTTCGTTTTCGCGCGCGGCATGGAGAAGGATGAGGGTAAAGGGTACCCACCAGATGAGGTCGTTGGTGATGATGGTCCAGGCGAAGGACAGTGGGAAGTGGCCTTCGTAGAGAGCCTTGGCCATGCCGATGGGGCCGAAGACTTTCCCCATCAGGCCGACCAGGACGATGGGCCAGTGGCGTACCGGATCACCCGAGGCGATCCAGTATCCAACCCCATAAACACCGACGATCATGCCGATGCATTGCCAAAGTTCAGGGTAGTTGGGTTGGCTCATGCCGGCAAGATCGAAGAACAGGGCAGGGAACACAACAACGATGGCACCCCACACGATGTTGTAGAATCCTGCCGCGGCAAGAACGAGTTTCATCCAGGATGGAAAAGATTGCGCTGGCATGGAAACCAAATGACCTCTCTATAGCGGATGCCTGCCATCCGGCAATGGTGTTCAATTTTCCGACAAAAGACCCGTTTTTTGCATCCGTTAAGTGGCGGTGATGGACGTTCAGTACAGCTCAGAAGGAATTTACCTGTCACAGATCGATCTGTGGCTGGACCCGCAGATTGCCAAGCCGGCGGCGTGGTTGTCGCATGCGCACAGTGACCATGCGCGGCATTATTCGCAGGTGGTGATGGGCAGCCCGGAGACGCTGGAGATGTACCGGATGCGCTGGCCGGACGGCGACGGGCAGGAAATGCGGCCGCTGAGTTTCGGGGAAAGTATCGATTGGAAGGGGGCCCGGCTGACCTGCTATCCGGCGGGTCACATTCTGGGGGCGGCGCAGTTGCTGGTGGAATACCGGGATGAGCGGCTGGTGTACACGGGCGACATTAAACTGCGGGAGCCACTGTGCGGGGTGGCGACCGAGGTTGTGCCGTGTGATCACCTGATTGTGGAAAGCACTTTCGGCTTGCCGGTGTACCGGTTTCTAAGCCGGGAGCAGGCGCGGGCTGAGGTAGTGGAGTTTGCGCGGGAGTGTCTCGAGGATGGAGCGACGCCAGTCTTTTTGGGGTACCCGTTGGGACGCGGGCAGGAGATTGCGTACGCACTCACGCAGGCGGGAATCGCGACGGCGGTGCACGGGGCGATGGTGAAGTTTCTGCCGGTTTATGAGAGAGCGGGGTATAGGTTTCCGGGCTGGGCGCCTTATGACGCAAAGCAGACGCGGGGGCGGGCGTTGGTGGTGGTGCCGGGGATGCGGCGGCAACTGGAGGCGACGGGTGAGGATATGCGGGTGGCCTATGTGTCGGGCTGGGCGCGGCTTGATAATGCGCGGCTGCGGGTGAACGCGGAGAAGCTGATTCCGTACAGCGATCATGCGGGCTATGACGAATTGCTGGAACTGGTGGAGCGGAGCGGGGCGCGACGGGTGGATGTGGTGCATGGCTATACGGAGGTGTTCGCGGGCATCCTGAGGGAAAGGGGAATTGACGCGCAGGCGCCGGCGGTGCTGCGGGGCCGCTTGAGTGAGGAAGAGGCGGTGGGGAAGGAATGAAGGCGAGCTTTGACGATCTGGCGCGGGTGCTGGAACGAGTGGCGAATACTTCGAGCCGGAACCGGAAGACGCGGCTGGTGGGGGACTGGCTGGCGGGGTGTGGTGATGCGGATCTGGAGCGGGCCACGCGATTTCTGTGTGGCGAGCCGGTGGCGGGGACGGGTGAGCAGAAGCTGAGTGTGGGGCACGCGATCCTGCGGGAGGCAGCGGTGGGAGTGACTGGGATACCGCTGGAGCTGTTCCGGATCTGTCACCGGGAAGTGGGCGATACGTCGGAGACGATCAGCCTGCTGTTGCGCGGGCAAGGGCGGGAGTTGACGCTGGAGGCGGCAGAACAGATTTACCTGAGAATGTTTCAGGCGCGCAGGACGGCCGATAAAGTGACGCGGTTGAGTGAGGCTCTCGAAAGCATGGCGCCGCTGACGGCGAAGTATTTTCTGAAGGTGATTACGGGGAATTTCCGGATCGGGGTGCAACGGAAACTGGTGGAGGAAGCGCTGGCACGGGCGCTGGGCGAAGGGTTGGCTGTGGTGCGGGAGGCGAGCAACCGGACAGGAGACCTGGCGGCGGTGGCGCGAGCCGGACGGCAGGGGAAGTTGCAGGAACTGGAGGCGCGGCTGTTTCATCCGCTGGAGTTCATGCTGGCGCGGCCGCTCGATGAGGTGCAGGACATTGGCGTGGCGGCGGAGTGGTATGTGGAGGACAAGTATGACGGCATCCGCAGTCAGGTGCACTTTGAACAGGGTAAGGTAAGGATCTATACGCGGGGTTTGGAGGACACGACGCGGGCCTTCCCGGAACTGGTGGAGGAGTTTGCGCAGCTGGGAGGGCGGGGAGTGGTGGATGGTGAAGTGCTGGCCTGGCGGGGCGAGCGGGCGCTGAACTTCGCGGTGCTGCAGCAGCGGCTGGCGCGCAAGAAGGTGGATGAACGCCTGCGGGAGGAAGTGCCGCTGGTGTTTGTGGGGTATGACCTGCTGTACCGCGATGGAGAACTGCTGCTGGATGCGCCGATCGAGGCAAGGCGGCAGCGGTTGGAGGAGGTGTTTCAGGGGAGAGAAGGACGTCTGCGCGTCTCGCCGCAGCGGCGTCTGAGAGAGTTGGAAGAAGTTGAGGTAGAGTTTGCCGCAGCGCGGGCGCGGGGGAATGAGGGGCTGTTGCTGAAGCGACAGGGGAGTGTGTACGAGGCAGCCAAGCGCAGCGGCAACTGGCTGAAGGTGAAGCGGCCTTACGGGACGCTGGATGTGGTGGTGACGGCGGCCGAGCAGGGCAGCGGGCGGCGGGCCACGCTGTTGAGCGACTACACGTTTGCGGTGCGGGATGGGGAGCGGTTTCTGAACGTGGGGAAGGCTTACTCGGGGCTGACGGATGAGGAAATACGGGAGTTGACCCGGCTGTTCAAGACGCTGGAACGGGAGCGTTATGGACGGGTGACGCTCGTTACGCCGCAGGTGGTGCTGGAGGTGGCTTTTGATGGGGTGCAGAAGAGCCCACGGCACAAGAGCGGGTTTGCGCTGCGCTTTCCGCGCATCGTGCGGTGGCGGCGGGACAAAACTGCGGAGGATGCCGATACCTTGCAGCGGGTGGAGGAGCTCTATGAGCGTTCGCTGGCGTAGCCGACTGCACAAACCATTGCGGGACTGGTTCCAGGAGCGGTTTGCGGACTACAGCGAGATACAGCGCGCGGCGTTGCCGCATACGCTGAGCGGTGAGAATACGCTGATACTGGCGCCCACGGGCAGCGGCAAGACGCTGGCCGCGTTTCTGAGTGTGCTGTCGGAGTTGGGGAAACTGGCGGAGAAGGGGAAGCTCGAGAACGCGACCTATGGTGTGTATGTTTCGCCGCTGCGCAGTTTGAACCGGGACATTGAGCGGAACCTGCGAGGGCCACTTGAGGCCGTGAATGCGGCCTTGCCAGAGGGGCGGAAGATCCGCATGGAGGCGCGCACGGGCGACACGGCGCAAGAGGACCGGGCGCGAATGAGCCGGCAGCGGCCGCACCTGTTGCTGACAACGCCAGAGAGCCTGTCGAGTCTGTTGAGCCAGAGTGCGTGGCGGGAGGGCTTCCGCCCGCGCTGTGTGGTGGTGGATGAGATACACAGCTTCTGCGAATCGAAGCGGGGAAGCCTGCTGGCGATCACGCTGGAGCGGCTGGAGGAAAGGGCTGCGGGGCCATTACAACGGATCGGCCTGAGCGCGACGGCAGCGCCGGTGGAAGCGGTGGTGAAGCTGCTGGCTGGCGAGCGGCCTTGTGCCGTGGCCGAAAGCGCGGCGCGAAAGGTGCACCGATTAGATATTGCGCGGGTGCCGGAGGAGACATATCTGCCAGCGGCGGGCTTTAACCCGTACCGGGTGGCGCATGTGGTGGCGGAACTGGTGGAGAAGGCGCAGTGCTCGCTGGTGTTTACGCAGACGCGCAGCGCGGCCGAGCGGCTGGGGTTGGCTCTGAAGGTGTTGCTGCCGGAATGGGATGAACAGATCGAGGTGCATCATGCCTCGCTCGACCGGGACAAGCGGCTGTGGGTGGAGGACCAACTGGCGGTGGGTGGCTTGCGGGCGGTGGTGTGTTCGTCGAGTCTGGAGATGGGAGTGGATTTCTCGGGGGTGGATCAGGTGTTGCTGATTGGCGCGCCGCGCGGGGTGAGCCGGGCGCTGCAACGGTTAGGGCGGGGCGGGCACCGGATTGGCGGCGTGGCAGTGGGTTCGCTGGTGCCGCTGAGTCTGCCGGATCTTCTGGAATGCATTGCGATACGGGCGGCGGTACGGGCCGGGAGGCTGGACCAACTGCGGCCACCGCAGGCGCCGCTGGATGTATTGGCGCAGGCCTTGCTGGGCATGGCGGTGGAGCGGGAATGGGACGTGGAGGAAGCTTATGCACTGGTGCGCCGCGCGGGGCCTTACGGGGAGTTGGCGCGAGAAGAGTTCGACCGTGTGCTGGAGTATCTGGCTGGTGGGGGAAAAGTGCTGGGCGGCAGCGCGGAGTACGGGAAGGTGAAGGTGGAAGCGGGCAAGTTTCGGGTGGCGACGCGGCGCGTGGCCAGAGTCTACTACCAGAACATCGGCACGATCAGTGATGACTACGCGGTGCGGGTGGTGACGCGGAATCAGGCGCGGCTGGGGGATGTGGAAGAGAGCTTTCTGACGGGGCTGCAGCCGGGGGAAGCGTTTGTCATTGCGGGCAAGAGTGTGGTGGTGAAGCGCTTTCACGCCAATGTGGCGGTGGTGGAACCGGCCAAGGGAGAACGGGTGCGGACGCCGCGGTGGATGGGCGGCAAGATGAGTTTGACGGCGCGGCTGGCCGAGGAAGAACTGGCCCTGCGGCGCGGGTTGCGGCAGGCTTATGAACAAGGCGGCGCGGCCGGAGCGGAAGAGTATCTGCGGCAGGAGTGGGATGCGAGCGTGGAGAGCGCGGCTCGGGCTGTGGCGTATGTGGAGCGGCAGTACAGGGCGGCGCCGCTGCCGGTGGACTCGCCGGTGCTGGTGGAGCGCATACGGCAGGACCGCGCGTTGCTTTACCTCTTCCATGTAGTCGCCGGGCGAGGGGTGAACCGGTCGATGATCTGGACGTTGAGCCACCGGTTGGGGGAGGAGTTTGGGTCCATGGTGGGGAATTTTGATGACCATAGCTTTCTGCTGAGCTTTGGCGCCAGGCGAGCGCCAGAGGTGGAACGGTTGCGGGAAGCCTTTGCCCCAGCAGGCTTTGCGGCCGACCTGGAAGCGGCGCTGAGCAAGACCGAATTGCTGGGGGCCAAGTTCCGGCCGATTTGCGAGACAGGGCAGTTGCTGCCGCGGCGGAATGCCGCTACATCCGGAGGGCAGAAGCGGGCTGCGAGCTGGAATGGCAAGCTGTTGTTTGAGACTTTTCGGAAGTATGAGCCGGAGCATCCCTTGCTGCGCGAGGCCGTGCGGGAAGTGCTCGAGGATGATCTGGAGGTGAACAAAGCAGTAGCGGAAGCGGGGCGGATCTATCGCGACGAGTGGGAAGTGGTGGACCTCGAAAAGCCCAGTCCCTTTGCGATTCCCCTTTTTGCGGCATTCAACCGGGAGACGCTGGTGGCGCAGGATCCGGATAAGGCGCTGGATGAAATTGTGGCGGCGATGTACGAAGAATGGAAACTCGATTGACGTTGGGCCCCGGACGCGTGGGGCATGCCAGTGGGGCACTGTATCTCGAGCAGACGGGAACATTGATGGTAGCGGATGCGCATCTGGGCTATGGCTGGGCGCAGCGGCGACGTGGGCAGATGGGGCCGGTGACGGATGGGGGCATCGGGGACAGGCTGGTGGCGGTGGTGCGCGAATTCGCACCGGAGGAGATCGTTTTTCTGGGGGACACCGTGCACGCCCCCAAGCCCTCGCCAGCGGAGCGGGACATGATTGAAGGCGTGCTGCGCGAGTTGATGGGGATGGGGCGGGTCCGCGTGGTGGAGGGGAACCATGACCGGGCCTTCCGGCGGGACTTTGGTCATCTGGAGATCGCCGTGACGCGGGACTGGCGGGCGGGTGAGTTGTTGGGGCTGCACGGAGACAAGTTGCACGTGGAACTGCCGGAGGCGGAGCATTACTTGCTGGGGCACCTGCATCCGGCGATCGTGCTCGCCGATGATGCAGGGGTGAAGCGGCGGGCGCCGGCCTTTCTGGTGGGGGAGCGGGCGACGCTGCTGCCGGCGTTTTCGCCCTTTGCGGCGGGCTTCGATGTGGGGCGGGGCGAGTTGCCGCTGGAAGTCAGGGAACTGCTGGGGCGTCACGCGGTGTATGTCGTGACGGGCAAGCGGATTGCGAAGCTGCCGGCTAGGACCAGTCGAAGCGCTCGATGATTTCGCGGGTGGGGCCGTCGGCAATGATGCGGCCGGCTTCGAAGAAAACGGCGCGGGTGGTGGTTTCGAGGGCGAAGCGCGAGTCGTGGGTGATCAGAATGCGGGCCATGGATTGACGGCGCAGAAGGGCGGTGAGTTCGCGGGTGCCGGGTGGGTCGAGGAAGGTGGTGGGTTCGTCGAGGATGAGTAGTTCCGGTTCCATGACGAGGACTCCGGCGAGGGCGGCGCGGCGCTTTTCCCCGGCGCTGAGATGGAAGGGGTTGCGGTCGGCGAGGGCATCGAGTTGCAACTGGCTGAGCATGGCAAGGGCGCGCGGGCGGGCTTCGTCGAGGGGAATGCCCTGGTTGAGCAAGCCAAAGAGGACGTCTTCGAGCACGGTGGGCAGAAAGAGTTGATTCTCCGCGGATTGAAAAACGAAGCCAACTTTGCGCCGGACGTCTTCGAGGGTAGCCGCAGTGACACGGATGCCGCAGACCTCCACATCGCCTTCGCCGAGCAGAATGCCGTTGAGGTGGAGGGCAAAGGTAGTCTTGCCGGACCCGTTGGGGCCCAGCAGGGCTACGGCTTCGCCGGGGGCTAGGTCGAAATGAATGCCCTGGAGAACCGGTGGGGAGTCAGGGTATTGGTAATTCAGGTTACGAATGCGAATCAAAGCGCCAACCTCAGGGCAGAGATGGAGGCGAGCCCGGTGGCGAGGACGGCGGAATCAGCCCAGCGCCAGCGCAGCGGGAAGGGGCGGGGGAGGTGGCCGTTGAAGCCGCGGGCGAGCATGCAGTTGTGGATGCCGGTGGAGCGTTCGAGGCTGCGGACGAAGAGCATGCCGAGGGTGGAGGCGGCGAGCAGTTGATTGTGAGCGCCGCCGCGGCAGAGCGTGGCGAGACGCATGGCGTCGGCCTCTTTGCGCAGGACATCGAGATAGCGCATGAGGAATTCCGTGACGAGGATGAGGAAACGCGGGGCGCCCAGGCGTTCGAGACCGCGCAGGAGTTCGAGCGGTGTGACCAGTCGAGTGACGAGCAGCACGGCCAGAATGGAAACGTAGCTGCGCAAGAGGAAGAAGATTGCGGCAGCCGTGTTGCCGCGCAGCAGCGCTACTGCCGCAATGGCAAAGGAGAAGGGTAGTACGTAGGCTGCCTGAGCGAGCAGTTCGGAGCGGTTGGTGGGGCTGAAGGCCAGCAGGAGAAAGGGCAGGGAAGAGAGGACGGCGAGTCCGAGATTCTGGCCTGGGGTGAGCGAAGACAGGGCGGCGAGGTAAGCCACCAGGAGCAGAATGGCGCAGCGTGGGTCAACGGGGACAGGTTTACTGCTGATCACGGGGAACCAGACGGGAAATGAGCAGGCTAAGGCCGAAGACACACAGCAGACCCGCCACACCGGCGGCGGATTTGCGCAGCCATTCGGCGTTGAAGCGAGCCCACTGGTAGTCAGGCATGAGTGCCGGGAAGGGATCGCCCTGGGTGGCGATGCCAGATTGCTCCTGGAAATATTCGAGGACGTCTGGTGAGCCAGAGGCGAACAAGACGCCGGCCAGGAGGGCGGCTGCGGTGGCCGTGGCGAGGGTGAGCGTAAGCTTGCGCGCGGAGGGGCCGGAATGG
>VFQU01001094.1_pt1 | contig 17714 bp, 12 predicted proteins | sample 3512311 | NCBI WGS metagenome assembly VFQU01 (sample SAMN10412377, study PRJNA504923) | tailings metagenome | isolation source: Relicate 3 Philex TSF3 active mining site | place: Philippines: Tuba, Benguet | collected 2017-08-29
TCATCACCTACGCCGAGATCGACCACACGACGGTCACGATCCGCGGCACCGCACCGGCTCGCATCGCGCGGATCTCGCTCGCCGGCCCGCGTCAGACCATCCCGCTCGATTTCGACCAGGTCGGCGACGGGTTCTCGGCGTGGTCGAGCCTGTTCGGTGAGCGCTGGGGCATCGCCGACCTCCCGCCCCGCAGCGACGACTACCGGCTCGAGGTGCAGTTCGAGGGCGCCGAGCGCCCGAGCACGCGCGCGACGGTGGAGGCTGCGCTCGACCCCGCATTCCGCACCGACTGGCTGCGGGCCGAGCTTCGCGCCGACGCGGGCACCCTCGTGCTGCGCGTCGAGCCGCCGCTGGCGGAGAGCGAGCGGGGAGCATCCGCCCAGAAGCGTCTCGAGAAGGCCTACCGCCGCCGCACCGCGACCCCCGAGAACGCGGTGTTCTTCGAGAGCTTCTACAGCCAGACGGTCGCGTGCAACCCGCTCGCCATCGACCGCGAGCTCGCCCGCGTGCGGCCGGACGTGACCCGCTACTGGTCGGTCGTCGACCGCTCGATCGCCGTGCCGGAGGGTGCGATCGCGGTCGTCGAGGGCTCGGCCGAGTGGTGGCGGGTGCGCGCCGACGCCCGCCTGCTGGTCGTCAATGACTGGCTGCGCAAGCGGTGGATGCCCCGGGCCCACCAGCGCGTGCTGCAGACCTGGCACGGCACCATGCTCAAGCGTCTGGCGCTCGACCGCGAGGGCGTGGGCCTGCGCACCCGCATCGCCGTGCGGCGCGAGAGCCGCCGGTGGGATGCCCTGCTCGCGCAGAACGACTACGCGGCGGCGATCTTCCGGCGCGCGTACGCCTTCCGCGGGCCCGTGTGGGTCGAGGGCTACCCGCGCACCGACGCGCTCGTCACGATGTCGGCGGAGGATCGCGCGGCACTGCGCGCCCGGCTGGGCGTACACCCCGAGCAGCGGGCGGTGCTCTACGCCCCGACCTGGCGCGACGACACCGCGCAGATGGTCGACTACCTCGACCTGCCCGGCCTGCCCGCTGCGCTCGCCGAACTGCCCGGCGAGCACGTCGTGCTCGTGCGCGGCCACAGCCGCACGCTGCGGCACGGCCGCGACCTCGACGCCGAGGGGCTCATCGACGTCACGACCTACCCCGACATGGCCGACCTGCTGGCCGCGGCCGACGTCGTCATCACCGACTACAGCTCGCTGATGTTCGACATCACCGCGGTCGACACGCCGCTCGTGCTGTTCACGCCCGACCTCGAGCACTACCGCCGCGAGCTGCGCGGGTTCTACTTCGACCTGCTCGCCGAGGCTCCGGCGCCGGTGGCCCGCACGAGGGACGAGGTGCTCGACGTGCTGGCTGCACTGGCCGCCGCACCGGCACCAGCCGCGCCGAGTCCGCAGCTCGGCGCGTGGCGTGATCGGTTCACCCCGCGCGATGACGGTCGGGCCGCCGAGCGGGTCGTGGCGCGCATCCTGGCCGAGGGGATGCTGCCGCCGGAGTGACGCGCGTGCGGCGCGGCAGCGGCGGTGCTACGACTCGATGCGCGACCGGTCGACGGCGTCGCGCGCCCCGACGGCGACGCCGCGCAAGAACCCGGCACCCCAGCTGAGGTGCATGACGACGATGACGCCGACGAACGTCAGCCGATCGGCGAAGCGCGCCCCGCTCGACCGCGACAGCAGCAGCACGACCAGCAGCGCGATGTACAGCACGGGCCCGAGGTAGACCAGCGACAGCAGCCACGCCACCCAGCCCGAGACGACGCCGGTGAGCTCGAGCACGAGCAGCACGAGGCTCGCCGCGAGCGAGAGCACGAGCACGGGCGGGGCGAAGTAGCGCAGCGAGTTGCGCCCGCCGAGCCGCCGCACGAGCTCGCCGCGCCAGATGCCGGTCGCCGTGAACTGGCGCGCGAGCTTGCCCCAGGTGTCGCGCGGCCAGTAGGCGACCCGCAGCGCGGGGTCGAGCCAGACCAGGTGGCCGGCCTCGCGCAGCCGCAGGTTGAGCTCCCAGTCTTCGCCGCGCTTCAGGTCTTCGTCGTAGAGCCCGACCTGCTCGAGCGGGCCGCGACGCATGATTCCGAGGTACGCGCTCTCGGCGGGGCCTTCGGATGCTGCGCCGTGGTACGCGCCGCCCCCGAGCCCGAAGCGGCTGTTGTAGGCGCGAGCGACGGCCGACTGCACGCGCCCGCGCCCGGTGGCGACCATGAGGCCGCCGAGGCTCGCGGCGCCGGTGCGCTGCAGGGCTGCGACTCCGAGCGCGGTGTAGTCGGCGGGCAGCTCGGTGTGGGCATCCACGCGGATGATGATGTCGTTCGCGGCGGCGCGGATGCCCTGATTGAGGCTCACCGGAATCGACAGGTGCGTGTTCTGCACCACGGTGATGCGCCGGTCGGCGGCGGCGCGGGCGGTGACCGCCTCGGTGGTGCCGTCGGTCGAGGGGCCGAGCACGACGACGAGCTCACGCTCGCCGTCGTAGCGCTGGGCGAGCACGCTGTCGATCGCCGCGTCGATGTACGCGGCCTCGTTGTAGACGGGCATGACGTAGCTGACGGCGGGATGCGTCGCTGCGGCCTGGCCCATAGTTCTCGAGGCTAGCGCCTGCGGGTCGCCTGTCGCGGCCCTGTCGCGACCCGCGACGGCCCCAGCGCGACACCCGCCGGAGCGAGCGCCGGGCCGGGGCCGGAGCGGCGCGGACGGTCGGCGCTGCTACTGCAGCTCGCCGAGGGTCACCGTGACCCGCTGCTCGGCGCTGCCGCGCACGTAGACCAGCTCGGCGCTCGCCCCGCCGGGCAGCACGCGCACCTGCGCGGTGAGGTCGACGCTGCCCGTGATCGGCACCCCGTTGAACTCGGTGATGATGTCGCCCGACCGGAGGCCGGCCACGTCGGCCGCCCCGCCCGGGACCACGCTGTCGATGAGGGCACCGTTGACGGTGCTGCTCGGGTCGTTGAGCGCGTCGGTGACGGTCGCCCCGAGCAGTCCGTGGCTGGCCGTGCCGTTCTCGATCAGCTCGGTGGCGATGCGCTGGGCGAAGTTGGAGGGGATCGAGAATCCGACCCCGATGCTGCCCCCTTGGCCCTGGCTGTTGCTCGCGGTCGCGATGGCGACGACGATGCCGATGAGCCGGCCCTCGTCGTCGAGCAGCGCACCACCCGAGTTGCCCGGGTTGATGGCGGCGTCGGTCTGGATCACGGGGAGCGACACCGTGCCCGAGCTCAGCGGGCGCGGGTCGGTGCCCTCGGTACCGGGAACGTCGAAGTCCCAGAAGTCGAAGGGAGCATCCTGCCCGTTGTCGGGCTGAGGCGCGATGTCGAGCTGCTGCCCGGGCACGGCCGACGACCGCACGGTGATGGAGCGGTTGAGAGCCGAGACGATGCCGTTCGACACCGAGCCGGCGAGCCCGAGCGGGGCCCCGATGACGACGGTGCGGTCTCCGACGTTGAGCGCGTCAGAGTCGGCGAACTCGATCGTCGGCAGCCCTTCGGCGCCCTCGAGCTTGACGACGGCGAGGTCGGCGATGGGGTCGCTGCCAACGAGGGTCGCGTCGAAGATGCGGCCGTCGGAGAGGGTCACGCGGATGCTCGGCTCGAGCGTCGCCCCCTCGAGAGTCGCGACGTGGTTGTTGGTGAGCACGTACCCGTCTTCGGAGAGGATGACGCCGGAACCGTTGCCGGCCGAGCCGCCGCCGCCGACGCTGAGGGTGACGACGGCCGGCATGGCCTTGGCGACGACCGCGGTGACCATGGTGGCGTCGCCCGGGTCGTTGACGGTGATGGTGGTGGGTGCCGCGGGCGCGCCGGCCACGGCGCCCGGCTGGGTCGCGAGCACGGCAGCGACGACACCGCCGCCGGCGACCCCGCCGATGAGGGCGCCGACGGTGAGCATGCCGAGGAGGGGCGCGAGCGCGGGCCGGGTGCGGGCCGCGACCGGCGCCGCCTCGGCGGCCGCCGGTGCGGCGGCGATGGGCTGGTCGGCGGGCGCTGCCTCAGCGGGCGCGGCCTGTGCGGGCGCGGGGTCTGCGGGCGCTGACTCTGCGCTGACTGCGGGTGCGGGCGGCTCGATGCCTGCGGAGGGTTCGATGACGGGCTCCGGCACCTCGGGGGTCTCGGGGCTGGTGGTCATGGGAGGGCTCCTTTCGCCGATGTCAGCGTCCTCCGCAAACCTGTGCATTCTATTTGCCGCGCCTTGGTGCCCTCCGACCCTTCGCTCAACCCTCGCCCGGTCAGCAGCCGGGTCCGCGCGGGGAGCGGCTGCAGTCGCGGTCGACCAGCACGGTGACGGCGTCGCCGGCGGTGGCGATCAGGTCGTTGGCCGGCAGCACGATCACGCCGGCGAGGCTCTGCCACGCCCCTCCCGCGAAGCGGTATTCGGCGCTGAATTCGACGTCGAGCTCGATCACGTAAGTTCCGGATGCCCGGTAGGTGTGACTCGTCGGCGTGGTGTCGAACTCGCTCAGGCCGAGCGCGCTCCACGGCGCACCCGGGGTCGTGAGGCGTGCGGCTGCGCCGTCGCCGTAGCGCCAGCGGTAGCCGCTGGGCGTGAATCGCACTTCGGCAGGCTGCCCGAGCAGCGCCCCGGCGACCACGTGCCGCCCGGTCTGCGCGATGAAGTTGGTCGGCAGCCCGACCACCATCCAGCCGTCGGGCTGCATCGTCTGCCGCGGAACCTGCGGGCGGAAGGCGGCGATGTCGCTGATCGTCAACGGGGGGATGCCCGCCGCGTCTTGCCCCTCCCCCGGCTTGCCCTGCCCTTCGCCGTAGCAGAGGCCTGCGAAGACCTCCTCGCACGGCAGGGGCGGCAGAGTGGATGCGCCACCGCCCCCGGCGCCGGAACCCCCGCCCGCCCCGGAGCCACCGGGTCCGCCGCCGGTGCCGCCCGGGATGCCCCCGACCGTGAGGTTGCCGTCGAGAACAGCGCTGTCGCCCGAGATCTCGCCGCCCACGTTCGGGCAGCCGCCGATCGCCTGGAGGTCTGGCCCACAACTTGAGCTTGCATGAGCCAGAAGTGGCTGTCCAATGACCAGGGCCTCGAACAGAATCGCCACTACGCACAGAATTGCTGATCTGACCACAGCGTCCTCTCCGTTACGAGGACTTCGGAAATGGTTGCCTCAACGCTGACTTCGAATGCCGCCAGGTCCGGCCTCGTCGGCTCTACGACTGATTGGCCTTGCGCGTCCAGTACGTCAACGCTGGCGACACTTTCACATACGTAAATGACGACCAGAGTGGTGTCATCAACTTGGATAGCCTGCTGCAGCTGGACATCGGTAACTTCACGCGATCCTTCGAATCTCAGCCCGCGATCCTCGAGAACTCCGACAGACCTAGTTGCCTCCTCGAGAGCTTGCCCACTCGCGAACTGTTCGAGTGAGTTGTCGAACGCACCAGGGTCAGCCAGCGCAGAATCCACGGCCTCCAGGTACTCCTCGTACGCGGCGGTCGCGGCCGCGAGCGCCTCCTCGTCGGAGGCGAAGAGGGGCTCGCCGGCGGCGGGCGGCTCGGGCGGGGGGAGGCGCGTCGACTCGGTGCAGCCGGCGAGGGCCAGAGCGAGCAGCAGCGGGGCGACGGCGAGGGTGAGGCGGCGCGGCATGGGTTCGACGGTAGGGGTGCGGCGAGCATCCTGTGCTCGTTGTCCACACCGCCGGCGGGTGCGCCTGAACCCGCGTGTACCCCTGTTGCTGTCCCCCAAAACGGGGTGCACAGAATCGTCTGGCCGCCATTTACACTGGCGGAACCACCGACCCACGACCACCCGGGGACCACATCGCAATGACGCAGTCACACCTGACCGACGTCGAGACCGTTCTCGATGCCGCCAGCGACATCATCCAGAACGACGGCTACTCCGCGGTGACCCTGCAGTCGATCGCGCTGCGCGCCGGTCTCACCGTCGAGCAGGTCGAGGAGATGTTCCCGAGCGCGAACGACGCGATGGTCGCGATGCTCAACCGCGAGTTCCACGGCATGTACGGCCTCATCGTCGAGAACGTCGAGCGCGACCCGCGGGGCGGGCTGCTCTCGCGCATGTACACGTACATCCTCAGCGCGGTGTACGAGCGGCCGCTCGCGAAGACGCTGTTCGTGATCGACCGCGAGGCGCTGAACTCGATCATGCGCAACTCGAGCAGCTACACCTACACGCCGACCATCAGCATTCGGGGAGAGCTCATCGAGGCGCTGCAGTCGGCCGGCATGGTGCGGGCCGATGTCGACTCGCGGCAGATCTCGAGCATCCTGTCGGTCTGCTCGGCGGGTCTGGCCCTCACTGCACCGCACGACGACCTGGGCCTCATCATCGACGGGCTGTCGACGCTACTCTCGCGCGGGGTCGACGCCGATGTCGACGACACGACGCCCGGCAAGACGGTCTTCTACGACTGGGCGACGCGGCTGACCCTGCCGAAGAGCGAGGGCTAGGCGGCCGTCGAGAGCCGCCGTGCGCTCGACGTCGCGTCGACCATGACCACGAGGGCTCCGATGATCGGGCGAGCGTCGCTGAGGGTGTCGCGCAGGGGGTGAAGCTCGATCGATCGGACAGCCGCCTTGGCACGACCGCCGCGCCACGGCCATACGGTCTGAGTACGTCCGTTGAGCACCTGGTGCCACGCCGACTCGATCTCGGCCGCCGCGAGCCCTCCGGCCAGGCGCGTGACGGGGGCGCCGAGCAGCGGTGCGGCGCCGTCAGCACAGCAGTCCACGAGACGACCAGCGACATCGACGAGGAACCACGATCCTCCGGCACTACCCACGTGCTCATAGAGGCCATTCAGAACGACCGAGAAACGCAGCACGAGCGCGTCCACCGACGACGTCGTTCCCGCGTTGATCCAGTCGATCGAGCTGGTGGTGGTGTCCATCGTGGTCTCCTCGAACATCGTGTGCAGCCGGCACGCTCGTGTGGATGCGCCGGCGGCCGGCCGAGAAACGACCGGCCGCCGGCACCGCACGACCCGCTCTGGGGGGGATGGAGGGGCGGCGTGCCAGTACCAGAGTGAGGGTGACGGGCAGAACGGGCAAACAGCCGACACGTGCGCTGTTCGCATTGCGTCAGTGGACGAGCGGGCGATTTCGAACGGGCTTCGTGAAAGCGCGACCATGGTCGAGTCGTTCGCATCACGGCCAGCGTGGCCCGACCGCGACGTCGGAAGGACGCAACCGATGATCCCGCGCGGAACCGTCGTGTCGGGGCCCTACGCCCCCATCCCATCCTCGGTAACGCGCACCTCCGTTCGGCTCGGCAGCTGGTTCCAGCGCCACGACGGGGTGGCCCGCGCGCTCGCGGCCGTTGCCACGGTCCTCGGTGCGACGTACCTCGTGTGGAGGGTGATCGTGACGTCGACCGGGGTGGACCCCTGGCTGTTCTGGCCGCTACTCGCAGCCGAGGCCGTCGGGTATGCCAGCTTCGTCATCATGGTCGTCGAGACCTGGCGACTGCCCCCGACGCCGCGTCCGCCCGCACTCGACACGACCGTCGACATCGTCATCGCGACCTACAACGAAGAGCTCGACATCGTCGAGCCGACCCTCATCGGGGCGCTCGCCGTGCGCGGTCGCACCACCGTCTACCTCTGCGATGACGGACGTCGCCCCGAGATGCGTGCCCTCGCCGAGCGCCTCGGCGCGGTCTACGTCACCCGGCCCGACAACGCTCACGCCAAGGCGGGCAACATCAACTCCGTATTGCCCCGGCTTCAGGGTGAGCTGCTGCTCGTGCTCGATGCCGACCATGTCGCCGCGCCCGACATCCTCGAAGCGATGACCGGCTACTTCGCCGACGATCGTGTGGCGCTCGTGCAGTCCGCACACTCGTTCCGCAATCACAACTCCGTCATGCACCACGAGTCGGGCCGACACGAGCAGTCGCTGTTCTTCGACGTGCTGCTTCCCGGCCGCAACCGCCTGCGATCGGTCTTCTGGTGCGGCTCGGCAGCCGTCATCCGGCTCAGCGCGCTGCGCGAGGTTGGCGGCATCGCGACGGTGACCTCGACGGAGGACTTCGAGACCTCCCTGCTGCTCCAGAAAGCCGGATACACCCTGCTGTACCACAACGAGCATCTGGTCCAGGGGCTCGCGCCGGACAACCTGGCGGCGTACACGGTTCAACGCGCCCGCTGGGCCGAGGGCACGCTCTCCGCCTTCCACTGGCGGCTTCGCATGCCCTTCGGGCGAGGCGTGAGCGCTTCGCAGAAACTCTCGTACGTGGGCACCCTCCTGCACTACCTGACTCCGGTGCAGCGCCTGACGTTTGCCGTCTATGTCGTGCTCGTCGGCGCCTACGGACTCGTTCCCGTCGCGATGCCCGGCATCGAGGGCGTCGCCTTCTGGGCGGTCTGGATGCTCATCGCGGGTCTTACCGCCACCGCGCTGCATCGGGGGGTGACCGGGCGGGTCGAAGGCGTGCGCTCGCTGATGCTGTCGCTCGAGCCGCACCTGCGCGCCCTGCCGGCGCTGATCACCCGGCGCCCGATGCGCTTCCACGTCACCCCGAAGAACGAGCCCGACCTCGGCGGCTGGGAGGCCGTGCGCTTCGTGCGCCTGCCGCTCATCGTCGCCCTCACCCTTCTCGCGGTGCTCGTCGCTCGCGGAGTCGACACTGTGGGGATCGCGCTGGGCGGGCCCGCCGTACTACCGCCGCTATCACTCGGGGCGTTCGCGGTGATCAGCGTCTTCAGCGTGCTCGATATCGCGGTGACGGTGCAGCTGGCGGTGCGCGCGCACCGTCGCCGCCAGCACCGCACACTGTGGCGCTTTCCCGTCTCCTTGCCCGCGCGCGTCGAGGGCCTCGTCGGGCAGTGTGTCGATCTGCACCAGCGCGGCGCTGCCGTGGTGGTCGACCGCGCCGCCGCCGAGTTCGCGACCTCCGTCGAGCTCGAGGTCGAATGCCGTTCGGTCACCGGTGGGCCCGCGACGGCGCGCGGCGTGTTGACCATCACCTCTCGCGCTGCCGTCGGACCCTCGGGCGCGCGTCTGCGCATCGGCGGACCGGTCGTCTGGCACGACGACGCATCGCGCGACTCTGTGAGCGAGCACTGCTACGTGGTCGAGCCGTACCAGGCCCGCAACCGGGTGTGGACGCGGCGGGCTCCCCGCGTACCGGTGAACCTCACGGCGATAGTCGGGGCGAGCGACTCGACCTGCGTCGACGTCAGCATCGGCGGGGCGGCCTTCCTCACTCGTTCGGCAGAAGTTGCGCTGAACCAGCGGGTGCCGATCGAGCTAATGCTCGACCGCGGAGAGCGCGTGAGCGGCCAGCTCCAGGTTCGCAACGTCACCGCCGTCAGCGGAGGGCTCCTGCGCGTCGGCGGTGTCGCCGACTGGAGTCACACGGCCTGGCTCGCGCGCTACGGGGCTGTCGTGCACACCCCGGGGTCACGGGAGCGCGCACGGTCGCAGTCGCTGCGCAGCTCGAGAGTGCCCGTCAGCGGCCGCTGAGCATCGCCGCTCTGCTTGCCGCCCACGTCGGGAGCTCATCGATCGGCATCGCCTTGGCCGCCCACCACCCTTGGCCGTAGTGCACGCCCAGGTTGCGCAACTGCTCGGCGAGCTCCTCCGTCTCGATCCCCTCCGCCGTCACCGCCAAGCCGAGGGTGTTCGCGATGGACACGATGTCGCGGATGATCGCCGACTGCTGAGCGTCGAGCTGCGGGTCGGGCAAGAAGCTGCGGTCGAGCTTCAGCACGTCGAGCGGCAGCGCGTTCGCCTGCGCGAGACTCGAATACCCGGTGCCGAAGTCGTCAAGGGCAACGCGCACGCCGCGCGCCCGGAGCTTCTCCAGTTGGGTGAGCGCCCCCTCCCCGACGAGCAGCGCGTGCTCCGTCACCTCGACCACGAGAGAGGTCAGGGGGAGACCATTGCGTTCAGCGGCGTTGACCAGGTAGTCGGAGAGCGTCGGAACCGCCAGCTGGGCGGCGTCGAGATTGATCGACACCGCAAGCCCGTCGAGTGCGCCCTCGGCCGCGGCCCGCTCAGTACCCCAGGCCGTCAGCGTTCCGTCGATGATCTGCCACCCGAGCTCGACCGTCAGCCCCGCACGCGCGATCGCGGGCAGGAACTCGTCCGGGCGCACGAGCCCGACTCCGGGCCTGTTCCAGCGCACCAGAGCCTCGCACGCCGCGATCGCCCCCGATTCGAGGTCGATGATCGGCTGCACATGGGTGACGAACTCCCCCGAGCGGAGCGCCGAACGCAGTGCCGACTCCTCGCGCATCGCGTCGAGCAGGTGAGCGTCTCGGTCGGCGATGAAGTACCGCACGGCCGGTCGCGGCTCGGTCGCCTGCGCCGCAGCGAGTGCCGCGGCGGCGCGCTGCACGAGGGCATCCGGCTGCTGGTCTGCCGCCCCGTCGATGACGGCACCGATCGTCGCCGATACGGCCACCTGCTCACCGACGACCTCGTGCGTGCGCGTCAGCGCGGCCGACAGCGCCGCGACGGCGCGCTCGGCTGCAGCGGTAGTCACATGGGTTCCGACCACGGCGAACTCGTCGGCGGAAAGCCGGAGGACCTGCCCTCCAGGTCGACTGTGCTGCACAAGGATGCGGGAAACGGCGACGAGTAGACGATCGCCCTCGGCGGCGCCGTAGGCGAGGTTGAAGTCGGCGAATCGATTCATGTCGACGAGAGCGAGAGTGACGACACGCGGTGATCGACTGCGGCGAACCCTGTCGGTCGCGGCGGCCACCGCAGGTTGCAGGTGCTGGCGGTTAGGGAGCTGCGTGAGGGGGTCGAACCGACGAGCCCGGTCAAGCGCCTGCTCCTGGTGGTCACGCACGTGCACGAGGTGCAGGATCTCATTGACGCGATCGATCGCGGCGAGAGCATCCTCATCCTCGATCACGTGGGCATCCCCGTCCGCTGAGGTCCCCGTGGGGGCGGACCGAGAGTCCGCGGCAACGCGCTCGATGCGCGCGGGAGCACCGGGAGTCTCCACGACGCGCACGGTCAAGCCGGGTGCCAGCTCCGCCAGGTCAGCGAGCGCCGTGCTCATGATGGACGGGGTGTCGACGCCCGCTGCCACCGACTGACTCCAGGTTCCTGAGAGGTCGGCGAGGCGCTGACGCAGCTCGAGTCGGCGACGGGCTTGGTCGAGCCGGGCCGTCTCGACCCGCAGCCTCTCGGTGGCTTCGCGGTATGTGGACCGAATGTCAGAGGCGATCCACCCGGCCAGGCCCACCCCGAGCAGGATGATGATGCCCGCGAGGAGGGCCTGGGTCTGCTCGGTGATCGCTCGACGGTTGATGGCCTCGGCCGCACGTGCGCGGGTGATCTCCTGGAAGACCGTGCTGAGTTCGCGCGTGCGCACTTCGAACGCGTCCACGACATCATCGGCTGCGCGGCGCTGATCGACCCGTTGCTCGACGGGGACATCATCGAGCGAACGGACGAGGTCGTCCATCGCGGCAAGACTCGCGCGAAAAGGTTCGTCGGTGAGCTCGTATGTGGTGACCTCAGACGCCGTACGCACCTGCAACCGCTGACCGAGGAGCGCCCGCGCGATCTGCACGTCGCGTGCGGTGGCATCGCCGCGCGACCACCGGTCGAGCTCGATGATGAGCCCGAATGACTCGCGCTGCACGAAGGTCATTGCCGTGCCGTCGGCCTCCTCGCTGTACAGCCCCTGCAGCTCGTCATCGTGGGCCGCGACGGAGATGACCGAGGTCAGGAAGAGTGCCACGACCGCGGCCATGAGCACGGCGAGCAGGCCGTACTGTCGCCGCTTCAGACCCAGCAGTCGAATGCCGTCGACCATCTACCCCTCCGCCCCCGGATTTCCGAGCTCCCCTAGTCGACCACAGCAATCGTGCGGAGGCTCCAGTTCCATGCATCGAGCAGATCGAAGGCGGGTGAGTCGGCGGCGAAGACGATGCGAATCGGCCCGCCCTGGTCCATCGGAATCAGCTCGCCGTCGCGGAAGACGGCCAGCAGAGCGCCGTTCTCGGTCCACTGCGCGACCGTGTCGGCGTATCGGTAGTCGTTGAGAGCGATTGTCTCGATGCGGGCATCCGCCGCAACGCCCGCAGCAGCCAGCAGGTCGGCGAGGGGAACCCCGGTGAAGGTCTGCTCCTGCTCGACGAAAGGCTCAACGATGGCGATCTCGACGGTTGCGAGATCCTGCAATTCCCCGTAGGTGAAGTCGACGGTCGCACCGCCTTCGATCGTCAGAACCACCTCATCGGTCGCGGGCGGGTCGACGGCGAAGCCGCCGTAGGCGCTCTCGGTCGACGGCTCTGGCGCTGGCTCGACGTTCGAGGTGCACCCGACGAGTGCCAGGGCGACGACGGTCGTGGCGGCCATGAGGCGGTGGGAGGAAATCATCGGCGCAACTCTCTTCTCGGGTTCGGACGGCGGGAACGGCGGGTCGGGTCAGCCGGGATCGACGGCCCGCACGACCGCACTTGCACCCCACGCGCGAAGGGTGTCGTCAGAGACCTCGGCGGTGGGTTCGACGATCAGAAGGGGCGCGGCCACTGTCTCGGCCAGGGCCGCCGCGAGTCGGGCGACCAGGCCGGCGGGGCTGGTACGGGTGAGGTTCAGCACGGCCTCGTGGTCGAGGCTGAGAAGGGTCGGGGCGACCTGCGCGATCATCCGCAGGTCGCCGGCGTGTCCGGCACCGATACCACCGAGCGCAACGGTGACGAGACCGAGCGCCCGCAGCTCGTCCGCCACCAGTCGAAGTTCGAGGGACGAGGGCTGGGCATCGACGAGCAGCGTGATGCTGGATGCGGGCTGCCGCTCGCGCAGCGCATCGACGAGCTCAGCCAGGACACCATCGCGGGCCCACCCGCGGCCGCGCGGTTCGAGAACGAGCACAGCGGGGCGCTCGCGGTCGATCCCTCGCAGTGCATCGAGAACCGTGTCGGCCGCCTCCCCAGCGTGGGCCGTGCAGAGCTCTCCGCGCAGCACCACGTGCGCGCCGGCGTCGACGGCATCGCTGAGCGGCACGAGCGGCAGTGCACGTACGGGGGCACGTCCGCGCTCGACCTCTTCAGGAACCGCGCGGCCGTCGAGCGGGTCGCGGACGAGAATACGACCGCCGGTATCCTGCATGGCGATGCCGCCGCCGATGCGCTTGGCTTCGTACATGAGACCGTCGGCGGTCGCGATGATCGACTCGAGGGTCTCGCCCTCCGGCCACAGTGCGACGCCGGCGCTCGCGGCGACGGCCACGACCGCGCCCGACTCGAGCACGAGGTCGTGCGAGACGGCGCCGATGACCCGCTGCGACAACGACACCACCGAGGCCTCGTCGAGAACCTGTTCGGCGACGATGACGAACTCATCACCGCCGAGTCGGGCAACGAGGTCATGGGGTCGCACTTGGGCAATGAGCCGCTGTGCAGCCCCGACCAGCACCTCGTCTCCAGCACCATGACCGTGCGCATCATTGACGGCCTTGAACCCGTCGAGGTCGAGGTAGACAACGGCTCGCAGCTGAGACCCGGTCGGCCGCTGAGCAGCCAGTTCCTCGAGCCCAGCGCGATTGAGAAGCCCGGTCAACGGGTCGCGCAGGGCTCCGAGCCGCAAGGCGTCGCGCTCCCCTTCCTGCCGGATCAGGGTCGGCAGCAGCACCGCGCCGGTGCGCAGCGCCTCGATGCCGTCGGGTGAACGGCGCTGGGTCGAATCGACCGCGAAGACCAGACGGAGGTCGAACGGTCCGACCCCGGCGACATCGACAACGATCAGCTCGTCCACACCGGCGGCGGCGAAGTCGTCAGCGATGGCGCGCGTGCAGCGCACCTCTGACACCGGGACGATCGCGGGAGCGGGATACCGTTCCGTCCCCGGGTCGACGGGGTCGACCGGGTCGGTGTGCCGACGCAAGGGGTCAAGGGCGGAAGGTGCCGCATCGGACACCCGCCAGGGATCGATGACCATAACGCGCTCATCGACCCAGGCAGCGCGCGCAGCCCACCACCCGCGTTGCGCGAGAAAATCATCGAGGAAAGCCGCGACGAGCTCGCGCGAGCGGTTCTGGGTCAAGCGGTCACGATACAAGACTGGCCTCCCCCCTGCTGGAACTGCGCACGCGGATACGGCCAGACTGCCAGAGCCGAATCGCCTCGACCCGCGGGTTGGAGTCGCGGCTGGTGTCAAGGCCGAGCACGGCGTACAGACGGACAAGAAGGCTCTCGGCGGCGCGCACCGAGGTGCCGCGCGCCTCGGCGAGGGCCCGCGTCGTGGCGCCCGCGGCGAGCATCCGCAGCACCTGCGCCTGGGCCGCATTGATGATGATGACCGGCTCATCATCGTGCTCTGACGCTTCAAGCTCAGATCCGGTCATAGCGGCATGAACAGCATCGACAATCTGGTCGACCGACCGCACCATCGACTTCACGAGGTAGACGACGTCGTTCGGCAACAGGTTTCCGTCGGCGACGGCGAGTTCAGGAGACCGGTGGTTCGACAGCACGACGCAGGCGACCCAGGGTCGCTGCCCCCGTACCTCGCTGATGAACGCAGCACCCGATTGTCCGTCGGTGAAGTTGAGATCGCAGATCAGCAGGTGCGGGTCGACATCGCCGAGCACAAGTCGCGCCTCGTCGGGCGACGAGGAGACGACAACGTCATGACCATGAAGGCGCAACCCGTCACCGACGAGAGCGGCGATGAGCGCGTCGTCGTCGACGACGAGGATCCGCCAGCAGGTAGGCGAACGATCGGTCATGCGCGGACTCCTCTCGGGTCGCGGTCGAAAGCGGTGTGCAGTGCCGTGAGCAGCGCCGACGTGGTGAGCGGCTTGACGAGGAATCCGGAGCATCGCGCGCGCACCTCCTCGGGGATCGATCCGGCATCCTCCCGGCCGCTCATCAGCACGACCGGCTGGGATGCTCCGCTCGCCATGAGCCACCGCACGAGATCCACTCCATCGCCATCGGGCATCGTCACATCGCTGAGCACGAGATCGATCGCCATGTCGGCTGCGAGCTGGCGTTGCGCCTCGTCTCCGCTGGCGGCGACGACGACGCGGTACCCGTGGTCGATGAGCAGCTGGCGCACGAGCCCACGGATCGCCGGTTCGTCATCGACGACGAGCACTATGCGGCCGTCGCCGCGCGCGGACTCGGCATCGACCGCGATCGGGGCGGAAGGCGACGCCACCTCGGTGACCGGCAACGTGAGCGTGAATCGCGAGCCCGTGCGACCGTCACTGTCGACGTCGATCGAGCCGCCGTGGGCGCGGACGATCGCCGCGACCATGGGCAGGCCGAGCCCGGTGCCCTTGCCGACGGGTTTGGTGGTGAAGAACGGCTCCCACAGGCGGGCCATGACGTCGGGCCTCATGCCGTGCCCGGTGTCGACGATGTCGACGACAAGGGCACGGCCGCTGGCGTCCTCCCGCGGCTCGAGGCGCGCATCCACCGTGATCGTGCCGGGCGCCGTGATGGCGTCGTTGGCGTTGCTGACCAGATTCGCGAGAACCTGCAGCAGTTGCGTGGCGTCACCGATGACGACGGTGCCCGCAGGCGGAGGCGTGACCGTGAGCGCGATGCCGTCGGCAAGGGTCTCGCCCACCATGCGCTCGAGCTCGGCAAGGAGCGCCACGACGTCGACGCGGTCGGTGCCGCTCTCGACCCCGCGCGCGAAGGTAAGCACCTGCCGCACCATCCCCGCCCCGCGCCGGGCGGCCGTCTCGATCATCTCGGCAGTGTCTGCCTCGGGGCTGCCCGCCAGCGTCTGCCGGAGCAACTGCGCCGCCAGGGTGATGGGCGTCAGCACGTTGTTCAGGTCGTGCGCGATACCGCCGGCGAAGGTGCCGAGCGACTCGAGGCGCTCCACCCGACGCAGGGCCTCCTCACGAGCGAGCTCCTCAGTGACGTCGACGCTCACCGACAGGATCGACTCCGGCGCACCGGACTCGTCGCGCATGAGCTGCCAACGCGAGGCGACGATGAGATCGCGGCCGTCGTGAGTTCGCACCGCGATGTGGCCGGACCAGTGACCATGGGCGAGGACGGCCTCGGTCGCCTGCGCGCGCCGTTCGCGATCGACATTGAGCAGCTGGTCTGCAGTGGCGCCGATCACGGTGTCGGCATCCCAGCCGTAGAGAGCGATCGCGCCAGCATTGGCGTAGCGGATGCGGTGCTCGAGATCGCGCACGATGATGGCATCCCTCGAGATGTCGAGAAGTCCACCCAGGGTGGCCAGCTCCTCCTGCGCCTTCTCGTAGGCCTGCCGCGCCAGCTCGGTCTCCGTGATATCGCGCAGGTGCACGGCGAGGCCCTGGCCGGTCGGGTACGCCGTGACGTCGATCCAGATGCCGCGCTCGGGCCACCAGCCCCGCGCCTGCACGGTCGACGACTGCTCGACGGCGTCGCGGAACGGCCGCTCGAACTCGCTTCCGGCGATCTCGGGAATGACCTCCCAGAGCGGCTCGCCGATGATCGCTTCCCGATCGCGACCGACGAACTCGACCATGCGGTCGTTCGCGAAGCTCACCCGCCATTGCTCATCGATGACCGCGAAGCCGTCGGTCATGGCGTTGACCGTGCTCGACAGCAGCTCCTCGACGGCGACGCGCTGCCGCTGCTCGACGACAGCCGCAGTCACATCGTGCGCGGCACCGCTCATGACGCGGTTTCCGTCGGGCGAGCTGGAGGAGACGCGTCCGACGAGCCGCAGGTGACGTTCGGTGCCCGTGGAGGCACCGCCGGGGAGCAACGGGCCCGCCGCAGGGGTGCGCCCTCCTTCCGGGACGAGCGCAACTGTGATGTCGAGGGTGCGCTGCTCCCGGGCGCAGCGCTCCAGTGAGCGCGCCAGCCGGGCTGCGTCCGCCCGGTTGAGCATGGCCGTGAGTGAGACGAGATCATGCGGTGTGCGCCCGCGCAGTTCAGGAAGCTCCCCCGACCAGCCGAGCGCACCGGTCGTGAGGTCCAGCGTCCAGCCCACCACTCCAGCGACCCGGCTCGCGAGTTCCAGCAGCGCGGTGTCGCGCTGACGGTCGCGCTCGGCCTCGGATGCTTCGCTGAGGTTCTGGGTGATGACGAGGGCGCCGACAACGGCGCGGTCGTCGTCGAAGAGCGGCACGAAGGTGATCGCGAGGTCGCACAGCTCGCCCGAGCGCTTTATGCCGTCGGCACGCGCCCGCACCCCGTCGCCCGCGAGCATGTCGTCGATCGCTGCCCGGATTCGGCGACGTTGGGCAAGCACGACGACGTCGACCATCGGACGGCCGAGGAGCTCACTCCGGCTGTATCCGGTTCGACGGCTGAGCGCGAGGTTGCCGTCGACGATGACGCCCTCGGCATCGATGACCATGACGCCGTCGTCTTGACTGTCGGCGAGGAAGCTATCAAGCCGGGCAGCGTGCAGTGCGCGGAAGACGGGATGCGAATCGCCGCCATCTGTCAGCGCGTGCCATTTCTCGTAGGCGAGCGGCATCACGGCTGTGCCTCACGCTCGGGAGAGTGGTTGGTCACGGTGCGTCGACTCCGGGTTCGGGTAGGTGAGCTGTCCGTCGCGAGGTGCTCCGGTTCTCCAGTGTGCGCTTTGCGTCAATGTCCGCCAAATTGGGGACACGGAGGGATGTACGCATTGCGACAACTGCCCGTGATGTTTCACCTTTCGGGGGCGAACGATCCCCCGGCTACGCTGGCGCCATGACAGTCGACGGGGCCGCTGCCGACCGGCCGTGGATGCGCGCCGCCCGCGCGGCGGGACTGCTCGACGACGACGGCACCGCGCGGCCGACGATCTTCGCCGAGATGTCGGC
>VFQU01001095.1_pt1 | contig 17699 bp, 15 predicted proteins | sample 3512311 | NCBI WGS metagenome assembly VFQU01 (sample SAMN10412377, study PRJNA504923) | tailings metagenome | isolation source: Relicate 3 Philex TSF3 active mining site | place: Philippines: Tuba, Benguet | collected 2017-08-29
GGAAGATTGAAATCCGGAAGAGGTGAGTGCTGCTATGGCGGCAGTAGGACCGGGGGCGGATTTCACTTCCACTCCCATATCCCACGCGATAGGAACCAATCTTCTCGCAGGATCTTCTAATCCGGGACTTCCCGAATCGGAGATAATGCATGTTAATTGGGTCTGCGCTAGTTTGAGACCCAGTTCTTCCAATTCCTCTTCCGAAGTATGTTCGTTGCAGATTTCGAAGCTGCGAGAGATTCCCAGTTTTTTGAGAAGAGTGGATGTGGTTCTATGTTCTTCTCCTAGAATCAAGTCGGCGGTTTCTAAAAGTTCTTTGGTTCTGGGAGGCAGATCTCTGTCATCACCTAATGAATTGGATACGAGGTAAAGTGTAGGCATAGTTGTTTATAGGGAAGATGTTTCTTGGAATCGGAAAAAGGGTTGAATCGCAATTCCTTTTTCCTTACATGCGTTTACGAATTCAGGATTGCCTTTGTCGATAGCAACTCCTAACTTTTTTGCAGAACATAACATTGGATAATCGTTGAAAGAATCCCCGAATGCTAGATCCGGCAATTCTCCGATTCTGCCTTTGATGGCTTCCACTTTACCTTCTCCGTAAGTATAAGGTTCTATCAATTGATGTTTGAACTTGCCGTTTGCATCGACCTCTTGTCTCATACCGATCACGTTTTGTTCCGGGACAGGAAAATGATGTGCTATTGCGGCGATTCCCGGTTCGGGAGAAGCGGTCACAATGTACACTTTCCAAGCGTGTTGGTGCAAAAAACCGATGAGATCCACCATTTCCGGTTGGGGAAAAACGGAGGATTCGGAGCGAGGAGTGGAGACTCTTTCCCAGGTTCTTCGAGAGAGAGAATAAAAATCTTCTTTGTTCATCCCTTGGAATAAAAAGGCGGTCCATCTGTATCCTTGTTCCGTACCGAATTCTTTCAATTGATAGGAATACTCTTCCCAAACCAAATGTTCTCTTTCGGAGAGAGTGTGTTCGTTGTGATTTTTCCAATACTCTTTGTTCCGAAAGAGGGGAGATAGGTCTTTGGGAAGGAACAACATCCCTTCTTTCAGGATGGTCTCCATCATTTTTTCACCGAAATCGTTTCTGATTAGAGTATTATCAAAATCGAAGCAGGCAAGTCCGGAGGATGAGGAAATAATGCGAGTTAGGTTCTCGTGAATTTCGGGAACCCAACTTTTTACAGGAAATGATTTAGAACTCACTAAAAATTAATTAGCAAAGCTCACCATGCTTGTGGCAACCCCTTCTTCAAAAGGAGTCAGGAAGTTTTCCGGGTTGAGATATACGTTGTGGTATCTGACTTCGAAATGAACATGAGGTCCTGTGGATTTTCCTGTGTTGCCGGAAAGTGCGATGATCTGGCCTTTTTTAACTACATCTCCGGGTTTTACCAAGAGTAGGTTGTTGTGACCGTAAACCGTATGGAAGTGATTGAGATCCGTATGATAGAGTTTGACTGCGAGTCCATAGTCTCCACTTCTTCCTGCCACTTCCACAACTCCATCCGCTGCCGCTAGAACGATCGATTCTTTAGGAATGGCGATGTCTACTCCCGTATGAAGTGTGTTCCATCTACGTCCGATGCGGGAGGAAATGCGGGTTCTGTTGTTGGGGAGCACCGGCCAGATAAATTGGTCGATTTGAGAGTCGATTGCCTCTCTGAAACTTCCCGCTTCTTGTAAGGATTGGGAGTATTCTTTGCTATAGGGAATGAAAATAGGTCTGGAAACTTTTTTCTTTTCTTTCTCTGTGATAGAATTGAGTTCCACTACTTCTTGGAAGTCCGCTCCAAACTCTTGCACCTTTGCCTCTAGGCTCTTCTTTTCAGTGCGGAAGTCTACCCAAAGGCCCCATTTTTCTTGGTATCTTTGGAAAACGTGGTTATCTAGGAAAACTGGTCCATTTTTACGCTTTTGATAAGAGGCAAATGCCGAGAAGGAGACCACAAATAGGATCGCCCCCAGAATTAAGAACAAAGTTCGCTTTCGTTTCATCTTTTTCGCCCTCACATTTTATTGTGCAATGCCAAAATCTCACGCAAAGGTTTTCGGTCAAGGAAAAGGGGTGCCCTCATTCGGGGGATTTATGTGATTATGTCACATTTTTTTCTCAGTTTCGTCATAGGGAGAAGGGGAGTGAGTGCGGTAGGTACCACATTTAGGGAGGTAAACCAAGTTAGGAGGATTAGGAATTTCTAATTTTCTGTAGGAGTTCCTACATGGGAGGATAAAACCCCGTAGTAGGTACTACAAAATCTCCATCCACCCCTCGTACATAGAAAAGGGAGACGCAAAGTTCTCCCTTTTCCGGCTGTGGAAAGAAATTCCTCCCCGATTAATTTTGAGGTTGCAGCTTTACATTCGCCCTCTTGGGGTCTTGGGTTCTATAAAAATGGATTCCTGCCATCAAAAGGAACATGGTTCCGATAGAATAAGAGACCCATCCTAGCCCGAAGTAACCTAAAAGCACAAAACCTAAAATCAATCTTGCGATTTCCAAACTCCCTCCCCATGATTTGCCCTCAATCATCGCATTGATGGAAACAAGGGAAAGGGTCACCCAAGCAGCAAACAGAACTTGGGAGAGAAAGTCGAACTTAGCGATAAAAAGAAGAAAGGCGAAAGAGAGGAGTAAAACCCCTACGAACCAAGCGGTTGTATAGGATCGTACTTCTGCACTCGGATTCGGGTCATATTTCACAAAGGACTTAGGGCTTACTTCTGGAATTGGTAAAAATCCGGAAGGTTTGCCGTTTTCCGATGGAAACCAACCGGGAGGCATAAGGAAAACTTTGATCTTATTGAGAATTCCCTTCGCACGGAAGGATTGTTGGATGAGTTCCCAATAGTAGTGGTAGTTAGCATAAACAGGATTAAAACTTCGCAGAGGTTTTACCGTTCCGTACACACATTCTTCTTCTTCTACTTGGAAGGTTCCGAACATACGATCCCAAAGGATAAAAATTCCACCATGGTTTCTATCGATGTATTTCGGATTGATAGCATGATGCACTCTGTGGTGGGAAGGAGTGGAAAGGATGTATTCCGCAATCGTGCCTAAATTTCCTACCGCCTTAGTGTGTACCCAAAATTGATAGATCAAATTGAGCTGCCCTGTTGCCAGATACAACCAAGGATCGAAACCGATGAGAGCCAAAGGAACGTAAAAAATCCAAGAAACAATTCCACCGAGTCCGGTTTGGCGAAGAGCTACCACAAGATTGTATTCTTCACTGTGATGGTGGATCACATGTCCCGCCCAGAAAAAGTTCACTTCATGGGAAAGTCTATGAGACCAGTAGTAACATAGGTCTTGCAAAACCAAACAAAGGAGCCACGCCAAAGGATTGGAAACTGTGAGGAAATCTTTAAAAAGACCGAAGTGCTCGTAGATATAAAAAAAAGCGAAAAGCCCTACCCCTTTCTGAAACAACCCCCAAAGTTGGGAAATGATTCCTGTGCTCAGGTCGGCAATCGAATCATTCAGTCGATAGAGTTGCCTGTTTTTCCAGGCGCCTAAGGCGACTTCCAGTCCAATGAGAATAAAGAAACCAGGAATGGCATACGTTACAAATGGCGGAGGTGTGAAATTCTCGAGCATAACTGCTAAGTTATGACATCACTGTGACATATGGTCAAGCAATTCTTGACCTAGAGTCAGAAATTGTTTTCTGTTCAATTCTTCCGGCCGGGCATTGGCGGGGATTTTTAATTTTTCCCAGGAAAGGCGTACGGACTCCTGGAAGAAAGGATCCGCAGAAAAAGGAGATTCGCGCAAACTAACTTGGATTTGTTTTCTTTTTCCCCAAAAAAAAGTACGAAGCAGTCTGGACCAAATTTGAATCTCCGCTTTGTTTTTGAAGATTCTTTTTTCCTGAGGATAGGGAAGGATTCGGATCAAAGCGGAATCCACTTTCGGTGCAGGATAAAAACATTTTTTATGAACTGTTTTCAAAAGTTCCGTTTTTCCCAATCCTTCCAGAAAAAGGGAAAGAGAGGAGATTTCACCTGTGATTCGTTCTGCGAACTCTTTCTGCACCATAAAAATCCCTCCTTTCCAAGAAGAACATTCCGTAGAAATGAGAGTGAGAATATCGCTTGTTAGATTGTAAGGAAGGTTTCCGAAAATGAAAATTTCTTTTTCAAACACATGGGAAAGGTTTTTCAAAGCGTCTCCCTCGTAGAGAACCGCTTGAGGAAACTCGGGAAGGTATTTTTCCCGGGCCAGTTCGATGTATGCTTTGTCGATTTCGAAAAGATGAGTCGGTTTTTGAAATTCCAAAATAGGGTAGGTGAGAGTTCCTAAGCCGATTCCGATTTCAGCCACTTCCGTATTCCCTTCGGAAACATAAGGACGACCGGATTCTACGATGAACCGAACTATATTCTGATCGATTAGAAAGTTTTGTCCGAATTTTTTTTGCGCATTCAATCCGTTAGTGGAAAGATAGGCTTGGATCTCGGTTAGTTTCTGAAAGGGAGCTGGCAAAAAAATCCTCTACGCTCATCATTTTCCAAGAGGAGGAAATCCCAAGTAGTTTTTGAAATTTTTTCCAATCGTCCGGGCTTTCCTTACTCCATTTGGGAAAATCCAAAATGAGAATTCCTTTTATCTGGGGAAGCCGAGGGAGGATCCATCCGTTTCCAAAGGGATTCGTAAAAGGAAATGAGGGAAAACAAATCAGAATATGATTTTTTATCTCCAGTGAATCTAAGGACTGCAGGAGATGAACTCCCATCCTCCAAAGGAAAGGGAAACACAGAAAACAGCTTTTTCTTTTCGATTGCGATCGATTTCCCCAAAGTAGGATCTGCTCTCAGCCATTCAGCCAGTTTTGGATCAACGGTTTGAATTCGTTTCCTGGAATGTAATTCTTCTTTTTCTTCTTTCCTGAATTCCTTCGATAGTTCCAACACATAACGAAGACAAGATTCTTTTTCGAAATAAATTTCATCGATTTTAACGGAAAAGATTTTTTTGCGGAATGTATCGAAGGAGGAAGCGGAATAACAATTTCCTAAAAGAAAAACGGATTTCCCTCTTAAGAAGAAGGCACTCCCTTTGCGGACAAAATCAATCGTTTCGAAATTTTTTTCGGTTCGGGAAATCCAAATTCCGAAAGGAAAAAAGCACAAGATGGATAAGAAAATAAAACCTCTTTTCCGAAAAGCCGAAGTTTTGCTGTCATCCTCTCTCTTTCCGAAAAGGAATGGGTTCTTGTCTTGGAAGTACAGAACAATAAGAGTGAAGCAAATCAGGCAGAAATAAATCAAAATCGATCGAGGAGTTTTTTCCCAAAAGATCCAGAACCCTAGACGATCTCCTGATTCCAAAACGGATCTCATAAAAATTTTCATAAGCACTTCCGAGAAAAGCCAGGTCATTGGGGAGATGTAAGGAAGAGATAAAAACTCAAGACCCAAAGAAAGATATAACGATGGCAATACGATTCCTGCAAAAGGAACTAAAAATAAATTCACTAGAATGCTTCCGAAGGAATAAGAATGAAAGTAATGGACTAAAAATGGAAAACTGGCAAGGGAACAGGCGATAGATAAGGTTAAGTTGTTTTTGAGAAAATGTTTCGATTTAGTTAGAAACAAAGAATCTAATATTGGTTTTATATAAAAGATTCCGAAGACTGCTCCGAAAGAAAGAAGAAACCCTACGCTTAAAAAATCTCCAGGTAAAACCAATGCTACCGTCGCGGAAGAATAAGACAATATATCGGAAGGATGAGCTTTTCTATAAAAGATGGTTCCTATAAAACTATAAAAAGCAAATGAGTAAGCTCGGATGAATGAAACAGGAAAGTCCAAACAATATAAATAGACAAAACCGAGTAGAAGTGAGAGAATAAGGGGAAGGATTCTGGAAAACCAAAACAGTTTCTTAAAAGTAAATAGAAACACCCCTAAAAAAATTCCCAAATGAAGCCCAGAGGCCGCAAATAGATGCAGCACTCCTCCTTTTTTCGCTTTTTCCTTTAAGGAACTAGGAAGGGACTTGCTTGTTCCCAATACCAATCCTTCCGCAACAAGAATTTCTTCTTTTGAAAAGGAAGAACGTTTCAGAATAGAGCGGATTTGTTTTTGAAATTCCAAGGCAAATCCTTGTTTGGCGGGTTTTGCAAAAATAAAGGAATGAGGAATGGGACGATAGATTAAAATTGCGGATGTGAATAAACAACCGAAAAGAAACCAAAAACAAAATTCCCTATTTTGTTTTCGTAGGAACCGAATTTCTTTCGGATACAAACAAATGAGAAATAAAATAGAAATGTAGACGGTAAAAGAGAGAAGAGCGATTCCGGGAACAGGAAACATTCGAACCAAACCGGTAGTGAGCCCGATTCCCAATCCCGCAAAACCTCCCTTAGAGAAGGGAAGAAGGTTGGGAAAATTCGTTTTCTTCATACCCGAACAGGTATGAGTGTAGGAGATTGGTTCCTTATTTTATAGAAAAGGGATAGATCCCTAGAGCATCGCGGACTTCTTTTATCTTTTTCTCCGCAATGGATTTCGCTTTTTCCTTTCCTGAGTTCAAAACGGAATTCACATAACCTAAGTCATTTTGCAGGTCTTCTCTTTTTTTGCGGAAAGGAGCGAAGTGATCCATAACCGTTTCCAATAGGGATTTTTTTAGATCTCCGTAACCGACTCCGCCCGCTAAATATCTATTACGCAGTTCAGAGGTTTCTTTTTCGTTTAGAAATAATTTATGGATTTGAAAGATCACGGATTCATCCGGATTTTTCGGTTCTGCGATTTCTTTGGAATCGCTTACGATGGACATCGCAGCTTTTTTAATTTCTTTTTCCGTTCCGAAAAGATCGATCGTGTTTTTATAAGACTTAGACATCTTTGCACCGTCTACTCCCGGTATGGTGGCGGTAGACTCGTCTATATCCGGTTCCGGAATTGTGAGTATGTTTCCGAATTGAGCGTTGAATCTTTCTGCGATGTCTCTTGTAATTTCCAGATGTTGCTTTTGGTCTTTTCCTACAGGGACTTTTTCAGAGGAAAAAAGTAAGATATCGGCAGCCATCAAAATAGGATAGGTGAACAGCCCTGCGCCAGGAGTGAAACCTTTGGCTACTTTGTCTTTGAAGGAATGAGCCAGTTGCAACTGAGAGACTGTGATCGAGCCGGAGAGATACCAGCTTAGTTCCGTAACTTCCGGAATTTCACTTTGTACCCAAAAGATCGTTTTTTCAGGATTCACTCCCAATGCGAGAAGGTCGAGTGCCGCAGAAATCGTGTTTTCTTTCAGATTTTCCTTCGAAGAGAAGGTTGTGATCGCATGAAGGTTTGCGATAAATAGAAGTAAGTCGGCCTTCTCTTGGTAGTTTAAGATTTTATGGATTGCCGAAAAATAATTTCCTAAATGAAGTTTGCCTGATGGTTGAACGCCTGTTAATATTCTCATTCTTGATTCGAATCGTTTAATTACTCATCTCGGAAGCTTCGTCTTCCGTTGCTGCGACTCCCGTCTCTCCGCCTTCCGGAGTTTTTTTGTAGGTTTCCGGATTGAAGGAAGAGTAGGTAAGTCTTTCGTATTCTTTATGAAGTTTGATGAGTTCGTTTTCTATCTTTCTATGAGCGGTTAGTTTGGAAGTGGTTTGAGGATCCTTAAAAATCACCGCATAATTGTATAAATATTTCGTGAATTGAATGAAAACATCTTCTACGGTCATTCCGTTGATTCTTTCCTTCGCCACTACCGCTTTGTCGTAATGAGGAATGAATCTCTGCATGATTTTGATCTCTTCGATCACCTTTTCTTTGGAAACTGCGATTTTATCGGAAGCCTTTCCTTTCGAATCCGTGTTTTTCGCCATCAAATGGTTTTCAACGATGATGTTCAGTTTGTTTGCAAAGTTTCCGAAAAATTCGGAAGCTTCCGTCAGGGCGGAAAGAATCGTATTTGCGATTTGGTCGGAGGCACCCCCATTATAATCGTTGTTATACTGTTGGAAGGAGTATTGAAAACTAGGGAACTTTTTATTGAATGTTTCGATCGTTCTTACGATGGAATTCATCGTTTCGATTTCGGAGCGGAAAAGCCCCGGCTGAATCACTAAAAGGTCTTGGTTTTGGTTTTTATCGCCTAGCTTGATATAACCTTCGATCATGTTGATGTAGACCGTTTGGATGTCTCGCAAGAGAAGGTAAGCAAGTTTATGAGGTTGTGATTTGAAGGAGTTTTTGATCGACTGGCTTTTTGCACTGTCAGGCATATGGTGGAGCATATAGTCGTCCACAACCGCATTCAAAAAATCGAAACTGATTTTTCCTTTGTCGTCTATACTGAAATAACGGGAACGTAGATTTTGCAGTTCTTCCTTTTTATAAACTCTGGTATTGATATCGTCGGAGATTTTTGCGACTGTGATTTCCACTTCTTTTTGGATCTCTCTCGCCGCTTGGAATTTATGCTCTTGGATGGGAGGAACTTTAAGATCCGCCACGATCTCCTGCCAAGAAAACATTTTTTTCTTAGATACGATGTAGAAAGCGGTGATTGCATCGGAAAGGCGGGGTTTGGAAGATTCCAACGCCAAACCGTAGCTAATCCCTTCCATCACTGTGTTCAGTTTGGAAGCGAGTTTGTCGTCTTGTTTGACGATTTCAGGAAGATGGTTTAAAATGATTTCTCTTGCATCGTCTCTTTGCAGAAAACGAACATAGAACATTTGCATTTTGATGGAACGGTCTAGGAAAATTTCAGGAGAAATTTTATCCAGGAAGAGAGAATCCAAAGAAACAAATGCGTTAAAAAACTTATTATAATTATTGATTACGTTGTAAACGAGGGGAGTCCAGATCCTCCAACCTTGTTGTTCCGAAGTTCTAAGCGCTTGGATGGTAGGTATGATTACATCTTCCTTCAAGGTTCGGAAAATTCTTTCTACGTTGTTTGAAATGTTCGGGTTTCTTCCGAAAAGACCGATGTCGATGGCACCTGTTTCTTTGGCAAATTTGCTGATGGAGTTGGTTCCCCCTCCACCGAAAAGACCGGAAAGAAGCCCCCCTCCGCCTTTTTGTTCCGCACCTTTCTTTTTAGGTTGAATGCCTTGTCTTTGTTTGGCGGAGTCCACAGTGACAAGTTCGCTTGCGCGTCTTATTTTGGGTTCTTGTCTTTGTCTGCTTTCCCCTTGGCGAGAGTTGGATTCTCTGTTTCCTCCGGAAGATCTTTCTTCTGGAAGTTCTCTTCTTTTGTCTGCCGCAGGTTTGTTTTTATTTTGGTAGTCTTCGTCTACCTTTTTGATGAGGTCGATTCGAATGAATACGTCGTTCGATTTGAGTATGGCTTCGTCTATCAGCTGTTGGTGGTCGGGAGTTCTGTTTTTGCGGTATAAATCGGCAAAGACACGATGGGCTTCTGTTCGCGAAACTGGTGTCATTTGCTTATTCCTTTTGGTTGAGAGGATTTTCTACGATTTGAGAACTAGTAGGGGGTTGAAAATTGAATAGGCTTGTCCCTAATCCGATGTTGGTAGCGATTCCGGAAAAAGAAATTTCTGTCACTTCTTCGTCGGAATGTTTCATCTTAATGACTCTGGGGAGATCGTTGTCCGAAACGACAAGTATGATCTCCGAATAACGTTTGGTTGGTGAAGTGAGTCGGAAAGTTCTGCCGGAAACAGTGACGGATTCGTATCCGCTGAGAAGACCTCCCAATCCTCCGGAAACTCCTTTAAGATCTTGGCGTCCGGAAATAGAAGAGTCTGGGTTGTAAAACCAAAGAACTTTACCGTTGGATGAGATGATTCTTCCATCATTTAATCTGACGTGTAATTGGTAAGGATTCTTATAAGAAAGAACTCCTGTCATTCCCCCGTTGATGGTGACTGTGGCACGGAATGATTCCAGAGAGTTTAGGCGTGCAATGACAGAATTGAGTCTGTCATGCCCATCCTGCGCGGTGATTCCTAAAGGAAACAGGCACAGGATTGGGATGAAAAGGAAAAGTGTTTTAAGTTTTCGCACAGCTCCTAATTCAGCAGAATGCTGGGTTTACCCCAACACTTTTTTGAACTCAGAAGTAAGTGCAGGAACCACTTCGAAAAGGTCCGCTACTACTCCGTAAGTTGCTACTTTAAAGATAGGAGCATCTCCGTCTTTATTGATTGCTACGATGTATTTGGAAGATCCCATACCAGCTAAGTGTTGGATGGCTCCGGAAATACCACAAGCGATGTAACAATTAGGGGAAACTGTTTTTCCTGTTTGACCCACTTGGTGAGAGTGAGAGATCCATCCAGCATCAACAGTCGCACGAGAAGCACCAAGAGCTGCTCCCAGAGTGTCTGCCAAGTCTTGAAGGATTGGCCAGTTTTCAGGTCCCTTGATTCCACGACCACCGGATACGATGATAGAAGCATCTGCCAATTGTACTTTGTTTCCACCGGAAAGATCTTTAGAAAGTGATTTGGAACGAACTTCCCCTGCACTTGCACCTGATTTTTCTACAGCGCCTGCTCCGTCTTTAGGAGTTACTTCTTGAGAGTTTGCTCTTACAGTAAATACTTGAACGTCGGAAGAAACTTTGAAGTTTGCGTAAGCTTTACCGGAGTAAATTGGCTTTTTCGCAACTACCTTCCCGCCGTCTACGGAAAGAGCCACTGCGTCTGCAACGATACCGGCATTTGCTTTGATCGCTACTCTTGCAGAGTATTCTTTTCCTTGAGAAGAGTGAGGAAGTAAAACTACAGTAGGTTTTTTCTCTTGGATGATAGAGAAAATTCCGTTCGCATAAGCTTCCGGATTGTAGTCACCCAAGTTTGCTCCGATGATTGTGTCTGCACCGACTGCTTTCAAGTCTGCTGCAAATTTATCAGGATTGTCAGTGATGATTACCGTATGAACTTTACCGCCGATCGCATCAGCGATTTTTCTTCCTGCGGAAGTGAGTTCTTTTGAGATTTTTTTAAGTTCGCCTTCTTTAAGTTCGCCAACTACTAATACATCTGCCATGATTTTCTCCTTAGATCACTTTCGCTTCTTCGCGAAGAGCTTTTACAAGTTGAGATGCGAAACCGGCTGCATCGCCTGCTTCCAATTTTCTACCAGCAATACGTGGAGGAGGTGGTTCCAAAGAAACAACTTCCAATTTAGAAGCGGTAGCTCCCAATTCTTCTGGTTTTTTTACATCTACAGGCTTTTTCTTAGCAGACATGATCCCTTTTAAGCTAGGGTATCTTGGTTCGTTGAGTCCTTTTTGAGCTGTAACTGCAACAGGAGCTGAAGTTTCTACAACTTCTGTTCCGCCTTCCACTTCACGAGTGGCAGTCACTTTTTTACCATCAAACTCTAGTTTGAGTGCCATAGCGATGTGAGGAACATTCAATCTCTCTGCGATTTGAATCACAACTTGAGAGCTGTCTGTATCGATGGATTGACGACCACCGATCACTAAATCTGCGTTTTCAGCTTTGATCAGATTGGCAAGCAATTCGGAAGTATATGTAGAGTCGAAAGTCATGTAGTCGTCTACTTTCACATGGATGGCTCTGTCGACACCCATAGCATAAGCGGTTCTCAATGCTTCCACAACTCGGTCCGGACCGAGGGAAACAGCGATTACTTCACCGCCACTTTTTTCACGAATACGAATACCTTCTTCGATTGCGAATTCATCATACGGAGAGATGATCCATTTTACACCAGCTTCATTTATAGCTTTGTCACCAACTTTAATGCTGGTTTCCGTATCTGGAACCTGTTTTACAAGTACAACAATTTTCATTCCTTAACCCCGTTTGCGTGGATTACCTTGGTACCAGAAAAAGGGAGGGAAGGCAGAAGGGAAGTAATTTATTCTCTCCAGAAGGCGTATTTGACCCAATTGTAGGTCCAAATGACCCATAGGATGACAACCAAAACATTCGCATCCGTCTTAAGATAAACGGACAATCCCAGAGTGAGAGGCAGGGTCAGGAAAAAAGCAAAGCAGGAAAGAAGCACCCAATGGGACTTTGATTTCCAAAGTTTAGGGGTTTCCTTCAACCCGTCCCAAAGTCCTAGGCTCAGGAGAGGCTCTCTTTTTTTTTCCACCAAGAATAGATATGCCAAAAGACCAAAAAATATAAGAACGTTCAGAACTGCGAGAATCATAAGGCCAGGATTTGCCGAGGAGCGAACTCAGCCTAGAAAAAATTAAAGAAAGAGCAGAAGTAAAAAAGGAGAATAGACCAGCTCGCAAAATATTTTGAATGTAGGAATTTCTTTTTTTCTTCCCAGCCACTCCATAAACATCAAATAACAAAAGCTATAGATCAGACAGACAAGCGGGAGGGGAACCTTTCCCGTTTCCCACACATACACTCCGCAAAGGAAAAAGCCTAAGAACATCAATAGATAGAATAGAATCGTCGTTTTTTCTTTCCCTAGGGATCTGGCGATTGTGGGAAGATGGTGCGCTTCGTCCCAAGCCATATCGAACCGATAGGTCAAAAGCACATTGGAAAGTATGGAAATAAAAAACAGGAAATAGATCAGCAGATCTTCCAAAGAGCCGGGAGTATGATCGAATAATATGGGATAGGCGACTCCGAGGCAGTAAAGCCCGGAAAGGAAAACTTCCTTAGGGAAATATTTTGTACGAAAGTATTGGGTCGTTAAAAAATAGAGTAATACGAAAAAACCTAGAAAAATCCCTCCTAAAAAAAAGGAAAAAGGAAGAAAATATAATATCAGTAAAATATCGAAAGCAAACGCAAGTAAGCCGATAAGGAATAAAATTCCCAATTTGTTTTTATAAAACGAGCCCCGTTGAGTGACCTCTCCTTCTTTTTCTTTCCAGGAGTCCACGGATCTGTCGAAAAGATAAATGCAAAAGACAGTCAGACCCAAACAAAGAACCGCCACAGGATGGGGATGGACTTGGAAGGCGTAACTTAGAAAAACTAGATTTGCCAGGGAAGAAATCAAAACGTCCCCTCCCAGATAAAAAAAGGAAAGAAGAGGTGAGCTTAGGACTGAGGTTTTGGGAGTTTGTCCGGCAGTATGACTCACAAGGATTCATTTTCCCTCTCACTTAATTTTATGCAATTGTAAAAAATTTTCTATGAGAGAGACGAATTTACTTTTAGTTTTGGTGGAATGAATCTAAGAAAAGAACTTTCTCGTTTTCTTACCATCAGACAGTCGATTTCTCCCAGAATGAAACTTCTCCTGGCTGAAGAGGAACGCAACGGGGCTTTTGTAGCAAATCGATTCCGTTATGTGATCGGAGGCGTTTTGGCTGCCAGTGCGGTTGCGAATATTCCCAATATGCACGATATTTTGGGGTATTTCGTTAATTTTATAGCGCTTGCTTTTTATTTTTTAAATACATTCGTACATGCGTATCTATTGAAATGCGATCACAAATTCTGGCGGGAAAAGTACGAATATATCAGTTTGTTTTTCGATAACTTTCTTGTTTTCATTACTATGTGGAATTGGTATCTCTTGCAAGGAGGAGGGAATCCTAATTTCAATTTGAAAACCCCTCTTTTGTTCTATTATTTTCTTCCTTTGGCATTGTCCTTGTTTCAATTCAGGATTCGGCTGGTTGCCTTTTCTTTTTTCTGTTTTCTTGTTTCTTATTTTGTATTTCTGGGGTATGCGATCGCATTGAATTCCAAAACGGGAACCGTCTGGTTTAGTTATGTGTTAAGTGATGAGCTGATCCTTTCCGATGCGATCGTTTCCAAACCTTTGGTGTACCTGGTGGTTACCCTTTCTCTTTCTTACGGAATTTATAGAACGATTGTTATGTTAAAGAGGCTTGCGGATTCCTAGGCGGAAAAAACTTCTTTGGCGCGTTATTTTTCTCCCGATTTGGTGGAAGAAATCACTTCTCAACCCGACATCATTCCTTCAGGACAGAGGCAAAAAGTCACCGTTTTGTTTTCCGATATCAGAGGGTTCACTCAGCTTTCCGAATCAATGGATCCTGCCGTTCTTTCCGTCTTTTTAAACGATTACCGCAAAGGAATGACCAGAGCTATTTTCAATTACGGAGGTACTTTGGATAAATTTATCGGGGATGCTGTGATGGCCACTTTCGGCACTCCTTTGCCCGCAAAACTACAGGGCCTCGATTCCAAAAATGCTGTCCTTTCCGCCAAAGAGATGTTTATCGAACTTGATCGATTCAATTCGGAAAGAATTTCCAGAGGAGAGTCTCCTATCGAAATCGGGATCGGGATTCATTGCGGGGAAGTGTTTGCCGGTAATATAGGTTCCGAAGAAAGAATGGAATACACTGTGATCGGCGATACCGTGAATACCGCTTCCCGAATCGAGTCTGCATGCAAGGAACTGGGAGCAAAGCTTTTGATTTCGGAAGAAGTTTGGGAGGATGCGGGAAGGCCGGATGATTTCGAAAGAACGAGGCCGGTTGCGTTAGCCGGGAAAGAGAAAAGAGTGGAATTGTTCTCCTTACGAAAGACCGTTTCGTAGTCGTTCAGAACTATTTGGTTCGTACACCTTATGTAAATCTCAGTGCCGGTGTGGTATCTTAATCTTAACCGGCTTTGCTCATTTTATAAACTGCGTCATACAAAGTAGTGTTGAGTTCCCGATCGATGATGTAGATCACTCGAGTAGCGCCTGTGGAATGGGCTAAATCGATAAACGCTTTTCTTCTGTCGATTCTCACTTCATTCAAGTCGAAGTCTGCGATTCTGTATTTATTTCCTTTTTTGAAGATCGGTTTGATGGTGCAGATTCTTTGCAGCTTCGGTCTGGTTTGGAATCTATCTATTTCCAAAACGACACAGATATCGAAATGAACATGTCTTTCCGAATCCACGGATGCAGTGATGATAAAATCTCCCGTATTGATGATGTTTTCATTATTGGTAAGGCTGGAGCCTACATAGTCCAGAAGATGACGTATGTTTTTGTTGCTGTAAGAGAAAAACGAATCGTTCAAAATCATCTTCAGTGCAGTGGATGATTTGAACGCCGGTCTCCAGGATTGTTCCGAAGTAAGAGATGCATATTCGCTTGCTAAAGAAAGAATGGCGATGTCTTCTTCCCGACTGCTGGAGGTTACATTGTTTTCCTGAAGATGAAGTTGTCTTTCTATATCTGCGACAATTCTTTCTTTTCCGATTTCTTTGCTGTATTTGTCTCTCACCGACATTAATTTTTTGAAAACCATTCTAGGGTCGGGGAAATTATTATTAATGCCGGTTCCTCGGTAAGGTCTGTGGTGATTTAGGATCAGAGTTCTCACATCCGTTGTGATTTCGGGAGCATTGAGGGTCATAAGATAACTGATGATAGGATGTTGTTGAACCATCAGGTATTCTTCTTTGCTCAGTCCGGGATGTTCTTTGATATCGAGTTTAGTGTAACCTACGTCTGCCAAATAACTTGCCATCATCAAAGTTAGATGCTCTCGTTTGTCAGGCTTTTCGTTGCTGTCCTTAACGATCTTTTTCGTACGAACCTTCATTCCCATCGCAACGATCGTACGTTTAGTCATTAGCTCCGATTCCAAAGGGACCCCAGCGACACTCAAAATCTCAAGAATGTTGAAGATTCCCGATTCATAATCAGGGTTGCTTGTGAAATCGGTAAGGATCTCGTTGATTGAGTTTTGGACAAGTATTGCCTGTTCGGAAGAGAAGGATGTTTTTCTGAGATCTTCTATCAGAGAGGCGGATTGTTTGGCGAACTTTTCCGTTTTCTCCTGGTCGAATAATTTCGCAGAAGATTGTTTTCCGTTTTGTAAAGTCGACTTACTTTTGTTTAATTCGGAGATGAGAAAGTAAACACCTTGTAATTCGAATTTCAATAGTTTGCCGAAGTCGGCCTCGGTCGGATTTTTCTTTTTGTGGATGAGGATTTGGCCGTCTTTATTATATAAATCGATAGGGATGGTATTGTTCTTTCGGAAACTGTTTAGAGATTCTTCGGTTAATTCGAATTTGGCGAGCCTATCTCTAGGCACTTGTGTACTTTCACTCACGAATAAAATCTCCGTTAGCTGCCTTGATTGCTATGGAAAACCCTAATGAGTAGTTCTCCTAAACAATCAAGAGATTTATCTTTTCTCTTTATTGATCTTTGCTATGGAAATAACGAGAGGGCTATTGTAAATAAATTTACAAAAACGGGGAAAGTAGATGGATTTTGCGACTAGGAAAGTTCGTTTTGTAGGGCGATCTTTCCTTGATATTGTTATCTGTTAAGCGATTTGTCTTCTAAAGAAAATTTTTGAGGGGAAGTTCTAAACTTCCATTCTTTTTCGAAGACAATTTTGCGAGAACTGTCTGCAATTTTGAGATAAACTTTGTATTCTTCGTCGGTATCTAAGGGTTTTCTCGCAATGAGTCCTGTCATCTTCATGGTTTTCATCATTTGACCCGGTTCTCCTTGGTTTGCTGAATCCAATTTATGAAAGGGAATCTCCTGACCTTCTTTGTTTTTAAGAGAGGCTTTTACGATTGTTAACGATTTTGTTTCTCTTGAGAAGAGTTGGACTGTGATCGGAAAACCGATTTCGATTTCTCCCGGAATCGGGAAGGGGTATTCCGGATACATCATGGTGGGGATATCAGTTTGGTTCTCACCAGGATAAAAAACTAATTTATCTTCTGCGGGGGCCACTTGTGAGGAATAAAAGAAAACCACCATCGGAGAAGGTTCCTCTTTACTTACATAAAAGCCTACATAATCGAAATTAGGTGCAATGACCATGTTTCTATGATAGAGAGTCGTTGCCAATTTCTCTAAAAGATGTTCCGTAGAGTTTGTTTCGTTTCTACGAATTCCCAGAATCGTATTTCCTACCATATAACCTTCCTTTGGCTGAAATCCGAAGGCAGCCGCTTGGTCTTGAGGATGCACTCCTATAAAACCTTTTTTCCCTCTTTCCTGGTAATGAAGTTGAGTGGGAATTCGTTCTTCCGCATTTAAGTTGAGATACTCCGCATGTTTTTTCGCCGCATTGTTCAGTTCGTTGCTGAGTTTTGCCGATTTGTTTCCGATTCTTTTTTGGATTCGATTGAAGGTTTCCAAACCTAGAGTTTGATCTTTTCCTTCGATGGTTTCTGGATTTAAGCGGACGATTTCTTCTTGGGGAGGATTTTTTGCCATCTCCCTATATTTTTCCGCCTTCTCTGTATCACCTAATCCATCATAAGCGGATGCGATCCATCCGAACTGAGTCGCTCTTTCCGAAGGATTCAGTTCGTTCGCTTTTAAAAAATCGGGAATTGCTTTCGCATATTCTTTTTTCTGAAAATAAACGTATCCTCTGTAAAAATAGGCGGCGGCGTTGGTATCGTCTTCTTTCAGGGATGAGGCAATTTTTTCCAATGCCTTCGTATAGTTTTGTTGGTTTGTTTGTTCGATTGCTTCGTTGAGAAGGAGGGCCGATTTTAAGGTATCTCTTTCTTTTGCGAAAAACCCAGGGGGAAAGAAAAGAAAAACGGAAACGATTAAAGCAAATAATTTGTTGTTTTTCATCGAAGCAGATCCTGTCTCCCCGAAAGAGGAAGCCAGAAGAATATGGATTGTTTCCTTTTTTTGTCAATATATTTACTAGTTTAAAGAAGGAATCTGCGATAGGGATCGTAGTGAAAATCAAACGAAACGGACTTCAAGCTCTCTGCCTCGAAACCTCCTGTTTCGACTCCCGAACTCCGGCATCCTTGCCTCCGTCACCGCAA
>VFQU01001096.1_pt1 | contig 17665 bp, 12 predicted proteins | sample 3512311 | NCBI WGS metagenome assembly VFQU01 (sample SAMN10412377, study PRJNA504923) | tailings metagenome | isolation source: Relicate 3 Philex TSF3 active mining site | place: Philippines: Tuba, Benguet | collected 2017-08-29
AGCGGCGGCATGTCCGGCGCCTCCAGCTGCAGTGCCTCGGCGCCGTCGGGCCGGGCCCGGATCAGCGTCAGCCGCGGCTGCTGGCGTCCGGTGACGAAGCGGCCCGCAGCGTCCACGACCATCCAGCGCCGGTCGCCGGCCAGGCCGCGCGGCTCGACCGACGCGCTCGATTGCGCCAGCGGCGCGCAGGACTTCAGCGGATACAGGTACAGACCACGCAGTGCGATCGTCATGCTCGAACGACGTCTGGCCGGAGCGGACGGACAATGTTAGCGTGCGCGGCGCATCCCGATGCCGATCCGCTGCCCGCCGGTCGCGGCGACATCGACCTGCGCACCGGATGACATCGATGACGGCGACTGGGGAGCCCAAGCACGATACCGGCTGGCACGCGCTGATCGCCGGCGCGGACCGCCGCGAACGCGTCGCGCTGGCGTGGTCGTTCGTGTTCTTTTTTTCGCAGCTGTTCGGCTACTACATCCTGCGCTCGGTGCGCGAAGCGCTGATCAGCGCCGACGGCGCGCGCATGATCCCGACCGTGTTCACGTCGGTGTTCGTCTGCATGCTGCTGCTGACGCCGCTGTACGGCGCATTGGTCGCACGGGTCGCGCGGCGGCACTTCATGCCGGCGATCTATGTGTTCGTGATCGCGATGCTGGTGTTGTTCGCGCTGCTGGTCGGACGCGACATGAGCCCGCGCGTCGCGATCGGCTTCTCGATCTTCCTGTCGGTCATCAACCTGTTCACCGATGCGGTGTTCTGGAGCTTCATGGCCGACATCTTCGTCAACCAGCAGGCGCGGCGCTTTTATGCGGTCATCGCCGCCGGCGGCACGATGGGCGCGATCCTCGGCCCGGTCGCGTCGCTGGCCCTGGTCCGGCACGTCGACGCGGGCGGACTGATGCTGGTCTCGGCCGCGTTCTACGGGGTGTGCCTGGCCTGCCTGATGCGGCTGATTCCGTGGGCGCGCCGGCAGGAGCGTCTGGACGGCCGCGAGGACGGCGACCGACTGATCGGCGGCTCGGTCATCGGCGGAGCCAAGATGGTGTTCCGCAGCCCGATCCTGTTCGCGCTGGTGCTGCACCTGTTCTGCGGCGTCAGCATCGGCGTACTGCTCTACAGCTCGCAGGCCGATACGGTGCGCGCGCTCGGCCTGGACTACGCGGCGCGCAACCAGTACTACGCGACGATCGATCTGACGATGAACGTCGTCGTGCTGCTGGCCCAGTTGCTGGTCACGCGCGTTCTGCTCAGGCGCTACGGCGTCGGACCGCTGCTGGTGCTGCCGGCGGTCGCAGCCGCGATCGGTCTGGGCAGCCTCGCACTCGCGCACGGCGCGCTGCTGCTGGCGGCGATCCAGGTCGGCACGCGCGGCCTGTCGTTCGCGTTCGTCAAGCCGGCGCGCGAGACGCTGTTCACGCTGGTCGACCGCGAGGCACGCTACAAGGCCAAGAACTTCATCGACACCGTGGTCTACCGCGGCGGCGACATGCTCTCGAGCTGGGCCTACATCGGCCTCGGCGCGATCGGCTTCGGCATCGCCGCGCGCGCCGGCCTCTGGGTGATCGTCGCGCTGGTCTGGCTGGCCGTCGCGATCTGGCTGATCCGCCTGCAGGCACGCCTGCGCGACGCGCGGCAAATCGACGCAGACGACACGTCGTCGACGGGCCCGGCATGATCCGCACGCTGGTTCTGTTCGTCGTCACCGCGTTCGCCGAGATCGTCGGCTGCTATCTGCCGTGGTTGTGGCTGCGCAAGGGCTGGAGCGCCTGGGTGCTGATTCCGGCCGCATTCGCACTGGCGGCGTTCGTCTGGCTGCTGAGCCTGCACCCGACCGCGACCGGTCGCGTCTACGCCGCGTACGGCGGCGTCTATGTTGCGGTGGCACTTGTGTGGTTGTGGCTAGTCGATAGCGTTCGGCCATCGGCGTGGGATCTCCTCGGCGCCCTGATCGCGCTGACCGGCATGGGCGTGATCATGTTCGCTCCCCGCTCCGCCTGACCTTCCAACGAGGCCGTACCATGACATTCGAGACGATTTCCGAGCAGCGCTGCTTCGGCGGCATCCAGGGCTTCTACTCGCACGCATCGCGCGAGACCGGCGGCACGATGAAGTTCTCCGTCTATCGTCCGCCGCAGGCCGAGTCGGCCAAGGTGCCGGTGCTGTACTACCTGGCCGGACTGACCTGCACCGAGGAAACCTTCATCATCAAGGCCGGCGCGCAGCGCGTGGCCGCCGAGCTCGGCCTGATGCTGGTCGCACCCGACACCAGTCCGCGCGACACCGGCATCGACGGCGCGACCGGCGACTGGGAGTTCGGCGAGGCGGCCGGCTTCTACGTCGACGCGACGACGCCGGCGTTCGCTTCGCGCTTTCGCATGTACAGCTACGTCACGCGCGAGCTGCCGGCGCTGATCGGTGCCGGCTTCGCGGCGGCCGATGCCGCGCGCACCGGCATCTTCGGTCATTCGATGGGCGGTCACGGTGCGCTGACGATCGCGCTGAAGAATCCCGGCACGTATCGCTCGGTCTCGGCGTTCGCGCCGATCGTCGCGCCGTCACAGGTGCCGTGGGGCCTCAAGGCGCTGCCGCGCTACCTCGGCGAGAACCGCGAGAGCTGGAAGGCCTACGACACGGTCGAACTGCTGCGCAGCGGCCGTCGCTTCGACGGCACGCTGCTGGTCGATCAGGGCGACGCGGACAAGTTCCTCGAGCCGCAGCTCAAACCCGAGCTGCTCGCGGCTGCGGCCGAGGCGGCCGGACAGCCGCTGACGCTGCGCCTGCAGCCCGGCTACGACCACAGCTACTACTTCATCCAGACCTTCATCGAGGACCATCTGCGCCATCATGCGCAGGCGCTCGGCTGAGGTCTCCCCGCGCGCCGCCGAGGCGGCGCCCGGGGCTTCATCGTATGACTCAGTCGTGGCCCCACGGCGCCGGTGGCGCATCGACGGCTCGCGACAGATCGAACTCGATGCGGAAGTGACGATCCGGGCGCCGCAGCTCGTAGGCGAGCCGCTCGCCCGGCTCGATCTCCAGCGCCCAGATATTGTCGACCGACGCGGTCAGGCCGGCCTGCAGGAACAGCGCCTTCGACTCGGCATCGGCCGGAAAGGCCTGGCGCGTCGACGTGCCGGGGCCGGCGTCGAGGCTGTCGCCGCCGTAGCGGGTCAGACGATCCTCGCTGCCGTCACGGTGCCGATGATCGTGCTTGAGCCGCAGGCCGCCGTCGACGCGGCTGACGATCCAGGTACGCGAGCAATCCTCGCCGACGTGGAGCGGAATGCGGATCTCCTCCTCGCTGCACTCGCGCACGTGCGCGACCGGCGTGCCGACGAAGGTCTCGCGATCGCGCGCGTCGGCGACGACCAGCGCGCCGGCGAAGGCCTGGCCGCACAACGCGCCGAGCGCCGCGAAGAACGCGTCGGCGGGCGTCGAGGCCGGTGCCGACGCGAGCGCCGGCGGATCGTCGCGGCGTTCGCAGCCGCAGAGGAGCATCGGAATCAGAACGAACGGGAGCAGTGGCGTACGCATCGCCGCACCGTAGCGGCGTTCGCCGCCGGTCGCAAGCGAGGCACCGATGCGCGCGGCCTCAGTGATCGCTGCCGCGATACTTCTTCTCGCCGGCCGTCACCGCGAGCGCGAGCCGGTTCTCCGGCGGCGCGAGCGGACAGGTCGCGTACGGCGTGAACGCGCACGGCGGGTTGTAGGCCTTGTTGAAATCGAGCACGACGACGCCGTTCTCGGCCTTGTCGGCGTAGAGGAACCGCGCGGCGCCGTAGGTCTCCTTGCCGCTGGTGCGATCGGCCAGGATGAAGAACAGCTGCGTCGCCGCCGGATCCTCGACGACCGGCAGCAGCTCGTAACGGCGGCCGTCGCGCTCGAACACGGCCTTGCCGGGCACGGTCATCGCGTCGACCGTGCCGATGATGTTCGGGATGTCGAGTGTCCGCGGCGGGTCGAACGGAACCCACTGCGCCTCGATGCGCCAGGCCGGATCGATCGGGTACTGGTCGATGCCGAGGAAATGCCTGCGTGTGGCCGCCTCGCTGTCGCGGACGCGCAGCGCATAGCGGTCGCCGCGCTTGATCACCAGGAAACTCGCACTGCCGAAGCGCACGACGCTCGGCTTCTCGGCACTGTCGTCGAGTAACGGCGCGCGCGTGGCCGGCGCACCGTCGACGGTCGCCGCGGCGGCCGGATCGAGCTCGAGCGTGACCTGTCCGTCGGCGAGCGTCGCGACGCCGAGCCGTGCCGGCCCGGCCTTGAGCACGATGTCGTTGCCGTCGGCGCTGCCGATCGTGTTGCGGCCGGGCTGCAGCCAGTCGAGCCCGATCAGGCTCAGCCAGCCCTCGGCGGCCTGCAGCCGTTCCAGCCGCTTCGCGCGCCAGGTTTCGATCTGCTGGACGTAGTCGGCGGGCGCTGCGGATACGGCGGCGGTCAAAGCGGTCACCAGGGCGGTCACGAGTACGAGCGGCAGGCGGATCATGGCATCGGTTCCGGCAGAAACGGCGTGCGCGGCGAGCTTACCACCGGGTCCGGCACGTCCCGGCGACCCGTCGCCATGAGCATATGCGCGGACCGGCCGATCTCAACGGCCGCGCAGGAACAGGCGGTCGAGATCGCCCATGCCGAGCAGCACCGTGGTCGGCCGGCCGTGGTTGCACTGGCCGGAGCGCTCGGTGCGTTCCATCTCGCGCAGCAGCGCGTTCATCTCGGGCAGGCCGAGCCGGCGATTGGCGCGCACCGAGCCGTGGCAGGCCATCGTCGCGAGGATCTCGTTGCCGGCTTCCTCGATGCGGCGCGAACTGCCCTGCGTGAGGAAATCGGCAATCACGTCGCGGACCAGGCGCGCCACGTCGGAGCCTTCGAGCAGCAGCGGCACGCGCCGGACCAGGGCGCCCTGCGGGCCGCTGCGCACCACGTCGAAGCCGAGCGCGGCGAAGCGCTCGGCGTGCTCCTCGACCGCGGCGGCCTCGCGCTCGCTGAGCGCGAGCGTCAGCGGCACCAGCAGCTGCTGCGCGCGTATGCCCTCGCCGGCCTGAGCCTGCTTGAGCTTCTCGTAGGTGATGCGCTCGTGCGCGGCGTGCATGTCGACCAGGACCAGGCCCTGCGCGTTTTCGGCGAGGATGTAGACGCCGTGAAGCTGTGCGAGCGCGAAGCCGAGCGGCGGTATATCGGCCGCGCCGTCGGACGCGGCGACGCCGTCGGTGCGCGGCTCGAAGCGGCCGATCGCGGCGGTCGCCGCGTCGAGCGGCGCGGTCGCGATCGGCGGCGCGGCACCGAGCAGGGCAGCGTAGTCGGCCAGCGGCTCGCGCACGCCGAGGCCGAGGCCGCCTTGCTGCCGATACGGCGGCCACACCGGAGCCGCCGCGGACGGTGCGCTCACTGCGGCCGGCGTCGGCAGCGTCTGACCGGCGCGCGTCGCCGACAGCGCTTCGTCGAGCGTGCGATAGAGAAAATCGTGCACCAGCCGCGATTCGCGGAAGCGCACCTCGTGCTTGGCCGGATGCACGTTGACGTCGACCAGGGCCGGATCGAGCTCGAGAAACAGCACGAAGGCCGGATGGCGGCCGTGGAACAGCACGTCGGCGTAGGCCTGGCGGACCGCGTGGGCGACCAGGCGATCACGCACCAGCCGGCCGTTGACGTGGAAGTACTGCTGATCGGCCTGGCTGCGCGAGGCGGTCGGCAGACCGACCCAGCCGTGCAGGCGCAGGCCGGCCGCAGCATGATCGACGCGCAGGCTCCGCTCGACGAAGTCGCCGCCGAGCACGTCGCCGACGCGACGCTGCCAGTCGCCTTCGCCGCGCACTGGCCGCAGCAGCCGCAGCGGCTTGCCGTTGTTGACGAGGCGGAACTCGACCTCGGCGCGCGCCAGCGCGATCGAGCGGATCAGATCGTCGATGTAACCGAACTCGGTGCGCTCGGCGCGCAGGAACTTGCGCCGCGCCGGCACGTTGTAGAACAGGTCGCGGACCTCGACGACGGTGCCGACCGGATGCTGCGCGGGCTTGGGCGGCGACGGCCGGCCGCCGTCGACCTCGATGCGCCAGGCCGCGGTGCCGGCGGCGGTACGCGAGGCCAGCGCGAAGCGCGAGACCGACGCGATCGACGGCAGCGCCTCGCCGCGGAAGCCGAGCGTGCCGACCCGTTCGAGATCGTCGAAACTGGCGATCTTGCTGGTCGCGTGCGCGGTGATCGCGAGCGGCAGATCGTCCGGATCGATGCCGCCGCCGTCGTCGCGCACGCGGATCAGACGCGCACCGCCGTCCTCGATGTCGACCTCGACGCGCGTCGCGCCGGCGTCGATGCTGTTTTCGACCAGTTCCTTGACGACCGATGCCGGCCGCTCGATGACCTCGCCGGCGGCGATCTGGTTGACCAGTTCGGGGGGAAGCGCGTGGATGCGTCGCATGGGCACGGACGGCGAGTCGTCCGCGCATCATAGCCGAAGCGGCCGCTCAGCCGGCCGGGATGTCCAGCACGTCGCCGACGCGCAGGCTGTCGCTGGCCAGCTTGTTCGCGCTGCGCAGCCTGCCCGGCGTGACGCCGTGACGCTCGGCGATGATCGCGAGCGTCTCGCCGCGGCCGACGACGTGGCGCGACGGACGGAACTTGTCGGCGTTCGCGGCGAACCAGGTGCCCTGCGGCGGCATCATGCGGAAGTAGTTGCGCGCGCCGTCGACGATCGCGGCTGCCAGCTTCTCGCGGTGCGCCGGATCCTTGAGCCGCTTCTCCTCGGCCGGATTGCTGATGAAGGCGGTCTCGACGAGGATCGACGGCACGTCCGGCGAGCGCAGCACCACGAAGTTGGCGCGCTCGACCTGGCGCCGGTGCGTCGGTCCGATCTGGCGCAGTGCGACCAGCACGTGCTCGGCGACCGCGTTGCTGGCGTCCATCGTCGCGCCCTGCTGCAGGTCCAGCAGCACCGCGGCGAGGCTGCCCTCCTTGTCGTCGAGCGAGACGCCGCCGATCAGGTCGGCGCGGTTCTCGCGGTCGGCCAGCCGGCGGGCCGCCTCGCTCGAGGCGCCGCGCGTGGACAGCACCCAGACCGAGGAGCCGCGCGCGGTCTCGCACGATCCGGGACAGGCGTCGGCGTGGATCGACACGAACAGGTCGGCACGCGCCTCGCGCGCCTTGCGGTAGCGGTCTTCGCGCTTGACGTAGTAATCGCCGTCACGGGTCAGGATCGCGCTCATGCCGGGCTCGCGGTCGATCTGCCGCTTGAGCTCGCGCGCGACCTGCAGGGTGATGTTCTTCTCGTGCGATCCGGTCGCGCCGAGCGCGCCGGGATCCTCGCCGCCGTGGCCGGCGTCGATCGCGATCACGACCGGACGCGGCTCGCCGGGCAGCACCTGCTTGACGGTCTTGACCGGTGCCGGTTTCTGCTTCGGATACAGGTCCACGACGAGGCGGTAGCCGAGTTTCTCGGCCGGCGGCAGCAGGAAGCTCTTCGGCCGTACCTCGGCGCCCAGATCGAGCACGATGCGCGCATCGTTCTTGCCCTGCTTGCCGATCCGCACGGCCTTGAGCATGCCCTTGGCGGCCGGCGCGCCGAGCCCTTCGGCGATCCGCCCGTCGCGGACGTCGATGACGATGCGGCCCGGGTCGTTGAGCTCGAACAGCTTGTAGTCGAGCGGCCCGCTGACGTCGAACACGGCACGCGTGTAGTCGGGGCCTTCCCAGATGCGCAGCGCCTTGATGTCGGCCGCCTGCGCGGACGCGCCGGCGCCGAGCAGCAGCACGGCCCAGATGGCGAGAATGCGCGCTGGACGTTTCCCCAATCGCATAGATGGCGATTGAACTCCAGGATTCTCAAAATTTCAAGATATTTTTCTTTTCAAATCCATAAGCTGCAGGACATTCCTGACTAAACATTCAGGTCTGGCCCGCACCATCGAGTCCGTGTTCGACCCAGCGCGCGCCGCGCGCACTGGCCGCACTGAGGATGAAATCACGGCGCGCGCCGGCGTGAGCGAGCTGCACGATCAGGTCCGGCGGCGGCAGCGCCGCGCCCCCGCGCTCGGGCCATTCGATCAGCAGCAGCGCGGCCGGATCGGCCAGATCGGGCAGGCCGAGCCACTCCAGCTCGCCCGGATCGGCGATCCGGTACAGATCCAGATGATGCAGCGCACGCTCGGCGACCTGGTACGACTCGATCAGGCTGTAGGTCGGACTCTTGACGCGCTGGCCGACGCCGAGCGCGCGCAGCAGGGCGCGCGCGAACGTCGTCTTGCCGGCGCCGAGATTGCCGCGCAGATGGACGACGCCACCATCGCGCAACGCCGGCGCCAGCGCCGCCGCCAGCGCGGTCAGTCCGGCCTCGTCGACCGTTCCCCGCCGCTCGGCGCTCACGGCGCGAACCGGTTGACGAGCGCGCGCAGCGGATCGAACAGATCCGCCGCGAGCAGTCCGCGCGGCTGCGCACCGGCGGCGAGGTCGCCGGCGCGCGCGTGCAGCGCCACGCCGAATCGCGCCGCGTCCCAGGCGTCGAGCCGCTGCGCGAGCAGCGCCGCGATCACACCGGTCAGCACATCGCCCATGCCGGCCGTCGCCATGCCGGGATTGCCCCATCGACAGACCGCGACACGACCGTCCGGATGCGCGATCAGGCTGCCCGCGCCCTTCAGCACGACGACCGCGCGATGCTGCGCGGCGAGCCGGCGCACCGCGGCATAGCGATCGGCCTGGACCTCGGCCACGTCGCAGCCGAGCAGACGGGCAGCCTCGCCCGGATGCGGTGTCAGCACGCTGCCGTCCGGTACGGCCGCAGGCAGCCGCGCGAGCAGATTGAGCGCGTCGGCGTCGATCACGGCCGGTCGAGCCGCGGCCAGCGTGCGATCCCACAAGGCATGCGACCAGGCGCTCTGGCCGAGGCCGGGGCCGAGCGCGATCACGTCGGCCCGGTCGAGCAGCGGCGCCACGGCCGGCATGCCGTCGACGCCGTGCGCCATCAGCTCGGGTCGTGCCGCGTTGATCGCGCCGATCTGCTCGGCGCGCGTCGCGACGCTGACCCGGCCGGCGCCGCAGCGCAATGCGGCTTCCGCGGCGAGACGGATCGCGCCGCCCATGCCGTGATCGCCGCCGATCGCGAGCACGTGACCGAAACTGCCCTTGTTGACGTCGGCGGCGCGCGGCGCCAGCCGATCGGCGATGCCGGCATCGAGCAGCCGCGCGTCCGGCTCGATGCCGGCGTAGGCGGCCGCCGGCAGCGCCAGCGTCGCCAGTTCGCGCTCGCCGCAGCAGTCGGCACCGGCCGCCGTGAACAGGCCGCGCTTCCAGCCGACGAAACTGATCACCGCCGTCGCGCGCACGACCGCGCCGAGCGGCTGGCCGGTATCGGCCGACAAGCCCGACGGCAGATCGAGCGCGAACACCGGCCGTGCGGCCGCGTTGACCCGCTCTATCAGTGCCGCCTCGGCGCCGGCCGGCGCGCGGTCCAGTCCGGTGCCGAACAGGCCGTCGACGTAGACGTCGGCTGCCGGCAGCGGCGCGGCGACATCGGTCACCAGCCGGCCGCCGGCGGCGGCATAGGCCTCCTGGGCGCGGCCCGCGTCCTCGCCGCGCGGCGGCCGCGGCATCAGCGCATCCACCGACAGGCCGGCCTGCAGGGCCGCCGCGCCGACCAGCGCGGCGTCGCCGCCGTTGTGGCCGGATCCGACCAGCAGACACAGCCGCTGCGCGTCCGGCCAGCGCCGGCGCAGCGACGCGAACGCCGCCTCGGCTGCGCGCTGCATCAGTGTGTAGCCGGCGATGCCGCAGCGCTCGATCGCGGCGCGGTCGATCCGGCGGACCTGAGCGGCGGTGTAGAGCGCGGTGTCGACGGGGTCGGCCATCGAACGATTATAGTGATCCGATGCCCGCCGCCGGCCAGCCCGCCATCGACTTCGACGCGCTCGCAAGCGATGTACGCGCATGGGCGCGCGAGCTCGGCTTCGCCGACATCGGCATCAGCGGCACCGAGCTCGGCGAGGACGAGGCGCATCTGCTGGCCTGGCTCGACGCCGGCCACCACGGCGAGATGGCCTACATGGCCAGCCACGGCACCAAGCGCAGCCGTCCCGCGGAGTTGCAGCCGGGCACGCTGCGCGTGATCTCGGTCCGCATGGACTACCTGCCGGCCGGCGCGCGCGAAGGCTGGGACGTACTCGCCGATGCCGAGCGCGGCTACGTCGCGCGCTACGCCCTCGGCCGCGACTATCACAAGCTGATGCGCAACCGCCTGCAGAAGCTCGCCGAGCGCATCGAGGCGACGGCCGGTCCGTTCGGCTATCGCGCCTTCGTCGACTCGGCACCGGTGCTCGAGCGCGCGCTGGCCCGCAACGCCGGCATCGGCTGGATCGGCAAGCACACCTGCCTGATCGACAGCCGCGGCGGTTCGTGGTTCTTTCTCGGCGAGCTGTTCACCGACCTGCCACTGCCGCTCGACCAGCCGGCCAGCGCGCATTGCGGCACCTGCACGCGCTGCATCGACATCTGTCCGACGCAGGCGATCCTCGGCCCGAACCGGCTCGACGCGCGCCGCTGCATCGCCTATCTGACGATCGAGTCGCGCGGTCCGATTCCGATCGAGCTGCGCCCGCTGATCGGCAACCGCATCTTCGGCTGCGACGACTGCCAGCTGATCTGTCCGTGGAACAAGTTCGCGACGCCGACGACGTCGCCGGATTTCGCGCCGCGTCACCGCCTCGACGACAGCCGCCTGGTCGACCTGTTCGCGTGGAGCGAGGCCGACTTCCTGCTGCGCACCGAAGGCTCGCCGATCCGCCGCACCGGCTACGCGGGCTGGCTGCGCAATATCGCCGTCGCACTCGGCAATGCGCCCTACTCGGCCGATACGCTCGAGGCGCTGGCCGGCCGTCGCGACGATCCGTCCGAGCTGGTCCGCGAGCACGTCGCCTGGGCGCTGGCCGAACAGCAGCGCAAGCGGCCCTCGCCTGCGCTCGCAGCCGCGCCTTCCGCCGGCTGAAGCGTCGGGGCCCGCCCGCGGGCGGGCCCCGGCTCACGACGTACGCCCGCTCAAGGCAGGTCAAAGTCGTGGCGGAAGATCACGTCGCGCGGCGTGCCGTCGCCGAGCGCGAAGCGACGCGCAACGCTGGCCAGACCGTTGACGGTGACCGTCACGTCGTACTCGCCGAGCGGCAGACCGCTCAGCTCGCGCGAACGGAACGCCGTGTCGCTCCAGGGCGCGGACGGATCGGGCGCGACGAAGAACTGGCGGCCGCTCTCGCGGTGTCGCAGCTGTACCAGCGGGAAGTTGGTCGCCGAGGTGCCGGCTCCATTGGCGGAACCGCCCGACGCCTCGGCTCCGATCGCGGCCGTCGCCGAGACGCGGCTCGATCCACGGAAGCCGCGCCCGCTCAGTCGCAATGCGAACGGCTGCACCACGATCGCCTCCGGCGGCGTGTCCAGCTGCGGGCGTTCGGCCGAGCCGTGGCCGGAATCGTAGATCAGCGTGCTCGACAGCGCAGTGCCGGCATGCTCGCCGCCGGCCAGCAGCACCCGACCGTCGGCGAGCAGCGCCATCGCGGAACGCTCGCGGTCGGCGGCAGGACCGCCCGCGGCAGGGCCGAACTGGCCGGTCACCGGATCATAGAGCGCCGCCGGCGCCGCCCCGCCCATGATCAGCACGCGCCCGTCGCCGAGCAGCGTCGCGGCGTGGGCGGCACGCGCCGCATCGTCCCGAGCGGCGGCGACGAAGCTGCCGCTGTCCGGATCGTACAGTTCCGCGCTGCCCCGCGCGCCACCGACCACGAGCACGCGTCCGCTGCCGAGCAGGGTCGCGGTCGGCGCCGCATGGTCGTGAGCCGGCGTGCCGGTGGCGACGAACGCGTGCTGAGCCGGATCGTAGAGTTCGGCGGTGGCGGGGCCGCCGCCGATCAGCAGAACGCGCCCGTTCGGCAGCAGACGTGCGGCGTGTCCCGAGCGCGGCGCCGTCAACGCGCCGACCGGTACGAAAGCGCCGGACGCCGGATCGAAAACCGACGCGCGGGCGGTCGTGCCCTGTGCATCGGTACCGCCGGCCACCAGCACCGTGCCGTTCGCCAGCAGGGTTGCGCTGTGACCGCGCCGGTCGGCATCGAGCGCGCCGGTCGCTTGGAACGCACCCGTCTTCGGGTCGAACAGTTCGGCGGTCGCCGAGCCGCCGCCGGTGATCAGCACGCGGCCGTCGGCCAGCGTGGTCGCGACGTGATCGGCGCGGGCATGAATCAGCGCCGCGATCGCCGTGACCGCGCCGGCGTCGATGGTGACGATGTCGGCCGTGGCCGCTCCGGCGCCCTCGCCGCCGACGAGCAGCACCCGGCCGTCGGCGAGCACGCTGACCGTCGCGCCGGCCCGTGCCTGCTGGAGCGCGGGTCCATCACTCAAGGTGTCGACCAGCGGGTTGTAGACCTCGGCCGAGGGCAGGAACCGGCTCGAATCCTGGGCGAAGCCCGTGGTGAACAGCACGCGACCGTCCGGCAGCAGGATCGAGGAGGTGTAGTCGCGCGCCTCGATCATGCGCTCGATCACCGAGAAGCTGCCGGTCGTCGGGTCGAACAGTTCGGCGACGTCCGAGGCCATTCCGCCGCCGATGGCATTCGGCGAGACGCTGGCGGCGATCAGCACGCGCCCGTCCGGCAGCAGCTTGGCCGTCCCCGCATACCGGGGGATCGCCATGTCGGCGGTGCGCGAGAACGTACCGCTGGCCGGATCGTAGATTTCCGCCGTGCGCTGGTGCCGGCCGGCGGCGGCGTTGTAACCGCCGGCGATCAGGACGCGCCCGTCGGCGAGCATGACCGCCACCGCTCCCTCGCGTCCGATGTTCAGCGATCCGGTCGGCGTGGTCGTGCCGGTGGCCGGGTCGTACAGCTCGGCTCCGGCGTCGGCGGCGAAAGAGGCGTTGTAGCCGCCGGCGATCAGTACACGCCCGTCAGCCAGCAGCGTCGCGGTATGGCCCGAGCGCGATGTACCCAGATCGGGCAGCGCATCGAACGTAGAGGTGACGGGATCGAAGCGATCCACCCGCGGCAGGATCAGATCCTCGCCTTCTTCATCGAAATCGAAGCCGCCGGCGATCAGGACGCGGCCATCGGCCAGTGTCGTCGTCGTGAAGCCCGAGCCGGCGCGCGGCTGGGCCAATTCCGGACCGGGTGTGAACAGACCGGTATGCGGATCGTAGTACTCGCAGGCAGCGTGATACGGGCCGCCGACCAGGAGCACGCGGCCATCGGCGAGCGGTGTCGCCGACGCCGCGAAGCGACCGATACCCAGATTGCCGGTCGGGCTGTAGCGACCGGTCGACGGGTCGAACAGCTCGGCAGTGCCACCGACCGCGCTGTCGTAGAAGTTGTATCCGCCGGCGATCAGGACCTGGCCGTTGGACAGCAGCGCGGTGGCCGGATTCTGCCGGGCCCGCAGCGGTGCCGCCGCCGTCGGCACGAAACTGCCCGGCTCGCTGGCCAGACGGCGGACGTCCAGACGGATCTGCCGGAACATCGCGGTCGGCTTCAGCTGCACGCTGGCCACCTGCTGCGGACGCGCGTACAGCCGGATGCCCAGCTCGCCCGTCGGCGGCATCGCCGCGGTCGCGTAACGCAGGCGCAGCCGGAAGGTCGAGGCGGTCCCGTTGACGTAGTTGAACACGAACTGGTCCGGTCCGGCCGTCTGCGAGGACACCAGCACCTGCTGGCCGGCGGTCAGCGCGATGCCTCCGTTGCCCTGCGGGAAGTATTCGCTGGAAAAGGGGCCGCCGACGTCGAACTGGACGTCCAGCTCATAGCGCGTGAACGGCTCGAGCGGCACGTCGCTGGCGATCAGATCGAATGCGCCGCCGTTGTTGACGACCGCCGTCCCGCTGCCGGCGGCGGCCAGTCCCGAGATGACCGCCGCGCCGCCGCCGATCGTCAAGGTCGGCGGCGGCAGCTGGCCGGCCACGCCGTTGTAGCTGGCCAGCCAGGGCCCGTCGCCGATCGCGACCAAGGTGGCCTCGTCGCCGACCGCGCCTCCGCCCACGCCGCCGTCGTTGGCCGGCTCGGAGAACGCGCCGTTGGGAACCGGAATGTCCAGCGCGGCGACCGGACACGACAGGAGCGCCAGGATCAGCGACCAGGAGCGCACGCGGCGGCGGGATGCCGCGCGACCGCGCAAGGGAATCTGCAATGGAATCATGATGGAGCTCCGCAACGGAAGGCGTGACTGGGAATGCCTCGTACGGCACTCCATCGCCTCGGCCGCTGGACTATCGGCCGCGAGCGCGGCCAAGGTCATCCTCGATCCGGCTCCAATCCGACTCCAATCCGGCTCCAAGGCGGGATGAAGCCGTGCGTGGCGACAGCACGAGCCAGCCGACGGCCACCCGGTGCCGCGCTCAGGGGACGAGCGCAGCCCGCAACGGTTCGGGAATGATCCGCTCGCCGGCGAGCGGTCGCAGCGCCGCCAGCGCCTGAGTCCAGGCGTCGTAGCGGCCGAGCGCCTGCAGCACCTGCAGCTTGACCAGCGCACAGTCGTAATCCTGCGCGGCCCAGCCGGCGAGACGCCCGGCCAGCGCACTGGCCGCCTCCGGGCGTTGCTCGGCCAGCAGCCAACGGGCATAGGCGACCGCGACCAGCGCGACGCCGGCCGGCACGGACTCCGCTTCCGCCTGAGCCAGCGCCTGCGCGAAAGCGGTGTCGGCCTCGGCCGACCGTCCTTGCGCGGCGTGACGTTCCGCGTCGGCGAGCCGAACGGCCGGCGCCACCCTCCCGCCGGCCGGACCCGGCTGCGGCAAGGGCGCTCCGAGCGCCAGCGCGGCACGCTGCTGGAACAGGATCATGCGCACGCGCAGATCCTCGTTGGCGGTCTCCGGCCAAGTCTCCAGTGCCCGCGAGGCCGTGGTCAGCAGCAGATCGGCGTCGTCGCGCCGCCAGGCCAGCTCGGCCATCGCCGCATGCAGGTAGCGCGCGACCGCCGGGCGCAGTCCGCCGATGCCGGCCAGCAGCCCGGCGGCCAGTTCTGCGGCGTCGCCGAAGCGGCCCTTCGCCGCCAGCACACGCACCCGGTCGGCGCCGATCAGCAGGCGCTGCTCCGGATCGCCGATCCGGCCGCGCAGCGTCCAGGCGCGCTCGCTGGTCCGCCAGGCGGCATTCCAATCCAGCTGCAGCGTCTGCGCGTCGAACAGCGCCAGCAGGTCGGACGCTGCGTCGCCGGCGGCGCCGAAGGCCTCGTGTACGTCGGCCGCCGCCTGCAGATGGGCGATCGCGTCGGCCGGCCGTCCCCGCTCCAGCTCGAGCATGCCGCGGTACGCGTCGGCCTTGGCGACACCGAGGCGATCGCCGACGCTCTCGAAGCGCAGCCGCGCCTCGCCGATGTCCGACGCCGCCTCGACGAAGGCGTGGCGGCAGGTCGCCGCCAGACTGCGTCCGACCAGGGCGTTTCCCCATTCCGACGCGCGCGGTTGCCCGGCCAGCAGCCCGGCCGCCGCATCGTAGTCGCGCCAGGCCGCGTCGCAGCCCTCGCGGCGCAGAGCGATCGCACCGCGCAGCGTCAACACACGGGCGTGCAGCACCGGTACCGCCAGCGTCGCCGGCTCGGCGACCAGCCGCTCCAGCACCGACTCGGCAGGATCGAGCCGACCTTCGCGCAGATCGATCTCGGCGAGCCGGAGACGTACCCTCGGATCGTCCGGCGCGTCCGATTCGATGCCGACGAGCAGATCCCGCGCATGATCGAGGTGTCCGGCCAGCATCGCCGCCTGCACCTGCTGCAGGCCGTCCTCCAGACGGTCGCGCTCGTCGAAGGCGGCCGGCGGTGCGCGGCCGAGCGCCGCCAGCAGCAGATCGGCGGCCGTGCGCGCCGCCTCTGCCGCATCGTCACGCTCGCTGTACACCTGATGGCGCGTACCGTCGGAAGCCGCCGTCGCCAGCTCGGCGCGCCAGCCGCCACGCACTTTGGCCAACGTGCCGCGAACCACCAGGCTGTCCGTCCACGGCAGTGAAGCGCTGTCCTGCGTGGCGGATGACGCTTGAACACGGGATCCGAGTGCGATCAGCACGCTCTCGCTCGGCGGGACCGGCAGACCGGTGCTGCGCAATCGTTCGGCCACCAGATCCATGATACCCAGTCGCATCCAGCCTGCGTCCGAAGGGCCTTGCACCTCCACCGGCAGGACGATGACGGCATCGGCCGGCAACATCGAGTGAACAGGTTCGCTCGGACGCTGCGCCTGCGGCCGCAGCACCGTCGCGAATGCGACGATGACGAGAACGAGCAGCAGCGCGGCTGCGCTCAGCCCGACGCGCGACCGCGGCCGGGGTGTCGTTCCGGTCGCGGCGACGGCCAGCGGCACCGCTGCGACGGCATCGGAAGCGGCGGCGACCTCCGGCTGTGCCTCGACGTGTTCGACCGGCATCGCCCAGCGGTAGCCGAAGCCGGTCACGGTGCGGATCGTCGCCTGCGCGTTTCCGTCGTCGTCCAGCGCGCGTCGCGTCCGTACGATCAGCTGGTTGACCTGCTTGTCCGATACGCCGGCATGTCCCCACAACACCGCGGCCAGCTCGTCGCGGCCGACCGCCCGATCGCAGTGCTCGACCAGATGACACAGGCAGTCGTAGACGCGGCGCGGCAGATGCATCAGCACGTCGCCGTCCCAGAGTTCGCGCCTGGAGGGGATCAGGCGAAACCGTCCGAAACGGTAGGCCGTGGAGATCATGACGAAGGCGTATCGTGCTCGCCGCGGTCCGAGGCGCGAATCGCTGCGACCAGTCCGCGCGTGGCGGCGTCGAAAGCGGCGGGATCGGCGTCGCCGGAGAGGGCCGGCAAGATCGCCTTGGCCAGCGTCTTGCCGAGTTCGACGCCCCATTGGTCGAACGCGTTGATCTCCCAGACCAGCGACTGCACGAACACCTTGTGCTCGTACAACGCGATCAGCGCGCCGAGACTGTCCGGCGACAGCGTGTCGAGCAGAATCGTGGTGCTCGGCCGGTTGCCGGGAAAGGTCCGCTGCGCAGCCAGCGCGCGGCGCTCGGCGTCGCTGCCGTGCGTGGCTTCGGCCAGTGCCTCATCGAAGTGCTTGCCGGCAGCCAGCGCCGCGCCCTGGGCCAGCATATTGGCGAGCAGTGCGCGGTGATTGTCGTGCAGGCGATGACCGGGATCGATCACGCCGATGAAGTCGACCGGCACGACATCGGTGCCCTGGTGCAGGGCCTGGAAGAACGCGTGCTGCGCATTCGTGCCGACATTGCCCCACAGCACCGGCGCGGTCGGCTGCGCGACCGGCTCGCCATCGGACCGCACCGATTTGCCGAGACTTTCCATCTCCAGCTGTTGCAGAAAGGCCGGAAACTCGCCGAGCGCATCGCAATACGGAACGACCGCCAGTCCCGGCCGATCCTGTGCGTTGCGGTTCCAGATGCCGGTCAGCGCCATCAGGACCGGTGCATTGTGCCGCCACGGCGCGCTGCGGAAATGATCGTCCATCCGTGCGGCACCGCGCAGGAACGACGCGAACGCCTCGTTGCCCACTGACAATGCGAGCACGAGACCGACGGCCGACCAGACCGAGTAGCGACCGCCGACGAAGTCCCACATCGGCAGCGTCCGCTCCGGCGCGATGCCGAAGGCGCGCGCCGCGTCGGCGTTGGCGGTGACGGCGACGAAGTGAGCGGCCGCCTTCGCGGCGTCGCCGGCATAGGCGGCGCCGATC
>VFQU01001097.1_pt1 | contig 17662 bp, 20 predicted proteins | sample 3512311 | NCBI WGS metagenome assembly VFQU01 (sample SAMN10412377, study PRJNA504923) | tailings metagenome | isolation source: Relicate 3 Philex TSF3 active mining site | place: Philippines: Tuba, Benguet | collected 2017-08-29
AAAAAATTCATAGCTACCGCTTTAGGATATTGGAAAGAGATCCAATCCAAAAAACATTCCATCCGTAAATTTTACTTCGAGTATTTAAGATCCACAGGAAGATTTATCTACACATCTTCGGGAGTCATTTCCTTAGTCGTCCTTATCGCAGAATTCGGTTTTTATTATCCAGAGGAATGGGTTCCTTATGTAAGATTTTTAGTGAGCCTTCTAGTTGATTTCTTTTTAGTGTATGAGGTTCTATCTTTTTTATTCACTTCCAAAACCGTTTGGGAATATATCAAAACCCACAAACTAGAGTTAGTTATCATATTTCTCATTCTTGTGGAAAAAGTCTACGAAGACGACATCATTTCTATGCTGAAGGAATATCACCTAACCGGAAACGATACGACATTGATCTTCCTCTCAACGAATCAAATTCTTTTTATATTCGCAAACCTAGCTCATTTTTTTCGAATTTCAAAATTTTACGATGTCAAAAACATCAGCCCTTCCCTTGTATTCGTAGGTTCCTTCGCACTCATCATTCTAATCGGAAGCAGTTTTCTTCATTTTCCTAAAGCGACCACCAAACCGGTATCTACGATCGACATCGTATTCACTACCATTTCTGCCACATGCGTGACAGGGTTGTCCACTATTTCCATTGCGGAAGATTTTACGATTACAGGTCAATTGATCCTTCTTGGGCTCATCCAAGTCGGCGGATTAGGACTAATGACTCTCACCAGTTTTTTTTCATTCTTTCTTGCAGGGCAAGCTTCCGTTACCGATAAATTATTGTTAAAAGATCTTTTGTCCGAAGAATCCATAGGAAAAGTGAAAGGACTTCTTAAACAAATCGCATACCAAACCTTTCTGATAGAATTTGTAGGTGCTGTGCTTCTATATTTTTCTTTTCCGGAAGAATCCCCTCTTCCCCATTCCGAAAGAATCTATTTTTCCGTTTTCCATTCCATCTCTGCATTCTGCAATGCAGGATTCAGCCTCATCCCTCAGGGGTTGTCGGATCCCATTTTCTTTAAAACGGAATCTTTTTTATCTGTTATCATGGTTTTAATTATGTTAGGTGGTATCGGATTTCCAGTTTTGGGACAGATCAAAAAAAGAATCATGAATCCGAGGGATCGTCACTTTCGCTGGTCTATCACTTCCAGATTAGTGCTTTCTACTTCCACCATACTTTGGATTTTCGGAACCGTCGCCTATTTTATGTTAGAACAAAATCATACCTTACAATCTCTGAGTACTTTCGATCAAATCTTTCATTCTTTGTTTTATTCCGTAACAACTAGGACAGCCGGATTCAACACATTGGATCTGACCCAAATGGGAATTCCCATCACTTTCATTTCCTTTTTTTTAATGTGGGTAGGAGCCTCTCCCATATCGACAGGTGGTGGAATCAAAACAACGACTCTCGCCATTTCTTTTTTCAATATACTCAATCAAATTCGAGGAAGAGCTAATTTGGAAATCCATTACAGATCCATTGCTCCTTCCACAATCATAAGAGCAAGCGCAACCATCGTATTATCATTATTTATCATCTTTCTTGCCATCTTCGGAATGGTGATCGTGGAAACGGCTCCCTTCATCGATATTTGTTATGAAGTGGTATCCGCTTTCGGTACGGTAGGACTCACAAGAGGACTTACTCCAGGGCTCACTTCTACTAGTAAAATCATACTTTGTTCCGTGATGTTCGTAGGAAGAGTCGGCATTCTCACTTTACTTATAGCTGTCACCAAACAAGCAGTCATCAATTCTTATAAATACCCTCTTGAATATGTCGTGGTAGGATAATCATGGAAAGAAAAAAAATCGCAGTCATCGGATTAGGAAGCTTCGGAAATTTATTTGCCCGGTATCTGTTTCAAGAAGGTCATGAAGTGCTCGCCATTGATAAAAGCGAAGAGATCATCCAGGAAATCAAAGATCATTCTACGGTTGCAGTAGCCTTAGATGCGACGGATGAAAGCGCTCTTCGTTCCCAGGGAATCGAAGATATGGATATAGTCGTTCTTTCCATTGCGGATCAATTCGAAACCTCCGTCATTTGTGCTGACATCTTAAAAAAGTTAGGTGCAAAAAATATATACGCACGTTATCAAACCGAGTTGCAGAGAAAAATATTAGGGCTTTTAGGAATCAAAGAACTTTTTAATCCGGAAGAGAGAGCCGCAAAAAGTATGTCGGAAATGTTAGGTTACTCAGGAATGAGAGCCAATTTTTTACTCTCCGACGAATACAGTGTTGTAGAAGTAAGCGTTCCCAAACGTTACATGGACAAAACGATTTCCGAAGCGGACATTCGAAATAAATACGAAATCAACATCATCACAATCAAACGCCCCTTCATTCAGAAAGAAGCGAAACGGGCTTCCGACAGAAAGACGGAAAAAATCATGGGGATTCCTCACGGCAATATGATTCTGAAAGAAGAAGATATACTCGTGTTATTCGGTTCTCAAAAAAATCTGAACCGATTTTTGGAAGGTTAAATGACAGGCCCACAAAGGATCGTCTGCCTTACGGAAGAACCTACGGAGATGCTCTATCTTTTGGGAGAAGAAGATAGAATCGTCGGTATTTCCGCATATACTGTGCGCCCTCCTCGGGCAAAAAAGGAAAAACCCAAAGTCTCCGCATTCATCAGCGGCAATCTCAAAAAAATAGAAAGTCTGAAACCGGACCTAGTGATCGGATTTTCGGACATACAAGGTCAGTTGGCGAAAGATCTCATTGAACGAGGATTAAACGTTTTAATCTTCAACCAAAGATCCGTCTCAGAAATTTTAGATAATATGGTCATTATAGGAAGTTTGGTGGGCAAACAAAAGGAAGCCGCCGCACTTACCGATTCCTGGCGCAGTCAAATCGAAGATTGGCGAAAAGAAGCCATTTCCCTTCCCAGAAGACCCAAAGTTTTTTTCCAAGAATGGGACGATCCCATCATCACTGGAATCCAATGGGTAAGCGAAGCGATCGAAATTGCGGGAGGAGAAGACGGATTCTCTCATCTCAAAAACGAAAAACTCGCTAAAAATAGGATCATCACTGCAGATGAGGTAGGTACCACAAATCCTGATGTGATCGTGGGTTCCTGGTGCGGGAAACCGATGGATTGGGATTGGGTTCGCAACAAACCCGAATGGCAGAAAACGGAAGCTCTCATAAACGGTAAAATCTACGAATTGGATCCCAGCATCATACTGCAACCTGGCCCCGCTTTATTTCTGGAAGGAATTCCAAAATTAAGGGAGATCTTTCGAGAAGTAACCGCTTAGATCAGGTTTTGAGAAGAAACTGAAAATAAATCTCATTGAAAAATCGAAAGCTCAATTACCCTTGTGGTATGGGTGTTACTAAAACAGAATTATTCAGCAAAAAACAGAATCGCATTGCATCTTACGCAAAAGCTCTTGGTCATCCAGCTAGAATTGCAATTTTAGAAGCTATTATCAAAAGAAAAGCCTGTATTTGCGGAGACTTAGTAGAAGAACTGAATCTTGCTCAAGCTACAGTATCTCAGCACCTAAAGGCTTTGAAAGAAGTCGGTATCATTAAAGGGACAATTGATGGCCCCGCAGTTTGCTATTGTATTAATGAGAAATCTTGGGGGGAGATCCGTGACTACTTTGGACATTTTTTTGCCCAAAACCTAGAAAACAAAAATTGTTGCTAAAATTAGCTTGCCTTTAATCGTAATATTGCGATATATTTTTTTAAAAGAAACACTATATTACGGTAAATTATGAAACTATCTGAAATCAAAAGTATCTTACCAAATCTAAACAATGTCGAATTTCAATTGGAAAACGGAGCATTTGTTCCCGAACACTTCCATGTTACAGAAATAGGCTTTGTCACAAAACATTTTATCGATTGTGGTGGCACTATCCGAGACGAGAAAGTTGTCAATTTCCAACTTTGGAATGCCAATGATTTCGACCACAGATTAAAACCTTCGAAACTATTAAACATTGTCAAACTATCTGAAGAAAAGTTAGGTATTGAGGATGCAAACATTGAAGTTGAATATCAAGTAGATACAATTGGAAAATACGATTTAGATTTTAACGGAACAAATTTCGTTTTAAAGAACAAACAGACTGCATGTTTGGCGAGTGATTCCTGCGGTAATCCTTCTACAAAACCGAAAATACAACTTTCAGAGTTAAACAATTCTTGCTGCGCTCCCAAATCTGGATGTTGCTGATACTTGATTCACGGTTATGACAATTTTTAGTAATCAGATTTTCCTTCCTGGAGGTCTGGCAAAATTAGTTTGACTATTATCGTAATATTGCGATAAGTAGATTAATGACGGCACGGATTTCTTCTCAAAAAAAAATGTCATTTGTGGATCGCTTTTTAACACTTTGGATCTTCATTGCGATGGGAATTGGTATAGCATTAGCGAAATGGTCTCCAAATTTTGTATATTGGATTCAATCACAGGAAAAAGGCGGAACGAATATACCGATAGCTTTGGGACTTATCTTTATGATGGTTCCTCCTTTAGCTAAGGTCAATTACACTCGAATACCAAAGGCTTTTGGTCGAAAAGATTTAATATTCTATTCTCTGATTTTAAACTGGATAGTTGGACCGATGCTAATGTTTCTCTTAGCATTTCTCTTTTTTCCTGATAATAATGACTATAGAATAGGATTGATTCTTATAGGAGTTGCTCGCTGTATCGCGATGGTCTTGGTTTGGAATGACCTCGCCGATGGGGATAGGGAAGTCGCTGCTGGCCTCGTTGCGCTAAATAGTATTTTTCAACTTCTCTTTTATGGGAGTTTAGCATTCTTTTTCGTAGGTATTTTACCAGAATTATTCGGCTTTCAGAATACTCTCATAAATATTCACTATTGGGACATTGCTTCCAGCGTGCTCATATATTTAGGGATTCCATTCTTCTTAGGATGGTTTATTCGGACTGTTAGTATATCGATAAAAGGTGAAGACTGGACCATTAATAAACTTCTTCCATTTCTTTCTCCAATTACTTTAATTTTTCTTTTATTAACAATAACCGTTATCTTCAGTTTAAAAGGAGACGCTTTATTTTTGATTCCGTTTGACGTAATTCGGATTGCAATCCCTCTGTTGATCTATTTTATCTTTATGTTTCTTTTTAGTTTCGCTCTTGGAGTGATAATCAAGGCAGACTATCAAAAGAATGCAGCCATTTCCTTCACTGCTGCAGGGAACAATTTTGAGTTAGCGATTGCTGTAGCTATCGGCACTTTTGGAATAACTTCTGGACAAGCATTTGTGGGCATTGTCGGTCCTTTAATCGAAATCCCTACTCTTGTTTTTATAGTCAAAATTGCTAAAAAACTAAGACAAAGATTTTATAATAAAGGGGTTACTGCGTGAGTGATTTATTCAAACCTCTGCAATTATTCATAAAAGATAGAGAAGCGGAATATTCTTCTATTAGTGCAACGAGAAAGGAAATTTTATTAAAGCTTTCAGCAGAGATCAATCAGGGAATTGCTAAATACAAATCTGCGAAGCTTCTTTTTGTTTGCACGCATAACTCCCGACGAAGCCAAATTGCCCAAATGCTTGCGAGCGCATCTGCGGAATATCTTGGAATTGCTAATATTCAAACATATTCCGGAGGAACCGAAGTTACCGCATTTTTTGAAAACTCTGTACAAGCGTTAATAAATATCGGATTTAAAATTGAGAAAAGCGATAACAATCATCCAAATCCAAGATATTTAGTTTCAATCAATACTAAGCATGAACCCATTCCCGGATTTTCAAAACTATATTCAGACAAAATCAATCCAAATGAAAAATTTATCGCTATTATGGTTTGTTCGTCCGCTGATGAAGCCTGCCCATTTATTCCTGGAGCGGATGCAAGGATTAGCCTTCCTTATCCTGATCCAAAGAGCTATGATAATACAAATGAGGCTCCGCAAAGATACCTCGAAACTTGTGAAGTCAGTGCAAGAGAGATTCTATTTACTTTGCAGAATTCTAAATAGTAATTCTCGATTCCTGTCCTTCCAATCAAAATATCTTTTCTCAGAAGAGGAAGGTAAATTGCACTCGGCCACCCTTGTTTACAAAAGCAAAAAGTGCGCCGACGGGTGATGTAGTACCTCCTACACCGATCCCTCCTCTGGAAATCAATTCTTTGTAATATCTCTGTCATATATTTGTAACAGAGATATTCTAATTTTGAAACATATCAATCTGATATGGAGACATTCATGAACTTTCCATTGAAAAAGACGCGAGCACTAGGCTCGGTATCTTTTCTAATCGCTCTTATCGCAATTCTTGCCATTGCAGGCCGTATTGAATCCCAAGCGAATCCAACAACACCACAAACAACTAACGAAACTTCTACGGAAGCTCCTGCTGCCCCCGCAGCGGAAACTGCAGCAAAAGCGCCTGCGGAAGAAGCACCTTCTAAACCGGCAGAATCCGAAATCGGACTTATTTCCTTGTTTGTTGCCGGCGGATGGTCCATGTGGCCGCTTTTGTTCTCCTCAATCGTAGGATTCGGAATCATCTTCGAAAGAATTTATTTCTTCCTAACATCTAAACTGGTTCGTAAAGGTTACAACCAAGACCTACAAGATGCAATCGATGCAGGCGGACTCAAAGGCGCTCAAGATTTTCTAACTGAGAACAAAGGGCAAAAAATCACCGACGTTCTTGTGAACGGCATGGAAGTATCACAGAACGATCCTGAAATTTTCGCATCCGGCGTAGAACGAGAAGCAGGCGAAGTTATGACACTTTTGGAGAAAGGACTTACAGTATTATCCGCAGTATCCACCATCGCTCCTCTAGTAGGATTCCTCGGAACCGTGTCCGGTATGATCAACGCATTCGATGCGATCGCAAATGCGGATCAAGTAAATGCGAAAGTGGTTGCGGGCGGTATTAAAGAAGCTTTGATCACGACTGCAGCGGGTTTGATCGTAGCGATTCCAGCAATGACTTTCTACCAATACTTACAAGGAAGAGTAGGTTTCTTTACTTCCGAAGTGGAAGAAGCAGCCAACAAAATCTATAAGGAATACCTCAAACTCAAAGCAGGGAAACAGGCGTAATAGGCTTCACCCATGATCAAGTTAAAGAAAAAACAAGAGTTAGAAGAGATATCCGCGGCATCCATGTCGGATATCGCTTTCCTTCTCTTAGTATTTTTTATGGTAACTGCAGTATTCTTTGTAAAGGAAGGATTGAATATCACTCTTCCTCAAAAGAAATCAGAGCCTCAACCGTTCTTAAGAAAGAACGTGTATGAAATCCTAGTAACACAGGATAAATACAAAATGAGAAATCCTTCTTTCGGAACAAAGGAATATGAGAATCTAAAGGAATTCCGGGAAGATTTGAATAAAATGGAAATCCCCGATCTTCCCAATAAACTAGCGTTAATTGTTACTACCGGCGATACAAAGTATGGAAAGATGTTGGATGCTTTGTCAGCGGTTCAATTGCGCGGATTTGAAAAAATCTCAGTGAGAAAAAAACAATAATATGTTGCGTAGAAAAAAAGTCCCCCCTTCGGTTCCGGTGAGTTCTATGGCGGACATCGCCTTTCTTTTACTGGTATTCTTTATGGTAACCTCCGTATTGGATTCGGATCCAGATCTTCCGATCGATCTTCCGGACGTACCTGGCGGGGAACAATTGAATAAAAAAATTGCGAACCTATACTTAAGCGCCGACGAGAAAAGAACCGTATACTTCAATTCGGTGGAAAGACCGATGAATGAAGCACTCAGCGAAATTAGAGCCAAACTCTCTACGACTCCGGATCTAAAAGTCCTGATTCATGCGGATCAAAATCTCTCCTATGCGGAGTTAGATGCTGCATTCGAATCCTTAAAAGAAGTGGGAGCCTTAAAAATCTCACTGGTAACCAAAACCACTCAAGGTGGCGGTTTAAAAGGAAACTAAAGTGAATTCCGTAACATTGCCCAAAAGATCCAAAAGAGAAAGAATTCACAGATTCATAGATCGTTACCGGATGGAAACCGGTATCGGACTTTCCGCATTATTGCAAATTCTGATCCTACTGTTCTGGTTCACTCCTAAATTTGAAGGGGACAGCTTGGACAGTTTGGTGGAAGAAGTGGCGTTTATCGATAACGTTCAAATCCAAGAACCGGTGTCGGATTCCAAACCGACGGATGGAGATTTCGATCTTACGGATAAGGAAAAAGTGGAAAAAAAGGAAGATCCTAGGATTGCAGGAGCTTCCGATCCCATCGTATCCGGTGCGACTTCTCCCGTCGATCTGTCACCTAACGTAAGACCGGAATACACTCCCGAAGCGAAATCTGCGGGAATCACTGGAACTATGACTTTGGAAGTGATCATTGCGAACACAGGAGAGGTTTTAAGAGTGCGTTCCGTAGGAAAAACATTAGGTGGTGGACTGGAACAAGCAGCCATAGACACATACCGCAAAAAAAGATTTTCACCTTCCATTATGGAAGGAAAGCCGATCACCGTAAAGGTATTGGTTCCGATTCGATTCTCACTTAACTAAAACAAAAGATATGCTTACCGAAAACGGTAAGCATATACTGTGCCGGATCAAAAACTTATAAATGGTAACTAATCGTAATTTTACTAAACGTAATGTTTTTTTCAAATAAATCTTGTTCTTCGACAGAACATTGACTTTCACTGAAAACGGAACTACTTTTTTCAAAAGATAAGTTTCTTAACTAAAACCTAATTCTGTTCCTGGATGATTTGTTCTTCCGTTAAGGGTTTTTTAGGGACTTCGATTCTTTCAATTCTGATTTCATGAACAAAGTCCTGATCTTCGAAGCTGGCGAGAATGGAAATTCGTTTTGGAAATAATTTGCCGTTCCAATCTTCGTAATAGCCGAATTTCAAAACACCTTTGTACCAACTGAATAATTCCCTGTAAGTGAATTCGACCCATTCCAAAGCACCGGATTCTTTATCATAATATGCTAAATATTGATCGGAGTCAGGGTTTGCTTCCAAAACCCCTGTAGTCGCATAGGCGGAATCGTAGGTTTTACCCACCTTCTGCATCTCTCCCGAATAAAGTAGAATTTCGTATTCTCGGATCTTCCAAACCATAAGAAGATACAATCGCAAGGATTCCAAATAAATACGAACCTCATCGTCTCCCGTAAAAACCTTTCCTGTATCATGAGCGATCTGATAAGGCTCTTTTTTGGCCAAACCGTAAACCAAACCCTTCTCAGGACCATTGAGAAGTTCCGCTTCGATGGTATCTTTTTCGAAGTCGATCTGAACCTTTAATCTTTGTTCGTTCTCTTTGATGGGTGTGAAAAATTTTACGAACTTGGAATGCCATACATCCTTAACGGTAAACTGAATTTGTTTGTAGTTTTTCCAGTCTTCAGGAGTCAGTCTTTGTTCTGCGGGGTTATTGATTAAAAATAATGCCTTCTTTTTGAGATCGGGATTGTCTCCCGCACTGTTCAATATCTGCGGACGAAGATCGGCTAACTTACATGAGAAAAGTAGTAATGCGAAAAATAAGGGAATGAAGGTTTTTCTTTCCATCGATAACAGTATCGAATAAAATTAATGTTATGTCAATGTGTATAAAAAGAAAAGGCCGGTCACCCGGCCCTTTGCATATTAAAATCAGAAGAGTGAAACTTACGCTTTTGCGGAAGTAGCACCTGTTTTCTTGATCGATTCAGCAACTTCATTGATTTTTGCTTTTACTGATTCGATTTTGCCTTCTGGCATTCTTGATTTGATCTCTTCAGAAATTTTGTTGTAGTTTTCAACGATTTTCGAACGAGTTTCATCATAGTTTTTACCAGCTACACTAGAAAACTCTTTAATGTCTGTTAGGATTTTGTCAACGGACTGACGAACTTTTACCGATTCTTCGGAGTTGTCCAAAGCGCCTTTGGAAACTAATTCGTTGTAAGTTTGCTCTAATTGAGTTTTAGCTTTGTCTAAACCTTCTTTTCCTGATTGGAAAATTCCGATTCCAGCGTTGAGGATGTCCATGATTTGTTTTTCCATTGTTTAGCTCCTGGGTTTTTCACCTGTTTGTGCACCGCACAACTCAAGTGTGTGCATCGCACAATTTTTGTAAAGAGTTTTTTTCACATTCGATGTTGTTTTTTTAAATTTTTTCGAGTCGTGCCTTTGGAGAAAAATATGACATAATGCGATTTTAGAAAGGAAGACAAAGAGAGGCTGTGAAAAAGATATCCCTGCATTTATCTCAGTTGTTTAAATTCAGGAATATAAATTGTGATAATGGGCAATGACGCAGATCATACTTCCCGTTATGGAAAACAGGATTGCTTATAACCGCCTAAAGTTTTTTCAATGGTATCTTTTAAAATACCATCGTTAATTCTTATTGTCTTTTAATCGATCGCCCCGACCAATTTTTCACGTTGGTGAGCCATGATATTTGCCAAAATCGCTTTGTATTCTTCACGACCAGGGTAAGGAATTTGTGCGACTCCTGATTTCACGGCAGCTTCCGCCACGGCAGGAGCTACACTGTAAAGAACTCTGGCATCTAAAGGTTTAGGAATGATATAATCTTCGTTGAACTCGATATGATCCAAACCGTATGCGGAAGATACTTCTTTCGGAACCGGTTCTTTGGTCAATTCAGCTAACGCAAATGCTGCGGCAAGTTTCATTTCCATATTCACCACTTTGGATCTTACATCCATGGCTCCTCTGAAAATGAAAGGAAAACCCAACACATTGTTCACTTGGTTCGGATAATCGCTTCTGCCAGTTGCCATAATCAAATCGCTGCGAGCCGCTTTTGCATCTGGATAAGGAATTTCAGGATCGGGATTGGCGAGAGCGAATACGATAGGGTTTTTTGCCATCGCTTTCACCATAGAAGGAGTTACCACATTTCCGATGGAAACTCCGATAAATAAATCGGTTCCAGGGAAAATATCTTCCAAAGAATTAGCGTTTGTTTTACGGATAAAAGGAAGTTTCGTTTCGTGCAGACCGGTGCGTTTGTCGTTGATCACACCTCTGGAATCCAACATAAAAATATTTTGATGTTCTACTCCGATGCGAGTGAGCATCTCCGCGATAGAAATCGCAGCAGCTCCTGCACCGTTGATGACAACTTTTAAGTTGTTTGCTTTTTTGCCAGTGATCTCCAAAGAATTCAAAAGAGCGGCTGTGGATATAATCGCTGTTCCGTGTTGATCGTCATGGAACACAGGGATTGCCATCTGAGTGTCCAAAGATTTTTCGATATGAAAACATTCAGGAGCACGGATATCTTCCAAGTTGATACCGCCGAACGTAGGCTCCAAGGATTTAACAATTGTTATGAATTTCTCCGGATCTGTTTCGTTGATCTCGATATCGAATACATCGATGCCGGCGAATTTTTTGAAAAGAACCGCCTTGCCTTCCATTACAGGCTTTCCTGCGGAGGCTCCTATATTTCCTAAACCGAGTACTGCAGTTCCGTTTGTGATGATTCCGACTAAATTGCCCCGGTTCGTGTATTCATAAACCAATTCGGGGGACTTTTCAATTTCCAAACATGGGTAGGCGACACCCGGAGAGTATGCGAGAGAGAGATCAAAACTATTTTCAGTTGGTTTCGTAGGAACAACTTTGGTTTTTCCTTTGGGAAACCGCGAGTGGTACTCGAGAGCCTTATTTTTCATGGTCGATTTTCCCAGAATTTCTGGTTCGCATGAAAATCCTAGAATAAAATAGAGGAACTGACCATCTAATTATGATTGCAAGAGAAACCTATGTCACCTTAATCTCGATCTCTGATCGAAAGAAGACAAGGAAAGTGCATGAATGAATTCTTAGGCGAATATTTGGGAACTTTGGTACTGATTCTTTTAGGAAACGGAGTGGTAGCAGGCGCTCTTCTTGAAAAATCAAAAGCAAAAAATGCAGGATGGATTTCCATCACAGCAGGATGGGCCTTTGCCGTGGTTTTCGGAATTTTTACGGCCAAAGCCTTCGGAAGTCCTGAAGCGCACCTCAATCCGGCAGTCACTCTTTCCGTCTGCATCCAATCCGGCCATTTCGAACGTTTTTTACCTTTTCTTTTAGCGCAAGTATTGGGTGCCTTTAGCGCAGGAATTTTAGTATTTTTACACTACTATCCTCACTGGAAACAAACCGAAGACAAAGGTTTGGTTCTAGCAGTGTTTTCCACCGATCCCGCAGTGACACACACTCCTTCTAATTTTATCAGCGAAGCTTTGGGAACCTTTGTCCTTATTTTAGGAATCCATTCCATTTTCTCGGAAGCAAACGGAAGTTTGGTGCCAGGGTTCGGAGCCACATTAGTGGGAGTTTTGGTTTGGGCCATAGGACTTTCTATGGGAGGCACCACAGGATATGCGATCAATCCTGCTCGCGATCTTGGACCTAGACTCGCCCATTGGATTCTCCCCATTCCGGGAAAAGGACCATCTAATTGGAAATATGCGTGGTTACCGGTAGCTGCTCCTTTCACTGGAGCCGCAATTGCTGCAATTGTATTGAAATTATTTTCAAAAGCAGTCTCTTAGGAACGTATGAATCCGTAGAGATGCGGAATTATTCGCATTTCATTATCTGCAAACGAAAGGAAAGTTCGAACAAACCGATCAAAGAAGGACTTTGAAAATAATTAATAAAGAAAGAGAAAAGAAGGATTAGAAAAAATTTATTTCCAATCCTTCAAATTGGACTGGCCAAGAAGAACGAAGTCTCTCAAAAAATCACGATACGTAACGATCGTTTCGAACTTGTTTTCTTTCGCAGGATTGAAAATTCCCCTTTTACGAAAAATTTTGGAAGGATTGTCCTTAATGTCCGACCAGGTTCCCACTTCCAAAGTCAGAGGAAGAAAACGGGCATTTTTTTTGCCATCATTCACCTTCTCCACATAATGATCATAAAAACGATCCCAAAGATCTCCGTGAGTCGTATAAGTTTCGCTTTGCGGTCCGAATTTAAAACGAGAATGTCTTTTGATCACCTTTAAAAATTCGGAAATTTTTTCGTAAACGGGAGTATCCTGGCAAGGCGATTTGGTTCCCGCATAAGGCCACCAAACATGATCGATGGTTCCAAATCCTGAATGAAGATCCAAAACGGGCATAATCGCATTTTCATTGGGATAAAAATAATGATGTACAAAACGATACAAAGCTCTGGATTCGGGTTCGAGCGAATTACCTCTGTAATACGGTAACTTGGAAGTCCATTTTTGTCCCCCAAATAAAAGAGGAGCAGACTCTGCTTCCACTCCTGAGTTACGCATCAAATCGACTCCGGCAGGGTTTGATCTTGTTTTTTTGGCAACTCCCCCCGGGTTGACAATAGGAATCACAACCAAACCGACCTTACCTTTTTCAAGTTCGGTCATATACCCGTCGCTTTTTTTATGCAGAATGTATTCCAAAAAATCAAGAAGGATGCGTATGCCCACGGTCTCCAAACCATGAACCCCTGCGACGATCCCTACAGGCCTTTTTTGAATCGCTTTCTCCGTACCTATTTCCAAAGCATGGATGGGGAAACGAAAACCTTCTTCTGTTTTGCGGGAAAAACCGAATTGTTGTAAACGGACGAGTTTCCCGCCTATTTTAACAATATCTAATATTCGCTTTTCGTATCTGTTTAATCTACGAAGCCCTCTGAGCATTCAGATCAATTTCCTGATTGGATTTTTTTGAATTCCGAACACGGAACTACAGAGTCCAGTTTGCCCTGCCTCAAATCCTCACAAGACAAATTTAAAACTTGTTTATGACATTCTCGATACAAACCTACTATGATCTCCGGAGAAGCACCGATGAGTTTATAGGCGTTACTTTCTCGGAAACGTTTTTGGCAATTCGCTTCTTCGATTCTGTCTTTGGAAAAATCTTTCAGTTTATCCGGAATGGCCGACCAGGAAGGATCTGCGCATTTTCTATACTTTTCGCAAAGTTCCGCAGTCATTTTTAAGGATTCGTCCTTCCATTCTCCCGAGTCGATTCCCTTTTGCTTTTTACAAGAAACAAACAGAGATAAGACGAGTACGGAAACAAACAGGATACGAAGAGAAAACTGAGACTGTTGTAGATGGTTCACTGAGAAGATTCCTTTTTTCTGATTAAAATTTCGATTCTTTCGTCTTTTGCTTTTTTTTCTGGAGTGTCCGCATCGTTCGATTTTTGAAACACCGCATAACCTTGTACAGACACTTGTTCTTTGGGGATTCCGTAACGAGTGACTAATTTTTCGGCTACAAGGGAAGCCCTATGAGAATGATAATCCCAGGAATTTTGGAACTTGGATTGATCCAAAGATTTTTCATAAGGAATCTGCACTCTCACCACGATGTCTATGTCCATTCCTTTGGAAAGTTCGGACAATTGTGCGAATGCGAATTCAAGATCGGGGTCATCGTCCGCAATATTCTCAGAAGATAGATCGGGAGTGAGGAAAGTGAGTTTCAATTCTTCCGTCTCCGCCAAACCCAATTTGAGTTTCGCTTTCTCTTTCAAAGACTTCAATGCATAACCGATTTTTTCCCACAAGCGATAGACAGGAGTTTTAGGTTCCATAGAATCATTCTCTAAAATTCCGGAACCACCTTCTACGATGATCCCCATAGAAGAAAGATTCAAACCGAATCCCTTTTTGATTTCGGTAGCCACTTCCGTCAAACGTTTGGAATCAACTTTACTGATTGCATATAGAATGATAAACAAACCCAAAAGCAGAGTGATCATATCCGCATAGGTAAGAAGCCATCTTTCTTGCCCGTGAACATTCTCTTCTTCCGAAGCGGAAGATCTTCCGAATCTGCGTCTTCTCAATGGGAATCCTTCAACTCGGGAAAGGAGGAATGTAAAAATTCCCATTCCCTTTTTTCCACTTCTGAGAAGAAACTACCGAATAACTCTTGTGAAACGGGTAAAGTAGCGTAATAACCCTGCTCCACTTTTTTAAACAAAGGATACACTCCCAACATACGAGACATGACGGCAGCAGGTTTAATGATATAAGAATTGATGGGACGATGGGCTAAATCGTAAAATTTTTTGAGATTAAAAAGAACCACTTCCAATTGTTTTTTTCTAACATCAGCTAACCCTAGTTCTTTGAAATACTGTGCATATTCTGCTTGGGATAATTTTGTTCCAGGCTTCCAACCTTTATCCAAAATCAACTGCCCCAATCGAATGTCTAAATCATCCGTGATCGTATTCAATTCGATCAAACGTTCCACACTTTCCCGTGTGCCTTCTTTCATCATGTGTTTCACTTTGGCATAGGTAGTGAGGGCAAGGGATTCCCATTCCTCTTTTCCTTCCAAATTATAAACGGTTTCGAAGAAAAATTTGGCCATCTCAATGGTTTCTTTCTGCACAAAATAATGGGAATAGTATTCGTGGAACCTTTCTACCTGGACGCGGACAATTTCTTCTCTCGCCGCATAAAGTTCCTTGGACAATTTATCTTTCATTTGTGTTCCATAAAGAGAGGATAAGTAAGAAAGCCTTGCTGGTCTATTTCCGTTTTGTTTACGGAAAAACGATTCGGTATGGATACGATCTCCTTATAGAACTTAAAAGAAGCTCGGAAAAGAATTTTTCCGGAAAGAGATTCGGGAGATTGAGGAGTGTAATAAAAACTAACTCCTTGTTTATAATTGGAACCCCATCCTTCCTTTGTCACTTCCACTAATAAATGTGATGCGGGAACCTGTTTATTGGAGACGATGTTATAAACCGTGGCACCTTTTTGGTACAACCGAATCCCTTGCGAATTTTCTGTGAGTCTGATCTTTGCGTCTTCGGGGAAAGAAAGAGAAAGATAAGTGACGGTTGTATAATTGCCTCTGTTCTTCAATTGCAAAGTCACCTTCGATTCTTTGCCAACTTCCAATTTAGGTTCCACTTCCAAAGAAACGAAGGAAGGAATCGGCTGCATAGGAAGATTAGGAATCATTTCCCAGCCGTTAAAAACGAATTCCTGGGAATAGTTCGGATTGGTAGGGAAAATACGAACCGTTTTCTCTTTATTAGAATATTCGAAATCAACTCTTTTGGAGCGAACCAATTCCTCATGTTCTTTCAACTGCAAACCGTCCCAAATTTTGACGCCTTTTCGAAAGGCAAAGGGAACGGAAAATAAACCTAACGGAGGTTCTTCGGATAACACTTCCATAAAAACGGAATTGAAATTGTCTCCGGGAAGTTCGGCCAGAACGATCCTGCGAATGCAGTCTCCTTCCAGAATTTTTTTCTCTTTCCCGGGAATCGTCCCCGGTTCCCAAGATCTTTTTTTCAAATCGTAAAAGAAACTTCCTAAACTCAATTGATGGAACTCTTGTTTCCAAAGGAACTTCCAACCGCTTCCTTGTTTCTTATAAACGGAAACCGCTTCCGATTGGCCGGATTGGGAAAGAACGATGGATTCTAATTCAGGATCTTCATCCAAATTGATGACCTTAGAACCCAAGATACGAACCGTTTTTTCCGTATTGTCACCGTAAAGGGACTGAGCCACCTGCGCCGCATCGGGAGCCTCGCTGGCTTTGCACTGCTGGAAGAGAAAAGAAAGAAGAATAAGGATTAAAACGGGAAATGGATAGGACATAACGATCCTTTTCATTGAGATTCTGATTCTTTTCCGGTTCAATACTTTTTTACTTTTCAAAGAACCTTCCCGTGCTTCCTTGAGTCTATTCATAGAACGGGGACGACATTGGTTTCGACTGTTGTTGGCTTGGGTTCAGTGGCACGTAGAGGTGAGGGTCCTACTTAATAACCTTCAAAACAATAACTGCAAATAACGAATTTGCTCTAGCAGCTTAATTTTAAGCTCTACGGTTTCTCTGGCTGTTTCCCTTGGTGGCTAAGAAACCGACAACTCTCAAGGGACTTATGTAGGTCGCTTTCGACTTCGGCCGCATAAGAACTTAAAGTCGGATAGGAAGGAATCCCCCGATTGCAGGGTTAGGCCATCCGAATCTTATTTGCAATCTAAACGTGTAGAAGCTGCATTTGAGGGCGATAGGACCCGGGTTCGACTCCCGGCGTCTCCAAAATCCGAACTTCCATATAACCAAAGTTAAACAACTATCACACAATACAACTCGACGGGAGGAGAACGACCGCGAGCGTTAGATGCGTTAGCGACCCATAGGGAGCGTAAAACGCATCTTCCGAGCACACGAGGTGCGAGGACGCGAGTGGGACGGGTCGGAGTCTGCCTGACCGGGATGGGAAGGCGACGGAGACCGACTCCCGGCGTCTCCAAGTCGAGTTTCATTTCTAGCTCTCGTTCGCATAACATCCTGTTATGACGAACGAACTTCGGCCATCCATGGCCTCCGTCACCGCTAGAAACTCACTCGACAAATTCTATTAAAAGCAAAATCTTCTCTATTTCAAAATCGACAACGAACGTTTTATTTATGTTTGCTGGGGGCGCCTCGCATATTTTCGAGAATATATTTTTTTTCGATTATGGCGATCCGGCTCTCCCTCGACGAGGACGCTCGGTCGATCCATGGCGCTGGGGTGGTTTTTGAGAGTATACTATCCCCGCCCTACTCAATGGGTGGGGATATCCTGGAGTTCCTACAATAATTCGGACAGAAAAATCAAGCAATCCTTTGATCATATAT
>VFQU01001098.1_pt1 | contig 17646 bp, 19 predicted proteins | sample 3512311 | NCBI WGS metagenome assembly VFQU01 (sample SAMN10412377, study PRJNA504923) | tailings metagenome | isolation source: Relicate 3 Philex TSF3 active mining site | place: Philippines: Tuba, Benguet | collected 2017-08-29
CGGTATCGGTCATGCCCATGCCGTCTTCGCCGTGGCAGCTGGCGCAGTTTTCGGCAAACAGGGTTTCGGCTTCCGTACGGGCTTCCGGCGTGATGGCGGGGCCGTCATGCAGGGCCACGAGATAGTCGGCCAATTGGTTGATCTGTTCGCTGGTCAGCATCTGATCGCGACCAAAGGACAGCATCTGCGCAAAGCGGGTTTCCGGATGGACGCCATTGATGCCGACCCTGATGGTTTCGGCAATGGTGTCGGCATCCTCGCCCCACATCATGGGGGATTCGGCGATATTGGGGTAACCGGGATTGCCGGTGGCCTTGAGGCCATGGCAGCCGGCGCAATTGTCCGCGAACAGGGTTGGGCCGGCCTGGCGCACGACGCTCATGACAGCTTCGTCATCGGCCAGCGTTGCAAAGTCGTCCGAAACCAGCTTTTCGGTCCAGACGGCGCGCTCGGCCTCGGCCTCGGCCAGACTGGCCTTGACCGCCGCATGCTGGTCGACACCCAGAAGGCCACGGAAATAGCCGTTAAGGCCCGGCCATGAAGGCATGAGCAGTGTCCAGACTAGCCCGAACAGCACCATGGAAATGAGGAAGAACCAGAGCAGGCGCGGAACCGGGGTATTGAGTTCCTTGATGCCGTTCCACTCGTGGCCAGTGGTCATCTGGCCGGAGAATTCGTCGCGTTCCTTCAGCGCCATGGCCGGTCTTCCTCTTCGAGCACAGGCATTTTCGCGGCTTCGTCGAAGCCCTTCTTGTTGGACGGCCAATAGGTCCAGGCCAGGCAGATGAGGCTCAGCGCCACGAGATAGAAAAGGCCGAACGACTTGGAGAAGCCGACCACGGTGTCATGATCGAATGGCATTATTCCACCTCGGTCTGTTCGCTGGTGTGGGCGACATTAGTGAGATTGCCCAGGATTTGGAGATAGGCGACCAGCGCATCCATATCGGTGAGCGGACCCTGTTTGCCGTCGAAGGCGCGGATATTGGTGTCCTCGCCATAGCGGGTGGCGACGCCCGATGCTTCGGCACTGTCGGGATTGGCCTGTCCATAGGCATCCTGGGTGGCATTGGCGATCTGCTCGTCGGTATAGGGCACACCTACGGCGCGCAGGGCGGCGAGGTGGCTGCCCAGATCGTCGATGCGCAACTGGTCGCGCAGCAGCCAGCGATAGGCCGGCATGACCGATTGCGGCACCAGATCGCGCGGATTGTTGAGATGGGTGACGTGCCAGGCGTCCGAATATTTATTGCCCAGACGCGCCAGATCCGGCCCGGTGCGCTTGGAGCCCCAGAGCTGGGGATGGTCGTAGCTCGACTCCACGGCCAGCGAATAGGGACCATAGCGGTCCACTTCATCGCGCAGGGTGCGGATCATCTGGCTGTGGCAAGCATAGCATCCTTCGCGGATGAAGATATTGCGGCCGGCCACTTCGAGCGGGGTATAGACGCGCATGTCCTCGGCCTTTTCCACCGTCTCGTCGATGGTGAAGAGGGGCGCGATCTCAACGAAGCCACCAATGGAGGCGACGACGATGATGAAGGCGACGAGGCCCATGGCGCTGCGTTCAAGGCGATAATGAAGTCCGAACATGGCGATTATTCTCCAGCCTGCATGGCAGGTTCGGGCAGGTCGCCCTGCGGGTGCGACGCGCCGAGGGCCGGCATGCGGATGGTCATGATGGTGTTGTAGAGAGCGGTGAGCGCACCGAGCAGGAACAGCAGGCCCCCGAAGGCGCGGGCGATATAGTAGGGGTGCATGGCCACGAGGCTATCGATGAACGAGTAGCTCAGCGTTCCGCTCTCGTCATAGGTGCGCCACATCAGGCCCTGAATGACGCCCGAATTCCACATGGCGAAGACGTAGATGACCGTGCCCGACAGGGCGAGCCAGAAATGGACCTCGACCAGACGGTTGGAATACATGCGCTCCTTCTTGAACATCGAAGGCACGAGCGCATAGAGCGAGCCGAAGGTGATCATCGCCACCCAGCCCAGCGCACCGGCATGAACGTGGCCGATGGTCCAGTCGGTATAGTGGCTGAGCGAGTTCACGGCGCGAATGGCCATGAACGAGCCTTCGAATGTGGTGATGCCGTAGAAGATGGCGGCCAGCGCCATGAAGCGGAGCACGGCATCGTCGCGCACCTTGTGCCAGGCGCCATTGAGCGTCAGCAGGGCATTGCCCGCCGAAGCCCAGCTGGGCACCAGCAGCACGACCGAGAAGGCCATGCCCAGCGTCTGCACCCAATGGGGCAGAGCCGTATAGTGCAGGTGGTGCGAGCCCGCCCACATATACATGAAGGTGATGCCCCAGAAGGAAATGATCGACATCCGATAGGAAAAGATCGGCCGGCCGGCGCGCTTGGGCAGGTAATAATACATCATGCCCAGGAACCCGGCGGTGAGGAAGAAGGCCACCGCATTATGGCCATACCACCACTGGGTCATGGCATCCTGGACGCCGGCGAAGAGCGAATAGGATTTCGAGGCACCAAGGCCCACCGGAACGGCCAGGTTGTTGACGATATGCAGGATCGCCACGACCAGAATGAAGGCCATGTAATACCAGTTGGCGACGTAGATATGGGGCTCCTTGCGGCGGGCAAGGGTGCGCATATAGATGACGAAATAGGTGACCCAGACCACGACCAGCCAGATGTCCGCATACCATTCGGGCTCGGCATATTCCTTGGACTGGGTCATGCCCATGAAATAGCCGCTGGCTGCGATGATGCAGAACAGGTTGTAGCCGAGCAGCACGAACCACGGGCTGATGGCATCGGGCAGGCGGGCGCGGGTGGTGCGTTGCAGCACATGGAAGGAGGTGGCGATCAGCGCATTGCCGCCGAAGCCGAAAATGACGCCTGATGTGTGGATCGGCCTGAGGCGCCCCCAGCTGAGCCAGGCGACGTCGAAGGTGAAATCGGGATAGGCGAGCAGCAGCGCCACCCAGAAGCCGGCACCCATGCCGATCACACCCCAGATCAGGGTGAGGATCAGGCCGAGGCGTGTGGGCGCATCGTAATATTCGGACAGGCGCTCAACAGAGGGTTCGGGCAGGTCGAAGCCGCGAATGACGAGGAAAAAGGCCCCGAGGCTCAGTCCGGCCACGATCCAGCCATGCACGCCCATCAGGTCGTGCCGTCCGGCAATGGCCATGGCCAGCCCTATTATGATCAGCCCGCCGAGCAGGATCAGCGACCCCACCCTTTCGCTGCGCGTAAAATCAGCCACCATGTCCTGTTGCCCTCACGTCGAAAATCCGCGCGCATGCCTGCGCAGTTACGTCGAGCCGTAGAGTATCGGTGGCGGGTTTCCTTGATCTAGATCAAACATGCGCACGATCTACATGTTTAGTTGCACTGCGATGACGACCCAGTTTGCGCTGCGACAAAGTGGCGGGGACGGGCGGGACCTAGAGTGGCATTGTCCGGGCATCATGGCCGCCGCCCGGCACCGATCCCGTTGGCGGCCCGGACAAAAGCAATGGCAGATCAAACCCCTAACTCCGGCATTATCGATGTACGCACCATTCCGCCGCGTGACCGGCATCCGCAAATCTTCGCCAAGGCCAATGCGCTCGGCGTGGGGCAGAGCTTCATCATCGTCAACGACCACGATCCGCGCCCGCTGCATTATCAACTGAGCGCCGAATATCCCGGCCAGTTCTCCTGGACCTATCTGGAAGCCGGTCCCGATGTCTGGCAGGTGGCTCTGGGCCGCGAAAAGGCCGCCTGATCGGGAGGGACGCCAGCAATGCCCATGGCCAGCCTGTCGCGATGGACCCTCGCCTTTTTCGGCTCGGCGCTGAGCTGTCTCGTCATCGCGCTGGGGCTGATGAGCCTGGGCGTGGGCTATCCCCATGATGGGCTGATGGCGCCATCGAGCCTGATCGTCGTGCATCTCATAGCCATCGGCTGGCTGAGCCAGCTGATGGTGGGGGCCATGCTGCAATTCCTGCCGGTTCTGGTGGGTGGGCAATTGCGGGGCGCGCGCTGGGCGCCGCTGGCGCTGGTGCTGATCGGGGGCGGGCTCATGCTGCTGATCGGCGGTTTCGGCGCTTTGGATGGCTGGCCGCTGCCGACCGAACTGCTGCCGCTGGGCGGGCTCGTCCTCATTGCGGGCTTTTGCGTGGCGGCTGGCATTCTCTTTGCCACCCTGCTCAAGGCCCAGGCCATGCCGCTGCCGGCGGGTTTCGTTGCCGTGGCGCTGCTGGCCATGCTGGTGACCGCGCTTCTGGGCGAAACCCTGGCCAGCGCCATAGCGGGTCTCTTCGGTGGCGATTTTGCCGTGGCCATAATCAGCCATGGCGTGGCTTTGCATATCGGCTTCGGGCTGGGCGGCTGGCTGACGCTGGCGGCGATGGGGGTCAGTTACCGGCTGGTTTCGATGTTTCTGGTCGCGCCCGAGCAGTATGGCTTTCGTCCCCGGCTGGCCTTTGTCGGCGCGCTGGTGGCGCTGGTGCTGCTCTCTATGACGCTGGGCGTGCTGCTTGCGACCAATACGTCTTTGCCTGTGGTTCTGATTGCGGCGGCTTGTGCGGCAGGCGTGGCCGTTGCCGCCTATCTGGGCGACATCATCGCCTATTTCCGCGCCCGCAGGCGGCGGGAACTGGAATTGCATATGCGTGCTGCCATTGCCGCCTTTCTCTGCCTGTCTTTGGGCGGCGTGATGCTGGCTGGTGCGGTGACGGCGCAAAGCGAGGCCGGGCTCGCCGCGGCAATCTACGTTCTGGCGCTGGGCTGGCTCGGCGGGCTGGGGCTGGCCATGCTCTACAAGATCATCGCCTTCCTGACCTGGCTCGAATGTTTCGCCCCACTGATGGGCCGTAAGCCGACGCCACGCGTGCAGGATCTGGTGCGCCAAGCCCATGCCCAGGTCTGGTTCGCGCTCTATTTCGGCGCTCTGGCCCTAGGCGCGGTCGCGCTCACCATGGAAGCGCCGCTTGTCTTTCAGCTGGCGACGGGCGCACAAGGGCTCGCCTGCCTGTTTCTGATCCAGCAATTTTACCGTGTGCGGCGTCTCGCCGACCTGCCCGAGCCCTGGCGTGACCAGACCCGGCCCCGGCTGTTCGTGCCGCAACAGAGGAGCTTTTTATGATCGATCTCGAAGTGGATGTACGTCCCATCCTGCGCAATGGCGGCGAACCGTTCGGCGCCATTATGGGCGCGGTATCGAGCCTTCTGCCCGGCCAGCGGCTCAAGCTCTTCGCGACATTTCGGCCCGAGCCGCTGTTCCGCGTCATGGAGGCCAAGGGTTTCGGCTATGAGGCGACGGCGCTCGACGGTGGCGAATGGCAGGTGCTGTTCACACCAAATGGCGTGCCCGATGATGGGGCGGTTTCGGACCCGACAAATCCCGAAACCTGGGCCGACCCGACCCATTACCTCGATCTGGCCGATCTCGAACCGCCTGAACCCATGGTGCGTATTCTGGCCCAGTTGGAAGACATGGAGGAGGGCGACGTGCTCTTCGCGCTATTGGCACGCGAGCCGGTTTTCCTCTTTCCCGAACTGGTGGCGCGCGGCCATGCCTGGGCCGGCGATTTCGATGAAACCGGGACGCTCTACCGTCTGATGGTGCGGGCAGGAAAAAGCCGATGAACTTTCCCCCGCGCATGGAAATCGAGGCCGATATTCGCGCGGCCCTGCGCGAGGTGATCGACCCCGAACTGGGCCACAATATCGTCGATCTCGGCATGATCTACGATATCGACGTCACCGATGAGGGCGCCGTGCGCGTGCTGATGACCACAACCACGCGCTTCTGTCCGGCGAGCGCCTTTTTGACCGATGCCGTGCGCGAACGCGCAGGATCGGTCGCAGGCGTGACCGCGCTTGAGGTCGAACTGACCTATGATCCCCCCTGGGGCGCCGAACGCATGTCCCCCGAAATCGCCGCCAGATTCTAGACGTCTGGCGGCAGAATCATTCGGATTTATTCCGCCGCCTGCTTTTCCGACTCGCTGCGTTGGTCGGTGATGGCCAGAGGTTCGGCGGGTTCGTCTTTCTTGCGGCGGATGCGCAGGCGTTTGATGCGGCGGCTGTCGGCGGCGAGGACTTCGAATTCGAAGCCATCGAGGCCGTTGACGCGCTCGCCGCGCTTGGGGACGTGACCGGCCAGATCGAAGACCAAGCCGCCGATCGTGTCGACATCCTCGCCATATTCGCCGGGCTCGAAATCGGGACCGATGAGCGCACGCACATCGTCGAGTTCGGCGCGGGCATTAGCGATATAGGTATCGGCGCCGACCTTGCGGATCAGCGCCGCCTCGGCCACGTCATGCTCGTCCTCGATCTCGCCCACCACAGCTTCGAGCAGGTCCTCGATTGTGACCAGACCGTCTGTTCCGCCATATTCGTCGACGACTATGGCCATATGGGTGCGGCTGGCGCGCATCTGCTGCAGCAGATCGGCGGCGGGCATGAAAGTGGGCACGAACATAGCGGTGCGGGTGATGCCCAGCTTGTCGATCTTTTGCCGAAGGGCGTTGGAGAGCAGTTTGACCGGCACGTCCTTTTCCGGATCGGTAACCGGTTCGGTGATCTTGGCCAGGGCGTCCTTGATGTGGATGAAGCCCTTCACATTGTCCAGATCGTCGCCATAGACGGGCAGGCGCGAATGGCCCACGAGGCGGAATTTGGCCAGAAGCGTGCCCAGATTGATATCCGAGGGCACGGCCTGAATATCGGAACGCTCCACCATGACGTCGTCGACCGACACCTTGGAGAGTTTCAGCACGTTTTGCAGAATGACGCGCTCGCTTTCGGAGAAATCTCCGGGCTCGGCGCTGCCCTTTTCATCCAGAGCTTCCTGCAGATCGTCGCGCAGGGACACCGTGCGCAGGCTCATAAGGCCCTTGATCCGGTGCAGCAGGCTCGGCCCCCGCGGCGTAGCGGGGGCGGGACTAGAAGGAGGCTCTGGGTTTTCGGCCACCCGCGGGGCCATATTACTGTCGCTGTCGGTCATCGTCTCGCGCCGCATAAGGCGGCTCTGTTTGTCCAATGGGACGAAAATGCCCCTGATGATCAGGGGTTCCTGGCCGTTTTGTCAATCGGCATAGGGATCGTCTATCCCCAGCCCTGCCAGTATCTGGGTTTCGAGCCCCTCCATTTGAAGGGCCTCGTCTTCCTCGATGTGATCATAGCCCAAAATGTGCAGAAAGCCATGCACCATCAGATGGGTGAAGTGATCATCAAGGCTTTTGCCGAGATCGGCAGCCTCGCGCTCAAGGGTTTCTCGGGCCAGGGTGATGTCGCCCAGAATGCCCATGACCGGGCCAAATGGCTCGATCTGGGGGAAGCTCAGCACATTGGTGGCGCTGTCCTTGCCGCGCCATTGGGCATTGAGATCGCCCTGTTCCGCGTCATCGGTCAGAAGAACCGAAATCTCGGCCGCGCCCTTCACCCTCGCCTTGGCGCCAGCGAGCGCGGCCAGAACCGCCTTTTCCGCGAGGGCGTCGAAATGATCAGGCCAGCCATCCGCATTGCGGATGACGGCGACTTCCAAAGGTGGCGATGACGGCATAGGCGTGTGGCTCAGCTCCGGGGCAAGGCGCCCAATGTGCGCTCCAGCCCTTCCCGATCTCCATCCTTTTCGGCCAGGCGCCGCGCAGAATCCTGCTCATAGGCCCGCACAATGCGTCCCACAAGCGCGTGGCGCACCACATCCTTGTCGTTGAAGCGGGAAATATGCACGCCCTCGACCCCGTCGAGCAGCTTGACCGCCTCCACCAGACCCGATTTTTCGCCGCGCGGCAGATCGACCTGGGTGGGGTCGCCGGTGACGATCATCTTGGAGTTCTCGCCCAGACGGGTGAGGAACATCTTCATCTGCATGGAGGTGGTGTTCTGTGCTTCGTCCAGAATCACCACGGCATTGGCGAGGGTGCGGCCGCGCATGAAGGCGAGCGGGGCGACCTCGATAATGCCCGAGGTGATGCAACGTTCGACATTTTCAGGCTTCATCATGTCGTAGAGCGCATCGTAAAGCGGGCGCAGATAGGGATCGACCTTTTCCTTCATATCGCCGGGCAGGAAGCCCAGCCGCTCGCCCGCTTCGACGGCGGGACGCGAGAGGATGATGCGATTGATATCGCCGCGCTCGAGGAGCGAAGCCGCATGGGCAACCGCCAGATAGGTCTTGCCGGTGCCGGCCGGGCCGACGCCGAAGACCAGCTCGTTCCGCTCCATGGCGCGCATATAGGCGTCCTGCGCCGGAGTGCGGGCGACAATCGTGGATTTGCGGGTGGCGATCTGGGCCATGCGCACCTTGCCTTTGCGCTCGAGCGTGGGCAGCGTCAATTGGCTGTCCTCGGTCTCGATCATGCGGATGACGGCATCGACATCGGCAATATCGACGGCCCGGCCTTCCTCAAGATTGGCATAAAGCGATTCCAGCACGCGACGCGCCTGATCGACCTTACTGGCCGCACCCTTCAACAGAACATGATTGCCGCGCGGCGTGGCCGACACGGCAAGGCGCTGTTCTATGAGGGCGAGGTTCTGGTCGAAATCGCCATAAAGCTGGGCAGCCAGGCGATTGTCTTCAAAGGCGAGTTCGAGTTGCGATGCGAGGGCGTTATCGGCGGTGGGTGGCAAGTGCCTGCTCAAACTTTCTCGGCTCCCGAAGGGGGCGCCGCGGAGCGCGTCGCCCAGTTGCAATAACGAGGCTAGGCTGATTTGGTGCCGTTGTCTGTAGATATTTTGTGACGGTGCCAGTGGATCGCAAGGCTTGAAGGCCCAAGGCCGAAGTAATACCTTATCGACGAGCGTTTCTTACTTCCGGAGTTTTCGATGAGCACCGCCGTCACGAGCAAGGGGCAGGTCACCATTCCAAAGCCGATCCGCGACCTGCTCGGCATCGAGCCGGGCACTCGGGTCGAGTTCCACCGCAATGCGCAGGGCGAGATCGTGCTGGATCGTGCTGACGGGGAAAAGCCTTTGAGCCGGTTCGCCAAGCTCAGGGGGACCGCAAAGGATGGGATGAGTACGGATGAACTCATGGCCCTGACGCGTGGTGACGATTGACGTTAGTTGACACCAACGTCCTCGTCGATCTTGTTTCGGACAATTCCGCCTGGGCCGACTGGTCTCAGGCCAGTCTCGAAACGGCATCGCTGCAAGGACCACTGGTTATTAACGAAGTCATCTATGCGGAATTGAGTGTCCGCTACGAAAAGATGGCGACACTGGACCGCTACCTGGACGAAGCAGGCATAGAGTTCATCTCTTCGCCCAAAGCGGCGCTGTTTCTCGCCGGAAAAGCGTTCGCCAAGTATCGCGCGGCAAGGGGTAGTAAGGCCGGCGTCTTGCCAGACTTCTTCATCGGCGCGCATGCAGCGGTTGCAGACATTCCACTGCTTACCCGCGACGTTTCTCGATATCGAACCTATTTTCCAAACGTCACATTGATCGCGCCGCCGCGCGGCTAGGCGGCTACCGCCTGCTTGAGACGCCCCACCAGCGAATTGGTGCTCGTCCCGATAATCTCCACCTCGTGGATCGCGCCAATGAGATCGGTTGAACCATCGAGATGCACGGCTTGCAGATAGGGTGAGCGACCGCCCACCTGACCCGGCATGCGACCCTTGCGTTCGATGAGGACCGGCAAGGTTTTCCCCACGCAGGAGGCGTGAAAATCGGTGGTCTGCTGGTTGACCAGTTCCTGCAAGCGATAGAGGCGTTCGGTCTTGACCTCTTCGGCGATCTGGTCGCCGAGATTGGCGCCGGGCGTGCCGGGGCGGGTGGAATATTTGAAGGAATAGGCCGAGGCGTAACCCGTCTCGCGGATAATGGTCAGCGTGTCCTCGAAATCGGAGTCCGTCTCGCCGGGGAAGCCGACGATGAAATCGCCGGACAGGGCCATGTCCGGGCGGGCGGATTTGATCTTTTCGATCAGCGCCAGATATTCGGCGGTGGTGTGCTTGCGGTTCATGGCCTTCAAAATCCGGTCGGAACCCGACTGCACCGGCAGGTGGAGATAAGGCATGAGCAGCGGCAGGTCGCGATGGGCTTCGATCAGGCCATCGTCCATGTCGCGGGGATGGCTGGTCGTATAGCGCAGGCGTTCAAGGCCGGGGATTTCAGCGAGAAGATAGGCCAGTTCCCCCAGACCCACATCGCGGCCCTTGGCGTCGAGGCCGTGATAGGCGTTGACGTTCTGGCCGAGCAGGGTGATTTCCTTGACCCCGGCATCGACGAGGCGCCGGGCTTCGTCCAGAACCTGATGGACCGGGCGGGAGACTTCGGCGCCGCGCGTATAGGGCACGACGCAGAAGGAACAGAACTTGTCGCAGCCTTCCTGCACGGTGAGAAAGGCGGTCAGCCCGCGCTTGACGGTCACTTCCTTCTTGGCCGCCGGCAGATGGGCAAACTTGTCTTCCTCGGGGAAGTCGGTGTCGATGACGGCCTTTTTGAGGCTGGGATGCATGTGGCGCTGGCCCTCGGCGCGGGCAAGCATATCGGGCAGGCGGTGATAAGCTTGGGGGCCGAAAACCAGATCGACGACCGGGGCGCGGCGGGCGATTTCTTCGCCCTCGGCCTGCGCGACGCAGCCGGCGACGCCGATCATCATGTCCGCGCCCGAAGCGCGGCGTTCGCCCTGGATTTCCTTGAGGCGTCCCAATTCGGAAAACACCTTTTCAGAGGCCTTTTCGCGGATATGGCAGGTATTGAGCAGGACCAGATCGGCCTTATCGATGTCCTGGGTCGGCATATAGCCGTGCGGAGCCAGGGCATCGGCCATGCGGTCGCTGTCATAGACATTCATCTGACAGCCATAGGTCTTTATGAAAACGCGCTTGGGCGCGTCGGCAACAGGAAGCTCGGTCTTGCTCATGGCCGTTCCTTACCAGAGGCGCGAACGTGATTCCATGGTCCTGCAACCGCCAGCCTGGAACGGTGTTATGATGGAGGAGGGATCACCACCATGACCAGCGACAAGGCCGTGCCGTTCCAATGTGAAGAAGCGATGCGCGGTCACCGCCTCGATGGAGCGGCGGCAGCTTGCTTTGCCGCCGGCAAAGCCTCTGTCCGGTACTGAGCGGCCACGCGCCACCTACGGAAAAGGATCGGCACATGGCGGACAGGGCGGTCCGAAACGACAGCATGACGGCGGCAAAACGTGGCTCGCGCCCTATTGCGGTCTATCTCGTTGCGCTGGTGCTGGCCATTCTCATTCCCGCACTGGCGGTGGCGCTGGTTCTGCTCAACCGCTCCAATGCCGCGCAGCAGGAGGTTTTGCGGGCCCTGACCAATGCGACCGTGCAGGCGATGGGGCATTCGGTGGACCGGGAAATAGCCGGTATGGCGACGACATTGCGGGTGCTCTCGACCAATCAATCGCTGCATAGTGGCGATCTGGCGCTGTTCCAGGAGCGGGCTGAACAGGCGTTGCGGGGCACGGGCACATTTCTCATTGCCGTAGATGCCGGGATGAACCAGTTGCTTAATACACGCGTGGCCTATGGCACGGCGCTGGGTCCGACATCGGACCCCGAAACCGGGCAGAAGGCGCTGGATCGGGGCATGGCGACGATTTCGGGCCTGTTTTACGGGCAAATCGCCCAGACCCATGTCTTCAACGTCTGGTTGCCGGTCAGCGATGCGGCGCCGGTGACGCTGCTGGCGCTGACGCAGAACGGACGAAGTCTGCTGCCGGCGCTGCAATCGCGGCAATTGCCGGATGGCTGGAATGCCGCGCTGGTCGATCCGGACAATACCGTCATCGCGGCAACGGCGGGCGCCGGGCTCGAAACGGGCTCGGTACTGCCGGTGCGGCGCAGCGACAATGGCAGAGGGCGCGACGACTGGCTGGAGGAACAGTTCAACGGGCAGACTGTGGTGACGGCCGAATGGCGATCGAGCCTGACCGGCTGGCGCATCATTGCCTGGGCCGATCAGGCGCGGGCGCAAAGACCGTTCGAGGAGTCGCTGGTGCAACTGGCGGCATGGGGGCTGATCATTGCGGTGGCAGCGACGGCCGTGGCCTTCCTCATCGCCCAGCGCATCGGCCTATCGGTGCGAGGGCTGCGGCTCGATGCGCAGCGGCTGGGCCATGGCGAAGCGGTCTATCCGCGCAGTTATCCGGTGCGCGAAATCGCCGAAGTCTCGCAAGCGATTGCGCAGGCCAGCACGCAGCGGCAGACGGCCGAGCGGGATGTGCGGTTTCTGATGCGCGAACTGGCGCATCGCTCCAAGAACCAGATGGCTGTGATCGCCGCCATGGCCAAGCAGACTGCATGCGGGGCTTCCGATGTGCCGAGCTATGTCGCGGCGCTAGAGCGGCGCATTATGGGCTTGGCGCGCTCGACCGACCTGTTGCTGGCCCATGGGCGGCAAGGCGTGTCGCTGGCCGAGCTTATCGAATTGCAACTGGCGCCATTCCGGCCGCGCGATCCCGCCCGGGTTCGGATCACCGGCACGGATCTGCGCATCAACCCGCAGGGCGCGCAAATCCTGGGCATGGCCATGCACGAGCTGGCGACCAATGCCATGCGGTTCGGCGCCTTTGCCGATGCAGACGGCACGCTGACCCTCGACTGGGACTGCGACGCCGGTATGCTCAAACTGTGCTGGCGGGAAAAGCTGTCGGCGCCCCTGACCGATAGTGGCCGCACCGGCTTTGGCACCGTGGTGCTGCGCACCATGCTTGGCGGGGCGCTCAATGCCGAAGTCGAGCGGGTCAGCCATGTCGATGGGGTGGAATGGCGGTTCACCATTCCGCTCTCGTCGCTCGACCCGGCCTTTGCGGCAGAGCGGCCCGACGAACAGCTCCTGGACCAATAGTTCTGGCATTGCGGGCCGGTTTGAACTATAGCAGCGCCAGCCGGCGCAAGGGTATCTGCCCTTTTCGCCTGTTAAAACACGGCCTCACCTGGACGACATCCCGGCTGAGGCGACCTTTATCCTCCTTTCGAAAGGATTGCCCGATGTCGATTACTGCGGAACGCAAAAGCGAACTGATCAAGGAATACGCCACCAAGGCCAACGATACCGGCTCGCCGGAAGTCCAGGTTGCTATTCTCTCCGAGCGCATTGCCAACCTGACCGAGCACTTCAAGGATCACAGCAAGGACAACCATTCCCGCCGTGGCCTGCTGAAGCTGGTTTCGACGCGCCGTAGCCTGCTCGACTACCTCAAGAAGGTGGACGAAGCCCGCTACAAGACGCTGATCGAAAAGCTCGGCCTGCGCCGCTAAGCGCAAAAGTTTCCGGCGCGGGAGACCCTTCCGCGCCGGTTGCCTTTTCCGGACGGTTCCGGATGGGCATTTAGGCCGGCAGTGCCGGAGCATGGCAGGATTATCGGGTTCTTCCGCTGCCGGAGAATCTCATTGTCTTGTCCATGTTCTGTCTCTGCCAGACAGCAACACGTGCCTGATTTTGAGCTGGTGCGCACATGGGGTGCGGCGCCGGTGCGGGCACACCGGATACGTTCGTGGGGCCTTTTGCCTAAGCCCCGCGTTCCCGCGCATCCGGCAGAATGGAAAGACGCTAAATTCATGTCGATCAAATTTGATCACCACAAGGTCGAGCTCAACTGGGGCGGCCAGCCGCTGACGCTGGAAACCGGCAAGATCGCCCGTCAGGCCGACGGCGCCGTGCTCGCGAGCCTCGGCGAAACCGTGGTTCTGGCCACTGTCGTTTCGGCCAAGACCGCCAAGCCGGGTCAGGACTTCTTCCCGCTGACCGTCAACTACCAGGAAAAATACTTCGCCGCCGGCAAGATCCCGGGTGGCTATTTCAAGCGCGAAGGCCGCCCGACGGAGAACGAAACCCTGGTTTCGCGCCTCATCGACCGTCCGATCCGCCCGCTTTTCCCCGATGGCTACAAGAACGAAACCCAGGTCATCGTCACTGTTCTCCAGCATGACATGGAGAACAATCCGGACGTGCTGGCCATGGTGGCAGCTTCCGCTGCCCTGACCATTTCCGGCGTGCCCTTCATGGGCCCGATTGGTGCAGCGCGCGTCGGCTATGTCGATGGCGAATATGTCCTCAACCTGCCCGTCGATCGTCGCTCGGATTCCAAGCTCGATCTGGTCATGGCCGGTACGCAGGACGCCGTGCTGATGGTGGAATCGGAAGCTCAGGAGCTCTCCGAAGAAGTGATGCTGGGCGCCGTGATGTTCGGCCACAAGGCTTCGGCCCAGGTGATCGAAGCCATTATCCAGCTGGCCGAGCTTGCCGCCAAGGAACCGCGCGAGTTTACCGCTCCGGATTTCTCGGCGCTGGAAAGCGAAGTTCTGGCCATTGCCGAAGCCGATCTGCGCGCCGCCTACAAGATCACCGAAAAGGCCGCCCGCTACGCTGCGGTGGACGCCGCTAATGCCAAGGTCAAGGAAGCGTTTGCTGCCAAGATCGAAGCCGGCGACGTCTCCAAGGAAGAACTGGGCGAAGTGGTCCACAATCTCCAGGCCAAGATCGTGCGCTGGAACATTCTGGACACCGGCAGCCGTATCGATGGCCGTGATTTGAAGACCGTTCGTCCGATCACCTCGGAAGTGGGCGTCTTGCCGCGCACCCATGGTTCAGCGATCTTCACCCGTGGCGAAACCCAGGCGCTGGTGGTTGCGACCCTCGGCACGGCCGAAGACGAGCAGTTCATCGATAGCCTGGAAGGCACCAAGAAGGAAAACTTCCTGCTGCACTACAACTTCCCGCCCTATTCGGTCGGTGAAGCGGGCCGCATGGGTTCGCCCGGTCGCCGCGAAATCGGCCATGGCAAGCTCGCCTGGCGCGCCATCAACCCGATCCGCCCCTCGATCGAAGAATTCCCCTACACGCTGCGCGTGGTCTCGGAAATCACCGAGTCCAATGGCTCGTCCTCGATGGCGACCGTTTGCGGCACTTCGCTGGCGCTTATGGATGCGGGCGTACCGATGAAGCGTCCGGTGGCCGGCATTGCCATGGGGCTGATCCTCGAAGGCGAAAAGTTCGCCGTTCTCAGCGACATTCTGGGTGACGAAGATCATCTGGGCGACATGGACTTCAAGGTGGCTGGCACCGAAGAAGGCGTCACCTCGCTTCAGATGGACATCAAGATCGCCGGTATCACCGAAGAGATCATGAAGATCGCCCTGGCCCAGGCCAAGGAAGGCCGCGTCCACATTCTGGGCGAAATGGCCAAGGCGCTGAGCGAAAGCCGTGGCGAAGTGGGCGAGTTCGCTCCCCGCATCGAAACGCTGAAGATCCCGACCGACAAGATCCGCGAAGTGATCGGCACCGGCGGCAAGGTCATCCGCGAAATCGTGGAAAAGACCGGCGCCAAGATCAATATCGAAGACGACGGCACGGTGAAGGTTTCGTCCTCGGACGGCAGCCAGATCGAAGCCGCCATCAAGTGGATCCGCTCGATCACCGACGAAGCCGAAGTAGGCGCCATCTATCAGGGCACCGTGGTCAAGACCGCCGATTTCGGCGCGTTCGTGAACTTCTTCGGCGCCAAGGATGGTCTGGTCCATATCAGCCAGCTGGCCGACCAGCGCGTTGCCAAGACCACCGACGTGGTCAAGGAAGGCGACAAGGTATGGGTCAAGCTGCTCGGCTTTGACGAGCGCGGCAAGGTTCGCCTCTCCATGAAGGTGGTCGATCAGGCCACCGGCAAGGAAATCGCCAAGGAAGAAGCCGCCGAATAAGGGCAGGCTGAATTCAAGACTTGAAGAGGCCCGGAGCGATCCGGGCCTTTTTCATTCCAATAGCAAGGCCAGCACGGCCAGGCCGACCATGATGGCGGCAGTGGTGACATGGAGCCGCATGCGGTTGATCAGCATGGCGGCGACGAGCAGCGCCACAATGGCCAGATTGATTACCAGATAGGTGGGGTCGAGCAAGGTATCGTCCCAGCCATCCTTGACCAGCATATCGCCAATGCTCAGCAGGAAGCTGACGATAAGCACGCCATAGAACCAGTGGCGACGGGCGATGAAATAATCGAGATGGCTTTCATATTCATCCACCTCGTCGGGCAGTAGCACCGCCGTCATGAACAGATAGCTGGCGCAATAAGCGATCTGGAAGACATAGAGCGGGAAGGTCCATTGCACCTTGCCGAAGGCGAGCGCCTCCTGCCACCAGAAGACCAGAACCGCGCAAAATATGAAGACGATCCAGAGGCCATGCAGCCAGTTGATCCTATAGGCCTTTGGGTGCTGGATGAATTTGGCTGTGCCGCTGAGCAGTTTGCCGACCGTCAGGCCGAGGATCATGCCGGAGATGAGACGCACGTAAAGTTGAACGTCGGCGGCATTTTCCATCGCCCTGCCCCTCAAACCACCCCGAAACCCGCCGATGCGTAAGCCAGAGAGGCTAAATTGACAAGGCGAAGGGCCGGGCGGGTCTCCCTAGGTGTTGCTGGGCGGCAACAGATCACAATGAGATCAAATTGTGGCGAGGAACTGCCGCATTCGCGCCACGTTAAGGATAACAAGCGTAACACCGAAACAAGTGTGCGCCCCCACGCGCGCGTTTCCTGAAAATGCCTGCCTCCGAGGTTTTGTATTGATTTCCCGCCGCCTGTTCCTGCTTGGCATTTCCGCCACCGCCCTTTCGGCCTGTTCCACCACGCGCCAGCCGGTGGTGCAGGAACCGGTCATCGACCCCTATTACCTGCGCATGTATGGCGCGATCCATGACGAGCCCTATATGGTTGCCGCCATGGACCTGCGCCGCGTCGACCCCCAGTGGTGGCGCCAGGAAGTGGCCTATTACACAACCGAACGGCCGGGCACGCTGGTGGTCGATACGCCGGCGCACTTCCTCTACCTCGTCATGGAAAATGGCCGCGCGCTGCGCTATGGCATCGGCGTGGGCAAGGACGAGGCGCTGGTCTTCCGCGGCGACGCCACAATCGGCCGCAAGGCGGCCTGGCCGCGCTGGACGCCGACCCAATCGATGATCCGCCGCGAGCCGGATCGCTATGGCCCCTATGCCAATGGCATGGGTCCTGGCCCGGAAAACCCCCTCGGACCGCGTGCGCTCTATCTCTACAAGAATGGCGCCGACACGCTGTTCCGCATTCACGGTACGACCGAGCCCTATACGATCGGCACCAATGTTTCGTCCGGCTGTATCCGCCTGATGAACCAGGACATTATCGATCTTTATGCCCGCGTGCCCGTCGGCGCGCGAGTGACGGTTATCAACTAACCGAAACGGAATTGCTGGCGGCGTCGGTTTTTTGCCGTAGTCACCCGCCTCCCAGCAGCAAAAAGGCCCGCTTCGCAAGAGGCGGGTCTTTTTATTGGCCTGCAGCGCGTCCAATAAAAGGTGAGCAAGGTGGTGCCCAATTCGGTCGCCAGTGCGCCACAAAAAAAGGGCGCGGCCTGCGCCGCGCCCTTTGAAAAATCCGGTATGATCGACCCTAGAGGGACCGCTTGACCGTTTCGACGCGGAAGCATTCGATCTGGTCGCCGGCACGGATGTCTTCGTAATTCTCGAAGGCCATGCCGCATTCCTGGCCGACCTGGACTTCCTTGACCTCGTCCTTGAAGCGCTTGAGCGTCTTGAGCTTGCCTTCGTGGATGACGACGTTGTCGCGAACCAGGCGCACGCCCACGCCGCGCTCGACCTTGCCTTCGGTGACGCGGCAACCCGCGACCTTGCCGACCTTCGTGATGTTGAACACCTCGAGGATCTCGGCATTGC
>VFQU01001099.1_pt1 | contig 17643 bp, 20 predicted proteins | sample 3512311 | NCBI WGS metagenome assembly VFQU01 (sample SAMN10412377, study PRJNA504923) | tailings metagenome | isolation source: Relicate 3 Philex TSF3 active mining site | place: Philippines: Tuba, Benguet | collected 2017-08-29
AATGCAACCAGTTGATTCTGTTCGGGGATTAACCGGACAGCATTGGGGCACGCAAAGAGAAGTAACTCGAGCCGGCCGAAGGCCGGATCGAAAGCTTCAGAAGCATCCTCAGCGAACCGAAGCAATGTAACTCGCGGCCCGAAGGGCCGTGAAAGCTTCGCTTGATGACGAATCGACCGCGAAGGCCGGCCCGCCCATGCCGTTTGCGAGCCACGCCAACACCACATCCTCTTGACCCCCGTCAGCGCCCCCACGCGCGCAAGCGCGCACCGTATCCGCATGTCCCCACATGCCCTCGCGGCGCTGGAGTCGACCATGTCCCGCATTCCCCACGCCCTTGCGCTCTGCGCCGCGCTCGGCGCTCTCGCGCCAAGCACCGCAATCGCCGACGCAGGCGATCACGGCACGCCGCTGCTCGACCTGCGCCTGCGCTACGAGACCGTCGAGGACGCCGCCTTCGCCGGCGATGCGCAGGCGCTGACGCTGCGCACGCGGCTGGGCTGGCGCAGCGCGGAGTACCGCGGCTGGTTCGGGCTGGTCGAACTCGAGGACGTCAGCGCGCTGGAGGACCGCTACAACTCCAGCGCCAACGGCCGCACGCGCTATCCGCTGGTGGCCGATCCCGACGGTACGGAATGGAACCAGGCGCTGGTCGGCTGGAAGTACGCCGAGGGCAGCCTGGCGACGCTGGGTCGGCAGCGGCTGCTGTTCGACAACCAGCGCCACGTCGGCAACGTCGGCTGGCGGCAGAACGAGCAGACCTTCGATGCGCTCGCGCTGCAGCACGCGCTGCGGCCGGGCGTGGTGCTGCGCTATGCGTACCTGGATCGGGTCCACCGCATCTTCGGCAACGCCCATCCCGATCGGCTGGCGGCCGAGCGCGATCTCGACAGCCACCTGCTCAACGCCAGCTGGACGCTGCCGGCAGGCACGCTGGTCGGCTACGGCTACTTCCACCAGGACCAGGACGCTCCGGCCGCATCGACGCGCAGCCTCGGCCTGCGCTTCACCGGCAGCCGCGCGCTGTCGGATGCGCACACGCTGGTCTACGGCGCCGAGTGGGCGACGCAGTCCGACTGGGCGGACGCCGCCGATACGGGCAGCGTCGACTACGCGTGGCTGGAGCTCGGCGTGAAGCTCTCCGGCCACACGCTTCGGGTCGGACAGGAGTCGCTCGGCAGCAACGGCCGGCGCGCCCTGCAGACGCCGCTGGCGACGCTGCACGCCTTCAACGGCTGGGCCGACCGCTTCCTCACCACGCCGGCCGACGGCCTGCGCGAGCGCCACCTGAAGCTCGACGGGCCGCTGGGGGCGCTGCGCTATGCGCTGGCCTGGCACGACTTCGCCGCCGACCGCGGCGGCGCCGACTACGGCCGCGAGTTCGACGCCCAGGTCGCCTGGCCGTTCGCGCCGCGCTGGAACGCGCAGGCCAAGTTCGCCGACTACCGCAGCGACGGCTTCGGCAGCGACGTGCGCAAGTTCTGGCTGTCGGTCGAGTATCGTTGGTAGCCACAGGCGGCATCCGGCCGCCCGGGATTCCCGCGTGGCCGAAGGCGCTGCCGCTGTTCCGACTCCGGGCATCGAGGCGTCGACCCTTCTGCCCGGCGTCGACGTCGCCGCCTTCGCCGCCGAGGTGCGCGCGCTGCGCGCCGAGCTGGTCGCCGGCCTCGGCGAGGACGACCTCGCCCACCTGCAGCGCATGGAGCGCTGGGGTCGCACCTGCACGCTGCTCGGCTACGGCACGGCGTGGATCGCGCCGAATCCGCTGAGCGCGATCGCCATGGCGCTGGGCAATTCGGCGCGCTGGACGATGATCGCCCACCACGTCATGCATCGCGGCTACGACCGCGTGCCGGGCACGCCGGCGCGGCTGACCAGCCGCGTCTTCGCGCGCGGCTGGCGTCGCTTCGTCGACTGGCCCGACTGGATGCATCCGGCCGCCTGGGGCCACGAACACAACCAGCTGCACCACTTCAATACCAGCGAGCCCGGCGATCCGGATCTGGTCGAGCGCAACGCGCGCCTGCTGCGTCGCCTGCCGCTGCCCGGCGTGCTCAAGGGCCTGCTGATCGCGCTGGTGATGGCGGTCTGGAAGTTCGTCTACTACGCGCCCAGCACCGACTGGGCGCTGGGCGAACGCGAGTCGCGAAGGCCGCGCCGCGACGACCCGCCGACGGCGACGGACCCGCATCACGACAGCCTGCTGTTCCCCGGCGAGCGCCTGCTGCTGCCGACTTCGCGCCGCGCGCTGCGCTTCTGGTGGCGCAGTCCCCTGCCCTACGTCGCCTGGCGCTTCGGCCTGCTGCCGGCGCTGTTCCTGCCGCTGGGCACGACGGCGTGGGCGGCGGTGCTGATCAACTCGCTGCTCGCCGAAGTGCTGAGCAACCTGCACACCTTCACCATCATCGTGCCCAACCACGCCGGCGACGACGTGCACCGCTACGACGACCACTTCAGGGACCGCGACGACTTCGTCCTGCGCCAGGTGCTGGCCTCGGTGAACTACACCGGCGGCAGCGACGGAAGGGACTTTCTGCAGGGCTACCTCAACTACCAGATCGAGCACCACGTCTGGCCCGACCTGCCGATGCTGAAGTACCGCCAGGCCGCGCCGCGATTGAAGGCGATCTGCGCCCGCCACGGCGTGCCCTACGTCGAGGACGGCGTGTTCCGCCGCTTCGGCAAGCTGTGGGGCATCCTCACCGGAAGCACGCGCATGCGGCGCCCCAGCACCGCAACGTCCCATCCGTCGGAGCGCCGGAAGGCGCGACCGGGGGTGACCAGGCGCGGAGGAAGGCCGTCTGCATCCGGGTAGATGGGTCGCGGCTTCCGCCGCTCCTGCGGTGACGGGTGACGTCCCATGCCGCGCATGCCGGCAGGAGCGCCGGACGGCGCGATCCGATTGCCCCCTCTCTCATCGACGACACCGAGGCGCGGCCGCCGCGCGCAGCGTCCCGCGCATCGACCGGAGACGCCTTCCGCACGGGCCGCCCAGCCCAACGGAGGCTGAGCGGCGTACCGTGGCCCACACTTCCGGCAGGGGTCGGCAGCGGGCGTCGCGAACACACTGCCGCTCCCTTTACGCCAGTCGACGAGGAGCGTCACCGTGCGATCGATGCCGATACTGCCTGTTCTTGCCTGCCTGGCGCTGCTCGCCGCCGCGCCCTTCTCGGCGAGCGCTGCCGATGGCGCCGCGGAGCGCGGCCGCTACCTGGTGCAGATCGCCGGCTGCAACGACTGCCACACACCGGGATACATGGCCAATGCCGGCCAGGTCGACGAGGCGCAGTGGCTGACCGGCGACACGCTGGGCTGGCACGGACCGTGGGGCACGACCTACGCGACCAACCTGCGCCTCTACATGGCCCCGCTGAGCGAACAGGAATGGCTGCTGCTGGCGCGCAGCAAGACGCCGCGCCCACCGATGCCGTGGTTCAACCTGCGCGCCATGACCGACGCCGACCTCGCCGCGATCTACCAGTACATCAAGGCCGCAGGCCCGGCCGGCCAGCCGGCGCCGGCCTACCTGCCGCCGGACCAGACGCCGCCGATGCCGTTCGTGCAGCTTCCCTGAGGCGCTATCGCACCGTCACACCGGCGCGCCACAGCGCCGGCCAGTGCGGCTCGGGCACGCCGCGGCATTCGGGCATCGCGCGCAGCTCGACCAGATCGAAGCCGGCGCCGCTCCACAGCCAGCGCGCCGACCAGCCGCAGTCGCCCCAGCCGCGGCCCTTGTTCGTCGCCGAGAGCTCGGCGGTTTCGGGATCGAAATAGGCATTGACCAGGTGCTGCGGCGCGACGTCGGCATCGCGGAAGCCGGCCGGGAAGCTGAAGCCCAGCGGCGCCCAGCCCTCGCCGGCACTGCGATACCAGTCGCTGCCGAGGTTGTAGGGCCCGACGAAGCAGGTCAGCGCCACCATGCGCCGGCCGTCGCGATGGGCGAACGCCGACTCTTCGCCCTCGAAGCCGGGCGGCAGCGGCTCGCAGGTGTCACCCGCCGCAGCCCGCGCCGCGCCCAGCGCGGCGGCCGCCTCGTCGCCCGACAGCGCGCGCCAGGCGTTGCGCTCGGCCTGCGGCGCGCGCGGGCGCACCGGCGGCGGCTCGGGCGCGCGCTCGCCTCGGCGGACGAAGGCATCGGCGGTACCGACGCGCTTCTGCTGCTCGTCGATCCACAGCAGGGCCGCACTGGCGCCGGACAGCGACACTCGCGCCACCTCGACGCCGTCGCGAGTCGCACGCAGGGCGCTCGCGCGGCGCAGCGCGGCGAGCACCGCATCGACCTCGTCGGGCGAATCCAGCACCACGGCAGCGCAGTGGTCGGTATCGCCGATCGCGCCGCAGTCGAGCTGCGAGGACGGCAGTTCGAGCAGCACGTCGGCGTCGGCGAGCAGCCGCCACTGGCCGCTGCGCGGCCTCGCCTCGGGCAGCACGACGTGGATGGCCTCGACCCGACCCACCGCGCCGCGGTCGAACCACAGCTGGCCGGCCGGCTCGCCGTCGGCGACATCCAGCGCGTTGGCCCGGCAGTCGCGCTGGTTGTCGCAGGTCGCCAGCCAGTCGCGGAACACGCGCTGCGCCTGCGCATGGGCAGGCGGCGCGCCCGCCGCCAGCAGCAGTGCCAGCGGGCCGGCAAGGCCGGCGCGGCGCAGCGTCCAGGTGTCGGTTCGATCGGCCATCGGTCAGCCCGCCCTGCTGTACGACCAGGACTGCATCCGCCCATCCCGATACGGCATCACGCCGTGGAAGGCGCGCGGGTCGTCGTCGAACACCAGCGGCAGGAAGTGGCGGTCGCCCTCCCACATCGGCAGGGACATCAGCCGATCGCGCGCGATCCATTCGAGCTGGCCCTCGTGGTTGCCGCCGTGCGGCTCGCCGCTGAAGGATTCGATCAGGAAGATGAAGCCGAACCAGTCCTCGCCGCGCTTGCCGAAACCCGGCCAGCTCACCGTGCCGCGCAGGCGCAACCGCTGGCACTCGATGCCGGCTTCCTCGCGGATCTCGCGCGCCATGCCGGCGACCACGTCCTCGCCGGCATCGAGCTTGCCGCCAAGGCCGTTGTACTTGCCGAAATGCGCGTCGTCGGCGCGGGCGTTGCGGTGGATCATCAGCACGCGCCGGCCGTCGGGCGAGAGCACGTAGCCGAGCGTGGCGAGGATGGGCGTGTAGGTCATGCGGCGGGCGGTCCGTCTCGGAGGCGGCACTTTAACCGGACGCAGCGCGCCGCGAACCGCCGCGGCGGGCGGACGGACCGCGGACGCGCGGCCGCCGCGCCGGCGCGGCACGCCGCCACGGTCGTCGCGCCCGGGCAACCCCGGGTCCGGCGTCCGTCGTAAGCTTCGCGTCGACCCGCGCCATCACCGAGGACCTCCGTGGCCGCCGACGACTACACGCCCGAGCGCCTGCTCGACTTTCTGCGCGAGGCACCGACCCAGGGCCTGCTCAACCCGGCCGTGGCGCGCAGCCGCGCCAGCGCGATCGAGCAACTGTTCACCGAACTGACCCGCGACGAGCGCGAAGATCTGCGCCGGGTCGACGTCGACAGGCTGGCCGGCCGGCTGCACAAGATCCAGGGCAGCACGATCCGCCCCGAGGTGGTCGCGCTGTACAAGACCCGCGTGCACGAGGCGCTGGTCGACTACTTCGCCTGGCTGGACAACCCGAAGAGCTTCGCCACCATCGGCGGCCACACGCTGCGCCGCGAGATTCGCGGCTTCGGCGCGGACACCGACAACGCCGCCGAGGCGCGGGCGCTGGAGAACATCGCGCTCGCCACCAGCGAGCGCCGCCGCGACTTCCTGTCGATCCCGCTGCGCGAGGGCGTGACGGTCTACATCACGCACCTGCCGCTCGACCTCAGTACCGACGAGGCGGCGAAGATCTCGCGCGTGGTCGCCGCGCTCGCGCCGTCGGCGAAGGGAGCCGACCATGCGGGCTGAGCGCTACCTGCTGATCGCGCCGATGGTGGTGTTCGGCGTCGCGGGCATCGCGCTGCTCCTGTATTTCCTGCTCTGGCCCAGCGACAGCGCCTTCCACGAGAACCTCATCCCCCAGCTGTTCGGCTTCTGCCTCGAGGGCTTCTTCCTGGTCGGCGTACTGACGCTGATGCAGAAGTCGCGCGAGCGCGCCTACCGCAAGGAGCTCTGGCTCAGCCTGCGCGGCGCGCTGCGCGGCTTCCTCTCCAAGCTCGACATCGCGCTGCTGCCGCCCAACGCCGAGCCGGCGCGCACGGCCGTGCTCGAGCAGGACCCGATGATCGTCCGGCGCTACCTGCGCGAACTGAAGACCACCCACCTCGACCTCGACAGCATGCTCGCGCTCAAGCGTGAGTGCATCGACAGCCTCGGCCTCGCCCGCGACATGATCCCGGTCGCCGCCCAGCTCAGCGCCCGCCACATGCGCTGGTGGATCGCGGTGGTCAACAGCATCCGCCAGATGTCGCAGGCGCAGTCGCGCGAACAGGTCGAGCAGGCGGTGTTCCTGCTGCTGGAGAACATCCAGGAGTTCGACAACGTGCAGGTGTGAGCTCCGCAGCGGTCGCTCAACCGACGTAGCGGCGCAGCGCCGTGCGCCGCACCAGCGCCTCGTAGCCGAGCAGGCACAGCGCGAGCGTGGCGCCCACCGCGACGGCGAACTTGGCCGGCCAGGCGAGATCGAGGTCCATCAGCAGGTACTGCACGACAAGCAGCACCGGCAGGTGCAGCAGATAGATCCAGTAGGCGCTGCGCGCCAGGTAGGCGAGCAGCGGTCGCGGCCGCGGCAGCCAGCGCAGCCCGGCCAGCAGGCAGGCCAGGGTGCCCCAGCCGGCGATCATCGCCTGCAGTGCGGCGAGATCGACGGCTGCGGCCGGATACAGCGCGTCGATATCTGCCGTTGCCAGCCGCAGCAGGAACAGTCCGTACAGCAGGCCACACAGCACCACGCCCGCCGGCAGCCAGCGCTGCAGCGGCGCGAGCCACTCGAGCCGCCCGTGCAGCCCGATGCCCAGCGCGAAGAACGGGCCGTAGACGAAGATCGCCCAGAACTGCGGCAGCACGCTCTCGGGGGCCGGATGGGGCGCGCTGGTCAGGGCGAATCCCGGCCACAGCAGCAGCGGCAGTCCGAGCGCGACCGCGAACGGGCCCAGCGCCATCGCCCGCGCCAGCAGGCGACCGACATCCAGCGTGCGCCCGATCCACAGCAGCAGCGTGAACAGCAGCAGGTAGTGCAGGAACCACAGGTGGCCCATGCCGGGCGGCAGCCGTGGCGGATCGTCCATCGCCAGCCATGTGCGCACCATGCCGAGCACGGCCGAAGGATGCGCGACGTGCTCGGCCGCCCAGACCGTCGCCGCAGCCATCGACAGATGGACCAGCGGCCAGGCGACGAGGAAAGGCACGAGGATGCGGCGCAGACGCTGGCGCATCAGGCCACCCATGCCGTCGCGCGCCAGCAGCATGGCGGCGAAGAAGCCGGCCACCAGGAAGAACAGCGGCATCCGCAGCAGGTGCGGCAGCCAGATCAGCGCATCGACGAGCGCGCTGCCGGCGCGATCGGCCGCCGGCCAGAACGGCCGCGCCAGCGGGCTGTAGGCGAGCGCCGCGTGGAACAGCACGCCGGCCAGCATGGCCAGCGCGCGCAGGTGGTCCAGTGCATGGACGCGCGCAGCGAAATTCGGCGCCGCCGAGGAGAGGGCGCCGGCCGCCGCCGACGCGACTTCGACCCTGTCCATGGCGGGAGGCTCAGTAGAACGCGGCGCGCCGGCCCTGCGACCACGCCGTCAGGCCGATCGCCAGCGCGGCGACGACGGCCTGCGCCAGCAGGATCTGCAGCGCCGGCGTGCTCCACACGATGCTGTCGCCGCGCGCCGGTGCGCTGATCGCCTCGATCTGGCCGAGCAGCATGATGAAGGGATTGACCAGCAGCATGCTGCCGATCATCGCGAAGATGTTCCAGCCCTCCGACTCGACCCGCATCGCCACCGCCAGTGCGACGGCGTAGGCAGCCGCGATGTAGCCGAACAGCAGCACGGCGTGCACGACCAGGCCATCGGGCAGCGGCGAGTAGACGATCACGGCGATCGTCCCCGCCCCGACCAGCAGCCAGGGCACGCCGAAGGTCAGCAGGTTGCCGCCGAGCTTGGCCAGGGTGAAATCCAGCGGCGCCACCGGCAGGCTCATCACGAACGCCAGCGTCTTCTCCTTGCGCTCGACCAGCAGCGAGGTCGAGATCGCGAAGCACGATCCGGCCACCAGCACCACGATCAGCAGCAGCGAGCCGAAGTAGAACGCCCAGGGCCTGGCCAGCGCCAGCAGGCACAGCGCGACGATGCCGGCCAGCACGTAGGCGGCCAGCTGCTTCTGGAACAGCTGCCAGTCCTTGGCGACCAGCAGGCGGATGACCGGCCAGTTCGGCTTCATGCGGCACCTCCCGAGCGCACTGCGGTAACGAAGATGTCTTCCAGGCTCATCGGATCGACCCGCTGCACCTGCAGCCCGCGGGCGGCCAGCCGCTCGACGAAGTCGCCGCGCCAGGCGCGGAACTTGAGCTCGAGCTGGCTGCCGGCGCTGCGCACCCGCGCCAGCTCCGGCCAGTCGGCGAACTCGGGCGGCGCGCTGCCGACGCACAGGACGCGTCGCCAGGCATCGAGGAAGGACTCCTTGTCGGCGCTGGCGACCAGCCGCCCGGCGTGGACGAAGCTCACGCAGTCGGCCAGCTGCTCGACGTCGCTGGTGTTGTGCGAGGAGAACAGCACGCTCCGGCGCTCGTCGCGCAGGACGTCGGCCAGCGCCTCGAGCACTTCGATGCGCGCCACGGGATCGAGCCCGGTCGTCGGCTCGTCGAGCAGCAGCAGGCGCGGCCGCCGCGCCAGGCACAGCAGCAGCAGCGCCTTGACCCGCTGCCCGTGCGAGTAGCCGGCCAGGGTCTGCTCGGCGCGCAGGTCGAAGCGGCGCAGCAGTTCGGCGGCGTAGTCGGCATCCCAGCTCGGGAAGATGCGCTGCACCAGGGCGATGTGCCAGGCCAGCGACTGGCCGGGATACAGCCGCATGTCCTCCGAGGCGAAGCCGATCTCGCGCTTGGCGGCGACCTGCTCGTCGGGCAGGCGGTGGCCCAGCACCTCCACGCTGCCGGCATCGGCGGCGGCCAGCCCGGTGAGCAGGCGCAGCAGGGTGGTCTTGCCGGCGCCGTTGACGCCGACCAGGCCCATCACCTGGCCCTCCGGCAGCGCGAGGTCGAAGTCCTGCAGCGCGAAGTGGGGATAGCGCTTGGTCAGGCCGGAGACGGAGAAGGCGAGGCTCATCGATCGGATTCCGTGGGTGGGGTGGGGACGCCGTCGACGGACCCGATGGCGTCGTCGAGGCGGCGGTGCAGGTCCTCGCGGTCGAGGCCCAGCCGCACGGCGCTCGCCACGGCGCCGGCCAGCTGCTGCTGCAGGGTCGATTCGAGCAGGCCGCGGGCGAGGTCCGGCCGCTCGGCCACGACCGAGCCCTTGCCGTGGCGCGTCGTGATCACGCCGGCCAGCTCGAGCTCCTCGTAGGCGCGCTTGACCGTGATCACGCTGACGCCGCTCGACGCGGCAAGCTCGCGGATCGACGGCAGCGCATGGCCGGGCGGCCAATCGCCGGCCATCACCCGGGCGCTGATCTGGTCGAAGATCTGCTGGTACATCGGCCGGGGGTCGCCGGCCGACAGGAGTACCTCGACGCTCACCGGATTCGGCTTACTGTGCATGTGTAATGTGCACAGTATGCACACCCAGCCTGGCGCGGGCAAGTGTGTCCGCGGGTGGCGGTCGGCGATGTCCGCGACGGCGTCGCCAGGCTGCGCGAGCGGCTACGCTCTGCGCGCTGACGCCGGCGATCGCCGCCGGCGTCGACGACGGACGCCGCGCATGCCATCAGCAAAGCAGCGAACCAGCGAGGCGCTGAGGCTGGGCGCCGCCTACTTCGCCGGCGTCTTCGCACTCGGCTTCGCGCTGGGCGTGCCGCGCACGCTCTGGCTGGCGCCCGCGCTCGGCCCGACCTGCGCGGTGCTGATCGAGCTGCCGCTGATCCTCGGATTTTCCTGGTGGTGGTGCCAGCGCCTGCTGGCGCGACGCAGTCTCGACGACGCCGGCCGCGCGCTGATGGGCGCCAGTGCGTTCGCGCTGCTGATTCTTGCCGAGCTGGCGCTGTCGATGCTCATGGCGGGTCGCAGCGTGGGCGAACACTTCGCGCTGTGCGCGCAGCCGCAGCACCTGCTGGGACTTGCCGGGCAACTCGCCTTCGCGGCGCTGCCGCTTGCGTTCGGCGACCGCGCCCCGCGGGCGTGACCGGAGCCGCGCCGCGCGATTGAACCGAATCGCCGCGCGGCGACACCTTGAATGCCATCACCGACCTGATCGACGCCCACCGTGCAGCGCGACGCCGACCGCATCTACGACGAATACCTCGTCGCCGCCGCCCGCGCAGGCGACCGCGCGGCCTGGGAGCGGCTGGTCGCGCGCTGGCAGCCGCGGCTGCATCGGCACGCATGGCGGCTGAGCGGCGACCGCGAACGCGCGCTCGATCGCGTGCAGGAGGCTTGGGTGGAGATCGTCCGCGGACTGCCGCGGCTCGACGACGTCGCGGCCTTCCCGGCCTGGGCCTACCGGATCGTGACGCGACGCTGCCAGCGCGCCTACCGCCTCGACCTGCGCGAGCCCGAGTCGGACACTCCCTTCGACGACGCGCCGGAACAGTCGACCCCCGACCATGCCTCGGCCGAGTTCGCCTTCGATCTCGACCGCGTGCTGGCGGCGATGCAGACGCTGCCGCCCGGCCAGCGCGCCGCGCTGGCGCTGTACCACCTCGATCAACTGGGCGTGGCGGAGATCGCCATCGCCCTCGACGTACCGCCGGGCACGGTCAAGACCCGGCTCATGCACGCCCGCCGCAAGCTGCGTGCGCATTTCGAAGGAGCTTCCCGTGAACCAGACTGATGACCTGATCCATCGCGCGCTCGCCGCCGAGGACCGCGACCTGCTGGCGCGCCACGCCGAGCCGGGTTACTTCGCCCAGGCCTTCGGCCTGTTCCGTGGCACGCTGGGCTGGGTGGCGTGGCTCACCTGGCTCACCGCCACGGCCAGCTTCATCGGCTTCGCCTGGGCGCTTTGGCTGTGCTGGACCGCGAGCGACCCGCTCGTCGCGGTGCGCTGGGGCGTGGTCGCGGTGGTGCTGTTCCAGTTCAGCGCCATGGGCAAGGCCTTCCTCGGCAGCCATCTGGAGGGCAACCGGATGCTGCGCGAGATCAAGCGCATCGAGCTGCAGGTGGCGCTGCAGCGCGCCGAAGGCGGCGCGGCGCGCAAGACGCCGGCGATCTGACCCCCTCCGCCCCGGGAACTGACTCCCCTCGCCTGCGCAATTGACCGTCGCAGGCGAGCGAATTGTCCAGTATCGGCACCGGGACGATCGACAGCATGCGGCCACTGGCAGTGGATGGATGAGCCTCAGCCGATCTCGGCTACACCGGTGCTGCTGCTGATCGCGCGCGCATTCCGGCGAAGGCTCGAGCATCACGCGGCTGAGGAATTGCGGGCCGGCGCCGTGGCTGTCCGCTTCGGGGCAGTCCGCCCAACTTGGGTGTCCGCCAGCGGACACACACGTGGCCGGAGCCAGGTGGAGGCGTAGCGCAGGACGGTGGCACGCCGCGTGCTCGGATGTACGAGCACATCCGCAGGCCGACGCAGGTCGCCATCGAAACCTCATGCGCCAAGCCATCTCATTGCTGGAACTGAGGTTGGGCCTCCGGATGCTGGTCAAGCATCCGGGGCTCACCGCAATGGCGACCATCGCCGTCGGGTTCGCGATCGCCGTCGGCGCTGTCGGATTCGAGATCGCCCGGCAGATGTTCTGGCCTGCGATCCCGCTTCCGGATGGCAATTCGATCGTTGCCCTCAGGAACTGGGACATCGCCGAAAACGCGGCGGTCTCCCCATCGCGCCGCGACTACCGGCTGTGGCGCGAGGGTCTCGGCAGCATCTCCGACCTGAGTGCCGTCGAGGTGGAAGAACGCAGCGTCGGCGTCGACGCCGGCCCCGGTCAGCCGGAGACCGTCGCCAATGTGACTGCGTCGACGTTCGCCTTGACGCGGGTTCCCGCGTGGATGGGACGCACGCTGCTCGATACGGATGAGCATGCCGGCGCCGACGAGGTCGTGGTGGTCGGATACGACTTCTGGAAGAACAGGCTCGGCGGGGCCGAGGACGCCGTCGGCCGGGTTCTTCGCATCAGCGGATCGCCCGTCACCATCGTCGGCGTGATGCCGCCCGGTTACGCCTTTCCGAAGCGGAACCAGGTCTGGCGGCCGATGCGCCCGGATCAGCTCCCCGAGTCGTCTCCGCGCCTGACCTACGTCCTCGGACGGCTGGCGCCGGGGTCGTCACGCGAAGACGCCAGCACCGAGGCGGCCGCGATCGGCATGCGATCCCAGACGCTGTTTCCGGAGACGCATGGGAACGTCCGCCTGCAGGTGCTCTCCCTGTCCGACGCCGTCAGTGACTTCTCGAGCCGGGCGGCATGGCTGCTGACGTCGCTGAACGTGTTCGTCGTTCTGCTGGCCGCGCTGCTGTGCGGCAACGTCGCCATGCTGTTGTTCGCGCGTGCCGTCAGTCGAGAGCGCGAGCTGCTGGTTCGCGCCGCACTCGGTGCCAGCCGCGGACGCGTCATCATGCAGCTCTTCGTCGAGGCGCTCCTGCTCTGCGAGGTCGGCGCGGCGGCAGGTCTCATGGTTGCGCGCATGGTGCTCGCGCAGACCTGGGCGGTGATCGAAGAGCAGACAGGCGCGTTGCCGTTCTGGATCGACGACTCGCTCTCGACGGCGACGATCCTGCATGCCCTCGCGATGACGCTGTTCGCGTCGTCGATCGCCGGCATCGTTCCCGCGCTCAAGGTGACGTCGCGTGATGCAGCCGGCAGGCTCCGCGCCGCCTCCAGCGGCGGCGGCGGGCTGCGGTTCGGTGGCGTGTGGACCGTCGTCATCGTCGCGCAGATCGCGCTGACGACGATCCTGCCGGTGCCGCTGCTCGGCGTCGGAGAGAACGTCACTCGGGAAACGCCGGCGGGATTTCCCGCCGAGCGATTCCTCACCGCCACGCTCGACATGGACCGCGTCGACGGCACCGCGACGGACGGTGACTCGGAACGGGCGACCCGTGCGGCATGGCTCGATGAACGCTACCGTGCACTGGCCGACCGCCTGCGACAGGAGCCGGACGTGCTGGACGTCACCTACGCCGACCAGATGCCGGTGATGCGGCATCGGTGGACCGGGATCGTGATGGACGCGGGCCCCGTCGCCCAGCAGAGCGAGCGCTGTGTCGGTGGCTACTGCGTCGGTACCGTGTCCGCCGATCCGCGGTTCTTCGATGTCGTCGGCGCAGCGGTGATCCAGGGCCGGGCGCTGACCACGGCCGACGCGGAGCAGCGGACGCGCGCCGTTCTCGTCAACCAGACCTTCATCGACCAGGTCCTGGGCGGCAGCAATCCGATCGGCCGCCGGCTTCGGTTCTTCTCGTCGGGCCGAGAGCCCACTGCCGAGTCGTGGCATGAGATCGTCGGTGTGGTGCCCGATCTCGGCGTATCCGACAGCAGGTCCGATTTCGGCCGAGCCCGCGTGTTCCAGGCGACGCTGCCGGGTGATGCGGGACCGCTTCGGGTCGCCATCCATGTGCTCGGCGATCCGCAGGCGTTCTCGGTGCGCCTGCGCGAGCTTGCGCAGGCGACCGACCCCGCGCTGCGCGTGATCGACCCGCAGCCGATGCCTCGTCTGGCCGAGACCGTCAGCGCGTTCTGGATGGCGCTGCTGATCGGCTTCACGACGGTGACGGTGATGCTGTCGCTCGCCGGTGTCCATGCGGTGACGTCCTTCTGCGTCGCCAGCCGGACGCGTGAGATCGGCGTGCGCGTCGCGCTCGGCGCACAGCCACTGCCGGTCGTCGCTGCCCTGTTCAGGCGGCCGGCCACCCAGGTCGCGCTGGGCATAGGCGTGGGAGCCCTCCTGGGGCTCGCGCTCGCCAACAACGACCTGTCTGACGTGGATTTCGACGATCTCTGGAACATGGTGGTCTTCGCGTCGTGGGCGATGCTGTGCTGTGCACTGGCATGCATCGTCCCGACGCGCCGGGCCCTTCGCATCCAGCCGACGGAGGCGTTGAGGGAAGAAGGCTGAAGTCGCGAGCGCATTGCGCTCCAGCGGCTGCGCCTGCCCGACCACGTCGACGAACAGGTCTTCCCTTGGCGAGATGGGAATCGGCGACCATGCGCGACGCCGACGACGCCTCGCTGGCGCACGCCGGCGACGGGCGGGGCCACCTTGGGGAACATGCATTGCTCCTGGCCGGGGCCCATCGCGAAGCGCCCGATGCGAACGGCGACTCTCCCCTGTCATGCGCCAGCCTGCAGTCGACGCCGGCCTCGATCCTGCGGCTGCCGTGCTTCGCGAGCATCACCTCGAGTCGCCCGCACGATGAAGCTGCGACCTGGGCATGGGATCAGGCGGCATGGATGAGCACCTGCAGGGCGCCGCTCGGTGATCGGGGTCATCCGCTGCCGATGCCCGCGCCCTGCCGTCGCGAGGCTCGGCAGGCACCAGGCCGCCGGAGCACAGCCGGCGCAAGCCCCCGACGGCGCCATGCGAGGCTGTCGAGAAATGCACTCTCCTCGCGCCTTCCAGGTCGCGAGTGCGACATGCGTCCGGGCAGGCCGAGCAGGCTGTTCTGCAGCAGCCCGCTACGTCGCCGACGTGTCGTCGGCGCGGCGCGAAACCTGCGCGTAGATCCGCTCGGCCTCGGCGCGCATCTCCGGGGTGAACTGCTCGCCGAAATCCTCGGCCTCGTAGAACGGCCGGATCTCGATCTCGGAGACCTCGCCGGGCATCGGGTCGGGACAGCGCTTCACCCATTCCACCGCTTCCTCCATCGAGGCGACGTTCCACACCCAGTAGCCGGCGACCAGCTCCTTGGTTTCGGCGAAGGGGCCGTCGTAGACGGTGTGCCGACCGTGGTCGAACACCACCCGCTTGCCGACCGCGCTGGGCTTGAGCCCGTCCCCGCCTACCAGGATGCCGGCCTCGGCGAGCGCCGCGTTGAACTTCCCCATCGATTCGAGCAGGTCGGTACCGGGCATCAGGCCGGCTTCGGAATTGGCGGTCGCCTTCACCATCACCATCACGCGCATCGTCGTTCTCCCGAGAGTGGTCACATCATCCGCGCGGGCGTCCCGCCTGCGCGCTCGAACTATGGTCGAGCTTCATCCGCCGATTTCGACACCCCGGGGCACGCCGTTCGCGGGATGACGCGTCATCGCGATCGTGATAACGTGCGTTATAACATCGTCGCGGGGCAGGCGCATGAAGCTCAAGATCACCACCATCGGCAATTCGGCCGGCGTCATCCTTCCCAAGGAACTGCTGGCGCGGCTGCGCGTGGAGAAAGGCGACGAGCTGTACGCGGTCGAGACCCCGGACGGCGTGCGATTGAGCGTGTTCGATCCGACGCTGGCGGCGCAACTCGAAGTGGCCGAGCAGATCATGCGCGAGGATCGCCAGATCCTCCACAAGCTCGCGCAGTAGATGCGCCGATGATCATCTGGATCGAGAGACCGCTCGCGCTCGCCATCCACGAGCGCCAGCTCGCCGAGCACGGCGGCGGCAGCGGCGTCCGCGATGAAGCCCTGCTGGCGTCGGCGCTGGCGCGTCCGCAGCAGCGGCATGCTTACGGCGATCCGCCGCCGGACCTCGCCGACCTCGCCGCCAGCCTCGCCTACGGACTCGCACGCAATCATCCGTTCGTCGACGGAAACAAGCGCACGGCCCATGTCTGCTACCGCGTATTCATCGCGCTCAATGACGGCGAGCTTGTCGCGAGTGACGAGGAGAAGTACACGGCCATGCTCGGTCTCGCCGCAGGCGACATCGAGGAATCCGACTTTGCCGCCTGGCTGCGCCCGCGAATCCGCGTGCGCGCCGCCGGTCAGGTGCAGGAGGCGCAGCCGCGCTACGCTCGCGGCGGCCGTCGCCGTTGACCGGGCGCGAACGCACGGCGGGCTTGAACGATCGTCCCCGCGCCGAGGTCGAAGCCCACACCTTCGCCACGCACGAGCCCACGGTGCAGCCGCGATCCCGGTCCCTTCCGCTGTGCTTCGTCGTCGCCGCCGCGCTGGCGCTGGCACTGGCGCTGTCATCAGGGCCGGCGACGGCGCGTCCGCCGGGCGGCTGGAGCGTTGCCCAGCGCATCGACCAGTTCGGTGCCGCCGCGCGTGCGCGCCTCGCACCGCACTACGCGGCTGCCGGCGTCGCCTGGCCCGGCCGCCGCGTGGCCCTGCTGGCGTTCAAGGACGCGCGCGAACTCGAGCTGCATGTGCAGGACGGCACGGGGGCATGGCGCCACATCCGCAGCTATCCGATCCGCGCCGCCAGCGGCGGCCCCGGCCCCAAGCTGCGTCAGGGCGACCTGCAGGTGCCCGAGGGCCGCTACCGCGTCACCTTCCTCAACGCCAACAGCGCCTATCACGTGTCGCTGCGGCTGGATTATCCGAACGCGCACGACCGCGCCATGGCCCGCGCCGACGGCCGCACGCAGCTCGGCGGTGACATCATGATCCACGGCAAGGCCGTCTCGATCGGCTGCCTGGCCATGGGCGACGAAGCAGCCGAGGAGCTGTTCACCCTGGCCGCCGACATCGGCATGGCGCGCATGGAGGTGCTGATCGCGCCGACCGACTTCCGCCGGGGCGCATTCGCCGCGGATCCCGGCGGACCCGACTGGGTCGCCGCCCTGTATGCATCGCTGGCGACCGACCTTGCGGCGTTTCCCGCGGCGGACTGAGCGGAGCGTCCGGCGTGGTCGACGCCCGACTGCGCACTTCACGGCGCATGCGATGACCGTGGCGCGCCCGGGCCCCGGATATCCCGCAGCATCCACGAGCCGACCGTGAAGATCGCACCGATCACCGAACGCTGGAACCAGGGCGAGCGCGACTGGACCTACGTCGACGACGCCGGCCCGGCCATCGACGCGTGGGAGCGTCGAACCGGCATGACCCTGCCCGCCGACTATCGCCGCTTCATGCAGCGCTACAACGGTGGACGCGTCTACCCTCGGCAGTTCCGCAGCGCAGCCGCCGGGGCCGGCATGCTCGGTCCCTACGAGCCTGCCGACGACCTCACCTTGGTCGACCCGATCCTGCGCTGGGCCAGCGTGGAGGCGCACTGGCGCGGCGAGGTCTACGGCGCCGGCGTGCCGCCTCTGCATCTGGTCATCGCGGCCACGCCGGGAACGATCCAGCTGCTGATGGATCTCGACGCCGACCGCGCGGGACGGATCTCCGCCTGGCACCACAGCAGCGCCGTCTGGGGAACCGACGGCAACACCCGGCTCTGGCCGCTCGCGGCGAGCTTCACTGCGTTCCTCGCCGGGCTGTCCGATGCGGACGGCAGCGACTACGGGAACTGGCGCATCCCGATCTACGACCGCCTCGCCCGCGACTTGGAACTCTGACCGTCGACGCGGATCCGGCAGGAGGCGTATTGGCGCTTGCGAGGCGGCTCGCAGCGCGTGCAGAGACCGGACCCTGCCCCCTCCGGCCTTGCGCTAGCCCGGATATTTCACGAGACAGAAACAGTGACGGCGTGAGATCCCTTACGATTCAG
>VFQU01001100.1_pt1 | contig 17626 bp, 18 predicted proteins | sample 3512311 | NCBI WGS metagenome assembly VFQU01 (sample SAMN10412377, study PRJNA504923) | tailings metagenome | isolation source: Relicate 3 Philex TSF3 active mining site | place: Philippines: Tuba, Benguet | collected 2017-08-29
CGCGCGGTCCTCGTCGGCAGCCTGCTGCTGGTGCTGTCGGCCGAGCTGCTGAACTCGGCCATCGAGTCGGCGGTCGACCGCATGGGCCCCGAACACAACGAATTTGCCGGCCGCGCCAAAGACATGGGCTCGGCCGCGGTCTTCGTGCTGATGCTCAACGTACTGCTGTGCTGGGCGCTGCTGCTCCTGCCGCGCGTCTGGCCCTGACCCCGCCGCGCCAAACGCCGGCTACAAGGACACTCCCGCAATGACTGCTGCCGATTACCCCGCCCTGATCCTGAAGCGCGGCGAAGACCGCCGACTGCGCGCCGGCCACCTGTGGGTGTTCAGCAACGAGGTCGACGTGGCGCGTTCTCCGCTCACGGCAATGGAGGCCGGCAGCTCGGTGCACGTGCTGGATGCTGGTGGCAAGCCGGTCGGCACCGGCTACGTGAACCCCTCGACGCTCATCTGCGCGCGCCTGCTCGACCGCGGCGGCCACGCGCTGGACCGCTCGCTGCTGGTGCATCGACTGAACGTGGCCTTGGCCTTGCGCGAGCGTCTGTTCGACACCCCGCACTACCGCCTGGTCTACGGTGAGTCCGACGGCCTGCCGGGACTGGTGATCGACCGCTTCGGTGACTTCGTCGTCGCCCAGCTCGGCACCGCCGGCATGGAGCGCATGAAGGACGCCATCGTCGATGCCGTGCGCAAGGTGTTGAACCCGGCCGCCCTGCTGTTCCGCAACGACGGCGGCGCGCGTGCCATCGAAGGCCTGCCGTCCTACGTCGAAGTGGCCTTCGGCGAGGTGCCGGAGCGGGTCATCGTCGACGAGGGCGGGCTGAAGTTCGCGGTCGACGTGCAGCACGGCCAGAAGACCGGCTGGTTCTTCGACCAGCAGGACAACCGTGATCGCCTGCGCAAGCTGGTGCCGGGCCTGCGCGTGCTGGACGTCTTCAGCTACGTCGGCGCCTGGGGCATCCGCGCCGCCGGCTTCGGTGCGAGTGAGGTCACCTGCGTCGACGCCTCTGGCCCGGCCTGCGAGCAGATCCGCGACAACGCCCGGCGCAATGGCTTCGGCGATACCGTCGAAGCGGTCTGTGCCGATGCCTTCGAGTACCTGAAGCAGGCGAGGGCGGAACGCCGCCGTTGGGACGTGGTGATCCTCGACCCGCCGGCGTTCGTCAAGCGCCGCAAGGACTTCAAGGAAGGCGCGCTGGCTTACCGCCGCATCAACGAGATGGCCATGCAGGTGCTGGAGCGCGACGGCCTGCTGGTGAGCGCCTCCTGCAGCTACCACATGGGTCGCGATGCCCTGCTGGAGGCCATCCAGGCCGGCGCGCGCCACCTCGACCGGCAGGTGCAGGTGCTCTGCCAGCTGCAGCAGTCCGCCGACCATCCGGTGCACGCCGCCATCGTCGAGACGGACTACCTGAAGGGCTACGTCTGCCGCGTGCTGCCGGCCTGATCGCATGAGCGCGTCGAACTTCCACCTGCACCAGATCGACCCGATCGCCGTCAACCTGTTCGGCTGGCCCGTGCACTGGTACGGGATCATGTACCTGCTGGCCTTTGGCGCGGCCTGGTGGCTCGGCCGACTGCGCCTGCGCCAGGGGCGCTTCGGCGTCAGCGAGCAGGCCTTCGGCGACCTTATGTTCTACGGCATGCTCGGCGTGGTGCTGGGCGGTCGCCTGGGCTACATCGTGTTCTACGGCTGGCAGCAGGTGCTGGCCGATCCGCTGTCGATCCTGCGCGTATGGGAGGGCGGCATGAGCTTCCACGGTGGCCTGCTCGGCGTCATGACCGCCGTGGGTTGGTGGTCGCGCGGGCAGGGCCGCTCGATCTGGGAGACGCTCGATTTTGTCGCTCCGCTGGTGCCGCTGGGCCTGCTGTTCGGGCGCATCGGCAACTACATCGGCGGCGAGCTCTGGGGCCGTACCAGCGACGTCGCCTGGGCGGTGATCTTCCCCAGCGGCCTGCCGCGCGAGTACCAGCACCTGCCGGCCGCCGAGCTGCAGCAGCTGCATGCGCAGGGCGCGCTCGATGCCTTCGCGCGCCATCCTTCGCAGCTCTACGAGGCGTTTCTTGAGGGCCTCGTGCTGTTCGGCCTGCTGTGGTGGTTCTCGGCGCAGCCGCGCAAGCGCTATGCGGTGTCGGGTGCCTTCGCGCTGGGCTACGGGCTGTTCCGCTTTGCCGTCGAGTTCGTGCGTGAGCCGGACGCCCACCTCGGCTACCTGGCTTTCGGCTGGTTCACCATGGGCATGCTACTGAGCCTGCCGCTGGTGCTGGTCGGGCTGCTGCTGATCGGGCTGTCGCTGCGCGCGGCCACGCCCCGATCGGTCTGACGCGAACTCAGGAGCTTCGGATGCAGGCCTATCTTGATCTGCTGCGCCATGTGCTCGAACAGGGCACGGAGAAGTCCGACCGCACCGGCACCGGCACCCGCTCGGTGTTCGGCTGGCAGATGCGCTTCGATCTGCGCGAAGGCTTCCCGCTGGTCACCACCAAGAAGCTGCACCTGCGCTCGATCATCCACGAGCTGCTGTGGTTCCTGCGCGGCGAGACCAACATCGCCTATCTCAAGGAGCACAAGGTCAGCATCTGGGACGAGTGGGCGGATGCCGAAGGCGAGCTGGGGCCGGTCTACGGCAAGCAGTGGCGAGCCTGGCAGGCCGCCGACGGTCGCACGATCGACCAGATGCGCTGGGTGCTGGACGAGATTCGCCGCAATCCGGATTCGCGCCGGCTAATCGTCTCGGCCTGGAACGTCGGCGAGCTTGAGCAGATGGCGCTGATGCCCTGCCACAGCCTGTTCCAGTTCTACGTGGCGCAGGGGCGGCTGTCCTGTCAGCTCTACCAGCGCTCGGGCGATATCTTCCTGGGCGTGCCCTTCAACATCGCGAGCTATGCGCTGCTGACCCACATGGTGGCGCAGGTCTGCGACCTGGAGGTCGGTGACTTCGTGCACACGCTGGGTGACGCGCACCTGTATTCCAACCACTTCGAGCAGGCGCGCGAGCAGCTCGCGCGCAGCCCGCGCGCCCTGCCGCAGCTCCGACTGAACCCCGAGGTGCGCGATCTGTTCGCCTTCCAGTACGAGGACATCGCCATCGAGGGCTATGACCCGCATCCGGCGATCAAGGCGCCGGTGGCGGTGTGAGTCCGCGTATCGAGCTGGTGGTGGCGATGGACCGCGCGCGGGCGATCGGCCGCGGCAACGCGCTGCCCTGGTCGCTGCCGGACGATCTCAAGCACTTCAAGTCGCTGACGCTGGGCAGGCCTCTGCTGATGGGCCGCAGAACCGCGGAGTCGCTGGGGCGCGCTCTGCCGGGGCGACTGAACGTGGTCCTCACCCGCAGCGGCCGCGTGCCCTTCGAAGGCATGCAGGCGGTCGACACTCTCGATGCGGCGCTGGGCATCGCTGCAGACGCCGGCGCCGAGGCGCTGATGGTGATCGGCGGCGGCGAGCTCTACACCCAGCTGCTGCCGCGCGCCGAGCGCCTGCACCTCACCGAGGTCGACACTGCGGTCGAGGGCGCGGACACCTGGTTCCCGGACTTCGATCGGGGTAACTGGATCGAGCGCGCCCGCATTCACCACCCGGTGGATCCGCGGCACGCGCATGCCTTCGATTTCGTCGAGCTGGTACGCCTGCGCTGAGACCGCGGCGGGCTGAATGCCGCCTTCACCCGCCCTTGAAATCCTGCGTGGCGCTCGCACTTTTGGCAGCGTTGGCGGCCGCGGCGCCGCCCGTTACCCGCAGGAGTTGAGACATGAGCACGTCCCGTTATCCCTGGGCCGTTCAGAGCGGCCTGCAGAACGAACTGAAGCAGGTGTTCGACCGCTTCTTCGGCGAACCCACCGAGGGCGATCAGAGCAATGTGGTGACCAGCCAGTGGGCGCCGCGCGTCGACATCCGCGAGGAGCCGAGCCGATTCGTGATCGAGGCTGACATTCCCGGCGTCGATCCCAAGGACATCGAGATCCACATGGACAAGGGCATCCTCTCGATCCGCGGCGAGCGCAGCAGTGAGACCAAGGAAGAGGGCGCCAACTACACCCGCATCGAGCGCTCGCGCGGCAGCTTCTACCGTCGCTTCGCCCTGCCGGATACGGCCAACCCGGACGGCATCGAGGCGAAGGGAGCGCACGGCGTTCTGGAGATCGTCATTCCCAAGCGCCCCGAGACCACGCCGCGACGCATCTCGGTCAACGCCGGCTGAGGCCGGTCCAGCGGTTAAGCTTGTGCAAGCCCGCGGCAGGTCCGCGGGCTTTGCATGATCGGGCGGGGACTTCGTCGAGCGAAAGGCCACGTCGCGATCGATCACACGAGTCGGCAGAACACAGCTTTCGGAAGCCCCATGGAGTTCAAGGACTACTACAAGACGCTGGGCGTGGAGCCGGGCGCCAGCGACGCGGACATCAAGGCCGCCTACCGCCGGCTTGCCCGCAAGTACCACCCCGACGTCAGCAAGGAGGCCGGAGCCGAGGAGCGCTTCAAGGCGATCAACGAGGCCTACGAGGTGCTGAAGGACCCGGGCAAGCGCAACGCCTACGAGCAGCTGCGCGCCGGTGGTTTCCGCCAGGGGCAGGACTTCCGGCCGCCGCCGGGCTGGGACTACGACGGCGGCCAGGGCGATTTCGGCGGTGGTGGGTTCAGCGACTTCTTCGACTCCCTGTTTGGCGGCGGTCGCGCCCGCAGTGCGCGCTCAGGGACAGGCGCGGGGCCCGCACCGCGCGCCGAGCGGCGCATGCGGCTCGACGTCGACCTTGAAACGGTGTTCGCCGGCGGCCGCCAGCGCCTGGAAATCGACAGTCGCACTCTTGAGGTGAAGATTCCGGCAGGCATCCAGCCAGGCCAGAGCATCCGTTTGGCGGGGCAGGGTGGGCAGGGGCGCGATCTGCTGTTGGAGATCGCCTATCGCCCGCATCCGCGCTTCGAGGTGGATGGCCGCACCATCACGCACCGGCTGGCGGTCATGCCTTGGCAGGCGGCGCTGGGCGCCACGCTCAGCGTGCCCACCCTGGGCGGGCCGGTCGAGCTCAAGATTCCGCCGGAAAGCACGACGGGCCGCAAGCTGAGACTGCGCGGACGTGGCTTGCCGGGCACGCCGCCTGGCGACCAGATCGTACTGCTCGAGGTGCATGCGCCACCTGCACGCGGCGAGCGCCAGCGCGAGCTATACCGGGAAATGGCGGCGGCGTTCTCGGAGCCGGTGGCGAAGTAAGCCTCGAGCCATCACCACGGCGGGCGCGGAGAGGTGCGGGAGGTGCGCCGCACTCACCGTGATTCAGCGCCGCGCTTGCGGCCGGGACTGGAACCCTCCCCAAGGCGCCGGGGTGCTGAATGGCTGGCGGGGCCTGTGTCGGAGTGATCGCCGGCGGCAGACCCTTGAGCCTTCGGGGGCGCCGGGCCGGACATCGCTTCACTGGTAGCCGAAGAACCCCTTCAGCATTTCCTGGTTGCCCCGATAGTCCGCCGCGCTCGCGGGCTCGAAGCGCGTGGAGCCGATCTCGACGAGGACCTGGTAAGCCTCCGGATTCTCGTGCAGCTTCAGCAGCGCGTCGCGCACCGCGGAGGCGACGTCTTCGGGAACACCGGGAGCCGCGGAGAAGGCCATGCCGGGGAAGTCGCGGGTGGTCCGCATCACCTGCAGGTTCGGATAGAGGTCGGCGATGAAGCGGGGCACCATCGCGGCGTCGGCCTCGCCCCCGAAAATCATCTCGACGCCATCGCGCCACGAGGCCGCTTCGGAGCGGATGTCGGGCTGGGCGATCGGGTTGGTGAACATCTCGAACAGCAGCGCATAGCCCAGACTCGGGGATGTCATCGAGACCAGTCGGCGGCCCACCAGTGCATCCATCCCGCCTTCAGCCAGCTCGGGCAGAGCCACGAGGGCATAGGCGGTGCGCTCGGCGAGACGGGCCAGCGGGCGGAAACCCTGGCGCTGCGCGCGGTAGTCGGTGAAATGCGCCTCTTCGAAGGCGAAATCCACGCTCGCCGCCTGCCGCATGTCCCGCCAATGGAAGTTGTAGTTGCGGGCGGTGACGGCGACGAACGTGTGCCCGGTTTCGCGTCCGAGATAGTCGAGCAGGGGCTGGTAGATCTGCTGGTTGCTCTCCGGCGTGTAGGCGGGCTCCAGCGCAACCTTGTATTCGGCGCCGAAGGCAGGCAGCGCGAGGGCTGCAAGCATCCACCCCAGCAGTACGCGCGACAGCATTCGACGGCCGCCGTTGCGGGCAGCCTCCCCCCCTGTGTGACGTGTCATGCCTCTCTCCTTGTGCGTTCAGCAGCCGACCCTGTTGTCCGGGTCTTTATCGTGGATGGATACGGCCGGTTGCGACCGGACGCAGCCGTATAGCAGACGACATGCGGGCCGGCCACAGCCCCCGCGCAGCCGTTGACCGGCGATTCAGGGCAGCGGGATGGGGGGCGCTTGCAGCGCCACAGGCTCAGCCGTGGTCGCGCCGCATTCGTACTGCAGGCCGTCTTGCAAGGTCGATGCCACTGCTTGAACCAAGCAGAAGTCGCTGTCCATCGCGACGGCACCGATGACTTCCCCGACCGCCTGACCTTGGAGCGACAGCGGGGCGCCCTGTGCAGGCGACCCCGGGCCCGCGATCCGCAAGCAGCCGAGGCTTCGCTTGCTCTGCCCCAGGTAGTGAGTGCGCGCGACGATCTCCTGGCCCGGGTAGCAGCCCTTTGACAGGCTGATCGCCTGCAGGCGATCCAAGCCCAGCATGTGGGCGGTGTGGCTGCCGCCCTCGGGGCCGATCCGCGGCACGCCCGACGCGAGATCCAGCCGCTTCCACTCGAGGTCGATCGCCGGGATGTCAGCCGCGGCCGGGCTCTCCGTCATGCTCAGCCAGCGCGCGAGCGATCCGTGGAGTCGCACTGCAGCCGCCGGCGGCTGCGTGGCGATGCCCGCCGTGACCCGCGCTTGCGGCGGCAGCGAGAGTCTGGCTTTGCGGCGAAGGACGAACCGCGACAGCGCCGGCAGGAGCGCCTCCGCCGGGTGATCGGGCAGGAGAAGTTCGAAGCTCTCTGGGCCCTTGCGCCAGAGCAGGATCAGCGCGACCACCCGCCCCTTGGCGTTGAGCCAGGCGCTCCACTGCGCCGAGCCCGGCTGCAGGGCGCCAACGTCCGAGCTCAACTGCGACTGCAGGAAGGACTCCGCATCCGCGCCTTCGCAGCGCAGCACGGACCAGCCCCTAAGCACGCCGGTGATGGGCTCGGAGAGGCTTGAATACAGGGCGTTCACGGCAGTCTGCGACCTTTGTTGTCTTGCGGCATCCGGGCCTGCGGAGTACCCTTCCGCAGCTTGATTGCCCCGAGATGATAGGCCAAGTGCAGCCAGCCCCCGAGCCCGCGAAGCCGCCTTCCACGCCCGCCGCCGACGTGCCCGCCACCGGCCCTGCGCGCGTCGATGATGTGCCGCGCGAGATCGGCGGCCGCGAAGGTCCGGACCCCACGCGCTACGGCGACTGGGAAAAGAACGGCCGCTGCATCGACTTCTGAGCTCCGGCGCGGTGGTCTCCGCGTCCTGCGGAGCGCTCTTCCGGAACCTCTCCCGTCGCCCCCTGCATCCCGCGGTGCCTTGCACGCCGCGACCGCGCGTTGGATCACACACCGATTCGACGCGCCGTTCGCGCGCTTTCGCAGAACATTGCGCGTCACGAATCGGGATCCAGGAATGAGCACACGCAAGCGTCCTCTCTCGCCGCATCTGCAGGTCTACCGACCGCAGATCACCTCGGTGCTGTCGATCAGCCACCGCATCTCCGGCATCGTCAACGCGCTCGTCGCGCTCGGTATCGCTGGCCTGCTGATCAGCGTCGCCGCAGGCCCCGACAGCTACGCAAGCGTCGCGGCGGTCGCCGCTTCGCTGCCCGGGAAAATCGCCCTTTTCTTGTTCACGCTGGCGATTTGCTACCACCTCTTCAACGGCCTCCGCCACCTGTTCTGGGACGCCGGCAAGGGCTTCGAACTCTCCACGGTGTACGCCTCCGGCTACGCGGTGATCGTGCTGGCAATCGTGTCGGCGCTGGGCATCTGGGCCGTGGTGCTGGGAGGTGCGGCATGAGCCTGCGCAATCCGCTCGCCAAGGCCCGCGGCCTGGGCTCGGCCAAGGATGGTACCGCCCACTGGTGGGCGCAGCGCGTCTCCGCCATCGCGCTGGTGCCGCTGGTGCTGTACGTGCTGTACCTGCTGGTGTCGCTGGCGGGAGCCGACTACGCCACCGTGCGCCTCAGCATCGCGCAGCCGGTCAATGCGCTGTTGCTGATCCTCTTCATCGGCACCGCCTTCTGGCACGCCCGGCTGGGCCTGCAGGTGGTGATCGAGGACTACATTCACGTCGGCTGGCTGGAGATCACCCTGATGATCGCCGTCAAGTTCGTCTATGTCGTGCTGGGCCTGGCCGCGATCATCTCGATCGGCCGCATCGCCTTCAGCGCCTGAGCCGGCCCGAGCGAGTACCCATGAGCGCTTACAAGATCATCGAACACAAGTACGACATGGTCGTGGTGGGGGCCGGCGGCGCCGGCCTGCGCGCGACCTTCGGCCTCGCCCAGAAGGGTCTGAACACCGCCTGCATCAGCAAGGTGTTCCCGACCCGCTCGCATACGGTGGCGGCGCAGGGCGGCATTTCCGCCGCGCTCGCCAACATGGGCGAGGACGACTGGCGCTTCCATTTCTACGACACCATCAAGGGCTCGGACTGGCTGGGCGACCAGGACGCCATCGAGTACATGTGCCGCGAGGCGATCCCGGCCATCATCGAGCTGGAGCACTACGGCGTTCCCTTCTCGCGCACCGAGGACGGCAAGATCTACCAGCGTCCGTTCGGCGGCATGACCACGCATTACGGCAAGGGCACCGCTCAGCGCACCTGCGCCGCCGCCGATCGCACCGGCCACGCGATCCTGCATACGCTCTACCAGCAGTCGCTGGCGCATGACGCGCGCTTCTTCATCGAGTTCTTCGCGCTCGACCTGATCATGGATGAGGAAGGCGCCTGCCGCGGCGTGCTGGCGCTGGAAATGGCCACGGGTGATTTGCATCTGTTCCGCGCCCAGGGCGTGGTGCTGGCCACCGGCGGCTACGGCCGCGCCTACTTCTCGGCGACCTCGGCCCACACCTGCACCGGCGACGGCGGCGGCATGGCCCTGCGCGCCGGCCTCCCCTTGCAGGACATGGAGTTCGTGCAGTTCCACCCGACCGGCATTTACGGCGCCGGCTGCCTGATCACCGAGGGCGTGCGCGGCGAGGGCGGCTACCTCACCAACTCGAAGGGCGAGCGCTTCATGGAGCGCTACGCGCCCAACGCGAAGGACCTGGCTTCGCGCGACGTGGTCAGCCGCTCGATGACCATCGAGATCCGCGAAGGCCGCGGCGTCGGCGAGCACGCCGATCACATCTTCCTGAACCTGCAGCACCTTGGCCCCGAGGTCATCCACGAGAAGCTGCCGGGCATCGCCGAATCCGCGCGCATCTTCGCCGGCGTCGACGTCACCAAGCAGCCGATCCCGGTGCTGCCGACCGTGCACTACAACATGGGCGGCCTGCAGACCAACTATCACGGCGAAGTGGTCACCTTGAAGAACGGCAACCCGGACACCGTGGTGCCGGGCCTGTATTCGATCGGCGAAGCCGCCTGCGTCTCGGTGCATGGCGCAAACCGCCTCGGCTCGAACTCGCTGCTGGATCTGGTCGTGTTCGGCCGCGCCGTGGCCAATCGCTGCGCCGAGACGATCAAGCCGGGCCAGAACCACAAGGCCCTGCCGGCCTCGGCCTGCGACAAGTCGCTGGCCAATCTCGACAAGCTGCGCAACGCGAAGGGCGGCACGCCCACGGCCGAGCTGCGCCTCAAGATGCAGCGCACCATGCAGGACCATGCGGCGGTGTTCCGCACCTCCAGCAGCCTGGTCGAGGGCGTCGAGAAGATGCGCAAGATCCACGCTGGCTTCGAGGACATCCGCGTCAGCGATCGCTCGCTGGTCTGGAACTCCGACCTGATCGAAACCCTGGAACTGCAGAACCTCCTGGGTCAGGCGGTGGCGACCGTGGTGTCGGCCGAGAACCGCAAGGAATCCCGCGGCGCGCATGCGCACGAGGACTACCCCGAGCGCGACGACGACAACTGGCACAAGCACACCCTGTGCTGGGTGGACGACAAGGGCCAGACCCGCATCGACTACCGCCCGGTGCACATGAACACGCTGACCAACGAAGTCGATCCGGTGCCGCCGAAGGCGCGGACGTACTGATGCCGGGAATGGGGAATCGGGAATGGGGAATCGCAACAGCTGGAGCTCGTTCGATTCCCCTCATGTCCGGACTCTCCTCGACCTGCTTCTGACGATTCCCGACTCCCGATTCCCGATTCCCGGACCCAAAGAGCCATGGCCGAATTCACCCTGCCGAAGAACTCCAAGATCACCCAGGGCAAGCACTTCCCGGCGCCGGCGGGTGCCAAGAAGGTGCGGACCTTCAAGGTGTACCGCTGGAACCCGGACGACGACGCCAACCCGCGGGTCGACACCTATGACGTCGATCTGGACAGCTGCGGTCCGATGGTTCTGGACGCGCTGATCAAGATCAAGAACGAGATCGACCCGACCCTGACCTTCCGCCGCTCCTGCCGCGAGGGCATCTGCGGCTCGTGCGCGATGAACATCGACGGCACCAATACGCTGGCCTGCACCAAGGCGATCAGCGACTGCGGCGGCAAGCAGGTGCCGGTGTACCCGCTGCCGCACATGGAAGTGATCAAGGATCTGGTTCCCGACCTGACCCACTTCTACGCGCAGTACGCCTCGATCCGCCCCTGGCTGCGCACGCAGTCGGCGCCGCCGGCCTCGGGCGAGCGCCTGCAGTCGAAGGAAGACCGGGCCAAGCTCGACGGCCTCTACGAGTGCATCCTCTGCGCCTGCTGCAGTACCAGCTGTCCGAGCTACTGGTGGAACGGCGACCGCTACCTCGGCCCGGCCATCCTGCTGCAGGCCTACCGCTGGATCATCGATTCGCGCGACGAGGACACCGGCGCGCGTCTGGATGACTTGGAAGACCCGTTCCGTCTGTACCGCTGCCACACGATCATGAACTGCGCCCGGACCTGCCCCAAGGGCCTGAATCCGGCCAAGGCGATCGCCGAGATCAAGAAGCTGATGATCCAGCGGCGAGGCGTGTAAGCCTCCGCAAAAAGGCGCCTTCGGGCGCCTTTTTGTTGCCCATGGCGTCCGGTGCTGGGTGGGTCTTGGCTCCCGCGGATTCAGCAAATGCTGGAGCTCCCGAGTCTTTATGGGCTGAGGTCTGGCCTTCAGCGGCCTGAATGCACGCCTCGCCCGTCGCTGACAGTCCGCCGCTGACCTCGGCGTTCTCAATGACACTCGGATTGACTGGGGTAAGGGTGGCGCTCGTGGTGGGCCAGGGCGCACCCTATGCGCCGTGTCGCGGCCGCGCCGCACCCAGAACGAAACCCCGAACGACATGCACAGCATCCTCTTGCCCGGCTTCGCCCTCGCAGCGCTGACCTTCCTGGTCTGGTGTCGGCTCTACGTCGAGCGTCTCGGCCAGATGAAGCGCGAGCGCATCCATCCCCAGACCGTGGCGACCTCGGCGCAAATGGCGGCGAAGTTGAAGGACACACGGGCGGCGGACAACTTCCGCAACCTGTTCGAACTGCCCGTACTGTTCTATTTCGCGATCGCGGTGGCGGCGCAGACCGGGCAGGGCGATTCGCTGGTGCTTGGTCTGGCGTGGGCATTCGTTGCCCTGCGCGTCCTTCACAGCGTCATCCACTGCGGATACAACAGGGTGATGCACCGCTTCACGGTGTATGTGTTGGGCGCGCTCTGCCTCTGGGCGCTGCTGGCTGTGCTTGCCCTGCGAATTGCCGCCAGCGCTTGATCAGCGCCTGCTGGAGGCGGACGGCCGCGGGGCCGCCCGTCGGAGGGTCCCTCACAGGTTGCCGCGGGAGCGCGCAAATGCCTCGAAGGCGGACGGCGTGAGCGGCCTCGAATAGCCGAAGCCCTGGATCGAATCGCAGCCGAGCTCGCGCAGGATCGCCATCTCCGCCTCGGTCTCCACGCCCTCGGCGATGACCTCCATCTTGAGTCCATGGCCCATCCGGATCACGGCCGTCACGATCTCGCGGTTGCTGGTGTTCTGGTCCAGATGGCGCACGAAGCACTGGTCGATCTTGAGCTTGTCGATGGCGTAGCGCTGCAGGTAGCTCAGCGAGGAAAAGCCGGTGCCGAAGTCATCCAGCGCGACCCGAAAGCCGGCCTGATGCAGTTGATCGATGGTCGCCGCGGCGGCCTCCGGGTTCTTGAGCGCCACCGCTTCGGTCAGCTCGATCTCGATGCAGCGGCGTGGCAGGTCAAAGGCCCCCAGCACATGCTGCAGTTCGTCCAGCCATTCGGGCCGCGCGAACTGCACCGCGGAGACGTTCACGGCCAAGCCTATTTCGGGCAGCCCCGCCTGCCGCCAGGCACTCAGCTGACGCGCCGCTTCCTGGACCACCCAGAGCCCGAGGGCGTTGATGGCTCCGGTCTGTTCGGCGATCGGGATGAACTCCGCAGGCGACACCATTCCCCATGTCGGATGATCCCAGCGGAGCAGTGCTTCGACCCCGGACAGGCGACCACTGTCGAGACGGAGCTGCGGCTGGTACAGAAGCAGCAACTCACCGCGATGCAATGCGTCCAGCAATCCCGCCGCCAGTTCCAGCGAGCGTCTCGAGCTCTCCTGCATCGAGGGCGAGAAGAATCGCAGGCCATTGCGGCCGGCTTGCTTGACCTCGTACATGGCCATTTCGGCAGCAGAGGACAGGCCCTCCAGCGCCTCGGCGTCATCCGGATGCAGGGCGATTCCGACCGAGGCGCTGAGCGCGATGCGGTTGCCCTGGACGTGGCAGGGCTGCTGCAGGGTCGAGAGCGCCTCGCGCACGGTCAGCGCCACGCTGGCTTGCTCGGCGTCACGCAGGGCGGCGATGAAGGCGTCACCCGAGAAGCGGGCAAGCGGCACATCGCTGCCGAGGCAGGCGCGCAAGCGATTCGCCATCTCGACGAGCAGTTCGTCGCCTGCCGTGTGGCCGAGGGTCTCGTTGATCGCCTTGAAATTGTCGAGGTCGATCCAGAGCAGGGCGGTGCGTTCTTGGGATGTCGTCCTGTCCTCAAGCAGCGCCTGCAGTCGCTCGTCGAAGGATTTCTTGTTGAGCAGGCCGGTCAGCGGGTCGAACTCGGATAGCGCCCGAATGCGCTCCTGGGTTGCGCGAGCTTCGGTGATGTCCTGCTTGTGGGCCACGTAGTGGGTGGTCTGTCCCTGCTCGTCCAGGATCGGGTAGAGCAGCGCCGACTCGATGTAGATCCGGCCATCCTTGCGTCGATTGATGAACTCGCCCTGCCAGACCTGCCCCTTGCTCAGACGGTCCCACAGCCCGGTGTAGGCGGACGCCGGTGTCTGTCCGGAAGCCAACAGCCTCGGATTGCGGCCCAGCACTTCGGCCGCTTCATACCCGCTGACCGCAGTGAAAGCCGCATTGACGTACTGGATCCGGACCGCCTGATCGGTGATCAGCACCGGGTGCGGGCTCTGGTCGAGTGCCAGGGAGAGGCGCTTGATGGTGCCCAGCTGCTGCACTTGGGTCGTGATGAGCCAGACAGCGTCCGCCAGCTTCTGCAGGACATCGAGGTCGTCGGGTGTGTAGGGTTCGGGCCTGTCACCGACCGCCAGCCACAGGCGCGAGTCCCGCCCGGGCCCGGCCGGCGCGGCCGCCATGGCGGCATGCGGCCTGCCCGTAGCAGTCTCCTCTGCCACAAGCGCAAGGGTGGGAGAGCCGGCTTCGCCCATGCACTGCGCTGTCGGGGCTGCCGCGAAGATCGCGTCTAGAAGCGCCTCCGACCCGATGAGAGACTCGCGGCCGGCGCCACGGTCCAGCGTGCGGCCGATCGCCGACGCCCCGCTGTGGGTCAGGAGCTCGGCGTACCGCGCAGCCTGCGCGAGCAGTGGCTGGGTTTCGCCCCGCATCGACAGTTCGCGCAGGTGGAGCACCGCCGCGTTCAGCTGCGCCTCGCGCAGCTGCTGCCGCTGCGCTCTGACCGTGTCGGTGACGTCGCGCGACAGGACGAGATACGTCGAGGGCCGGCACTCCGGCTGCTTCTTCTCGGCGACCGAGAGTTCGAAGCTGCGCAGGCCTTCGCCCAAGCTGAGCTCGAAGCGCTTGCCGCGGGAAACCCTGCCGCCCGCAGCTTCGGCCACGGCTTCGAGGCAGGTCGCCACCGCGGCCGCAGGCAACACCTCAGAGAGGCGTCGGCCGATGAGTCGGTCTGCGGGCGCCGCCAGCTTGCCGGGCTCATTGGCATGCACGTCGAGATAGGTGCCCTCGCCGTCGATCTCGAACAGCAGGTCGGGCAGGGTGTTCAGGGTGGCTGCCTGCTGGGAGCGGGCCGAGAGGAGCTCCATGTACGGCTTCTGGATGACCGCGACGAACAGCCCTTGGTACAGGAAGCCGTAGGCCACGATCTTGTAGACGTGCCCCACGAGGTTGTAGACGTCGGTGACGTTGCCGTAGAGGGTGAAGAAGAACTCGCTCATGGCCATGGTCGCCGCCGCCAGCGCAAGCTTGCGCTGGCCGAGCTCGCCGTCGACCTCACGGCGCCGCAGCAGGCCGTAGGCGGCCAGCCCGTAGGCGGCGATCAACGCGTACTCGAAGCCGATCTTGAACGCGGTGAGGCCGCTGTCGGCGCTGAACGTCGAGGGCAGCAGGGCCTGCTGGGTGATCACCGTATGGAAGATCACACCGGTTGCCGCGAGCATAAGCGCCAGCAGGCCGAACCGACGCCGTCCACTCAGGAGTGTGGCTTCGGCGCGCGGCCAGAACGCGACCGCGAGCAGACCCAGCGCAGCCATTGCCCGGGCCGCCAGCCAGAACAGGATCGATTTTTCGGGGTTGTTGGCGGTGATCAGGTCCGGCATGCCGTGGAAAGCCAGCACATGCCCCATGTCGAGCAAGGCAACCCCAAGGAAGCAGATCCCGAGCACGGTCGCTCGGGTATTGGCCCGGAAGCGCTGGGCCGCCCAGCTCACGCCGAAAACCATGACCGCGATGGCCACGGCAGCGACCTCCAGAGCCGTGTGCAGCGGAAGGTAGCCGGCGAGCCCTCGGGCCGCCTGGGGCTCGGGCAGGATGAGCACCAGGCTCAGGGTCAGCAGCAAGCCTGCCGACCATGCCAGCGCATCGCGTTTTGAGGTTCTGGTTGCGCCGCGCATGCCTGCATCCCGGCGGGGTCGCGACTGGGGTCGCGTGGTGGTCGGAAGATCCCTCGGCGGATCATGGCTTCACGCTGGCCTAGAATGGAAGCCCGGTCACACGCCTCCTGTCATGAACCCGCCCATCAGCCCCGAAGACCTTCGCCGCTGGCGCTGGCGTTCGCGCCGCGGCATGCGCGAGCTGGACCAGCTCTTCGAGCGTTACCTCGACCTGGCCGAGCGCCAACCCGAGGCCTTTGATCGCGAGGCCTTCGAGGCCCTGCTCGTCTGCGAGGACGACGCCCTGTGGCGCTGGTTCATCGGCCGCGAGCGGCCGTCCGATCCGGTCATCGCCCGCCTCGTCGACACCATCAGTGCGCTTCCTCCCGCTTGAGCTGAAGCCTTCGCCGCTCCTGCAGGCCGCGCTAGTGGCGCTGGCGCTGATCGGCCTGCTCGCTTTGTGGCTGTCTGCGCTGCCGCGGGCGGCCTTGGCGCTGCCTCCGTTGCTGGCAGCCCTCAGCGTGTGGCGGTTGCGTCGGCTGCCGAGGGGGCGGCTGTTGCTGCAGGACAGCGGCCAGGCCGAGTGGTGGCCTGTGGCCGCGCCCGGCATGGCGGCAGCGGAAGCTTCGCCGGCCGAACTGCTTGGCCTCGAAGCGCGCGGTCCGCTCGCCGTGCTCACGCTGCGGATTCAGGGCCGGCTACGCCGCTGGCCGCTGGCATCGGATACCCTGCCGGGCCCGCAGCTGCGGGCGCTGCGTCTGTGGCTGGATCGCCACGGCGAGCGCGCGCAGGCTCCGGGTTCGACTCCGCCCCTCTGACAGGCCGACCGCCCCGTGTTCCGCCCCATCGAAATCGCCATCGGCCTGCGCTACACGCGCGCCAAACGGCGCAACCACTTCATCTCCTTCATCTCGCTGGCCTCGATGCTGGGCATTGCGATCGGCGTGACCGCGCTCATCACGGTGATCTCGGTGATGAACGGCTTCGAGCAGGAGCTGCGCGCGCGCATCCTCGGCATGGTCGCCCATGCCACCATCAGTGGCGCCGGTGAAGACCTGCAGGACTGGCCGCGCGCGGTCGAGCTGGCGAAATCCGATGCCCGCGTGCTGGGGGCTGCGCCCTACGTCGAGCGCGAATCCCTGCTGCAGGCCGGCCGCAGCCAGGGCGCCCTGCTGCGCGGGGTGGATCCAGAGCGCGAGCCCGAGGTCAGCGAGATCGCCGAGCTCATGAAAGAAGGTGCGCTCACCGATCTCGAGCCCGGCGCCTTCCGCGTGCTGGTCGGCGCCGACCTCGCGCTCTATCTCGGCGTCGGCGTCGGCGACAGCATCACCGTGATGGTGCCGGAGTTCCGCAGCACGCCGGTCGGCGTGGCCCCGCAGATGCGCCGTTTTACCGTCGCCGGCATCTTCAGCGCCGGCATGCAGGAGTACGACCGCCAGCTCGCCATCATCCACCTGCAGGACGCCCAGCGCCTGCTGCGCATGGGCGAGGGCGTGACCGGCGTGCGGCTCAAGCTCACCGACATGATGCAGGGCTGGCAGGTGGCGCGTGACCTCACCGAGAAGCTGGACCACTACTACCGCATCCGCGACTGGAGCGCCGACCACAGCAACTTCTTCCGCGCGATCCAGATGGAGAAGACGGTGATGTTCATCATCCTCTCGCTGATCGTGGGCGTGGCCGCCTTCAACCTGGTCAGCTCGCTGGTGATGCTGGTCACCGACAAGCAGGCCGACATCGCCATCCTGCGCACGCTGGGCATGAGCCCGCGCTCGATCATGGGCGTGTTCGTCGTGCAGGGCAGCCTGATCGGCGTGGTCGGCGTACTGCTCGGCCTGATCGGCGGCGTCAGCCTGACCTTGAACCTCGACCATGTGGTCAAGGCCATCGAGACCACCTTCGGCTTCGAGGTGATGCCGGCCGATGTCTACTACATCACCGGCCTGCCCACCGACCTGCGCGGCGACGATGTCGGCCTGATCGTGCTGGTGGCCCTGGTGATGAGCATGATCGCCACCCTGTACCCGGCCTGGCGCGCCTCGCGCACCGAGCCCGCCGCCGCCCTGCGCTACGAGTGATGCGCCATGACTGAGTCGAATGCCGTCATCGCCTGCCGCGGGCTGGCCAAGACCTATGCCGAGGGCGACCTGCGCACGCCGGTCTTCCAGTCGATCGACTTCGAGGTCGCACGCGGCGAAACCGTCGCCATCGTCGGCGCCTCGGGCGCCGGCAAGAGCACCCTGCTGCACATCCTCGGCGGGCTGGACACGCCAAGCGCAGGCGAGGTCTTCGTCGCCGGCGAGGCGATGAGCCGGCTCTCCGACGCCGAGCGCGGCCGCCTGCGCAACCGCGCGCTGGGCTTCGTCTACCAGTTCCACCACCTGCTGCCCGAGT
>VFQU01001101.1_pt1 | contig 17625 bp, 13 predicted proteins | sample 3512311 | NCBI WGS metagenome assembly VFQU01 (sample SAMN10412377, study PRJNA504923) | tailings metagenome | isolation source: Relicate 3 Philex TSF3 active mining site | place: Philippines: Tuba, Benguet | collected 2017-08-29
TCAAAGGTCAAAGGTCAAAGGTCAAAGGTCAAAGGTCAAAGGTCAAAGGTCAAAGTCGAGAGCAAGGGTTGCGCGTGTGCTGCTCTCGTTGACGTTTGACCTTTGACTTTTGACTTCCCCAACCCGACCCGATGAGCGAAGAAATCCTGATCAACGTCACCCCGCGCGAGACCCGCGTGGCGGTGGTCGAGAACGGCATGCTGCAGGAGGTCCATCTCGAACGCGCCGCCAAGCGCGGCTACGTCGGCAACATCTACAAGGGGCGGGTGCTGCGGGTGATGCCGGGCATGCAGGCGGCGTTCGTCGACGTCGGCCTGCAGCGGGCGGCGTTTCTGCACGCCTCCGACATCATCCGCACGCTGCCGGTCGGCGCCGTGGAGGGCGAGGAGACGCCGCCGCCGGCGGCGACGCCGCCGATCCACGAGCTGGTGCGCGAGGGCCAGGACGTGATCGTGCAGGTGGTGAAGGACCCGATCGGCAGCAAGGGCGCGCGGCTCACCACCCAGCTCAGCATTCCCTCGCGCTATCTGGTGCTGCTGCCCTACACGCGGGTGCTGGGCGTGTCGGTGCGGATCGAGGACGAGGCCGAACGCGCGCGACTCAAGGGCCTGCTGCAGGCCGCGATGGGCGAGAACCCGCTGGGCTACATCGTGCGCACCAACGCCGAAGGCCAGGCCGCCGAGGCGCTGATCGAGGACGTCGCCTACCTCGGCAAGGCCTGGGATGCGATCCAGGAAGCCATGCTCACCGCCAGGGTCGGCGGCTGCGTCTACGAGGACCTCTCGCTGCCGCTGCGTGCGATGCGCGACCTGATGCGCGCCGACGTCGAGAAGGTGCGGGTCGATTCGCGCGAGACCTGGGAGCGGCTCAGCCAGTTCGTCGCCCGGTTCATGCCGGATTTGGCGGAGCGGCTGGAGCATTACCCGGGAGAGCGGCCGATCTTCGACCTGTTCGGCGTCGAGGACGAGATCCAGAAGGCGCTGCAGAAGGACGTGCCGCTCAAGTCCGGTGGCCACCTGGTCATCGACCAGACCGAGGCGATGACCACCGTCGACGTCAACACCGGCGCCTTCCTCGGCCACCGCAATCTCGAGGAAACCGTCTACCGCACCAACCTGGAGGCGGCCCAGGCGGTGGCCCGGCAGCTGCGGCTGCGCAACCTCGGCGGCATCATCATCATCGACTTCATCGACATGACCGAACCCGAGCACCGCCGCCAGGTGCTGCGCCAGCTGGAGAAGGCGCTGGCCCGCGACCACGCCAAGACCACGGTCTACGAGTTCTCGCCGCTGGGCCTGGTCGAGATGACCCGCAAGCGCACCACCGAGAGTCTCGAACGCCAGCTCTGCGAGCCGTGCAGCCAGTGCGGCGGGCGCGGCACGATGAAGACTGCGGACACCGTCTGCTACGAGATCTTCCGCGAGATCACCCGCGCGGTGCGCCAGTTCGAGGCCGAGAAGCTGCTGGTGCTGGCCTCGCCCAAGGTGGTCGCCAAGATCCTCGACGAGGAGTCGGCGGCGGTGGCCGAGCTGGAGGAGTTCATCGGCAAGTCGATCCGCCTTCAGGCCGACGACCAGTACGCCCAGGAGCAGTACGACGTTGTCCTGCTCTGATCGAGCGCATCGCCGCAGGCGCGCCTGGTGAGCCTCACCGCGCATCCGCGGCGCCGGCTGCGTCGCCTGCGACGGATCGCCGGCTACGGCGTCGCGCTGCTGGTCATCCTCGCCGGGCTGTGCGTGGCCACGCTCAGCCAGCTGCTGCCGCTGCTCTCGCGCGATCCCGATGCGCTGGCCGAGTGGCTCGGCGAGCGCGCCGGCCGGCCGATCACGCTGGATGCGGTGACCGCGCGCTGGACGCGCTCGGGTCCGCTGTTCGATCTCGAGGGGCTGGGCATCGGCACCGGGCCCGAGCGGCTGCGCATCGCCCGCGCCGCGCTGCAGCTCGACGTCTACGCGGGCGTGCTGCCGGGGCGGCCGTTCTCCTCGCTGCGCCTGGACGGGCTGTCGCTGGCGCTGGCGCGTGGGGCCGATGGACGCTGGCACCTCGAGGGCCTGGGCGAGGGCGGCGGCGGGCTGGCGCAGCTCGAGGGTCTGGGCGAGCTGCTGGTCGAGGGGGCGAGCCTGGGCGTGATCGACGAGGCCAGCGAGCGGCGCTGGCGCCTGCCGCGCCTCGACGCGCGGCTGCGCAGCGAAGGCGGCCAGTTCCGCTTCGCCGCGCGCGCCTATCCGGATGCCGATTCGCGGCCGCTGCGGCTGAGCGGTGCCGTCGACGCCGGCAGCGTGAGCGGGCGGATCCACCTGGGCACCGACGACCTGCAGCTCGCGCCCTGGCTGGTCGGCGTGGAGATCTCGGGGCTCGGACTCGCGTCGGGCCCGCTCACCGGCGAAGCCTGGGTCGACATCGCGCGGGGCGCGGTGGCGGGCGTCGAGTTCCGCGTCGAGCCGCGGGCGTGGCAGCTGCGCATGGCCGACGCGGAAGACACGCTGCCGTTCGCGCTGCCGGCGCTGCGCGGCCGCTTCGCCCGCGCGGCGGACGGCTGGTCGATCGGTTTCGACGGCGACAGCGTCGAAGCGCCCTGGCTGCGGCTGACCGAGGACACGGCCGGACGCCGGCTGGCCGCGGGCGGCGTGCAGTTGGAGTCGCTGCAGGCGCTGTGGCCGCGCGAGCGCGTGCCCGAGGCGCTCGCCGCCTGGCTCGACGAAGCGAAGCCGCGCGGCCGGCTGGTCGACCTGCGTGCCGAGTGGCGTGGCGACACCCTGGTGGACCTCGGCGGTTGGCTGCAGGACGCCGCCATCGAGCCGGTCGGCAGGGCGCCGGGATTCCACGGGCTCGGGCTGCGCGGCCGCTGGCGGGACGGCGCGCTCGGGGCGACGCTGGACAGTCCCGGCTTCGTGCTCGACTGGCCGCTGCAGCTGCGCGCGGCGCTGCCCGCCGCGCTGGCCGGCGACCTGCGGCTGTGGCGCGACGAGGGGGTGTGGGAAATCGCCACCGAATCGCTGGCGGTGCGCGGCGTCGACTTCGCCTTCGACGCCGCGGGAGCGATCCGCTTCGACGGCGGGCGTCCGAGCACCGACCTGCGGGTCGAGGTGTTCGAAGCGCCGATCGTCGCCGCCAAGCACTTCTGGATGCGCGGCAGCATGTCGCCGCAGGCGGTCGGCTGGCTCGACGATGCGTTGATCGACGGCAGACTCGCCGGCGGTCGGCTGCTGCTGCGCGGCGACCTCGACGACTGGCCCTTCAGCGGGCGCGAGGGGCGCTTCCTCGCCGAGGCGCTGGTCGAGGACGTGACCCTGCGCTATCGGCCCGATTGGCCGCTGGCGACCCGGCTGGGCGGCCGCGCCGTGTTCCTCGATCGGACCATGGAAGTGGAGATCGCCGCCGAGGTGCTGGGCAATCGGGTCGATCGCGCCCACGCCACCATCGCCGATATGGGCCAGCCGCGGCTGCGCATCGACGTCACCGGCGGCGGCAGCGGGCCGGGACTGCTCGACCTGCTGCGGCGCAGCCCGCTGCATGCCAGGCTCGGTCCGCATCTGGACGCGCTGGCCATCGGTGGCGCCGCCGACGTCGCGCTCGATCTCGACATCCCGCTCAAGCGCGAGCTGGGCGAGTTCGCGATGACCGGCCAGGCGCGCCTGCGCGAGGCCGACCTGCGCGATGCCCGCTGGGGCATCGCACTGGATGCCTCCGAGGGCGAGCTGCGCTTCAGCGAACGCGGTTTCGCGGCCGACGCGCTGACCGTGATGTACTCGGGACAACCGGCCCGGCTCGACCTGCGCATCGGCAGCATGGCGGCGGATCCGGCCCACGCCTTCGAGGCGGCGCTGGTCGGCCGGCTGGCTGCCGACACGCTGCTCGACACCCAGCCCGGACTCGCCTGGCTGAAGCCGCTGATGGCCGGCACGTCGGAGTGGCGGGTGGGTGTCGTCGTCCCCGCGGGCGAGGGTCGGCCGCGACTGTCGGTCATGTCCGACCTCGTCGGCACCGAACTGCTGCTGCCTTCGCCGTTGCGCAAGGCGCCGGCCGTGCGCATGCCGCTGGGCCTCGCGATCGACCTGGCCGGCGAGGCGTCCAGCGAGGGCAGCGCGCTGGACCTCAGGCTGGGCGAGCTGCTGCGCCTGCACGGGCGACTCGGTGAGGAGGCGCGCTTCGACGGCGTCGCCGAGTTCGGGGCTTCGGCCGGGGCGGAGCGACCCGCGCGCGGGCTGCGCGTGGTCGGACAGGTTCCGGTACTCGATGCTTCGGCCTGGGCCGGGCTCGCCGCCAGCAGCCGCGACGGCGATGCCGGCATCGTCGACATCGATCTGCTGGCCGGCGAGCTCGACCTGCTCGAGCGCAGCTTCGGCGAGACCCGCCTGCGCCTCGACCGCCCCGAGCCCGGCGCGCTGCGTCTGCGTTTCGAGGGTGCCGCGCTGCAGGGCGAGGTCGAGCTGCCGCCCGAGGCGCAGCGCGCCGAGCGCGGCGTGACCGCCCGCTTCGACCGCCTGCGCTGGCCGCGTCCGCGCAAGCCGGATCCGTCCGGCCTGATCGATCCATCCAGCGTGCCGCCGATCCATCTGTGGGTGAAGGCGCTGACGCTGGGTGACGCCGAACTGGGCGAGACGCGGCTGGAGACGTTCCCGCAGGCGACCGGCATGCGCGTCGATCTGTTCGAAAGCCGGTCGGAGGCGCTGCAGCTGTTCGGTCGCGGCGAGTGGACCAAGGTCGACGGCCGCGAGCGGTCCAGCTTCGAGCTCGAGTTCACCGCTGCCGACATCGGCAAGATGCTGCGCGCGCTGGGTTTCGACGAGCTGGTCGAGGGTGGCCAGACGCTGGCCACGCTGCGCGCGACCTGGCCGGGCGCGCCGGCGGCGTTCGCGATGGAGCGGGTCGACGGCGGTCTCGAGCTCAGCGTCGGCCAGGGCAGCGTGCCGCAGGTGAATCCCGGCGCCGGTCGCCTGCTCGGCCTGTTCTCGCTCAGCGAGATTCCGCGACGGCTGGCGCTGGACTTCAGCGATTTCTTCCGCTCCGGCCTGGCGTTCAACCGCATCGGCGGCAGCTTCGTCTTCGATGCGGGCAACGCCTACACCGAGGATCTGATCATCGATTCGCCGGCCGCCGAGATCCGCATCCGCGGCCGCACCGGATTGAAGGCGCAGGACTACGCGCAGACGATGGAGGTGCTGCCGCGCACCTCCAGCGTGCTGCCGGTGGTCGGCGCGCTGGCCGGCGGCCCGGCCGGCGCGGCGATCGGCGCGGTGGCCCAGGCGGTGCTGCAGCAGCCGCTCAAGCAGGTCAATCGGACGCTGTATCGGGTCGAAGGTCCCTGGTCGAATCCGGTGCTGGAGGTGCTCGAGCGCGGCCCGGCCAGGCCCGAAGGCGCGGAGCCCCGCGGAACGCCCGGCGGCTGACCCGCGGTTTGCACCACCGCGGTGCGAGACTCGCCAGTGCGGGTCAGAGCCTCTGCACCGCCTGCACGCGATGCGGTGCGATCATGGAGGGGCCGGTACCGGGGGAGGACTCGCGTGCAGATAGATCCGCAGTGGCTGTTGCCTTGTGCCTTGCTGGTGGTGCTGATGCAGGCCGGATTCACCTGCCTCGAGAGCGGGCTGGTGCGCGCCAAGAACAGCATCAACGTGGCGATCAAGAACCTGGTCGACTTCTGCATCTCGATCACCCTGTTCGCGCTGGTCGGCTACGGCCTGATGTTCGGCCCCAGCGCCTCCGGCTGGATCGGCACCGGCGACTTCGGCATCGCCGGCCTCGACCCCGACCTGCTGGCGTTCTTCTTCTTCCAGGCGGTGTTCTGCGGCACGGCGACGACGATCGTCTCCGGCGCGGTGGCCGAACGGATGCGCTTCGTCGCCTATGCGTTCACTGCGCTTCTGCTGTCGGGCCTGATCTACCCGATCGCCGGTCACTGGGCGTGGGCGCGCACGGCGGAAGGTGATGCGGCCGGCTGGCTCGGCGCGATGGGCTTCGTCGATTTCGCCGGTTCCACGGTCGTGCACTCGGTCGGCGGCTGGGTTGCGCTCGCGGCGCTGCTGGTGGTCGGGCCGCGGCTCGGGCGCTTCGGCCGTCGCGCGCGGCAGATCGAGGGGCACAGCCTGCCCACCGCGACGCTCGGCGTGTTCCTGCTTTGGTTCGGCTGGTTCGGCTTCAACGCCGGCAGCACGTTCGCCTATTCGGATGCGGTGCCCGGCATCATCGTCAACACTGCGCTGGCCGGCGCGATCGGTGGACTGGCCGGCATGGCCGCGAGCTGGCGGATGAAGGGCCGCCCGATGGCCGATGCAGTGATGAACGGCGTGCTCGCCGGCCTCGTCTCGATCACCGCGAGCTGCCATCTGGTCTCACCGGCGGCCAGCGTGGCGATCGCGGCGATCGGCGCCGCATTCGCCGCGGTCGCCGCCGAGCTGCTGGCGCGCTGGCGCATCGACGATGCGATCGGCGCCGTGCCGGTGCACCTCGTCGCCGGCATCTGGGGCACGCTGGCGGTGGCGCTGTTCGCGCCGGTCGACGCCTTCTCCGGCGCCGGTCGCCTGGAGCAGCTCGGCGTGCAGGTGCTGGGCGTGGTCGCGATCGGCAGCTTCGCGTTCGTCGCAGGCTTCGCCGGCCTGTGGGCGTACGGGCGATTCTCGAGGCTGCGGGTGAGCCCGCGCGACGAGGTGATCGGGCTCAACATCGCCGAGCACGGCGCCACCACGTCGCTGCTCGACCTGCTGAGCCAGATGGACGTGCAGGCCAACAGCGGCGACTTCACCCGGCCGGTGAACGTCGAGAACGAGAGCGAGGCCAGCCAGGTGGCGACGTTCTACAACGCGGTCCTCGAGAAGTTCAATCTCGAGATCGACCGCCGGCGCCTGGCCATGCAGCGGCTGGCCGAGCTGGCCCACCACGACGCGTTGACCGGCCTCGGCAACCGCCGGCTGCTGCTCGACGGGCTGCGCCAGGCGCTCGCCGCCGCCGACGGCGCGCAGCGCGGCGCGCTGCTCTTCCTCGACCTCGACGGCTTCAAGCAGGTCAACGACAGCGTCGGTCACGATGCCGGGGATGCGCTCCTGAAGGAGGTGGCGCGCCGCCTGCGCACCGTCGCCGGATCCGACGCGCTGGTCGGCCGGCTCGGCGGCGACGAGTTCGCCGTCGTGCTGCGTGAGCTGTCGGATCCGGTCGCCGCCGCCACGCGGCTCGCCGATGCGCTGATCGCCGCCCTGGCCGAGCCCGTCGCCTTCGGCCCCCATCGGCTGCGGGTCGGCGTGTCGGTCGGCATCGCCCTGTTCGGCGGCACCGAGCTGGAAACGGTCAAGTCGCTGACCAAACGCGCCGACACCGCCATGTACGAGGCCAAGCTGGCCGGAAAGGGCACCTGGCGGGTGTTCGACGCGCCCGCGGCCGAGGCCTGAGCGACGGCGCGCCGGCAGCTACTGTGCCGGCGTGATCGCCTCGAACGACTTCACCACGATCCGCCAGCCGTCGTCGAAGCGCAGCAGGCTCATGTGGTCGAGCGCCTTCATCGAGGGGTAGTCGAGCTCGATCACCGCGGTGGCGACCTTGCCGGTGACGTTGATCGAACGGACCCAGCGCCGGCGCAGGTGCTCGTCGGCCGGCGGACGGCCGCTGGCGGCCTGGGCGATGTAGTCCGCCGCGCTGCGCCGGACGTAGCGGCCGTCCTTCCAGCCGACCAGCTCCGCGTCGTCGGCAAAGGCGCGGCGGAACCGCGCGGCGTCGCCGCTGGCGTGGCCGTCGAGGTAGGCCTGCAGCGGAACCATGACGTCCTCGACGTCGCCGGCCTGCGCGGGCAGGGCGAGGATGAGCAGGGTCAGCAGGGCGGAGCGAAGGGCAAGTCGACGCATGGCGGGTGATCTCGTGTCGGTGGAAGGAGTCAGCGTGCGGCGGCAGTCGGCGTCGCGCCCATGTCGACCACGACCTTGCCGCGGGTGCGGCCGCCGCGGTTGTGGGCCTGCGCGTCGGCGACGGCGTCCAGCGGATAGCTGCGATCGATGTTGATCGAGAGCTTGCCGGCCTCGATCAGCGGCGCGACGTAGGCCAGGCCGCGCTGCACGTCCCAGGGCGGCGTCGACGGGCAGCGGATGCGGCCGTCGGCACAGAGTTCGGGCGCAACGCCGCCGACCAGCGTCACCAGCCGGCCGCCGTCGCGCAGCACGGCGGCGGAGCGACGCGTGGTATCGCCGCCGACGGTGTCGACGACCACGTCGACCTCGCGCACGACGTCCTCGAAGGCCACCGCGCGGTAGTCGATCGCCTCGTCGACGCCGATCGAGCGCAGGTAGTCGTGGTTGCCCGCCGAAGCGGTGGCGATGACGTGGGCGCCGCGCGCCTTGGCGATCTGCACCGCCATCGAGCCGACCCCGCCGGCGCCACCGTGGACCAGCACGCGCTCGCCGGGCTGCAGGTCGGCGGCGGCGATCAGGAAGCGCCAGGCGGCGATGGCGACGGTCGGGTAGGCGGCGGCCTCCGCCATCGAGAACGCCGCGGGCTTGCGCACGATGTCGGCGACCGCGACCGCCGCGTACTCGGCGTAGCTGCCGCCGCGGCCGCGCGGATCGGCGATGCCGGCGACCGCATCACCGCAGGCGAAGCCCTCGACGCCCGCGCCGATGGCGACGATCTCGCCGGCGAAATCGCCGCCGGGCGTGGCCGGAAACGGCAGGCGGCCGGCCTCCTGCAGCTTCCAGTCGACCGGATTGACGCTGGCGAAGTGGATCCGCACCAGCACTTCGCCGGCCGCGGCCTGCGGCACCGGCACGCGCTCGACGCGCAGCGCCTCGGGCCCACCGGCGGCGTGGATGCGTGCGGCGCGCATGGCCGGGGGCGCGGTCGCGCACGACGCGGATTCGGCCGCCGAAGGCAAGGGCAGCAGGACGGCGAGCAGCAACAGCAGTTGCGGAAGGCGAGAAGGGTTCGAAGTCATGGTTCGGATCCGGCGATGGCGGGTGGCCCGGGTGTCGAACGCGCACCGCCGCAAGGTTCGGCATGCCTTCGGCCGAAGCGAGCGGAATCCGTGGCGAAGCGAATGTGGTCGGGACCTCGGTGCATTCGCCGGGGACGCTCGGGCGGTCGGGCGGCGCCTGGGTGGAGCGCGTCCGTGCTCGGGCGGGCCGCCGTATCGGCATGGATGCGTTGGCGGGGCCTGTCGTGCCTGGGGTGCGCCGCATCGCCGGCGGACGGCGGCCGGCTCGGGGCTGGGGACGGGCGCGGATTCAGCCGGCTGGATGGCCGCGCGAGGGGCGGGCCTCGGGCCGCGGCGGCTGGCAGGAATCGCGCACCCCGAGATGCGGCGTGGCCGCCACCAGCGAGACCGGGCCAGCGCCGCGCGGCGGCGCCTGGTCGGCCAGCAGCATGCTCGCCGCCTGGCGACCCAGATCGCGCACCGGCAGATGCACGCTGGTCAGCGCCGGCCAGAGCTGCGCCGCCAGCGGGCTGTCGCCGTGGCCGACGACCGAGAGATCGCCGGGGATCGACAGACCGAGCCGCAGCGTCGCCTTGTAGACGCCCGCTGCCATCTCGTCGCTGCAGGCGAAGATCGCAGTGGGGCGTGGCTGCAGCCGCAGCAGTCGTTCCGCGCCGGCCACGCCCGATTCGAAGGAACAGTTTCCTTCGTGGATGCATTCGGCCGGAAGCTCGATGCCGCGTCCGGCCAGGCCCTCGACGAAGCCGCCGGCGCGCTCGATCGACGAGCGGTGGCGCTCGGGACCGGTGATCAGGCCGAACCGGCGATGGCCGAGCGACTCGAGGTAGTGGGCCACCTCGGTGCCGGCCAGGCGGTCGTGGGTGAGCACCATCCGCGCCGGATCGTCGAGCGCGGTCGCGGCGATGCGCACGTAGCGGCAGTCGATCTCGCGCAGTGCCTCGGCCAGCGCCTGGTCCTCGGAGACGCACGGAACCAGGATCACGCCCCACAGCTTCTGCCGCTGCACGAACTGCCTGATGCCGTCGACGTAGCCCGTCTTCCTGCTGTCGCAGGGATGCACGATCAGCTCGAAGCCGGAGTCGCGCAGCGCGTCCAGCGCGCCGTACTGCATGTCGACGATGTACTGCGCGTTCGGACAGTCGAACACGAGCCCGATCAGGAAGGAACGGCGGAACGCGAGGCCGCGCGCCTGCGGGTCGGGCGTGAAGCCCATCTGCCGCATCTGCGCCAGCACGCGGTCACGGGTGTCGGGATGGACCAGCGGGGAATGGTTGAGCACCCGCGAAACGGTCTTCTTCGACACGCCGGCCAGCCGGGCGACGTCATCGACGGTGCTTCGTGCGCTACGCGCGGACGCGGCGTCGGGCGACGCGAAGGTCTCGGACGAACTGCCGCTGCTGGGGGCCTTGCGCTGCACCCGTGCGAGTCTATGCCTGTTCGCGCGCGGCAGGGTCCTACACGGTCGCGGCCCCGGCGACGGCCAGGCCGGCCGCGCGCTCGGCAGGACGCCGGGCGGCCACGGGCCCCGCGTCGGCGCGCCGATTCCGCCGCCGCATCGCCGGTGCGGCAAGCCGCAGAACGCGGATCGCGCGCAGCGCGGGCGTTCCCCGAGCCGGTCGACGGCGGCACCGACCCATCGCAGCGAACCCGCCGGTGGCGTCCCGCGACCGCCGCCGGGCCGTTCGCCACTTGCATTCCACGCGCCCGCCCGCACCATGGATGGGTATTCCTGCGCGAATCTTCCCCGTGACCGACTCCTCGCTTGCCGCGGCCGAGCGCCGTCTGCTGTTGCCCGCCGACCTCGGCCTCGATGCGCTCGGCGCCACGCTCGGCCGCCTGATGGCGCCGGGCGTCGACCATGCCGACCTGTATTTCCAGCATTCGCGCCACGAGAGCTGGGCGATGGAGGACGGCATCGTCAAGTCGGGCAGCCACTCGATCGAGCAGGGCGTCGGCGCGCGCGCGGTCAGCGGCGAGAAGACCGGCTTCGCCTACTCCGACGAGATCCGCCTGCCGGCGCTGATGGAGGCCGCCGGCACGGCGCGCGCGATCGTCCGCAGCGGCGGCGACCGCAGCGTGCCCGTGCTGTCGCGTCGACCGGCCGGCGCGCTGTATCCGGCACTCGATCCGATCGACGGCATGGACAGCGAGACCAAGGTGCGCCTGCTGCGCGAGGTCGACGCCTACGTGCGCGCCGCCGAGCCGCGCGTCGTGCAGGTGATGCTGAGCCTGGCCGGCGTGGTCGACACCGTGCTGGTGGCGCGCTCCGACGGTGTGGTCGCCGGCGACGTGCGTCCGCTGGTGCGCTTCAACGTCAGCGTGATCATCGAGTCCAACGGCCGCCGCGAGCAGGGTTATGCCGGCGGCGGCGGGCGTTTCGACTACGCCACGCTGGTCGCCGACCGCCGCCTGTTCGCGCTGGCCGACGAGGCGCTGCGCCAGGCGCGGGTGAACCTCCAGGCCATCGACGCGCCCGCCGGCAGCATGCCGGTGGTGCTCGGCCCGGGCTGGCCCGGCGTGCTGCTGCACGAGGCGGTCGGCCACGGCCTCGAGGGCGACTTCAACCGCAAGGGCACGTCGACCTACGCCGGCCGCATGGGCGAGCAGGTGGCGTCGACCCTGTGCACCATCGTCGACGACGGCACGCTGGCCGGCCGCCGCGGCTCGCTGAGCGTCGACGACGAGGGCAATCCCAGCCAGTGCAACGTGCTGATCGAGAACGGCCGGCTGGTCGGCTACCTGCAGGACAGCCTCAACGCGCGGCTGATGGGCGTGGCGCCCACCGGCAACGGCCGCCGCGAGAGCTTCGCCCACCTGCCGATGCCGCGCATGACCAATACCTACATGCGCGCCGGCGACAGCGATCCCGAGGAGATCGTGCGCAGCGTCAAGCGCGGCCTGTACGCGCCGAACTTCGGCGGCGGCCAGGTCGACATCACCTCCGGCAAGTTCGTGTTCTCGGCCAGCGAGGCCTATCTCATCGAGGACGGCCGCATCACCGCGCCGGTCAAGGGCGCCACGCTGATCGGCAACGGCCCGGAGACGATGAACCGGGTCAGCATGGTCGGCAACGACCTCGCGCTGGACGCCGGCGTGGGCATCTGCGGCAAGGACGGCCAGTCGGTGCCGGTCGGCGTCGGCCAGCCGACGCTGAAGATCGACGCGATGACGGTGGGCGGGACGCGGGCGTGAGCTGGTTGCGGGACACCGAGGCAGCCGCGCACTGCGTGCGCTCGATGGGAATCGAGGCGATGGACGCGCACTGCGTGCGCTCAACCGGTGATCGGGAATCGGTAGCCGGAGAAGCGACGGAAACCGGCAACCGGGAACCGTTAGCCGGAGAGCGGCAGCGTGGCGGTCTTGGTGGCTCTTCCGGTTACCGGCTACCGGCTACCGGTTTCCGATTCCTCGCCGCTGGCTTCCGCCTGATCGTCACGAGCCTCATCGCCGTCCGTGCCAGCCGCGGCAAACACCTCCTTCAGCACCCTGAAGATCTCGCGGAAGGAATGCGGCGGCCGGTTGCGGCTGCGTTCGTCGCGGGCGGCGCGGATCAGCTGGCGCAGGTGGTGGCGGTCGAGCGCGGGATGGGCGTCCGCGAGTTCGCCCAGCGCCTCGTCGCCTTCGTCGAGCAGGCGCTCGCGCCAGCGCTCGAGCTGGTGCAGCGCGGCGGTCTCGCGGCGCGCGGCGGCGCGGTCGTGGTCGAGCGCCTGGCGAATCGCTTCCAGCGCCTCGTCGTCCTCGCGGCGCATCTGCTTGGCGAGGAAGTGCAGCTGGCGCTTGCGCGCCACCTGGGCGGTGATGCGGCGCGTGTCGGCGATGGCGTCGCGGATCGGGTCGGCGATCGGCAGCTTCGCAAGCTGCGAAGGCGACAGCTCGACCAGCCTCTCGGCCAGTTCGAGTACGGCTTCGGCGTCCCGCTTCCGCTGGCTGCGGCTGGGGCTCAGGAATTCGCCGGTTTCTTCATCACGTCCGCGCATGGCGGGCGAAGGATACGTGGATGATCATCGATACCGCAAAGCGCGGCACTGACGCGACGACGGCCGAAGGCGCCGTGGCGCGCGCCGAACAGCGGCTCGCCGAGATGCGCGAGCTGGCCGCCGAGGTGCTGGCGCGCTGTGCCCGGCAGGGCGCCAGCCAGGCCGAAGTGGGCCTGAGCGAGGATCGCGGCCTGGAGGTGGGCGTGCGCCTGGGCGAGGTCGAGACGCTGCAGTTCCGACACGACCGCGGTCTGTCGCTGACCGTCTATTTCGGCCAGCGCAAGGGCAACGCCAGCACCGCAGACCTCGATCCGGCCAGCATCGAGGCCACGATCGGGCAGGCCTGCGCGATCGCCCGCCATACCGAGGCCGACGACTGCGCCGGCCTGGCCGACGCCGGCCGCATGGCCACCGTGTTCCCCGAACTCGACCTGTGGCATCCGTGGTCGGTCGACGCCAGCGCCGCCGCCGAGCTGGCCACGCGCTGCGAACAGGCCGGCCTGGAGGTCGACCCGAGGATCGGCAACTCCGACGGCGCCAGCCTGTCGACCGGCAGCAGCCTGTCGCTGTACGCCAACAGCCACGGCTTCTTCGGCGCCGAGCGCAGCACCTCGCACTCGCTGAGCTGTTCGCTGATCGGCGGCGAGGGCGATGCGATGCAGCGCGACTACTGGTACGACGTCGCCTGCGCCGCCGGCGATCTCGCCGCGCCCGAGGCGATCGGCCGCGAGGCGGCGCGGCGCACCCTGGCGCGTCTGGATCCGCGCCCGGTGCGCACCGGTACCTACCCGGTGCTGTTCGCCGCCGAGGTGGCGCGCTCGCTGGTCGGCAGCCTGGTCGGCGCGGTGTCGGGCGGTGCGCTGTACCGCCGCGCCAGCTTCCTGGTCGACAGCCTCGGCCGGCAGTTGCTGCCGCGCGGCATCGACGTCGTCGAGCGCCCGCACCTGCGCCGGGGCCATCGCTCGGCGGCCTTCGACGACGAGGGCGTCGCCACGACCGAGAGCGCGCTGCTCGCCGACGGCGTGCTGCAGCGCTACGTGCTGGGCAGCTACTCGGCGCGCAAGCTGGGGCTGGCGACCACCGGCAACGCCGGCGGCATCCACAACCTCGAGGTCACCTGCGGGCCGCAGTCGCTGGCCGAGCTGGTCCGCGGCATGGGCCGCGGCCTGCTGGTCACCGAGCTGATGGGGCAGGGGCTCAACATGCTCACCGGCGACTATTCGCGCGGCGCCGCCGGCTTCTGGGTGGAGGGCGGCGAAATCGCCTGGCCGGTCGACGAACTGACCATCGCCGGTCACCTCGGGCAGATGCTGTCGGCGATCGAGGCGATCGGTGCGGACGTCGATCCGCGCTCGCACATCCGCTGCGGCTCGATCCTGGTGGGCGCGATGACGGTGGCCGGGCAGGGCGACTGAGGGCCGCGGTCACGGCGCGGTCCTTCGCGCGTCCTTGACATCGCCGGCGGCGCGCCAGACAGTGGCGCGGCCACCGACCCACCCCACTCCGAGGAGAGATCCATGGGCAGCACCGACGAAACACTCGCCCCCCCGCCGGCCCCGTCCGCGCCCAGCGCCGAAGAGAAGCAGTGGGCCCTGTTCGCCCACCTGTCCGCCCTGGTCGGCTTCATCGTGCCTTTCGGCAACGTCCTCGGCCCGCTGATCATCTGGCAGATGAAGAAGGCCGAGATGCCGTTCGTCGACGACCAGGGCAAGGAAGCGCTGAACTTCCAGATCACCGTGCTGTTCGCGCTGATCGCCTGCTTCGTGCTGATGTTCGTCGTCATCGGCATCTTCCTGATGCCGCTCGTCGGCATCGCCGCGCTGGTGTTCACCATCCTGGGCGGCATCAAGGCCAACAACGGCGAAACCTACCGCTATCCGTTCACGCTGCGGCTGGTCAAGTAAGCGCCGCTCCCGACGCCCCGCAGGATGCACGGGACGCCCGGCTTCGGCCGGGCGTCTTCGTTTGCGAAACCGGGACAGGTACCGTTATCCGCGAATAACGGCACCTGTCCCGGTTATTCAGCGGCAGGAGGCGGGCAGCAGGCGCGAATCGACGCTGCCGCTGCAGGTCCAGGTGCCCTGCGGGCTCATCGACAGCCAGACCTGGCCGCCGACCAGCCGGCTGTCGGCGCGATGACCGAAGGTCAGCGCGATGCCGCATTCGCCGTCTTCCTGGTAGGCACCGACTTCGCTGCGCTCGAGGTACTCGCTCTGCGGCTGCGGGTTGCCCTCGAGCTGCGACCAGTCGTCCGGGCAGCGCTCGTTGCTGAACCAGTACTCGGCCACCGCCAGCTTGGCCGGGCCGGCCGCCGCGATCGCGCTGGCGGTCTGCGCCCGGCCGGTGTAGTCGGCGTAGGCGGGGATGGCGATGGCGGCGAGGATGCCGATCACGGGCACGCCCAGCAGGAGCACCAGCACGATCGCGATCAGGCAGCCGGACAGTCCGGCCTTCTGTCGCTCGGGATGATCGGTGTAGGCCCAGCGGTCGACCACCTGGGTGCTGGCGACGAAGTCGTGCAGCGCCTGCTTGCGCTCGGTGAAGGCTGCCAGGAGGAAGCCGATGTAGAGGGTGATGTAGGAGAGCGCCGCGGCGAACCAGCGGCCCAGCGCCCGGGCGAAGGACAGTCGCCGACCTTCCATGTCGACCACCTTGATCCCGAGCAGGCGCTTGCCCAGGGTGGCCTGGCCGGCGGAGCTCTCGAGTCCGGCGTAATACAGCGGCGCCACGAGGAAATAGAGGCCGTAGTAGGCGACCTGGAACAGCTCCGCCGATTCGCCGCTCATCGAAAGTCCGCCGAGTCCGACGAAAACCCCGAGCAGCAGCAACAGCGGAATGGCGATCGTCAGCGAGTCGACGATCAGCGCCAGCCAGCGGCGCACGAAGCCGGCCGGGACGACCGGGGCGCCGGCCGCGGCCACGTAGCCTTCCGTCCCGTGGCTGTCGCGCGGCGGCGCCCTGGGCGGAGCGAACGGATTCTCGGCCGCAGCCGGCTTCGCACTCGGCGCGGACGGTGCCGGCGCCGGCGGTGGCGGCGCCGGCGCCGAGAGTCCGAGTTCATCCAGATGCTGGGCGAGTGCCTGCCATTCGGCCAGGCCGTCGCGCCAGACCAGCGTGTCGCGACGCAGTCGGCCGCGGCGATACAGGTCGGCGATGGTTTCCGCAGCGACCGGACCCTGCCGTTCGCCGCCGTCGGCGTAGTACCACTGCTGCATCGGTGCCCCCTCGATCGGCTCGTCGCGCCCCCGCGCGTGGCGGCAGGTTAGCAGGCGCCGGCGGGTCGCGCGCTCAGTGTCGGCGCTGGACCGCCATGCGCGCCAGCGCGGCCAGCGCCGCGGTGTCGCCGTCGATGGCGGCGAGGGCTGCCTCCATCCGCGCGCGCTGCGCGTCGAGCCGGGCGCGGGCGCCGTCGAGGCCGAGCATGCTGACGTAGGTCGGCTTGCCGTCGGCGGCGTCCTTGCCGGCGGTCTTGCCGAGCTGCTGCGAATCGGCTTCGACGTCGAGCAGGTCGTCGCGGATCTGGAAGGCGAGGCCGAGCGCGGCGGCCCAGTCGTCCAGGCGCGTGCGCGCGGCAACGTCTGCGCCGGCGGCGATCGCGCCCATGGCGACGGCGCTGCGGATCAGCGCGCCGGTCTTGAGCGCGTGCATGGTGGCCAGCGCCGGCTCGTCGAGCGCGCGGCCGACCGCGGCGAGGTCGAACGCCTGCCCGCCGGCCATGCCGAGACTGCCGGCACCGTGGGCCAGCGCGGCGAGCATGGCGACGATCCGATCGGCGGGCAGCGGTGCCCGCGCCAGCAGATCGAAGGCCAGCGCCTGCAGCGCGTCGCCGGCGAGGATCGCCGTGGCTTCGTCGAAGGCGACGTGGACAGTCGGCCGGCCGCGGCGCACGGCGTCGTCGTCCATCGCCGGCAGGTCGTCGTGGACCAGCGAGTAGGCGTGGATCAACTCGACCGCGGCGCCGGCATGGTCGAGCGCCTCCAGCGGCGCGCCGAAGCAGCGCCCGGCGGCGTAGACCAGCAGCGGCCGCATGCGCTTGCCGCCGCCGAGCGCGGCATGGCGCATCGCCGCGTGCAGGCGCTGCGGTGCCTGTGCGGCGGTCGGCAGGAGGGCGTCGAGCGTGGCTTCGGAGCGGGCCGTCCACTCGGCGAGGACGGCGTCGACGGTGCTCAAGGCGCGGCGTCGAACGGTGTCGCGCGCTCGGGATCCAGCGGATCGCTCAGCAGCCGCACGCGCAGCTCGGCCTGCTCCAGCGCGCCCTGGCAGTTCCGATACAGCGCCATGCCGCGCTCGTAGGCGGCGAGCGATTCGTCGAGGCTCATCTCGCCGCGCTCCATCTTCTGCACCAGCGACTCCAGCTCGTCGAGCGAGCGCTCGAAGTCGGCGACGGCGGTGGGCGCGGCGTTCGGATCAGGCATGGGCGCAAAGTGTGCGCGGCCCGTCCATGGCGGTCAATCCGAGAATGGGGCGGAGTTCGTCGAGCCGGCGTCGTCATGCGCGCCGGCGCTTCGGCAGGCGATCGACGGCTTCTGCCCCCATCTTGCCTAGGCGCGGCGCTGGCTCAGCGCGACGCTGCCGACGATCAGCACGCCCGCGGCAGCCATGGTCGCCGTCAGCGGTTCGCCGAGCAGGCTCCAGGCCCAGAACACGCCGAACAGCGGGACCAGGTAGGTCACCACCACCGCGCGCGCCGCGCCGATCCGCTTGATCAGCCGATAGAACATCACGAATGCGATGCCG
>VFQU01001102.1_pt1 | contig 17614 bp, 17 predicted proteins | sample 3512311 | NCBI WGS metagenome assembly VFQU01 (sample SAMN10412377, study PRJNA504923) | tailings metagenome | isolation source: Relicate 3 Philex TSF3 active mining site | place: Philippines: Tuba, Benguet | collected 2017-08-29
TGCAAACCCCAGTTTGAGAAGCAGGCCTCCTACAAGGGAGGATCCTATATAACCTGCGGATACCACCAAGATGAAGGAACCTCGAAAAGACGCAGGAGTCGCAATCGTTTCTCCTCCTTCATTCCCGTGCAGAGAGATCCCTTTCACCATACCGCCGGTAAACAATGCGGCACTGGCATGGCAGATCTCATGAATGAGTACTACGAATTCTTTTAGATACGATGTTACATGGTGATCCCAAAAAGCGACAAGGCTGAGGATCAACGAAAGAAAGATCGCAAATTTGACCGGTTTGTCAGACATAGCCTTTCTGATTATCGGCTAGTTTTCCCGGAAAGAGAGACCAATAAAAGTAATATCGTCCGTTTGTTCCTTCGATCCGCGAAATTGTAGGATTTTATTTTCCAGGGCACTAGGGATCTCTCGGACACTCAAATCATCGTGAAAATGTAAAAACTCGATTAAGGATTCCTCTCCGAACAATTCTTCGTTCTCTCCGAACGTTTCCGTAATACCGTCGGAAAAAAGGAATAGTTTTGTGCCGGATTGGAGACGCAGTTCTTGGGCTTGGTAATCCGTTTCCATGATTCCTAAAACTCTTTGGGTTTTCGGATGGGTGATGATGTTTCCGTTTTGTTCCATTTCCAAAAGCGCTAAGTGGCCTGCATTGATGAATTTGAATGTTTTTTCTTTCTAATCCAGAACTCCACCTAACAAAGTCATGAATTCGTTTCCTTTGTAACGAGCGCGGAAGAAGGAATTGATTTCTCTGAAAAGTCCTTCCAAAGAAGTTCCGTTTCTCAATTGTTCCCTGACAATCCCTTTGATGGCACTGACTAAAAACCCGGTACCTAAACCGTGCCCCGCAACATCACCTAACAAAATGATCATTTTACTGGAGGACACAGGAATGATATCCAAATAATCTCCCGAGATACCTACGGCAGGTTTGGATATATAACCGTATTCTATGTTTTTGATTTCGCTAGGGAGAATCAATCGAAGAGTGTTGTCGACGATGGATGCTGTTTGGATGTCTCTTACGATTTTTCTTTTTTGGATTTCCGCTTCCAGCAGGCTGTAGTTCTCCAAAAGCATTCCTGAAATTTTCACCACTTCATTGATGAATTTCAATTCTCCGATGGAGAAATATTTTTTATCCGCCTTCTCCCCTAAAAGAATCATCGCTTTAATGTTCTTTTTGCTGGAGGAGAGATCGTAAGCAGGGAAGGCCAACTGGACCCCCAAACCTTTTAAAAAATTATAAAGAGTTTCTCGTAGTCCGATTCCGTATTCGAGATGGGAAGTCACTGTCACTCTATCGTTGGTTATGAAGTAATTCCATATCTCCGATTGGGAAGGGATTCTCATAAAGTTGATATTGCGTAGATCGGTTCTTGCGAATTGATCTCCCGGAATGAGTATGATGATGTTAGAAACGTTCAACGTTTCCATAACGGTTCGATTTATGGAAAGAATCGTTTTTCTCATCGTGATGGGAGAAGAAATGAGTTCAGTAATTTTATCGATTCCTCTACTCAATGTTTTGTTTTTTTCAAAGAACCAATAGTCGATCCATTGTTTGGTTTTAAGTTTGATGGGGATCAAATAGGAAGTGAGGATGAGCAAAAAAAGTAAATTGAGAAACCATCGATCTTTCAAGTAAGGGACTGGGAAAACGAAATCCAGAATCAAAACGATTCCCCCGTACAAACCTGCCGTCAAAGTAACTAAAACAATTGTTATAATGGTAGGAGTGAAGATTACGAAAGAAGGAACGAAGGTATATCGATATGTTCCGTAAAAGAAAGTGATGATGAACAGTACATACGTCAGGAAAAAAAGATATCTGGGTGCGAAGAACCAAGGATGTCCGTTGAAAAAAATCAAACTGATCGGAAGGCTGATGTACAAACCGATTGAAATCAAAAGAGAGATTCTTTTGAAAAGAGCTTCGTTTTGAGGTTTGATTCGGATCAAGTCCGAAAAGTTCATCCCTAAACTCACCAATCCGAAAGTGGCATTGAGCCCGTGAGCGATCGTAGCCATTTTCTCCAAAAGCGCCATGTCTGTCGTTTCTTGAGAAGCGACAATGGCGACTACAAAAGCGATGATCATCTGAGGAAGAAGCCATTTGGAAGGAATTTCCTTCCCTCGTAAGCGATAGATTAGGTGGTAATTTAAGAAAGCGCCTATATAGAGAGAAAAGAAGAACGGAAAAATAGAATTTCGGTAAGCAAGAATGAAAATACTGGTAAGAAGAGTTATTCCTAAATTGAAGAAAAAGGCGAAGATCAAACCGTCTCTTGTGGAATAATAAAAATAAACGGCGGCGATTAGAGTGAAAAAGGCCAAAAATAAATCGAAATAAAATACATTCAAAATCTCTAATTTTTGAAATTGGACGAGTTTGAATTCGCGAGCTTTATAATTTCCTTCCTCGTCCAAAATCCGGACCGAGTAGTAATCGTCAAAGGCGGAAAGTTCCCTTTTTTCGAAACGGGTTAGATCGTCTTTATGAGCCTTTTTACCCCAAAGATCTTTGTTGTCTTCTCCTACGTTTATGATCAGACCGGAAGAATAATAAAAGAATGGCAGTCTAGTCGTTGTTTGTTGGATTCCAATGAAGGAAAAAAACAATAATAGAAAAAACAGAAATGCGGAAAAGATAGTAATGGCAAGTTCTCTCATTGCACAACCGTCTCTTGAAAACTGAATTTTAGGATGGGTTCTTTCCCTTGAAGGATCAATATGGGTCCTTTTTCCATTTGAATCATATTTTTCCAGCCGATGCTGGCGACCACTTCCTCATTGTCGTTTTCACGAGTGATGCGAAGTTGTTTTCCTTCTTGGATCAAATACAATTCGCTGTACCCGATTTTGCCTATGATGAGTTCGTAACGATCTTTCCATTCCAATTTTTGAAATGTAGATTGAATCAAAGTTTTGATGTCGGAAAAACCTTTTAAAATTCTGAGTTGGGATTGGGCATACACCACACCTAAAATATAAGAAAGAAGAATTCCTATATGTTGGTAACTTCTTCCCGCATTCAAAACAACGAAGAACCAAGATCCATCCTCCACTTGGAAAAACTCCACAAGGTTTCCGTGGCTTCTAGGATAAGCTTTGATCATCCAACCTGGAAGTTCGGGAATGGTTCCCGTTTCCAAAAGGTTCTGCACTCTTTCCGCATACTCCGCTTCTTTTCTGTATTTTTTATTTTCGGCGATATGATAAGAGAGAATATGATTGTGAATGGTTAGAGCAGATTGGCCAGCTAACAAAGATAGAGTGTGTGCCGCATCCGCATTGGGAATATTGGAAACAGCTAAAAAACCGAATAATTTTTCCCGAAACAGAAACGGATAAATATAATTCGCATGTAGTTCCAAAAAATCTCCGTTGATTTCGGGAGAGTGGATGGCTTCCGTCACCGAGGCTCCCGATTTTTTACTTCTTAGGAATTCCTGGAAGTTTTGTTTTACTTCGATGTCTTTGGTAGGGCTGAGTTTTTTTTGTCGGCCTCGGAAGTAAGTATGAAAAGAGAATGTTCCTTTCGGAGAAAGGACCGCCATCGTTCCCAATTGGCTTTCCGTGATTTTCACCATATCGGGAAACACATGTTTTACGAGAGCATCGTAATTGAACTGTTTGATTGCCTGTCGAAAAGATTCCGCATCTTCAGTGAGATATTCGGAAAGAAAACGAACTCTTAGACTTTTCGCCATCCTCTCGATGAGAGGGAGATAAATCACGATAGAGATAGCGGCCACAAGAATGAAAGTGAGTTCCAAATGATAGGTGAGGGAACGAGGGATTTGTTTATACACCACATAGTAAGTCGCAAAAACAATGAAGATATAGAGAGTCCTAGTTACGATTGTGGTGATAGACACCTTCAATTGGTAACTGGAAGGAAGCAGAGACTTGATCCATTGTTTTAGTTTATGGAACTTCATGTAGTGTAATAGGCGTTCTCTTTGATGTAACCTTCGGTTAAATCGCAGCTCCAATATGTTTTTTGCACATTTCCGCTTCCTAACTCGACCGTAATGACGATCTCTTCTTCTTTTTTCAGATACTCGGCAATCTTTTGTTTGGTGATTGCATCCGCTCCTTTTACGGGAATGCCTCCCAGATAAATGGAAAGTTGATCGTAAGGAATCGGTTCGTCGAACACTTTACCCACAGCCATCACGAATCTTCCCCAGTTAGGATCTCCTCCGTAAATAGCCGTTTTGATCAGAGGAGAGTTTAAAATTGATTTGCCGATTTTGTTCGCTTGATTTTCGTCTCTAGCTTGTTTGACGGTGAGTTCTAGAAGTTTAGTCGCACCTTCTCCGTCTCTAGCTATTTTTTTCGAAAGATCGATGGCGATGGACTCCAGATGTTCGTAGAATAGATCATCCGAAATGGTTCCCGCAAGGCCGGAACACATAAGCACGACCGTATCACTTGTGGAAGTATCCGAATCGATTGTGATGCAGTTATAAGAACGATCCACGGCTTTTTTCAAAAGTCCTTTGATGTCTCCCGATTCAGGAAGGAAGTCTGAAATGATATAAGACAACATGGTCGCCATATTCGGTTCGATCATACCTGCCCCTTTCGCCATTCCGAACATCACTCCATTAGACGAACCGTTTTGAATCTCCCTGTAGGAGATTTTTTTACGGGTATCTGTCGTCATAATCGCTTCCGCAACCTCATCCAGATTTCCCGGTTTTAAGTATTGTTTGGCGGTTTGGCAGGCAGGGATGAGTTTTTCCATAGGAAGAGGAACTCCGATCACTCCTGTTGAAGAAGGAAGAATATTGCGGGGATCGATGGAGAGTGATTTGGCGACTTCTGCGCAGATTTGATAGGAATCGTCGATTCCTTGTTTACCTGTGGCAACGTTCGAATTTTTGGAATTAATAACGATCGCTTGTAGTTTTCCGTCTTGGATATGATCTCTCCCGACAATGATGGGAGAACCGGGATAATTATTTCTAGTGAAGACTGCTGCCGCCTGACAGAGGTTCTCTGAATAAATGACTGCGAAGTCTAAGGTATCGTCTTTAATTCCTATATTTCTGCCGAAGGAGTGAATTCCAAGAGGGTATTTCATATTCAAATTTCCAATGCCACAATAAAATTGGGGCATCTAGGTTACTAAACCTATTTTTTAGGAAATTCAAAAGTAAAAATAGATCCGCCTTTTGGGTTTTGAGAAACGTAAACTTCTCCCGAATGAAGCCTTGCGATGTGTTTCACAATGGAAAGACCTAGGCCTGTGCCTCCTTCTTTGCGGGAACGATTCGTATCGACTCGGAAAAATCTTTCGAAAATTCTTTCCGCATCTTCCGGAGAGATTCCGATTCCTTCATCAATCACTTGGATTTTGAATTTTTCGGACGACTCATCCGCTTTTACAAGCACCAAGGAACCTTCCGGTGAATAAGCGGATGCATTGGAAATCAAATTCACTAGTACATCTTCTAAGAGAACCCGATCCGCATACACCTTTAAGGTTTTGGAAACTTCCAGGCGCAGGGTTTGATTTTTGTTGGATAAGATGACTCCCAAAGAATCGGAAACGGTTTGAAGAAGTTCGAAGAGGGAGAAAAAGTCAGCATTTAGAATGGTTTTATGATTTTCCAGTCGGGAGATTGTGAGCATATCTTCCACGATTCGGATCAAACGATCCGTGTTTCTTAGAATCGCATCCAGGAATTTTCTTTCATTGGAATTCGGAAGAAGATTGAGTTTGTATTCCAGTGTTTCCGCATAACCTTTGATAGATGTAATAGGAGTTTTCAACTCGTGGGATGCATTTTGAAAGAATTGTTCCCGTATCAGCTGATTTTGTCTGTCTTCGGTTACGTCCAAAATCACACCGATATAGAGATAGATCATATCGTTCGATTTGATGGGATAAATTCTTGCTGTATAAAAATGATTTCCTTCTTGGAACTCGGTTCTGCCTTCTGCGGACTTTTTGATTTTGCTTTCCATAAACTGGAGCAGTTCCCTGTTTTTAACGGAGGATTTGATCTCTTTGAAGCTTGAGTTTTCGGAAATGATGGAACTGGGAATGTTTCGATTCAGAAACAGAAATTTTTTATTTCCATCGATGGCGAACACACCTTCTTTCAGGTTTTGCAGCAGATAATTGAATTTTTCCTTTTCTACGGTTAGATCCAAAAATTGATTTTTGAGACGTTTCGCCATCTCGTTGATGGAAGAAGTTAAATTCGCAAGCTCGAGAATGTCGGGAGAAGATAACTCCACTCCGAAATCCCCCGCATTGATTTCTTTGGTTTTCTTTTCGATCATCGACAAAGGGTCTGTGACTTTTCTGGCGATAGTGATGGAAATATAGAATGTTCCGAAGATGGCTACTATGACGTAGAGGAAAAGAAGTATAGGGCGAAACTGGGGATTGATGAAATCCTCTAAAAAGATAACTCCTACGGCTAATGCCAGTAAAACGAGTAGTAGCCCCCAGTTGAGAAGTAGAAGTGTGGAAAAAAAACTACGCATCCCGGAAACGATACCCGACGCCACGGATGGTTTCCAGTCTTTCTTTTTCATCCAGAAGTTTATCGCGAAGTCGTTTGATGTTTACATCGACGGTTCTATCCGTCACAAACACATCTTTTCCCCAGATTCGATCCAATAGTTTGTCTCTTGAGAACGCCACACCCGGGTTAGATGCGAATAATTGTAAAAGTTTGAATTCGATGAGAGTTAGATCGATTTCTTTACCGTCCACATGTACTTTATGAGCGGTAGGATTGATTTGAATTTTTCCGGTGGAAACAGTGCCGATGATTTCCGTTGTGGAAGGGTCGGTATTTCTTCTAGTGACCGTTCTCACTCTGGCAACTAATTCTCGTATATTGAAAGGCTTGCGGATATAGTCGTCAGCACCTAACTCTAAACCTAAAACCACATCGGTTTCCCCGGTTTTTGCGGTGACCATTAGGATGGGGATTTGAGGATATTTTTCCTTGATTCGTTTGCAAAGATCCATACCTCCGATTCCAGGAAGCATGACATCCAATATGATTCCGTCAGGAAGATGTTTTTCCAAACGAGGAAGCACTTCCATTCCATTATGACAAACGTCTACTTGGAAACCTTCTTCTTCCAAATGAAACTGAATGAGGCTTGCGATATCCTCTTCATCATCAACAACAAGTATTTTCATGAATTAGTAATAAACGTATCCTAAAATCATTACAAAAAGAATACAAAACGGTTACGACTTGGGAAAAGAGTCTGCCTGAGTTATGACAGATCTCGAATGTCCCGAATCGCCTGTCTTTGTCGAATCAGTAAAAAACCTAGGAAACCCACGAAGAGAAAAAGGCCGAGCCCGTAGACCCAAAGCAGGCTTCTCAGTCTGGCTTGTTCTTTTTCGATCGCTTGCATTTCTTCCAAGTGAGAAATTAGAAAATAAAAATGGTCGATCTTCGGGTAACTTTCCTTAGCTTCTTTGCGAAGTTGAGTGATGAGTTCTTTCGTATCTTCCTTATTTAATTTTTCCACCAAAGGAAAGGTTTTCTCCAAATCCATTTCCAAAAATTCTTTGGGGCTGGGAAGGGGTGCCGGTTGGCTTTGGGAAAAAACGGGAAACGAAATCAAAAGGAAAAGAGAGAGTAAAAAAGGGTACAAAGAAATTAAACCTCGTGAAACCCAAGTTTATCTTTCCATTCCTTTAGAAAAGGAATTCGCATGTTCATCAGAAGAAAACCGAGAACCATAGAATAAAAACAAAAGAATAAACTGGAACTGATTAAAATAGGAAGAAGGGAATAGGTGGATCCGAAAAGCCAGCCTCCCAAAAAAAGAGTTCCGATCGGAATCAAAAACAATGTGAAGGAAAAAGCAAGCCCTGAGATCAAAAACTTCAAAGGAAGAATTTGGTTGAGAACTCGAAAACTCAAAGAAGGGGAAACCTGTTGGTTTTTCAACAAAGGATCCGGAGAAAGGAAAAGGGCTTCCTGGTTTTGTTTGCTTCGCTTATTCATGTTTCCACCACTTCCGAATCAAATCTTTGCCTCTGGAGATATGGCTTTTGATGGTATTGATTTTGATGTTCATATCCTCAGAAATTTCTTTCAAGGATCGATTTTCAAAATAGTGCAGCAGGATGGGTTTCTGATAAGCAATAGGAAGTTTGGATATTAAATGTCTGAGAAGATGTCCTTCTTCTTCATGAGCCAGTTGGTCTGCGAAGGAAGGAGTGACATTGGGAACTTGTGTAGGAAGAGAATCGTCCCAAGTCTGAGTGGAAAGTTTTTTCTTTTTGAAATGTTTGGAGATTTGGTTTCTTGCGATTTGAAACAACCAAGTGGAGAACTGAGCTTCTCCTCGGAAGGTACTCAAAGATTCGTAGGCTTTGAGAAAAACTTCTTGGGTAAAATCTTCCGCTTCTTCGGAACTGGAGAACGCTTTGTTGGCTTGAGAAAGTACCATTGCTTGGTACCTTTTCATGAGTTTTTCGAATTGAGACGCATCACCTTTTAGGACTGCCTGAATGGAGTCCCAATCTTCTTGGTTGCAGGCCCTTTCGGGGGCGGCTATTTGCTTTGTTTGTAGTAGGTCAAGAGACCTAGCCCAATTGCGAATGGTATTAACCCTCCGAGCATCGCCATGGAACGACCCAAGACGAGTATAAATACAAAGGATAGTGCAAATCCCGTGAATGTCAACAAAAGACCCAGGAAAAAGGAATAGGCCCTTAGATCGAAGCTCCAGGGCTTGTACTGCCCGGATTGGATGAGAGCCATCTTTTGTTTATGCCACCATTGAAATAGAAAGAAGAGAAGAGTTGTCCCGAAAATGATCCCTACGTTCGGAACTAGGTAGAGGATGATTTTATAAGAAGAACGCTCTTCGTTGAAGTTCTGAATTTCTGTCAGCAGTCTTAAAATTTCTTGGTATTGTTCGGGAGTCATACTACTTCTTGTTCCATGAGTCCGGAAGCGTAACTTCCGATTAGACTCATTCCTTCCTGCCTGTCGCATTGGAAAATCTGAATTCCAATACTATTATTTTCGGACTCATTTTCTGCAAGTTTGATGCTTCTTAAAGTTCCGAAAAAAGTATAAGGAAGAGAATTGATTTCGATTTGAAAGGAGACAGGGGAACCAAGCACTCTTCCTTCGATCATCTGTCTGTTTTGAATGTAGATTCCGATCCCTCCTCCGTTCTGGCTGATGTCTCGAATTTGTCCTTGCTGAGTCACCGTTTCCCAATCTTTCGCATAAGAGAATTCCAGTTGGAATACGAACTCTTCCGCTCTTGCATCTAAAAAAGAAATCAAAGGAGAGATTCCTCCTTGTCCATCGATGTCATTCTGTAAGGCGGCGTTTCCTAGATCGGGAAGATTGCTTATGATTTCAAAATAACCTAAAAGCACTTTGCTTGTGGAAAATACCGGAAGGATTAACACCGATTTGATGTTGTTTAAAAGCAGATTGTCCATAAGCGATCTTACGTAGTTTTCGCTCAATTTTTTAGGAGAGAAAAAACCTCTGTCCGTATAGAATATCCTGCGATTGGCATCTCTTAAATAATAAGGAGTTTTTGATGCGGCCAAAGCTTCCATCAAAGGAGTGTCAGCCGCATAAAAAAATCCGATATTCACCCGTTTGATGAAATATCCGTAGCTTGTGAGAAGCTGCTCCAAATGCATCTGCCATTGTGTTAGAGATTGGTTGATCAAAGATGTTTTTCCATACAAGGAAATGATCGTGCCTAGATCGGCCGTTTGGGCGATTTTGATTTCTTTGGCGGAAACGGAATCGATATTCGCCCGTTTGGCGGATCTCTCCAACGGTTCGATCAAAACTTCCGTAACTTGGAAAAGATCTTCCTGATAAGGATTCACTTGTTTGATTTTCAGTTCCACCCGATTCTCTTTCAGTACGCAGGAAAGAGTGTTCGGTTTGGAAACCATCGGCTCTTGAGCCGCCAAATGAAAATGAACCGACTTGATGATATCGTTGACCGCGGATGGATTTTTTACGTTGTATTTTTGTTTGCTCTGCGGGTCTGTCAGCGATGTGGAAGATAATTTGGAAAGGATTCCCAAAACAGTTCTTTGATCTGTCAGTCTGTATTTTTTCATGTCTAAACTAATATGATTCAGAAACTGTTTCTATTTGCCATAGTTTTACCATCTTTTTTCCCGTTATGGTCGGAAAAACCCACATTCGAATATTCGGGAAAAGCGTACGACTTGAGTTCAGGAAAGTACCTGTATTCGGACAACCACAGTGAATATTTCAAAAACGGGAAACACTGGTATTCTGAAATCGTATATAAGAATGCGGAAGGAAAACCTTTCGCAAACAAACATATCGAGTTTTTTCCCAATGCATGGGCTCCCAGTTTCGTTATGGAAGATTTTCGAGACGGTTATCAAGAAGGAGCGGAGGTGCAGGATAAATCAGTGCGCCTCTTTTTCAAACGCAAAAGAGAAGATGCTTTGGAGGAAAAAACGTACGTACCACGTTCTCCTGCAGTGATGGACGGAGGCTTCGATCATTTCGTCCGTTCCAACTGGGAGAAACTTTCTGCAGGAGAAAGGATGAGCTTTCGTTTTTTGGCTCCTGTCCAGTTGGATGATTATCTTTTTGCTGTGGAAAAAATCAAAGATGATACTTGGAAAGAGAGAAAGGCACTTTACTTAAAATTGGAAATCGACAATTTTATATTGAAGAGGTTGATCAAACCGATCCTGCTTGTTTACGATTATAAAACAAAAAGGATCCTTCTATACGAAGGAATTTCGAACATCAACGATCCGAACGGCAAAAGTTTAAAAGTAAAAATCATATATGATTATCCTAAGGAAATACTCATAGATTGACCCAGAGAGACTTCGCACAATTTTTTAAAAATCCCAGGGAATGGAAAGAGGATCTAGTCGCAGTCGGAGGGGACTTCGGCGTAGAACGGTTGCTTTATGCCTATACTCACGGAATTTTTCCCTGGTCGGAAGATCCTATCCGCTGGTATTCACTCGACCCCAGAGCGATTTTCGATTTAAAAAACGCCCGTTTTTCCAAAACAGTGCAAAGAAAAATCAGAAAGGGAATGTTTCGAATCACTTATAATGAAGCATTCGATGCAGTGATGCAAGGTTGTTCCTACAGGGAAAAAGACAATACTTGGATCACTTCCGGTTTTTTCAAAGGATACAATCAACTTTATAAATTAGGCTGGGCGCATAGCGTAGAGGCTTGGAACGAAAAGAACGAACTAGTGGGGGGTGTTTACGGAGTTGCGATCGGTAAGTTTTTTGCGGGAGAATCCATGTTCGCTTACGAATCGGATGCCGGTAAAATCGCTCTGTTTCACCTTTTTGAAAAACTAAAACAAAGCGGTTTCACTCTATTCGACACCCAGCAGTTGAATCATGTGACTTGGTCATTGGGAGCGTATGAGATTCCCAAATTTTCCTATTTGGAGCGACTGGAAAAAGCGGTTTCTTCACCGGATCAGTGGATCATTCCACTGTGATTTTATCCAACTCGTCCAGATTCATCACCCAAACTTCCGTTATTTCATTCAACATTTTCAGTAGATCTTCTTTTTGGGATTTTTGGTTCGCATAAGGATCGATATGCGAGTATTTTTTTAGAACTGCGACAGCTTTTGCAAAAGGCAGAGTGGTGCGAAGTATCTCAAATTCCTGAATCCCCACATCCGGATTTTTTTCATTTTTAACATACAATGGTTTGGATAGACTCAGAGTGATTTCTCCCACTTCATAAGGAGCGAATGCGAATGAGAGTCTGCTGAGGACCAGTGCCTGTACTAAAAAAGTGTTCTTTTTGTATTCCTCTTGTGAATCGAATGTGAGTGCTGTGGAACCACCGTAACTGACAAGGACTGACCAACGTTTGTCTGTAGGATTCAAAATCATTTTCCATTCTTTCAGTTGATCTTGTAAGATCATAGGAATGAACTGAGCGATTGCTTCTTCCGTTTTTATGTTCTGGTTTTTTTGAATGGCAGTGATTTCTTCTTTGCCTGCCTGCTTTTTGCTGCACTGCACAGTAAGACAAAAAACTGTGAAAAGTAAAATCGATAAAAAAGATGAATGCTGCTTCATGTTATGTTTTGGATTTTTGTGAGTTCAGTTCCTTAGGGATACCTCCAACTAACATCTTCCCATACATGATCCAATCGGATATGAAAGATAAGAAAGGATACTTAAATGTGGCAGGTCTGTTTCTTTCTATGAGGAAATGACCTATCCATGCAAAAAAATAGCCGGAGAGTAAAGCACCCAATAAAGCGAAAGGGTTACCGCTCACTGCAAAACCTAAGATGAATCCCAAGGCCAAAGAAGAGCCGATAAAATGCAAAGCTCTATTGATAGGATGGCTGTGTTCAGTTAGATAGAAGGGAAAAAATTCCTTTAGATTTTTATATCTTGGGGATGTGGCTTGTGATTCGCTCATACTCGTACTTCCTTTCGAAAAAGGATATTCTTTTTTTTAAATTCTGCCAACTACAATTCTATTGCCGGAAATCTGTTTTGTATGTGGTTTGAACCCGGTTCAAGTGGTCGAAAAAACAGCCGTTTCTACTCAATAATCTTCCAAAAGTTAAACGAAAACAAAAATAATGTTGCACGTTAGAAGGCCGTACCTAATCTGCATTAACATTTAAAAATATAACAAAGAACAAACTAATAAAACAAGTTTCATTTAGAGGTGCCTATGAAACCAAAAGCAATTAAATCTGATGAGTTATCGAAAATCTTCTCAGACTTAAAAAAAGGGGAGGAATCTTCCATCGGAAGTTATCTGATTAAAGGTGTTCGTCTTCAAATCAGCAAGTACAATCTGTCTGGTGCAGAGAGAGTACAGTTGCTTTATAAAAGAAGAAGAACGCAAGGACTATGCATCGTGTGCGGTAAGAAGGTAACAAAGAAAAATACTTCTACCGGTCAACTCTACCGTTTGTGTGAAGAACATAGAAACAAAATAGACAAAGGAACTGTGAAGTAGTTCTCGCTCTTAAAAAATCTGTCTGCGCCCTTTCAGGCTCAGTTCTTTCGGGAATTGAGGCGCAGAACAACGACAGGTAGGGTGGGTTTCTTTCAGAAGCTCACCTGAAACCCTTCCTCTCTCCTCCTCAAACCGACCGAACTCAGAATCAATTTTCTTTTTTAAGTTCCGACTTTCTGATTTCTAATTTTTTCCAAACTTCTGTTCTTTCCTCTTCCGAATAGCTCGACCAGCGCCCGATTTCTTCGAGGGTTCTGTGGCATCCGGCGCAGAGACCTGTTTCAGGGTCCATCATACATATTTTGGAGCAGGGGGATTTTAGCGACATAGTGACTAAAATGGTAAATTTTTATAAATTTTCCTAAGCATGTTTCAAATTCCGTCGATCCTTCATTTGAGGGAACAAGGGAAGGGGACCGAATGTTGGATTGGGTAGAATCGCTTAGAAGTTTATTTACTAATGAAATAGACTGTTACAAACGCCTCCTGGAATGGGAAGGCAAAAAAAGAATCGCAATCCATGCTGCCGACGGAAAGGCACTAGAATCCTGTGTAAAAGAGAGTTACCACATTATGGTTGAGGCTTCCGAATTGGAAAGAATTCGAATGAAGACCATAGAAGATGTTTATAAGAAAGAACAATTCGAAAAAGCGGAAGCAAGCGTTACACTCACTCATTTTTTAAACCAGATGGACAGAGAGTCCAATTTCAAACTCAAAGGTTTTGCGCAAGATTTGAAAGCGACCGTTCAAGATCTGAAAGAAGCCATTCTATTGAACGAAAAACTTCTCAAGACCAGAAAAGAATTTTTACAAAACACGATTGATTCTCTTCACGAACAGGCGAGAGAAAAAGTTTATACGTCTAGCAAACAACCGATTCGGCGAGGGCAGGCCCAAAAGAGTGCGGTCATTCTGAACGCTACTGCCTAGGAGTTAAGTTTATGGGATCCACATTTCAAGGAATCGAAATCGGGAAAAGAGGGCTTTCCGCCCACCAACAGGCAATTCAAACCACTGGTCATAACATATCCAATGCGGATAACAAACATTATGCTCGCCAAAGAGTAGTTATGAACAGTATGGATCCGATTTACGAGCCGGCTTTGAACAGAGCGGAAGTGGCGGGCCAAATCGGACAAGGAGTGAAAGTTGCTGAAATCGAAAGAGTCAGAGACAATTTCATCGACGATAGAATTATAGATTCATCCTCTCTCAAAGATTATTGGGGCAAAAAGAACGATTATCTCTACCAAGTAGAGACTGTATTCAACGAGCCGTCAGGTACCACATTACGATCTCTTATGGACAATTTTTGGTCTTCTTGGGAAGATCTTTCCAGTTATCCAGAAGAAACGGCGCACAGAGCGGTCGTTCAGGAAAAAGCGGAAGGTCTGGGCAGTCGAATGGAAGACGTATTCCGTAAGCTCACTCAATTGAGAGATCAGTCGAACCGCGAAATCGAATCCAAAGTAAATCATTTGAATACGGTAGCTGAGAACATTAAATCTCTCAACGAAAAGATTACAAAATCACAAGCATTAGGTGACAATCCTAACGATCTTTTGGACAGAAGAGACGAACTTTTGCAGGAACTTGCGGGTATGGTGGATATCACCATCGGAAGAAGTGATGAAGATGAGCTTATGGTTTTCATCGGTCAGCAGATTCTTGTGCAAGGACAAAAAGTTCATAAAATCAATATCGTAGGAAACCCGAACAACGACGGGCTTTTGGATATGCAATGGTCCGAAACGGGAAGTCCTGTTCTTCTTAGAAAAGGAAGCATTCAGGCTCTTTATGAAATCAGAGATAAGATACTTGTGGAGAAAATCAATTCCGTAGATGCTCTCGCCATCAATGCGATGGATGTGATCAATGAGATCCACAAAGACGGTTTCGGTCTGAATGGAAAAACGAATTTAAACTTTTTCGAGCAAAGGTCCTTAGCCACAAATACGTTCGGCGAAATCGATACGGACGGGGACGGAGTGAACGATAAAACGGCTGTTTTTCGGGTCACAGGAAGGACTTCTTTAGATCCGGATCGTCCCATCGGAATCAGTGGAACTCTTCGTTTTTTGAAGGCAACGGATAGAGGAGAAGAGGAAGTTTTGGTTCCTTACTCCAAAGATGATACTTTGAACGCAGTCATCAAAAGAATCAACCGCTCCGAAACTGGTGTGGTCGCCTACATGTCACACGACAATCAATTGGCGATGAAATCGACGACTCAGCCTTTTAACAAAAAGGAAAACTTCATCATCCGTCACTTGGAAGACTCCGGAGAATTACTCGTAGGTTTGACTGGAATTTTATCCGCAAGCGGAGCCGCAGGATCTTTCGATTATAGAAAGTTAGGGGAATTGAATAAGTTCCAGGCAAACTCGCAAGACATCACTCTCACTCCTATGTATCATCCTTCCGCATTCTTTAAGATGTCGGAAGACGTTCGGAACAATCCTGCGAACATCGCTGCTGCGAGAGGAAAGGATGTTGGCGGAACGGGGGATTATAATTCACCTAATGGACATAAGGATGGAACGAATGCGCTTTTGATTGCCGCTGCGCTTCGGGAAAAACCGGTGATGTTCGATTATTCCAAAACGACGGACGATTTTTATAATTCCTTGATTTCCCGTTTGGGAACGGAAGCTCGTGAAGCGAACCAGGAATATACCACTCAAAACGAATTGATGGTAGAGCTGGAAAATATGCGTCAATCCGTAATGGGTGTGAACCTGGACGAAGAGATGGCGAATATGGTACAGTTCCAACAATCTTACAATGCTTCTGCGAGAATGATCTCCACATTAAACGAAATGTTAGATACCATTATCAACAGGTTAGGTGTATAGTATGATACGTATCACCAATATGATGCAGAATAACTCGCTTGTGCGGAACCTAAACCGTCATCAAGTGTCTATGGACGAGACCCAAAACCAATTGGGAACCGGTTTGAAGATCCGCAAACCTTCCGATGATCCCGGAGCGGCTACGAACCAAATGTTCTTTCGTTCCAGACTCAACGAACTAGCGCAATACGAAGAAAATATCGGGGATGGTTACCAAAGACTCCAACAAATCGACGGAGTTTTGGACAAGATGGGAGAGATTTTCCAGAGAGTCCGTGTTTTGACTGTCCAAGCGGGAAACGGTATTTATCAAGGAGATAAAGGTTTCGAATTGGAAGTGGCGATCGGTAAAGAGATCGACCAACACCTTCGTGCCATTGTGGATCTTGCCAATGCAAGAGATGCTACCGGACAACCTTTGTTCGGTGGTTTTGTGACAGAACGTCCTCCTTTCGAACCGATCGAATCCAAAATCAAAGGTCTGCAAGGTTTGGAATTGAAGAACCAATATGTGGGCGTAGAATACAGAGGAGATATCGGAGAGCAGCTTCGCGAAATCGAAAAAGGAGAATACATCCCTGTCACCATTCCAGGAAACAAAGTTTTCTGGGGAACGAACGTAAGTGTGACGAGTAAGGTGGATAACTCTTCTTATCAGGCGACTTCCGACCAAGTATTCAAAATCGATAACGTAGAAATTCATATTTCCGTTGGAGATACGATCGATGACATCATCGATAAAATCAATAATGCTCCTTTGGAAGTGAAAGCGAGTAAACTGGCGCAGGATAATATTTCCATTTCCTCCACGGCACCTCATCAGATTTGGATGGAAGATGTGGCGGGAGGAACCGTTCTAAAAGACATCGGTCTTATCGAACCTTCCGCAAGCGAACCACCGAATAACTATTCTAAGTCGGCAACAGTAACCGGGCTTTCCGTTTTCGATGTTTTGATTCAGTTGAGAAACGACTTAATTCAGAAAGATCAGGAAAGAATCGGCGGTCGCGACTTGGGCGATTTGGATTTGGCTTTGGAAAACATTCTCAGACACAGGGCAACCGTAGGCGCTAGAATGAATCGTATGGAACAGCATGAAGAACGTGTTTCTTACGATAAAATGTACATGACCGAACTTCTCGCGAAAAACGAAGGGATCGATTTTCCTGAAACCATCATGAACATGAAGTGGTTGGAAACAATTCATAGTTATGCGTTGAACGTGGGCAGTAAAATCATTAAGCCTACATTGATGGATTTTTTACGTTAAAAGACAGGACTTAGAATGGCAGTTACGATACATACAAAACCTTTTGGAACCATTCAGGTTGATTCCAGACAAATTTTACAATTTCCACAAGGCCTTCTCGGATTTGACGAATACAATGAATTCGCTCTCATCGAGGAAAATGCGGAAAGCCCTTTCAAATGGCTTCAATCCACTCAAGAATCGGGTTTGGCTTTCATTCTCATTCAGCCGGATCTTTTTCTTACGAATTACAAACCGGTGATTTCGGAAGATGAACTTACCGACATCGGAATCAAAGATTGGAAAGACGGGATTATTTTTCTCATCGTTACCATTCCTCACGATAATCCCAGAGGGATGACAGCCAATCTGCAAGGTCCAATCATCATCAACGGAAAAGAAGGCAAAGGGAAACAATTTATTTCTCGTGACGAAAATCACCCTATCCGAAAAAGTATCGTCGAATCGATGGAAGAACCTTCTTC
>VFQU01001103.1_pt1 | contig 17607 bp, 13 predicted proteins | sample 3512311 | NCBI WGS metagenome assembly VFQU01 (sample SAMN10412377, study PRJNA504923) | tailings metagenome | isolation source: Relicate 3 Philex TSF3 active mining site | place: Philippines: Tuba, Benguet | collected 2017-08-29
TGTCGCTGGGCATGCGGCGGGAGAACTGGCCGCCGGCCGGACTGCAGCCGGGCATGCTGGGCTGATTCCGCGGGCGGGGAATTCCGCCAGACGCCCCCGACCGGCCAGGATGGCCGGTACGGAAATCACAATACCAACAATGTCGTGCCACGGACGGTTCCCGCAAAGTTCTGACTCAAGGCATCCAGAGGATTTTCACCCATGCGTCACCTCAAGTCCGGTCGCAAGCTCAACCGTACCAGCTCGCATCGCGAGGCCATGTTCCGCAACATGACGGCGTCGCTGATCAAGCACGAGCTGATCCGCACCACCTTGCCCAAGGCCAAGGAACTGCGTCGCGTCGCCGAGCCGCTGATCACCCTGGCCAAGACCGACGGCGTCGCCAATCGTCGCCTCGCGTTCTCGCGCCTGCGCGACAAGCAGGCCGTGGGCAAGCTGTTCGTCGAGCTGGGTCCGCGTTTCCGCAGCCGTCCCGGCGGCTACCTGCGCATCCTCAAGTGCGGTTTCCGCGACGGCGACAATGCGCCGATGGCCTACGTCGAGCTGATGGATCGCCCGGCCCCGGCAGCGGCCGAATAAGCCGGAACGCGATCGTGGTTCCGAAGAGCCCCGGCCTGGTCCGGGGCTTTTCATTTCAGGCCGGAATCCGCGGAACTCGCGGCAACCGCGTGGGTCGGAGCGAAGCACGTCGAGGAATCGCCTGATGAACCTGAATCCGCTCAACTGGCCCTTCCGCGCCCATTGCGCGCTGGGTGTGCTCGCCTGCGCCGGGCTCTGGGGCTATGCGCTCTACGTGCAGCACGTGCTGTTCATCGATCCGTGCCCGCTGTGCATCCTGCAGCGCGTGGCCTTCCTGGCAATCGGCGGCATCTCGCTGCTCGGCTTGCTGCACGGTCCGCGCAGTTCGGCCGGACGCGCGGCCTACGGCCTTCTGGCCACGCTCGCCGCCGTGGTCGGCGGAGTGATCGCCGGGCAGCACGTCCGGCTGCAGAACCTGCCGCCGGACCAGGTGCCGGCCTGCGGCCCGGGCCTGAACTACATGCTCGACAGCTTTCCGCTGCTCGACGCGCTGGCCATGGCGTTTCGCGGCTCCGGTGAATGTGCGGAGATCGACTGGACCTTCGCCGGCCTGTCGATGCCGGGATGGACGCTGATCTGCTTCGTGCTCATGGCGGCCGCCGCGCTCTACGCCGGCTTCAAGCGCCGCGGCTGACTCGATGCGCGCCGAGTCGACGGCGCGCTGATCTCGACGAACGGCGACTTGCAGCCCTTGGACGCTGTGGCATGATGCGGTGATGCACCGCACAAACCGCCACGCCATGAACGCCTACGACCTCGGTCCGCAGTCCGTCCATCTGCCGGAAAACTGGACGCCGTCCTCCTGGCAATCGCGTACTGCGCTGCAACAGCCGAGTTACGCCGACCCGGCCGCACTGGGTGCCGCGCTGGCCGAGTTGGCCCGTCTGCCGCCGCTGGTCACCTCCTGGGAGATCCTGTCGCTGCGGCGGCAGATCGCCGAGGCGCAGGAGGGCAAGCGCTTCCTGCTGCAGGGTGGCGACTGCGCCGAAAGCTTCGGCGACTGCGAATCGGGACTGATCTCGAATCGTCTGAAGGTCCTGCTGCAGATGAGCGTGGTGCTGGTCCACGGCATGCGCCTGCCGGTGATCCGGGTGGGCCGCTTCGCCGGCCAGTACGCCAAGCCGCGCTCGGCCGACCTCGAGACGCGCGACGGCGTGACCCTGCCCAGCTACCGCGGCGACATCATCAACGCACCGGGTTTCGATGCCGCCTCGCGTGGCGCCGATCCGCGCCGGCTGATCGAGGGCCACGCGCGTTCGGCGATGACGATGAATTTCGTCCGTTCGCTGATCGACGGCGGCTTCGCCGACCTGCATCACCCCGAATACTGGGACCTCGGCTGGGTCGCCCACTCGCCGCTGGCCGCCGAGTACCAGCGCCGGGTCGATGCGATCGGCGACGCCGTGCGCTTCATGGAGACGCTCTCGGGCGAGTCGATCCACAACCTCAACCGGGTCGACTTCTACACCTCGCACGAAGCGCTGCTGCTCAACTACGAGGAGGCCCTGACCCGCCAGGTGCCGCGCCAGTGGGGCTGGTTCAACCTGTCGACGCACTATCCGTGGATCGGCATGCGGACCGCCGATCTCGAGGGCGCCCACGTCGAGTACATGCGCGGCCTGCGCAATCCGATCGCGATCAAGGTCGGGCCCGGCGTGGCGCCCGATGTCCTGATCCGCCTGATCGATCGGCTCAACCCGGCCGATGAACCGGGTCGACTCACCCTGATCCATCGCATGGGGCGCGGCAAGATCGAAACCGGCCTGCCGCCGCTGCTCGAGGCCGTCCGCCGCGAAGGCCGGCGCGTGCTGTGGGTCGCCGACCCGATGCACGGCAATACCGAAAGCACCGGCAACGGCTTCAAGACGCGTCGCTTCGAGAACATCCGCGGTGAACTGGAGCTGGCCTTCGACCTGCACGCCGCGGCCGGCACCCGGCTCGGTGGCGTGCATCTGGAGCTCACCGGCGAGAACGTGACCGAATGCCTCGGCGGTGCGCGCGAGCTGACCGAGAGCGATCTCGAGCGCGCCTATCTGTCGACCGTCGATCCGCGGCTCAACTACGAGCAGTCGATGGAGCTGGCGATGCTCATCGTCCGCAAGCGCACCGTCGGCTGAATCGGCCCGACGGACCTGCGACCGATCCGGAGACAGGCGATCGGACCGGCGCGAACCCGACTGTCCGAAGCGGGTTGAGGCTATCCTTGCCGGCCACGCGCCCGGCTGGAGAGGCCCTGTTGAACGTCGTTCCCTGCGCTTCGGCAACCCTGTCCATCGCATTCGGACTGTTCGCCGCCTGCGGCGCGGCGCGGGCCGCCCAGCCGGAGACCACCGTCCCTTCCGAAGGCATCGTCGCCCGGCCGGCCGCGCACCTGTTGCTCCACAACGGGCGCATCGCGGTGGCGCCGGGCGAATGGATCGAGCGCGGCTGGGTGGAGATCCGCGACGGCCGAATCGTCGCCGTCGGACCCGAGTCGCGGCGACCCGATCAGCCGCTGCGTCGCGATCTCGCCGGCAAGACCGTGTTCGCGGGATTCATCGAGCCGCTCTCCCCGGTGGGCGTGCCGGCTGCCATGCGAAGCGGCGGCATCAAGGGCCAGGCCGGCGGACAGCCGCCGCACGAGCAGCAGACCGGCGAGCCGGGAGCACGCCACTGGAATCGGCGCGTGCGGCCGGAATGGTCGGTCGCCGAGCGGCTCGAACCCGCCGCGGACGATGTCGGGTCGCTGCGCGCGCTCGGGTTCACCGCGGCGCTCGCGGTCCCCGACGCCGGCATCTTCAAGGGACGCAGTGCCCTGCTCAGCCTTCGCGACGGGCCGCGGCGCAATGCGCTGGTGCTGGCTGCCGACGTCGCCCAGCACGTCGGTTTCGACTTCGCCTACGGAAGCGAGTACCCGGGCTCGCTCATGGGCGCGATCGCGCTGATCCGCCAGACGCTGCTGGATGCACGCTGGCAGGCCGGATACGACCGCTCGCGAGATGCGCCACGGATCGAGGCCAACCAGGCGCTTGCGGCCCTGGCACCGGTGGTGGAAGGCCGCCAGCCCGTGGCATTCCAGCTCGGCGATGAGCTCGATCTCGCGCGTGCGCTGCGGCTGCGCGACGAGTTCGGCCTGCGCATGTGGCTGGTCGGCAGCGGCCACGAGTACCGCGTGCTGGATGCAGCGCGTGGTGCCGGCATGCCGATGGTTCTTCCACTCGCCTTTCCGGAGGCGCCGGCCGTCGAGGACGCCGAGACCGCGCTGTCGGTGTCGCTGGCCGAGCTGCAGCATTGGGAGCAGGCGCCCGCCAATCCGGCGCGGGTGGCGGCCGCGGGCATCGACGTGGCGCTCACTTCCCGCGGGCTGAAGGCGCCGGCGAAGGAATACTGGCCCAACCTGCGCCGCGCCGTGCGCGCCGGGCTGCCGGAAGCGACCGCACTCGCTGCACTGACCACGGTCCCGGCGCGTCTCGCGGGCGCCGGGGATCGGATCGGTCGAGTCACGGCGGGACACCTCGCCAACCTCGTGGTGGCCGACGACGCGCTGTTCCGCGAGGATTCCGCGCGCATCTACGAAGTCTGGGTGGAGGGCCAGCGGCAGGAACTTGCCGCGCTGGTGCCGAAGGATCCGACCGGTCGCTGGACGCTGCGCTGGTCGGACGGCGTGGGTCCGTCGGCGTGGCAGGTCAGCGGCGCCGGCGACACTCTCGACGGCGAGGTCGACGGCCGTCGCTTCAAGCTCAAGCGTGAGGGCGACCGCCTGCGCGGACTCGTGCCGGCGACGCTGTTCGCCGGCGGCGAGGGGCTCGTGGCGATCGAGTTCGTGCTCTCCGACGACGGCATCCGCGGGTTCCGCGCGCTGCCCGATGGTCGACTCGTCGCCGCGCAGGTGCAGCGCGCGCCCACTCCGGCCGAAGCGGCGAAAGCCGCCGATGCCGATCCTGCGAAGGCGATCCCGGCGTTCTCCGGCTATCCCGCGGGTGAATATGCGCGGCCCGGGCTGCCCGGGCAGTCGACGGTTCTGTTCCGCGGCGCCACGCTGTGGACCAATTCCGAACAGGGGCGGATCGAGGGCGGCGACGTGCTGGTGCGCGGCGGCCGCATCGTGGCGGTCGGGCGCGATCTCGCCGCGCCTGCGGCGGCGCTGGTGATCGATGCCCGCGGCAAGCACCTCACGCCAGGATTGATCGACGCGCACTCGCACACGGCGATCGCCCGCAACGTCAACGAGCCCTCCCACGCGGTGACCTCCGAAGTCCGCATCGACGACGTGCTCGATCCGACCGACATCAACCTCTACCGCCAGCTCGCAGGTGGCGTGACGTCCGCCAACGTGCTGCACGGCTCGGCCAATCCGATCGGCGGCCAGAACGCCGTGATCAAGCTGCGCTGGGGTGCCGATGCCGACGGCCTGCGCTTCGACGGCGCGCCTTCCGGCATCAAGTTCGCGCTGGGCGAGAACGTCAAGCAGAGCGGCTGGGGCGACGGCTTCCGCAGCCGCTACCCGCAGACCCGGATGGGCGTCGAGCAGCTCTATCGCGAGCAGTTCAACGCGGCCCGCGCTTACGCGGCAGAGCGTGCGGGCAGACGCGGCGCCGGGCTGCGCCGCGACCTGCGTCTCGAGGCGCTGGCCGAGATCCTCGAAGGCGAGCGTCTCATCCACATCCATTCGTACCGCCAGGACGAGATCCTGATGTTCGTTCGTCTGGCCCAGGAGTACGGCCTGCCCGTGGCGACCTTCCAGCATGTGCTCGAGGGCTACAAGGTGGCCAGCGAGATCGCCTCGATCGGGGCCGGGGCTTCCGCATTCTCCGACTGGTGGTCCTACAAGGCCGAGGCATTCGAGGGAATCCCGCACATCGCCGCGCTGATGTCGCGCGCCGGCGTCGTGGTCTCCTACAACTCCGACAGCGACGAGCTGGCGCGCCGGCTCAACACCGAAGCCGCGAAGGCGGTGAAGTACGGTGGCCTCGACGAGGTGGAGGCATTCAAGCTGGTCAGCCTGAATCCTGCCCGGCAACTGCGCATCGACCAGCGCGTGGGCGCGCTGCGACCGGGTCTCGATGCGGACCTCGTGCTGTGGAATACCTCGCCGCTCTCGGCCACCGCACGCGTCGAGCAGACCTGGGTCGACGGCAGGCGCATGTTCGACCTGGCGGAGGATGCGCGCCAGCGGCAGGCGGACGACGCCGAGCGCCTGCGTCTGCTGGCGCAGGCAGCCGAGGCCCGCGCCAGGCTGCTGTCGATTGCGCCGCCGAAGGAGGTGCCGGCCGGCGCCGAGCCGGACCCGGTGCCGAGGGTCGACAGCGGCGAGCCGCGCGCCTGGCTGCGGTACGCCGCCGGCCGCGGCCTCTACCACTCGGGCGAAAGCCTGCAGAGCTGCGAGGAGCAGGGTCATGCGCACTGAGTCACCTCTTCTCGCCGCCGCCCTCGGCCGGGTGGTCGTGTTCGCCGCTGCCGCGCTCGTTCAGCCTGCGGCAGCCCACGACGGCGTGCCGGCGCCGCCGCAGTCGCGCGCCGTCACGCTGGTCGGCGCGACCCTGCATCCGCAGGACGGACCGTCGATCAGCGGCGGCCGGCTGCGCTTCGAGGAGGGACGGATCGTGGCGATCGGGGGCGACGAGGTCGCGACCGACGGCAGCGACGTCGTCGACCTCACGGGAAAGCACGTCTATCCGGGGCTCCTCGCAGCCAACAGCAGGATCGGACTGAGCGAGATCGAGGCGGTGCGCGCCACCGTCGACACGCACGAGATCGGCGCGCAGCCGTCCAACGTGCGCGCGGAGTCGGCGATCAACCCCGACAGCGAATACATCCCGGTGGCGCGCGCCAACGGCGTGCTGCTCGCGCTGAGTCGGCCCGACGCGGGTGTCGGCGTCGCCGGCACGTCGGTGCTGCTGCGCCTGGAGGGTTGGACCGTCGAGGACATGCTGGTCGAGGCGCCGCTCGCGCTGCATGTGGTCTGGCCCCAGCCTGTCCCGGCCTGGTTGCCGGCGCCGGAGGCGGAGGCGGCGCGCAAGGCAGGTGCCGAGGCACTGGCCGCGCTCGACCGCCACTTCGAGCAGGCGCGCGAGTACGCGCGCAGCCCGACTCCCGCGGTACCCGACCTGCGACTCGCGGCGATGCGACCCTTCGTCGAGGGTGGACGCCCGGTGGTGTTCCACGTCGATCGTGCGCCGGCCATCCTCGAGGTGCTCGCGTTCGCCCGACGCCACGGCGTCAGGGCGATCATCGGCGGTGGCCTGGAGGCGTGGCGCGTCGTCGACGCACTGCGTGCCGACGACGTTCCGGTGCTGGTCGGCGGGACGCACGTGCTGCCGCTCAGGCGCCAGGACGCGGTCGAGGCCGCCTATGCCAATCCGGCGCGGCTGCACGCCGCCGGCGTGCGTTTCGCCATCGCCGTGCCCGACGACGGTTTCGAGGTGTTCTCCTCGAACCTGCGCAACCTGCCCTACCACGCCGCCACCGCAGTCGCCCACGGCCTGCCGCGGGAGGAGGCGCTGAAGTCCATGACCGTGTATCCGGCGCAGATCCTCGGCGTCGCCGATCGTGTCGGCACGCTCGCGGCAGGTCGTGAAGCGACGCTGTTCGTCGCGAACGGCGACCCGCTCGAGATCTCCACGCAGGTCGAACGGGCCTGGATCGCCGGCCGCGAAGTCGACCTGCGCACGCACCAGACGCGGCTCTACGAAAAGTTCCGCCAGCGCTATCCGCAGACCCGCAGCCCCTGAGATTCCCCGGGCCCGGGCCCGGGCGCGGCGCCGACCGACCGCCTGCAGGGACCGAGCGCCCGGCAATTGATAGGCTAGTGCGCTGGAGTTTCCGAGCGGGACTGCGACATGCAAGGTGGTGCCGGGTTCGCCCCAGCGATGAAGTCCGAGTGGGGCGGGGCAGGCGACGTCTCCGGCAACGGGATGGTGGTGCTTCTCTCGAGCCTCGCGGACGTGCGGCACTGGCTGAAGGCGGACCACGCGGTACCGCCGGAGCGCCTCGAGGGGTTCATGCGCATCCCGGTGCGCGAGGCGCTCTCGCTGCGCCAGGACGACCCCGAGCTGGCGACGGTGGTGGAGCGGGCCGTCCGGCTCGGTCTGCCACTCTTCGAGGCCGAGCACATCGAGGTCGAGCCGGCAGTGCGCGAATTGCTGCCTGCGCCGGTTTCGCGGCGGCTGGGCACGCTCCCCATCGCGGCCAGCGAGCAGGCCGTGGCGGTGCTGCTGAGCGATGCCGAGGCGGGCGCGATGGTGGAGTTCAGCCTCGGCCGCCGCGTGGTGCCCGTGCTGGCGCGCCCCAACCTGGTGCGCCAGGGGCTGTCGAGCCAATACGACCGCACCGAGGACGAGGCGATGATCCGCCGGCTCGGCCTCGATCCTCGGCTGGCGCACGGCTCGGACCTCCACCAGCGCGAGGCCGAGCGGCTGTCGACCGAGCAGCCGGTGGTGAAGGTGGTGGCCGACCTGATCGACGCGGCGATCCAGCGGCGCGCATCGGACATCCACATCCGGCCCGGCAAGGATTACTTCGAGCTGCTCTACCGCATCGACGGCGACCTGGTCTCGATCCGTCGCTTCATGCGGCAACTGCTGCCGGCCTTCGTCAGCCGGATCAAGGTGCTGGGAGGGATGAACCTCGCCGAACATCGGGTTCCGCAGGACGGTCGGGCCAGCGCGACGAGCGGGTCGATGGAGGTCGACCTGCGCATCTCGGTCATTCCGACCATCCACGGCGAGGCCGTGGTCATCCGGATCCTCAACACCGCCTTCGGCCTGCGCAGCGTGGCCGAGATCGGCTTCGGCCCCCGCGACGAGCAGCTCTTCCGGGACTGCCTCGAGCGCGGCCAGGGCATGCTGCTGGTGACCGGCCCGACCGGCTCCGGCAAGTCGACCACGCTGTATGCGGCGGTGCTCGAGTGCCGCAAGCAGAACGTCAACATCATCACCGTGGAAGACCCGGTCGAGGCCCGCATCGAGGACGTGCTGCAGGTGCAGATCAACCGCGCCGCCGGGCTGACCTTCGCCCGCACGCTGCGCAACATCCTGCGACACGACCCGGACGTGGTGATGGTCGGCGAGATCCGCGACCAGGAGACCGCCGAGATCGCCGTGGAGAGTGCGCTGACCGGACACCTGGTTTTCTCGACCCTGCACACCAACAACGCCGCCACCACGATCACCCGCCTGCTCGACCTCGGCGTGCTGCCCTTCCTGCTCAAGTCCACCCTGCTGGCCGTGCTGGCGCAGCGGCTGGGTCGACGCAACTGCCCGCACTGCAAGGTGCCCGAGCCCGTGGATCCGCACGTGCGGGATGTGCTGGGGGTGGGCGTAGACGAGGTCTTCTACGTCGGCCGAGGGTGCCCGAAGTGCGATGGGCGCGGCGTGCGCGGGCGGATCGGCATCTACGAGCTGCTCGACGTGACGCCCGAGATCGCGAAGATGATCCATCCCGGTGCCGACGCCAACGCGATCCACGAGCTGGCGGTGGCGCAGGGGATGACGTCGATCACGCAGAATGCGGTCTCCCTGGCGCGTGCCGGCGTGATCTCGCTGCAGGAGGCCTTCGGCGTTCGGGTCGATTGAGGTGCCGCGCCCGTCGCCGGCTCAGTCGCCCGGCGCGCGCTCTTCCATCAGCGCCAGCAGATTGCCCTCGCTGTCCTCGAAGAAGCCGATCCACAGCTCGGTCGTCGCATCGCGGTGGGTGAGCTGCGGCATGCGCCGGATGGTCGCGCCGGAATCGGCGATGGCCTGCATGCGCGCGGCGATGCCGGCGACGCGGAAGTACAGCACCGAGGACGGATGATCCAGCGCCGGTGCGCTCGGCAGCGAGAGCATCAGCCGGGTCTGTCCGCAGCGGAAGAAGGCCATGCCGCCGGCCTCGAACAGCAGCGGCAGGCCGAGCACGTCGCGGTAGAACGCAGTTGCGCGCCCGACGTCCCGGCAGTTGATCGCGATCTGGCCGATCGATTCGAGGGCTGCAGCGCTGGACATCCGGCGGCTCCGCGGGCGGGAGCGCCGATCTTGCGCCGAGGCGGTCAGAAGCGCCAGCGCAGCAGCGCCTGCGGTCCGGCGAAGCCGACTTCGAGGCGGCCGTTGAAGTCGCTGCTGCGCCGTTCGACCTCGACCCAGGTGTCCGAATACTGCAGGGCGAAGCCCAGCCGGTCGCCGAAGAAGTGCTCGATGCCGAAGGTGGCCGAGAAGGCCGTGCCGTCGATGCCGCGATGGCGCAGTTCGATGGCGCGCGCCTCGAGGTAGGCGCGGGTGTGCTCGCCGAGCAGTCGCCGTCCGGCGATGCCGATCAACGGCGCATACAGATGGTCCTCGACGCGGGCGTCGTCGCGGAACTCGCCCAGCGTCGGCTCGCGGACGATGCCGTCGATCTCCATCTCGACACCCAGCCTGAGCACGCCGACCTGGATGCCGAACGCCGACCTGGGCGCGGCATGCAGCCAGCCGGTATAGCTGGTTTCGAATGCGCTGAAGGCGGCGCGGCCGTCGATCTCGGCCTGCACCGGAAAGACCCGGCCGTCGAAACGCAGCTCTTCGGACAGCGACGCAGTCTCGCGCCGGCTGTCGCGATAGTGGCGCACGGAGAACTGGTGGCGCTCGAAGGGCCGCCACGACAGCTCCACCAGCTCGACCGAGCGCCGTCCACCAAGGTCGAGGTCGTCGGCGAAGTCGCGGCGGCTGCCGTCGAAGGGCACGCTGCCGTCGACCCGGCCGTCGAGGCTCAGACGATTGGAGAACACGCCGACGCCGAGCTGGAAGCGATCCAGCGCCTCGAGCGCGTCGGCCTCTCCGCCGGCGCACGCCGCCAGCACGGTGGCGGCGAGCACGCGAAGGCGCAGCCGATTCACGACTTCAGCACGCCCAGCTCGCGGCCCACCCGGGTGAAGGCGGCGATCGCGGCATCGAGGTGCTCGCGGGTGTGCGCAGCCGACATCTGGGTGCGGATCCGCGCCTGGCCCTTGGGCACCACCGGGAAGAAGAAGCCGATGGCGTAGATGCCCTCCTCGAGCAGTCGCGCGGCGAAGCGCTGCGCCAGCGGCGCGTCGTACAGCATCACCGGGCAGATCGGATGCTCGCCCGGCTTGAGGTCGAATCCGGCGGCGGCCATCTGCGAACGGAAGTAGGCGGTGTTGGCGGCCAGGCGCTCGCGCAGGTCACCGGCCGCGGCGAGCATGTCGAAGACCTTGCTGCCGGCGGCCACCACGTGCGGCGGCAGCGAGTTCGAGAACAGGTAGGGCCGCGAGCGCTGGCGCAGAAGTTCGATGACTTCCGCCCGGCCTGCGGTGAAGCCACCCAGCGCGCCGCCCAGCGCCTTGCCCAGCGTGCCGGTGATGATGTCGATGCGGTCGAGCACGCCCTTGACCTCCGCGCTGCCGCGGCCGCCGGCGCCGAGGAACCCGGTGGCGTGGCACTCGTCGATGTGGACCAGGGCGCCGTAGCGCGCCGCCAGTTCGGTGATGCGGTCGAGCGGCGCGATGAAGCCGTCCATCGAGAACACGCCGTCGGTGGTCACCATGATCGTCTGCGCGCCCTCGTCGCGGGCGCGCTGCAGCTGCGCCTCGAGGTCGGCCATGTCGCAGTTGGCGTAGCGGTAGCGCTTGGCCTTGCACAGCCGCACGCCGTCGATGATCGAGGCGTGGTTGAGCGCGTCGGAGATGATCGCGTCGTGCTCGCCCAGCAGCGGCTCGAACAGGCCGCCGTTGGCGTCGAAGCAGGCGGCGTAGAGGATGCTGTCGTCCTTGCCGAAGAACGCCGCGATCCTCGCCTCGAGCTGCTTGTGCAGGTCCTGTGTCCCGCAGATGAAGCGCACGCTGGCCATGCCGAAACCGTGGCTGTCGAGGGCGTCCTTGGCGGCCTGGATCACGTCAGGATGGTCGGCCAGCCCGAGGTAGTTGTTGGCGCAGAAGTTCAGCACCCGGCGGCCGTCGTCCAGGGTGATCTCGGCCGACTGCGGCGAGGCGATGACGCGTTCGGCCTTGAACAGGCCCTGCTGGCGGATGCTCTCCAGTTCGGCGGCGAAGCGGGCAATGGCGGGATGCATGGGCTCGGACTCGGGGGCGGAAGGGGCATTATCGTCGCCGTGGCGCGACGGCGTGGGCGCTCAGGGCGATTCGCCGGGACCGCGATAGGGCGGCGAGCCGGGCCAGCGCACGTGGCTGCGCATGCTCCAGCCGCGCCTGGTCAGGGCGCGCTCGGCCAGCGGGCTGATGCTGCCGGCGACCAGCACGGTGCGGCGCGGGTGACCGGCCACCTCGAGATGGTCGAACCAGCGCTGCACCTGCGACGTCCAGCTCAGCCGATCGACGGCCAGCGGCAGCAGGAACTCGCCGTCGCTGGCGAGGTATCCGACGATCCGGCCCATCGGCAGCAGCGCGCCGCCGGTGGCCGGCACGTCGCCGTTGTGCTCGATCAGCGCCAGCGCGTCGATGACGAAGCGCGCCTCGGCCTCGCTGTCGGCGACCAGCGCTGCATCGAGCATCGACTCCACGCCGGCGTTCGGCGCCAGCGCCTCGATGCGGTCCAGCAGTTCGATCAGGCGGGGCGGCGGATAGGCGCTGCGCCAGGCCAGCGCGTAGCGCAGCTCGGCATCGTCGGTCCACGCCTCGAGCCGCGCTTCGAGCTGCCGACGTTCGTTCTCCGGGCCGGCCTGCGCGGTGACCTGGTTCACCGTGGCCATCGCCGACAGCGCTTCCGATGCGCCTGCCGAGGCCAGCGCGACCACGCGCTCGGCGGTCAGGCGGCCGCCGGCGATTGCCCAGGCCAGGGCGTCGAGCCGCTGGCGCAGCAGCGGGTTGCCGGTCCACGGGTCGATGCCCAGCGCCAGCGCGATCTCGCGGCGCGCGCGCCCGTGCCCGGCCTCAGAGCGGAGCAGCCGGCCCGCTTCGTCGACCGGCGCGTCCCACCAGGGCGAATCGTCCGACTGGACCGGTTCCGCGCCGCGCGGCGAGCCCTCGTGGAAGATGGCGCGATCGATCCGCTTGCCGATGCGGCGCGCCTGGTCGCCGATCCGTCGCACCCGTTCGCCGAGCATCCGCAGCACGCCGCCGGGCGCGCGTGCCACGGCGCCCAGCGGGTCGTCGGCCAGCGCGGCCAGACCTTGCACCGGTCCGGCCACGCGATCGATGCCGGCCTCGCCGAGCGCGGCGACGATCGAGTCCTCGTGCAGCGCCTGGACCATGGGCATCTCGTCGACGCGCTGGGCGAGTTGCGCGACGCCGTCGGCCGGCAGGACGCCCCACTCGGTTTCGATGAGGAACTGCGCCTGCAGCCCACGGAGCGTCGCGTGGGGCTCGACCCGATAGCCGGGGCCGGCGAGTAGCGACGGCTGCACCAGTTCCGCCGCGGGCAGCACCGGCTCGCGCTCTGCCGCCCCGACGCCGAGGGTGGCGACGAGCAGCAGGGCGGGAACGACCCGGAGTCTCAGGACGCGCGCCATCAACGGGATCAGTGGAGAAGGCGCGGCAGTTTGCCCGCCCGCCCTTGAGCGCGGGCTGAGTGGCCTGCTTGCGGAGTGCTCGCCGGTTCAGCGCACCAGCTGCGCGCGCAGGAAGTTGCTGCGCGAGATCGAATGCTCTCCGATGCCGCCGCCCACCTGCACACGAACCCGCAGGCGCTCCTCGTCGATCGAGAGCACTTCGACGATCTTGGGTACGCTCTGCCTCGTCCACACCCGGATCAGTCGTCCCTGCAGCGGACGCAGCTCATTCCAGGTCAGTTGGGGTGGCCGCGGCCCGCCGATCTGGGTGGCCGCCACCGGCGTGCTGTTCGCCGCTGGCGTCGCCGAGGCCACTGGCGTAGCGGCTGGGGGCGGCGCGGCTGCCGGCGGTGCGGCTGCCGGCGGTGCGGCACCGGTGGATGCCGCGAACGGCGCCGCGCTGTCGGTCGTTTCAGCTGCGGGTTCAGCTGTCGCAGCCGGTGCACCTGCCGCCGCGACCGGCGTTGTCGCCGCTGGCGCCGGCGGCGGCGATCCATCCTCGGGGTCGCGGCGTCGCTCGAACTCGATGGCAGCCCAGACCGACCCGAGGTCGTCGAGCTTGTCCAGCGAACGCGGTTCGGTGCGCAGGAACCGCGTCGGCAGCCCGCGACCGTTGTGCTCGATGCGTGCGTCGACCAATGCCAGTTCGTCGCCCAGCGTCGCATCCTCGGAGAGCATGCTCATCGCCTCCGGCGACGGGAAGCGCATCTCCACCACCAGCGTGCCGCCGTCGCGGGCGAAGCGCCGATAGGTGTCGCGCGCGGAGCCATCGGGCGCGACGCCGTCGATCTCCATCAGCCGCTCGACGCTCTCGACGTGGCGGGCGACGAACACGCGGGGCTCGACGCCGTCCTGCTTGGCGCAGAAGGCGTTGCGTGCACGCACGAAACCCTCGTCTGCGACTTCCCAGCGCTCGCGCTGGGTCCACTTCTCGTACTGGTCGATGACGAGCGCGTTTAGCTTGGTCGGCAGCAGGCTCTCGCGCTCGAAGGTCGCCTTCGACACACCCGGCGTATGCAGCACGATGGTGGTGTGCAGCTGCGAGCCGTCGACGCGGTAGTCGAAGCTCAAGGTCGTCTCGCCGGGCGTCAGGCCCATGTCGACCAGTTCCTCGCGCAGCCACATGCCGTGCTGGGCGCAGCCTTCGGCTTCGAACGGCGAGGCCGACGCGGCGCTGAACGGGCCGAGATCCCCCAGCGTCGGGTCGATGCCGGTCTCGTCGCGCAGGCCCTCGAGGCGGAACTGCAGGCGGTCCATGTGCGCCAGCAGCTGCTTGCGGTTGAAGGTATTGCGGATGAACCACCACCAGCCGGGCGTGGTGACGTGCAGGCGCTCGGCGCGGATCGCGAACTCCTCGTCGGCCACGTCGAGCGGGTAGATGACGACATCGCGGGCGACCACGTCGCCGTCCCACTCGAACCAGGCGTTCTTGTAGATCGTTTCGGTGTTGCCGAAACCGATCAGCAGCGCGCGGCCGGCGAGGAAGTTGGACTGCTTGATGACCAGGAAGCCGATGATCACGATCGGCACGACCACGCCGAGGATGCGCAGGAGGGAAGCGCGGGAGGAGCGTTCCTCGGGGGCCTTGGCTGGACTCATCGGGATGTCGGCGGGTGAAAGGGCCGTGAGGATAACATCGACCACGGTCACACTTCCCCGAAAAGAAAGGGCCCCGGGAGCCGGCTCCCGGGGCCCTTCGAGGCGACGTCGATCAGCGCGCTGCGTTGGTGTTCATCACCGAGTTGCGCGAGGAATCGTGGTACTGCGCGGGATCGCGCATGCCCGCGGTGTGGCACTGACCGGTCACGTGGCCACGGTTCACTGCCCCCGGCAGCTGGCCGTAGGCGCGTTCCGTGGTGCCGTCCTCCGGGTCGCTCAGGACCAGGTCGGTGGCGAAGTTGCAGTAGTCGTTGGTCCACCAGTTGGTGGTGCGGAACGCGGTGGTGTAGTAGTTGACCTTCGCCCGAGCCCAGGTCGGGATGCCCGACAGCCAGCTCGAGGCACCGCTGTAGCCGAGGTTGCTGTTGTTGCCGCAGCCCACACCGAACCACGAGCCCAGCGTCGCCAAGATGCCCGCCAGGTTGGTGCCCTGGTAGGGCGTGCCGACCGACTGGATCAGTCGGCTGCCGACCGCATTGTCGAGGCCGCTCCAGTAATAGGTGTAGAGGTGCAGGGAGGCTGCGCCGCCCTGGCTGTGGGCGACCACGCCGAACGAGTTCCAGGTGTTGCCGAAGCTCTGGATCAGGCGGGCGAACTGGTCGTGGGTGCGGTTCTGGTTGGCGTCGAGGAAGGTCGAGGCGTTGCTGAACTGGCTGGCCGGCCAGACGCCACCGGAGCAGTAGCCGTGCACCAGCAGCAGTCGGCTGCCCACGCCCTTGTGCTGGGCCAGGCCGGCGGGTCGCTGGCCCATCAGCATCGTCTCGTCGATCATCGCGTCGCTGCGCGTGGCCTTGATGCGGCCGGTCGGCAGGCTCAGCGGCAGGCGCTCTGCGTCAGCCACGGTGACGAAGTGGTCGGCATCGTCGAAGCGCAGCTTGCGCAGCTCGAACGGGGCCTTGGCGCCCGCGCGGGCGATCCAGCGCTCGTCGAGCGCAAGGCTCATGGCGCCGTCCTTGGGCTCGACCATGCCGCCGATCCAGGCCACCGGGATGCGGTTGCCGGCGTCGTCGCTGCCCCAGACCTCGGCGTGCGCCCGGTAGTGGCGGCCGGACTTCTCCGCGACCACCGGGACATCGATGCTGAAGCGGCCCTCGAGCGGGCGCGCGCTGCCGGCGGCCTTGAGGCCAGCGATGCGCAGCGTGCGCTCGACGACGCTGACCGGATGCTCGGCGGTGCGCAGCACGGGCTGGCCGAAACGATCGGCGCCCTCGACCACCACCTGGGCGAGATGATCGCCGGCCGACTTGGCGAGGAAACTGCCGCCGAACGCGCCGTCGCCGGCAAGGCCGTCGCCGTTCAGGCCGTCGTCGCGCATGGCGACGAGGTCGACGCTGCCGTCCGGGAAGGTGACGCGGATGCGGGCGCTGTCGATGCGGCCGGCATCGCTGCCGAGCAGGACCTTGTCCTGGGCATCGGTACCGGTCAGGCGCGCGACGAGGCCGATGCGCTCGCCGACGAGCTGCCTGCCGTGCGCGAGGTGCGAGGCGAGCTCGGTGCGTTCGTCGCCCTCGATCAGCACGAAGCCGCGCCGGGCATCACCCGCGCCGGCCTGCAGCTTCAGCGTCCAGTGGCCGCTGCGCAGCCCGTCCAGCGTGTACAGGTCGGCGGGCACGGTCGCCATGTCCATGCCGAACTGGGTACGCTCGACCTGCGCGCCGAGGTCGCGCGCGGACTTCTGGATTCCGCTCGCCGGGTCGGACAACTGCACGCTCCAGCGGCCGGCGTAGTCGCCGAGCACGAGGAAGCGCAGCGCGCCACCCTCCACCGGCAGCGAGGCCTGCCAGCTGCCGATGCCGGCCTTGTCGAGGCCCATCTCGACCGGAATGAGTGCGCTCTTGGAATGGATGGCTGCCTCGGCCGGATCGCGCGGCTGCATCTGCGCGAATTCCTCCGGCGGCCCCGCGAGCTGCTTGGCGACCAGAGCGGACTCGGCCAGCGCCTGGCCACTGAACACCAGCAGGCCGAGCGCGACAGCGCGCGTGATCGGCTTCGAAACGACGGACTTCGACTTCACTGCACACCCCTCCCAGGGCCGTTGATCGCGGTGCGCAGTCGATCGCCGTGTCGGCCGGGCCGACGACGTGATGCTGCGCGCTGAGTGGCACCGGGATCCACCGCTGAAGCCGGACCTTGCGTCCGGCACGGACTGCCTGTCCGTACGGTGCCGGATGGCAGGATAAGCAGAACGAAAGCTGAACGCAACACCCCAGGATCGCAAAACGGGTCGCGGTTTCGTTCAGCAAAAGCGTGCGCGCGTCTGCACTCCCGCGGGTGCAACCTGAACGCGCAGCCCTCAGGGCGCCAGAAGTTCGAGCACGCGCTCCGGCGGCCGGCCGACGACGGCGCGGTTACCGCGGACCAGGATCGGCCGCTGGATCAGCCGCGGATGGCCGGCCATTGCGGCACACAGGGCAGCATCGCTCACCCCGCGCTCGTCGAGCCCGAGCTCGGCGTACTCCGGTTCGTGGGTGCGCATCATCGACTTCACCGGCTCGCCCAGCGCCGCGGCCACGGCCTCGACATCGGCGGCGTGCGGCGGTGTCTTCAGGTAGTCGAAGATCCTCGGCTCGACGCCGCGCGCCCGCAGCAGCGCCAACGCCTCGCGGGACTTCGAGCAGCGTGGGTTGTGCCAGAGGACGAGGTCGGTCATTGCTGTATCGGGCTCAGGGTTCAGGGCTCAGGGCTCAGGGTTCGCCCGCTTCGCGGGCGCCGTTGCCGCGCTCGGTCAGGGCTCGAACAGCAGGCTGACCATCGCGATGAGCTTGCTCTGCTGAGCCCTCGGCCCTGAGCCCTCCGGCAGCTCAATTCCAGCTGCACACCACCTTCCCGCACAGCCCGGCCTCCATCAGCTCGAAGCCCTTCTGGAAGTCGTCGATGTGGATCTGGTGGGTCAGCACCTTCTGCAGCGGGAAGCCG
>VFQU01001104.1_pt1 | contig 17601 bp, 17 predicted proteins | sample 3512311 | NCBI WGS metagenome assembly VFQU01 (sample SAMN10412377, study PRJNA504923) | tailings metagenome | isolation source: Relicate 3 Philex TSF3 active mining site | place: Philippines: Tuba, Benguet | collected 2017-08-29
CAGGCTGCTGTGATGGAAGAATATTGTGTACGTTACACAGGTCTAGAACATTACCCGCTAATCCAGTACGCTAAATGAGACTCGTATTTCTGAATCACCTCGACACTACGATCGGTACTTCCTCCATCGATGATGATGTACTCCAGATTCGGGTAATTCTGCGAGACCACCGAGAGAATGGTTTCTTCGAGGAAATGACCGTAATTATAATTTGTAGTAACAATACTAATTTTGGGATAGAGACTCATTTTCGCATTCTAATGATTTTTGCTGGAACACCGACCGCGATCGCATACGGTGGTAAATCTTCGGTGACGACTGCACCCGCACCGACCACACAACCATCTCCGATCGTTACACCCCCTAGAACCGTGACCCCTGCACCCAACCAGACATCTTCACCGATTGTGGTCGGCAGCAAAACATCTGGCTCCCAGCGAATTCGTCGATCGCGCCCTGGAATCGTGTGATTGGACGAAAGAATTCGACAGTGCATTGCGATCAAACTATCCTTGCCGATCGATACTCCGCCATGTCCATAAATCACGGTGTAAGGACCGATAAACACGTCTTCTGCGATCGAGATTACTCCGCCCCAAGCTTCTAGGATGACTCCTTGTTCGAGTCGCGATCGTGCTGCGAGTTGAATCGTTCCAGTTTGGTTTCTCGCAAATCCTAACCGAGCCATCACTCCTGATCCTGTCAAGCAAGTTGAATCTATCTCAACGCCATTCATTCTCAATCCGAACTGTCGCCAAGACATTCGGATCGACTGAGATCGATAAAGCAGCGATCGCAGCTTTAAAAAACTGGCACTCTTTTCGGTTGGTGGCTCAAGCGTTAACATCACAGAATGGTTAGTTAGAACATTTGTCTTTAAAGATCAGCGTAAATAGTGTTTTCGCCATAAGTTCATAACCTTGTGCCTTCATAAATTGAAAGATATTAGAATCGCGAATTTGCTCAACTGAGGAACAATCGAGATCTTCAACGAGCACCATATAAGGTCGGTATCGATTCCAATCATTTGAACTCAAGACTTGATAATCTAGTCCCTCTACATCTACATTGAGAAAATCAATCGACTGATTTTTAGGCAGATACTGATCTAAAATCTCAGCGAGTGGGTAAGTTTCTACCGCTTGTCTCGTAATGATCGATCGCCCTTGCTCAAGAAAGCGATGTGCCGTTTCTTCACAGAAGGTACTCATATTTGGATAATCAAATAGGTAGTACGTGAGTTCAGAGCGCACTTGAGAAACACCACATTCTAGATTGGTATCTTTTGGACGTAGCTGCTCAAAAAGCTTCATTCTTCCCGGCATCGCATCAATATTAATTCCACGCCATCCTTGTAGATAGAAATACTGCGTAGATGAGTAATGTTCTGGATGAAATGCGCCGACATCGACATAAAATCCACTCGACTTCGCATACAAGCGATCAGCGAACTCTAGTGCAAGGATCATGTCCTCACCTTGCTGTGAATACGAACGACGATAAGGCAATATCTTCTTGTGCGTTACCCATCTATGATACGTAGGTCTTAGAAAGTCCTTAATTGAAGTTAGCATTGTTGTACAGACATATTCATTGATTAAGTTCGATCGAGAGCTAAAAGCAGTTTTGAATTTCTCAGCCACTGCTGAAGGTATAAGGCTTGTAAGGTCGGCAAAAACATCTTGAAAGCTTTTAGGATAGGATTCTGCGTGGTTGGAGGACGTAAGCCCAGGGATTGACAAAGACACAAGGCTCGATGCGCTGTTCGTAGATCCTGTAGATGGAACAAGGCAGCGATCGCAACTTGTTCTGCTTCTAAGGCAATCAACGATTGGAGTGATTCAAACTGTTCTGCATAGGCTTGAAGCAATTGCAACCGGCAATTTGCACAAGTGAGTTGATTACGGCTTAAACCACGATCGTGCCGCAAAGAGTAAGCCAGAACGGCTTCAACAACACTGAACTTTACTCCTGCGGCAGCGAATCGAATATGCAAATCAGCATCCTCCCAACACTGAAGCGACTGATTAAAGCCTTCAATCCACAAAAAACTTTCTTTGCGATAGAGACAACTGATTACTCCGATTGGATTGGTTAGGGTTGCTGCAAGCGCGTTCTCTTCCAAGTCTTGTGGATTGTATCGGCGAGGGATCAAGAGTTGCTGCGTCACTTCATCAATCCAATCGGCATTGCACACAATCACATCAATATCCGGTTGAATTCTCGCTTTCGTGTGTGCCAAAAACTCAGGATGAAGCGTATCATCCGCATCATGAAAATGAATCCAAGGAGTTGTTGCGGCAAGCGCGAGTTGATTACGGGCAAAAGCGGCTCCTCGACAAACCTCGCCTCGAATCACTTTTGCTCCTAAATTTGAAGCGATTTCAGCCGTATTATCTGTGCTGCCATCGTCATAACAAATGATTTCATCAAAGGGAACGGTTTGAGATCGAACGGTCTCCCACAGTCTCGGTAAATAGTGGGCAGCGTTGTAGCAAGGAATCAATAGACTGCACGAAGTCATACTTTCCTCACCCAAAAACTCGTGCCTTGTCGATGCCAAGCTGATTGTGTAATCTCTGAATCCTGTAAGCGATCGCCCAGTTGATCCAATAGCTTCACCATTTCGGGTTGCTTACTCATAAAAGCAGCAGGAAATAGAATCTCGATTCCCTGTCCGCCGCCCATCAGCCAAGCTCCTAGAAGGTATTGCTCAGACCACAGAAATTTTAGAAACTCTGGTGCATAGTCGTCAGGCCAGTAAATGTCGTGAATATGCACGATCACGCCTGCGGGTAGATTAGGCAGAATCTTGAGGAAAAACAGCACGACATCGTTTCCTGGAAAACAATGGTGAGAGCCATCAAAAAACAGAACACTGCCAGGTGTCAGCTTTGAAAAAAGTGTTTCATCAACCTCCTCTAAACAAGACCGAATTACTACATCACAGATCGAATCAATCTCGGCTCTAGGTTCTGGATCAATCGAAGTAATCTCCATGCTGAAATTGCCGCCTTTACGCGCTTGGTTTGCGATCTTCGTAGACATTCCTGATCCGATTTCGAGGTATTGCTTTGGTCGCAACTGTTGTAGCATTCCGTACAGCACGATTGCATCACAAAGCGGGAAGAACTCGTTTTTGAGATAGGGCTGCTCTGGATGATTGACATCAAACTCTGCCGCCCAGGATACGACGTCTTTGCTATGAGTTGCGATCGTAGGAACCTGTTGACGATAGCGGGCTAGCCCTTGGGCAAGCACCGCTGCGATTGTAGGATGGGCAGGTTTGCCAAATCCCCAGGCAGGTTGCTTGGCTGGACGATGAGGAAAGAGCAGCCGAATTAACTGAGTTCCAAACCCAGGAACCCCCAATTGGTCTAAGACTCCCCAAGCCTGCGGACTTGCTAGTAGGTCTCTAGTTTGCTTAATTTGCTGCGAAAACCGATATTGTCGCCATGCGCTGAAGCTAATTCCCATGTTGATTCTCATGCTCCAAACTAATCCCACATTCCTCGGTGCGTGGCGTATCCTCCACGTCCATCGAACGCATTGCCATTGAACAATTCGCCTGTTACTTCAAATTCGTAGCCTGTTTCGACCCAGAGTTTGCATTCGCCTTGTTTGTTAAATAGCCCTACTTCCAGACGATAGTTGCCGGGCAGCAGGGTATGGAAGCTTAGGCAACAGCGCACCCGCATTTTTCCGTTCATGTCGAAGCTAAAGTAGGTAGATTCATCCCTAGAAAACATCGATCCGTGATAGTTCTTCTCATAGTCTGTGAAACAAATGAAAGCGCTAAATTCTTCACGAATGGTGGCATCGGCTAGGAAGATAGCCGTCACTTCTACTGCATTCAAGACAGGAGCAGGATTCGGGGTGATGTCTACATAGTCCACCTGAATTTGCTCGTTTTTAACAATGAATGTTTGCCTGCCTTTCGTCGCTGCAACTCCATCCGAAATCAACGTTTGGTAGTGTTGCAGTACTTCTCGTGTGGGTCCTGATCGCATTAAACTTCCCGAACTTAGCAAAATTGCAGAGTCACAAAGGCGGGCAATCGCCGTTAAGTTGTGGCTGACAAACAGAACAGTTCGTCCTTCTTCAGCAACGTTCTCCATTTTGCCCAAGCACTTTTTCTGAAACTGCGAGTCTCCTACAGCTAAAACTTCGTCTACGACCAACACTTCTGGCTCTAAATGCGCTGCCACTGCGAATGCCAACCGAACATACATTCCTGACGAATAGCGTTTCACAGGCGTATCAATAAATCTTTCGACCTCTGCAAACGCGACAATCTCGTCAAACTTTCGCTTAATTTCAGCTTTACTCATGCCCAGGATTGCACCATTGAGGAAGATGTTCTCTCGTCCGGAGAGTTCAGGATGGAAGCCTGTGCCAACTTCTAATAAGCTTGCGACTCTGCCCTTGATGCGGATTTCACCCCACGTTGGGGCTGTGATGCGGCTGAGAATTTTGAGTAGTGTGGACTTTCCAGCTCCGTTGCGTCCGATGATCCCAACGCGATCGCCTGGTTGAATCTCAAACGACACGTCCTTGAGTGCCCAGAACTCTTCGCGATTTTCTCTAGGTTGATGCGATCGTGTAAATGGAGAAGTCGCCCACTGCGTCAGGGCTTCTCGAAAGGAACTTGCTTTCTCCTGCTGATGTGAGAGTGTGTACTTCTTCCCTAGATTTTCAACACGAATGATCGGATGGCTCATATCTGATTAAACAATGTCCACAAAAGTTTGCTCGATTTTGCGGAAGTACCAAATGCCGCTGAAGAGTATAAGCGTGACTAGGATGAGCGAGAGCACAAATCCAACAGGCTCGATCGCACTATCACCGCCTAGAATTGCCCATCGAAACCCATCAATGACTCCGACCATCGGATTGAGAGAATACAGCAGTCGCCATTGTTCTGGAATCACGCTCGACTTGAAGCCGACTGGGGAGAGATAAAGTCCGAACTGAATGATAAAGGGCACGACAAAGCGCAAATCGCGGTATCTCACAATCAGTGCCGCTAGCCAAAGCCCTGCTCCTGTCGCTGCCGCAAACGCGATCGCAATAAATAACGGGAGAGTCAGAATTCGCCAACTTGGAACAAAGTTATACCAAGCCATTAGCCCTAATAAAATGATCCCGGAGATCAGAAAGTCTACAAAACTAACAATCACAGACGCGATCGGCACTAGGAGTCGGGGAAAGTACACCTTTGAGAGCAGGTGAGCGCTGCCGACGAGACTATTGCTACAGTCACCCAGAGCGCTTGAGAAGAATTGCCACGGTAACATACCCGCAAAGACGAGAATGGGGTAAGGGACACCATCTGACGGAAGTTTGGCAACTCCGCTGAAGATGACGGTAAAAACAACCATTGTCATAAAGGGGCGGATCAGTGCCCAGGCAACGCCGATCGCGGTTTGCTTGTATCGCACCAGTAGATCCCGCCACGCAAGGAAATATAAGAGTTCTCGGTAACGCCAGAGATCTTGCCAATATTGACGTTCGACTCGATTTGCGGAAATCACTAACTCGGCTGGGGGCGGACTACTCATAGATTCAGAAGGGATCACAGCACGGGTATGCCATTTCTCTTTCTTATACAGGGGACTATGGGCAAGTCAGGAGAAATTTCGGAGAAAATCGTGTATTCTTTGTAAAAGATTAATGAATTGAATGGGGCAATTACGGAGGCTTTGCCTTACAGTACTGGTATAAAGTTTGCGTGAAGTTCGCTTTTACACGTGAGCTTCTGGCACATACTGATATACAGTACTTCAGGGTATGTGATATGGGTGCCAGCTACATAGATACGCTGTAATTATACTGAATCGGTTTTTGCGGAACTGCGATCGCATCGCGGTTTCACGCTCAGGGTGATGCTAGGCGAATGACCTCTGCTCATTGCATCTATTCAGCAGGGACGTTCACGCAGATGCAATTTAATGATCATCACTTAGGGCAAGTTATGTCTTTCAATTTGTCAACTTCAATTCAGCGATTCGGGCTGGCTGCGGCTGGAACTGCGATCGCGACGCTTGGCTCGATCGGTTCTGCTCAAGCATTCTCAGTCACTGAGCTGAGCGCTGCTAATGGTCTTCCCAACCTTGTGGATGCAGGTCAAACTGTAAACACAGCCCGCACCCTTCCAACCCCAGATCCTAACAATTCAATCACGGGAGCAATTCTGGCAAACGGAAATATCGTTTCTGGCGTAAGAAGAGAAGATGGTGCTGACCTGTATCGATTTGTCGTTTCTAGTCTGAATCAGCTTTTTACGGCATCTGTTGCCCCGACTGGAAGTTTCTCAGGCAGTATTTCTTTTGGAAGTTTCAATGTTAATGTTCCAACGATCAATGTTGGGCTTACTGATCCGAGAATCTATCTCTTTAGAGCATTGAATAGTGGACAAGTGGAACGGGTTGCTGGAGGCGCAAATGCAATCTCGCAAACCTTGATTACCGCTGGAACTTACTTTTTGGGAATTGCAGGTCCAAATTATGTTCCGACATTCGGAAATGGCGCAAGCGGCGTTTTAGGTTGGACGGGCACGCGCACAACAGGCGCTTACATTGCTAATTTCAATTTGGCTCCTGCTCCGAATCCTGTGCCTGAACCATTCACGATGTTGGGTGCTGCTGCTGCTTTGGGTGTCGGTGGCATGATGCAGCGGAAGCGCAAAAAGCGTCAATTGGTAGCCCAGAAAGTGGACTAACTCGATTGAATCATCGCGATCGCTTCAACTATTTGCGATCGCACATCAGGGTGTTCTATCAGGCGAATAACAGATCAACGATCGTGTTCCAAACTTTGCAGCACGATCGTGATCCTATTGTGGGTTCATCCTGATGTTATCTTGGTTTGGGGAAATCTCATGAGGGTTACGTTAAAGCGATCGTTAATGTCGATCGCGCTGTCTCTATTTACGATCGGCAATCTCAGTTCATTCACCGCCCTCACAGCTGTATTAGCAGGCGTTGGAATTCTTAGCTCACTAAAATCTGCTGGTGCACAAACTATCACAGGAGGAACGTATACTGCCACTGCCTACTCTCCTTCTGTCGTTCCATTTCAAAATTTAACGAGTGGCACACTAGCTTTCACTAATAACAATGTACAAAGCGGGGCGGCAGCAGTTTCGCTTGGCATAAGCTTCAACTTCTTTGGTGCAACCTACACTAATATCAACATCGGAGTTGATGGGGTTCTGTCTTTTGGCAATAATCCAATTACTAGCGGAGCAAATGTCAACTTAGAGCAAGTTGCAGTTAGTGCACCAACGATCGCAGTCCTTTGGGACGATTGGAGAACACAAGGACAGCCATCTGATGGCTCGAATGTCACTTATCGTCTTTTAGGTGACACTGCTGGGAGTCGGCGCTTCGTTGTGCAGTGGAACAATCTTAGAAATCAAAATACAGGAGCAGAGGCTAACAACGGTGCAACTTTCCAAGCAGTTCTTTACGAGACTTCAAATAAAATTCTGTTTGCCTACAACGATCTAGATGTGGGAAACACCAGCTTGAACAACGGAGCCAGTGCAACGATCGGAATTAGTAATTATACAAGTGCTGGAAATGCTTCTCAGCGTCTTCAATGGTCAGTTAACACTCCTTTCTCTGGATATAGTGTTTGCTTCAGTCCTGGATCTACCAATCCTGCAACTCCTGCAACCTGCCCATAGTTCGCACATTGCAGCAGACTTTCTGTGCCAAATCGCGTAAGTGTTCCCGATTAACCTTATCAGTACCTGCACTAAATTAGCATCCTGTTTTCGGTAAGATTCCCTCATGAAACTTGTACGTTCTGATCCCACTCAACTGCTGCGAATTCCGAAATACTGGCTCCTCGCGATCGGTGCAGGTCTGATGGCAATCCACCTCTCGCTGGTTTGGCAAGGAAACCTACCTGAATTTCAAGGGAATGCTTTTGTATTTTGGGCGGCGGCTGTTTCACTGGTGTGGCGAAAACGTGACGATTTAGTATTCAACAGTAGTATTCTTGCTAGTTTGGTCGGATTTGGGTTAATCGCGATCGCACTTCTCCGGATTCACATCCTGCCCGATCTAGGACTGTTCCTGAGACTGTTCCCACTGATTACCGGACTCGGTTTAGCGCTGCTTGCGTCAGGGTTCAAACATCTGCGATCGTACTGGCGGGAATTTGTCGTCTTTATTCTGTTAGCATTGCCGCCGACTGCCTTAGCATTTATCGAAATTTCTCCAATCACTGCCCGATTTACAACTCTCCTGCTCTGGATTTCAGGCTTTGAAGTACAGCGGCAAGGAGTCTATATCATGCTGTCAACCGGAGCCTCGATCGAGGTTTATCACGGTTGTTCTGGCATTGTTGTGATTCTGCAAGTACTCAAATTCGTCGGTTTAGCTTTTTTGATGTTTCCAACCACTTGGATACAGCGGATGGTCTTGCCGATTGTTGGAATTGCGATCGCGTTTCTCACCAATGCGATTCGAGTTGCGATCCTAGCAGTACTATCGGCTCCCGGAAATGGTGAAGCTTTTGGCTACTGGCACGATGGCAATGGATCACTGGTCTTTTCGATGATTGCAGTCTCGATCGTCGGAGCGATTTGCTATTTCTGGCTGATGCAAGAAGAATCTGATCCTGAAGAATGGGAGGACTGGTAATCATGCAAGATCGTATTCCTCAAAACTCGGCTCGCATCGGATTATTAGCACTCACATTCTTAGCCATAACTTTAACATTCGGCAGAACTTTAATCCTGACGAAACCAACGGCTCCCAGTATAAATAACCGGGCGATCGAACTACCCAACACGATCGCGCTTTCAGGGTGGCAAACCATTGACAGTCAACGCATCACCATTCCTAACCTCAAAGATCAAGATGCGATTCCGAATCGGCGCTATCGCTATCTCAAAGATGGCACTCCGATCGAGGTAACGGTCTACCACTTTGCAAGCAGCAATGGCGATGTCAAACCCACCCTACAATCTCTCACTGATTACCTCAAAAGCAAAGCGCAACTTGAACTCGACATCCGACACAAATCCCAGGTTGGATACTATGGAGTCTTTGTCGAGCAGCAACAAGCGCACTTGAGTAGTTGTATCAACGGTCGAGGCGAAAGTACCTTCACTCATTTGCAGTTTCAGCGCAATCGCAATCTCGATGTTTTCTCAGAGCGTCCCTTTCTCTGGTTAGCCGGACTGTCCGAACTGCGCGATACTCGCTGTTTGCTGGTTCATTTCCAAACCCCGATACAAAACAAGTCTCCAGAGCAAGCCTATCAACTGCTCGAACAAGCTTGGACAGAGTGGTATCAGTGGTGGCAACCTCGCCTGCAAAGTTTTTAGGGCTGCATTCTCACTCGTTTATTCTCAAAAACTCTAACCTATGAAATCTCAAGACTCTTCAGAATTATCCTCGATCGCTGCCTTTCGTATTGTTGGTTACGGTCTGATCATTTTCGCGATCGTCGATTGGCTCAATATTCTGTTTCCGGTTCGCTGGCTTGATGTCGCTTGGACGTTTAACTCTATTGGTGCGATCGTGGAACGGGTCGCTGTCCCCTTGCTGGCATTACCCCTGGTGTTTTTTGGCGAAACCGATTTGCGGCAGCGCTGGGAAAAAGCGATCGTCAAACTTCTATCCTGGGGATCGCTAGTTGCAAGTGTTGTGTTCCTCTTGATGATTCCGTTGCTCTTGATGTTGACCTTGCGCCTCAATGTTCAAAATGCTGCCCAACTCAACAATCAAGTCAATTCCCAAATTAGTCAGCTTCAACAGCTAGAACAACGAGTCGGTAGTGCAAGTTCACAAGATCTGAACGCCCTGCTTCAAAACCTCAATCGTCAAGGCAATCCTCCTGCTAACGTCAACACACCGACAGACCTTAAAAATCAGCTTCTCACCGAGGTGGAGCAAGTTAGAAATAACGTGAAATCTCAAGCTGAGACAGCAAAATCGAATCAATCTACTGCCTTGTATAAGAGTGCCATCAAATGGGGTATCGGTGCATTTGTTTCTAGCGTCTTATTCTTCTCACTCTGGCGCTTTAGTAGCTGGTCAAGACGCAAACGCCGTACAGGATTGCGCGCTACTGCGAATGTTGGCGGTTAAAAGAATTTTAGTCTCAATAGTTCATGTAAGTTACGAAATAGTCAACTGCTTGATCGCCCCCATATACAATAATGATGAATTCTCCACACTATTTAGCGGTCTTTCATCAACTGAACTTGAGTTCTGATGAACAAGCATTGTTACACGCTGTTGTTCATTCCGCGAATCTGAGATGTCCCGAAACAGTCACTCAGGCTTCGCTAGTAAGCGCGATCGCGACTTTCTCGCGACCGACCCGAATTCTACAATGCTCATTCCGCGAATTGTTACAGATTTCGGATAGTCTCAATTTAATTTTGCAGCAGCCAGAACATTGGGCACATCACCAAATCTGTCGGAATCGCCATCAGCAAGTTTTTCACGAAATTCAAGCACGACAGACGCGGTTTGAAAAGCTCGGTACTCGCCTTCAGACGAATTTACAAACCATTCGATCGTTGAACATGAAGCTTTACGATCGCGTTTTTGCCAAGATCAACTTTGATTTACTGTTAGAACGAGTGTTAGACGGCGACGAAACTTCGCTTCGTCAGGAATTATCGAACTATCAACAAGTGATTCACGAGTTCTACGAGGAGCTAATGCTGCGACAACTCGCTCCGATCGCTTGTCATAAGAACAGACTTCTTCGGAGAACCAAACGATTAGAGTTCTTTTATGAGTATCTCCCGGTTTTGAGTCTGATTCTCACAATGCTTGCTCTAAAACCTTGGTTCACTTGGACTTGGGCATTCATCGCCGCAATGTTTATTGTGGGTCCAATGATGATTTGGTTTGCTTATCCAAAGCGGTGTGCGCTAAGGACTTGGGCGAAGCAGTCGCTTGAAGCTCAGCAAACGACGATCGCTCAAGGCAGAAGTGATTTGACTGCTCAAGAAGCCCAAGTTCTAAATCTACTACGAATGACCGTAGAGGGTTCAATTTAGACAGTATTTTCGCACTCAGATTGTCATACGTTTTGTCACTTTCCGCCCCAGTTGATTAGATTTCTCGTTCCCAAATAAGGTTTGATTGTATGACAAGAAGAGGCACGACTGTCCCAGCGCCCGCTCGTTCTTTGGAACTTCCACCTACTCAAGTTCAGTTTTCAATTCTGACGCAGTTCTTCCCTCCAGATTTTGCTGCAACCGGACAGCTAATCGAGGAATTGTCTCGTAACTTGCAACCAGAAGGATTGTCGGTGCAGGTGTTTACTGGTCAACCTGGTTATGCGTTTAGTCGATCGCAAGCGCCTGCGATCGAGCGATCTCATCAGCTTTTAGTCCGTCGATCGCGAACGGCTCAACTGTTTCCCAATCGGATTCGTGGCAAGGCTTTGAATGGGTTAATGTTTGTTTTGCGATCGGCATTGTATTTACTGCGATCGCGCAATCGGGGCGATTTGTTAATGCTAACGACTGCGCCACCCTTTTTACCCATTCTTGGTTTCCTAGCACATTGGTTGTTTGGGATACCTTACATCTGTTTACTTTACGATCTTTATCCAGATGTGGCAGTGGAGCTAAATATTAAACCTGCAAATCATTGGATTGTGCGGGCATGGGATGCAGTGAACCGACGAGTTTGGAAACGTGCGACCCGAATCATTGTGTTGAGTTCTTCGATGAAAGCGCGAATTGTCGCGAAATGCCCTGAAGTAGCTGACAAAATTGCGATTATTCATAGCTGGGCTGATCCGAGTTTGATCACACCGATTCCGAAGCATGAGAATTGGTTTGCTCAAGAGCATGATTTAGTAGATAAATTCGTGGTGCTGTATTCGGGCAACATGGGGCGGTGCCATGACATTGAAACGATCGTGGCAGCCGCTCAAGAGCTTCGGGATGATCCAGTTCAGTTTTTGGTGATTGGCAGTGGTGCTCAACGCGATCAATTGATTGAAAAGCTCGATCGATTAAACCTGCACAATTTTAAGCTCTTACCCTATCAAGATAAGGCGGATCTTCCGTTCTCATTGACTGCGTGCGATTTGTCGCTCGTGAGCGTGAAGCCTGGAATGGAAGGGATTGTAGCGCCGAGTAAGTTGTATTCTGCTTTGGCTGCAAGTCGCCCGATCGCGGCAATTTGTGAGGAGCATTCCTATCTTCGATCGATGCTTGATGAAGCGGAATGTGGAGCTTGTTTTAGTAACGGAGATGGAGTAGGACTCGCGAATTTTATTCGGAGTTTGGTGGCGAATCCGAAGTTAGTTGAACAAATGGGTCGATCGGGACGACGCTATATGAAAGCTCGGTTTACACCTGAGATCATTGCTCGACAGTATGCGAATGTGGTGTATCAATCCGTTCTCGATCATGAAGACTTGAAGTATTCTTTGCCATCGGTTCCTTCAGAAGCGTAATTTGAACGATCGCACCTCTACAAGACTCCGCGATCAATCATTTGGCACAAAAGTTTTCAGGGTGAGTTTGCCATAGGGAGCATCAATCAAACAACATGAAATGGAGATTCATTTATGAGATTTAATTCTGTTTTGCCGATCGCGGCAGCAGCGGTGAGTATTGCAATGACTACAGCAGTGAAACCTGCCTCCGCATTTACGGTGTACGGGGGAGCGGGCACAGTTCGTCCCTGCTCTGCTGTAGTATCAGGTGCAGATAGTTGTGCAGGTGTGTACGATGGTAATGATTCACTAACTGATCTCAATAGCAAAATCAGTACGGTTTCTGGGTTATCTGCTGCTTGGGGAACTGGATGGAATCAAGTTGCAAGAGTGAATAGCCCTGCTGCTCCACCTACGGGGAGTACCGTTAGTGGGTTCAATGTTGCTAGTAGCGGGGGTTCTGGAACATGGAATATTAGCGGGATCTCAATCCCATCTGGCAAGGTGCTTAGTTCGTTCATCATCGCTCTAAAAGCGGCGAATGATTACGCTTACTATCACTTTGGTTCAGGCACTCCATTATCCGGCACTTGGTCTACTGCTAACTTCTTAAATAATGGAAATCGGCAGCCTGATCTTTCTCATGCTACTTTGTACGCTCAATTTGAGAATGCTCCGAATGCTGTACCAGAACCCTTTACGATCGTAGGCTCTGGTGTTGCTCTCGGTGTTGGCGCAATGATGCGGAAGAAGCAACAGAAGAAAGAGAAATCGATCGGTTAACGCTTCTCTGAAAATTGAACAGTTGGAAGGTTTTGGACTTCCAACTGTTTTTTGCTGGGACGTTATAGCGTATCTACACTCAGAACCCTTCTGTCCCTTCATGAAAACTTTGTAGTTTTTCGATCGCTTCATCCTGATAAACCCGGATCACCCTTGTATCAGTACCCAGTGAGGAAAGTCAGTATCAAACTTTGCTTATTTCGCTCAGGCTTAACGAGTGGTTGAATCTATGCAGTCTACTCCTGTTCGTGTTTCTGTCGCTGTTCTCGGTACTGTCACCGCCCTGACCGCTTATGGTTTGGGACGTACTAGCGCGAGTACTGCGGACACTTCTCAAACTCCATCAAACAGTCCAACCAAACCGAAATCCTCAGCGGTGTCCGTTCAACCCGTTGATTCGATCGCAGTTCCAGAAACGATCGCGGCTATTTCTGATGCCCAAACGTTTCAGTTCACTCCACTTCCGTCCACTCCTAAGCAAAATCAGCCGCCACTCAAACCCGCCTCACAGCAAAATACGCCAGTTCAACCGAAAATTTCTCGCATCCGAGTCGATCAAATCCCGATCGATCAGATTATCGCTGCATCGTTACCCTCCCAATCCGTACCAAAACCCAAAGCAAAACCTAAAGCAAAACCCGCAAAACCCCTCGCCGTTCGACCCTCAAGTCCGCTTCCTGTTCAGAGCACTCCAGAAGTTCCCGCCACTCAAATCGATGATGCGTCTTATACCCTCGGAGCAGGCGATCGCATTCGAGTCGAATTGTTCAACGTTCCTGAATACAGCCGCGAGTATCAAGTCCTCGTCAATGGCATCGTCAATCTGTATCTCGTTGGACCCTTATCCGTGCGAGGAATGACTCCACTCCAAGCCCAAGCCGCGATCGCTGCCAAATACGCCCCGATCGTTGATCAGCCGAGAATCGATGTGACTTTACTCGCAGCACGTCCTGTAAGAGTTGCGATCGCAGGAGAAATCAATCGTCCTGGTACTTACGCCCTCACTACTCAAGAAAACAGTAGCTTTCCCACGCTCACACAACTGATTCAACAAGCAGGCGGCATTACCCAAGCGGCAAATGCTCGTAAAGTCACGATTCGCCGTCCTCAAGCGGGTGGCACTGCTTTGAGCATTCAAGCTAACCTCTGGGAACTCACACAAACCGGCGATCTACGGCAAGATTTGACCTTGCGAGATGGCGACAGCATTGTCATTCCCACCAATACAGACATTAACCTCGCAGAAGCCTCACAACTCGCAACCGCTAACTTTGCAAGCGATAGTAAACAAGCGCTCAATATTACTGTCGTTGGTGAAGTGATGCGACCGGGACCGATCGTTCTCGCTGCCACGACAGGAGGACTACCTACACTCAGTCAAGCCATTCAACAGGCTGGAGGCATCACCGCCCTTGCCAATGTGCGCGAAGTTGAAGTTCGTCGATCGACTCGCACTGGAACCACTCAAACCAAGCGCCTCAATCTGTGGCAACTCTTATCTAGTGGTGATGCCACTCAAGATCTCGTGCTGCAACAAGGAGATACGATCGTCATTCCAAAAGGAACTGCGCTCACTGCTGCGGAAGTCACTCAAGTTGGTGGCTCTACCTTTGCGCCAACTGCAATTCGAGTCAACATCGTCGGAGAAGTCGAATCTCCTGGAGCCGTCCAAGTTCCTCCCAACAGTCCGCTCAATCAAGCACTCTTATCGGCTGGAGGCTTCAATCGTCGCGCCAATCGCCGATCGGTTCAACTGCTCCGACTCAATCCAGACGGCACGGTATCGCGCCAAGCTATCGCGATCGATTTCGCCCGTGGTATAGATGAAAAAGGCAATCCCATTCTGCGGAATAACGACGTGATTTTAGTCGATCGTTCTGGTGGCGCAAAACTCGAAGACAGCTTGGATCGGGTCGGCGGGTTTCTTGGAAAAATCTTACCGTTCGGCTTTTTCCTACGTTAGTTCACCTGTGCAAATGCTCATGTTCCACCTTTGTGAATTGTTTATCCATCTTGCCCCGTGAAAAACACCAACTCCTCCCCCGCATCTGCTGAGGCGAATGGGAAGTTACTGCCGATCCTGACTTATCCCTCGACTTCTGCTCCCTCGACTGAAGAGGGCGGTTGGAGCTTAGCACCCATTCTTGATGTTGTGCGACGACGTGCGATCGTCATAGTTGGGGTGGCAAGTGTCGTCTCTGGCATTAGTTGGTATCAGTCCTTTACAAGACAGCCAACGTATAGCAGTGCTTTTCAATTGCTGGTTGAGCCGATCACTGATAATCAAGCGTTGCCCAGACTCACAGGAGCAGCTAATCCTAGCGGCTTGGACTACCGATCGCAAATCCAAATTCTTCGCAGTCCCAAAATTCTAGAGCCGATCTCACAAAAAATTCAGGCACAGTATCCCGGATTTAGCTATGGAGTATTGGTGTCCGGACTCACAGTGACACAGCCTCCACAATCGAAACTTATCGAAGTCAGCTATCAAGACTCAGATGCTCAAAGAGTCAAGTTTGTACTGGATAAAGTTGCCGAAGGCTATTTGCGGTATAGCCAGCAAGAGCGACAAAGTAACTTGCGTCAAGGCGTTGAGTTTGTCAATGATCAACTCAAGACAACACAAAATCGCGTTGATGTCCTACAGCGTCAACTTCAAGCTTTTCGACAGCAAAACACGATCGTTGATCCTCAAACGAAATCGGGTCAGGTCGATAGTCAACTGACTGCTTTAGAACAACAACGATTAGAAGTGAGTAATCAGCTTGCGGAAGTGCAGCAGGCTTACAACAGTCTTGCAGATCAATCGGGTGCAAGAGTCGCGTTATCTCAGGCTCAGTCTTATCAACAATTCCTAAGTGAACTTCAAGCGTTAGAGCGTCGAATCGCGATCGAGCAAGCTCGTTTCCGGGGTGATAATCCCACCTTAAATGCCTTACAGAAACAGCGCGATCGATTGTTACCTCTGCTCCGTCAAGAAGCGGGTCGAGTGTTAGGCGATCGACTTTCTGCGATCGAGAGTCAAATGGCAATTCTACGAGTCCGACTTTCTGCGATCGACAATGCGACTCAGTACTGGCAGCAACAAGCTCAACAACTCCCAATCACCTCGCGTCAATTCACCGATCTTCAGCGTGAACTGACAGTCGCTACAGAAAGCCTCAATCGCTTGTTGCAAATGCGAGAAATGTTCCAGGCTGAAGTCGCTCAAAAAACAGTTTCCTGGCAGTTAATTACCCCACCTGGCAGTCCCCAAGTTCCGCTAACGTCTACCCCTCAGAACTTACTGGTCGGTGCACTGACCGGATTACTTGCAGCGGCAGCGGTTGCCTTTCTGCTCGAAAAACTCGACAACACATTCCGATCGTCCTCTGATCTAAAAAGGCAAGCAAAACTACCCCTACTCGGAGCAATTCCTCACTATCCCTCGCTGTATGAAAGTTCAGGTTGGAGTGCCATGCTCAATCGCTCCAATGCTGCTAACTCTTCAATGCAGTTTCTATTTTCTGAGGCATTTCGATCGCTCAACACCACAATTCGTCACCTCAACGCGAAATCGCCCAGAAAATCGATCGTCATTAGTTCAGCTCAATCCGGAGACGGCAAATCCACGATTTCTCTGTTTCTTGCTCAAGCGGCGGCAGCAATGGGACAAAGAGTTTTGCTCGTGGATGCGGATCTTCGCAGTCCTCAAATTAGCACCTTGTTAGACCTGCCCAATCAGATAGGCTTGAGCGATCTATTGCTCGACAATTTCGACTTTAACAGCGTGATTAACCCGATTACACCTCAAGCGCAAGACGGAAGTGCCCTAATGCGAATTGCAGGTCGGGGTGGATTGTTTGTGTTGCCTTCTGGACCAATTCCGGACGAACCCACTGAATTGCTTTCGAGCCAAAAAATGCAAGTTTTAATGGAGGATTTACAAGCTGCATTTGATCTAGTGATTTATGACACGCCTCCGGTTCTCAACCTTGCGGATAGTAGCCTACTTGCCTCCCAAGCAGGCGGACTGATTCTGGTTGCGACTTTGAGAAAGACCATTCGCTCCGCTGTAATGGACGCGATCGAGAATCTAGAAACGGCTCACATTCCAATTTTAGGGATTGTTGCGAATGGAACACGCGGACAAGCTTATGGAATATCCCAAGGCTATACCGAACGTCCAGTTGCGACCAGTGCGATCGAGAATTAGGCAGTTCTCTGCTTCGATGCTTCTGAAACTCCCAAATATCAAGAAATTATGACAGAAGTCATTTGAAAATTTAAGGCTCCAGAGTCTATTTCTAGAGCCTTATTGAATGTCCATCATCCTACGCTTGCAGAAGCGGTTTAGCGATCGTCAAATCGAGTTTGCGCTCGAACCTTTTCGACTTGCTTCGTTGC
>VFQU01001105.1_pt1 | contig 17591 bp, 17 predicted proteins | sample 3512311 | NCBI WGS metagenome assembly VFQU01 (sample SAMN10412377, study PRJNA504923) | tailings metagenome | isolation source: Relicate 3 Philex TSF3 active mining site | place: Philippines: Tuba, Benguet | collected 2017-08-29
GGACCAAACCGGCCCCCAAGCGGGCTAAACCCAAAATCGTGCTCGTGCTGGGCGGCGCGCGCTCGGGCAAGAGCGAATATGCCGAGGCGCGCACACGCGCGTTGCGGGCCCCGCGCGCCAAGGCGCTGTATCTCGCGACCGGCCAAGCGCACGACAAGGAAATGGCCGCGCGCATCGCCACGCATAAAAAGCGGCGCGGCGCCGGTTGGGCGACGATCGAAGAACCGCTGGATATCGCGGGCATCATCGCCGCGCACGCCAGGCCCGGCACGCCGATCCTGGTCGATTGCCTGACGCTGTGGCTGTCGAACCTGATGCACGCGAAATCGGACATCGCCGCCGAAACCGCGAAGCTCTGCACGACGTTGAAAGCGGCGAAAGGCTCGGTCGTGCTCGTCTCGAACGAGATCGGCCTGGGCATCGTGCCCGACAACAAACTCGCCCGCGCGTTTCGCGACCATGTGGGCCGCATCCACCAAGACGTCGCCCGCGTGGCGAGCGACGCGATTTTCGTCGCGGCCGGTCTGCCGCTCGCCTTGAAAGGAAAAACAGTATGAACCGCATCCCCGCGACGATCGTCACCGGCTTTCTGGGGGCGGGCAAGACGACGCTGCTGCGCAAACTCGCCGCCAACGCCAAGGGTAAGCGCATCGCCTTCGTCATCAACGAATTCGGCGAGCTCGGAATGGACCGGGAGCTGTTGCTGGCCTGCGCCGACGAAGGCTGCGCGCCCGGCGACGTGATCGAGCTCGCCAATGGCTGTATTTGCTGCACCGTCGCCGACGATTTCCTGCCGGCGATCGAAAAGCTGCTCGACCTGCCCGAGCCGCCCGACCATATCGTGATCGAAACCTCGGGCTTGGCGCTGCCCAAGCCGCTGGTCCAAGCGTTCAACTGGCCGGGCATCAAAACGCGCACGACGGTCGACGGGGTGGTCACGCTGATCGACGGGCCCGCGATGGCCGCGGGCCAATTCGCCGAGGACGAAGCCGCCCTCGAAGCCCAGCGCCGGGCCGATCCCAATCTCGATCACGACAATCCGATTGAGGAAGTCTTCACCGACCAGCTCGCCTGCGCCGATCTGGTCGTGCTGACCAAGACCGACGCGCTCGACATGGTCGACCGCGCGCGGCTGGAAGCGGAACTCACCGCCAAGCTGCGCGCGGGCGCCAAGCTCGTCGGTGCGGCGCATGGCGAGATCCCGCCCGAAGTGCTGATCGGCCTCGACGCGCATGCCGAAGACGATCTCGCCACGCGCCCCAGCCATGCCGACGAAGAAGGCGAGCACGATCACGACGATTTCGATTCGCGCGCGTTGAAGCTGGGCGAGATCGCCGATCCCGCCGAATTCGCCGCGAAGCTCGAAGCCGCGATCGCCAAGCACGAGGTGCTGCGCGCCAAGGGCTTCCTGTCCGTGCCCGGCAAGCCGATGCGGCTTGCCGTGCAGGCCGTGGGCCCGCGTATCGAGCGTTACTTCGATCGCGCTTGGACGGCCGACGAGCCCCGCGCCTCGCGCCTCGTGGTGATCGGCCGCAAGGGCTTGGACTTCGACGCGATCCAGGCGGCGCTTGCCTGATGCATCTTCTCGCGGCCCAGCAAGGTGCGATCCTCGATGCCGATGTTCCGGTCGATCTGGAACAATCGGCGGCCGAGATCGCCTTGCTGACGACCGCGGATTCGGAAATCGCGTGCCTGGCCCGCGCGCGCCAAGCCGCCGGCGGGTTCGACGGCTTGCGCCTGGCCAATCTTCTGGCGCTGAAACATCCCTACGCCGTCGATCTTTATGTCGAGCGCACGCTGCAAAGCGCCAAGCTGATCGTCGTGCGCCTGCTCGGTGGGCGCGGCTATTGGCCCTATGGCATCGACCGGCTGGTGGAGATCGCGCGCAAGACCGGCGCCAAACTCGCCTTGCTGCAAGGCGAGGAAAAAATCGACACCGACCTCGCCGCGTTCTCGACGGTCGATGCGCAATCGTGTGCGCGGCTGAGCGAGTATTTCGTTCAAGGCGGCCCGGCGAATTACGCCAACCTGCTCGCCTTTCTCGGCGATCTCGCTCACGGCACGAACAACGCCGCTTTGCCGGTCGCGATCCCGCGCGCCGGGTTGCACGCGCATCAACATGCGCGGCCGGGCGCCCCGGTCGCGGCGATCGTTTTCTATCGCGCGCATTATCAGGCGGGCGATATCGCCCCCATCGACATGCTGATCGAGAAGCTCGTCGCGCGCGGGCTGGATGCGCGGGCGATCCATGTCGCCAGTTTGAAGGACAAAGCCGCCGCCGCTTTCCTCGCCGCCGAATTCGCCGCGCACAAGCCGGCGGTCGCGATCAATTTGACCGGGTTCGCGGTCGGCGGCGGCGATCCGCTGGCGGCGTTGGATGTGCCGGTGCTGCAAGCCGTACTTGCCGCCGAAACGCGCGAGAACTGGGCGCAGAGCACGCGCGGTCTCGGGCCCCGCGACGTCGCGATGAACGTGGCGCTGCCCGAGCTCGACGGGCGGATTTTCAGCCGCGCCATCGGCTTCAAAGGGCCGCTGGGCCGCGACGCCGCGACGCAAGTCGAACTCGTCGGTTTCGCGGCCGACGAAGGGCGCTGCAAATTCGTCGCCGATCTCGCCGCCGCTTGGGCGAAGCTCGGCTGCACGAAACCGGCCGACCGGCGTGTCGGCCTGATTCTCGCCAACTACCCCGGCAAGGACGGGCGCTTGGCGAACGGCGTGGGCCTCGACACGCCCGCCTCGACCGTCGCGATTCTGCAAGCGCTGAAAGACGCAGGCTACGCGGTCGTGGACGCGCCCGACGATCCCGCCGCGTTGATGGCGAAGCTGATCGCCGGGCCGACGAATGCGAAGAAATTGGCGCAAGGCGGCGTGCGCCTGCCCCTCGCCCGCTATCGCGAATTCTTCGGCGCGTTGCCGCAACAAGTGCAAGACGCCGTCAACGCGCGCTGGGGCTCGATCGAACACGACCAGCGCGTCGACGGCGATGATTTCGTGCTGCCGATCCACGAATTCGGCAATGTCGCCGTCGCGATCCAACCGGCGCGCGGCTACGAGATCGACCCCAAAGCGAGCTATCACGATCCCGCTTTGGTACCGCCGCACGGCTATCTCGCCTTCCATGCCTGGATGCGCGACCGCCATGCGCTGATCTTCGTCGGCAAGCACGGCAATCTCGAATGGCTGCCGGGCAAGGGATTGTCGCTGTCGGAAAATTGTTTTCCGGAAGCGGCCCTTGGGCCCGTGCCCGCGATCTATCCCTTCATCGTCAACGATCCCGGCGAAGGCACGCAAGCCAAGCGGCGCATTTCGGCCGTCGTCATCGACCATCTGACACCGCCTTTGACGCGCGCGGGCGCTTACGGCGCGCAAGCGGCCCTCGAACGCTTGATCGACGAATACGACGAGGCGCGGCGCCTCGATCCGCGCCGCATGAAACCCATCGCGGCGGAGATCCTGGATCTCGCCACGCGCAGCGGTGTCGCCGACGAATGCGGTATCACGCCCGACGCCGCCCTCGACGAGGCGCTGGCGAAGCTCGATGCGGGGCTGTGCGATCTCAAAGATCTGCAAATCCGCGACGGCTTGCACATCTTCGGCACGACGCCGGATGGCAAGCAGCGCGACGACACGCTGGCCGCGATTATGTCGGGCAGCAAAGCCGATCCCAAAAAACTCGCCGCCGATTTCGATATCAGCGGTTCACGCGAAATGGCGGCGTTGCTCGCGGCCCTCGACGCGCGGCGCATCGCACCCGGCCCGTCGGGGGCGCCCACGCGCGGCCGGGCGGATGTGCTGCCCACGGGCCGCAATTTCTATTCGGTCGATACACGTGCCGTGCCCACGCCCTCAGCCTGGGCGCTGGGCTGGAAATCGGCCGGCATGTTGCTCGACCGCCATGTGCAGGAGCATGGCGATTGGCCGCGCGCGGTCGCGCTGTCGGCCTGGGGCACGGCGAATATGCGCACCGGCGGCGACGATATCGCGCAAGGGTTGGCGCTGATGGGCGCCAAGCCCGTGTGGGACCCGACCAGTTTGCGCGTGACGGGGTTCGAGATCATGAGCCTCGATCTGCTCGACCGGCCGCGCGTCGACGTGACCTTGCGTGTGTCCGGCTTCTTCCGCGACGCCTTCGCCACGTTGATCGATCTGTTCGATTCAGCCGTGCGCGCGGTCGCGGCACTGGACGAACCAGCACATTTGAACCCGCTGGCCGCGCGCGCGCGCGAAGAAGGCGACGCCACGCGCGTGTTCGGCTCCCAGCCCGGCGCCTATGGGGCGGGCCTGCAAAGCCTGCTGGAAGAAGGCGGCTGGACCGCGCGCGACGATTTGGCCGAGGCGTATCGGCGCTGGAGCGGTTTTGCCTATCGCAGCGGTGCCGAGGGCATCGACGCGCAGGAGGCGTTCGTGAAGCGCTTGGCGCGGATCGAAGCGGTGCTGCACAACCAGGATAACCGCGAGCACGATCTCCTCGATTCCAGCGAGTATCACCAATTCGAAGGCGGGCTTGCCGCCGCCGTGGCGCAAGCGCGCGGAGCAGCGCCCGTTATCTATCACAACGATCACTCGCGGCCCGAATCGCCAAAGATCGGCACGCTGGGCGAGGAGATCGCGCGCATCGTGCGTGCGCGCGCCGCCAATCCCAAATGGATCGAGGGCTGCAAGCGCCACGGCTACAAGGGCGCCTTCGAAATGGCGGCGACGGTCGATTATCTGTTCGCCTTCGCCGCGACCACCGACGCCGTCAAAGACCGCCATTTCGACGCGCTGTTCGACGCCTATTTGCGCGACGAGGCCACACGCGAATTCATCGCGGACGCCAACGCGCCCGCCTTGCGCGAAATGGCCGAACGCTTCATCGAAGCGCGCACGCGCGGTTTGTGGCGCCCGGGTGCGAATGACACGCCCGCCATCCTTGAAAGTCTGATCGCATGACCGATACCGAACACGCCGAGAAAATGCGCCGCATCAAAGCCGCGCGCGACAAGATGATGGCGGGCAAGTCGGGCGAGAAAGGCTTGTTGCTGGTTCACACCGGCAAGGGCAAGGGCAAGTCGTCCTCGGCGTTCGGCATGGCGCTGCGCTGCCTGGGCCACGGCATGAAGGTCGGCATCGTCCAATACGTGAAGGGCGCTTGGGACACCGGCGAAGCGCGCTTCCTGGCGCGGTTTCCCGAGCTTTGCGAGATCAAGACTTTGGGCGAAGGCTTCACCTGGGAAACGCAGGACAAGGCGCGTGACATCGCCGCCGCCGAGCGTGCCTGGGCCGAATCCGCGCGGATGCTCGCCGATCCTTCCTACGCCATGGTGATCCTGGACGAGATCAACATCGCTTTACGCTACGATCTGATCCCGTTGGCGCAGGTGCTGGAGGGAATCGCCGCCCGCCCGCCTTTGCAGCACGTTGTTGCCACGGGGCGCAACGCGCCCGACGCGCTGATCGAGATCGCCGATCTCGTCACCGAGATGACGCTGGTAAAGCATCCGTTCCGCGACGGCATCAAGGCGCAGAAGGGCGTCGAGTTCTAAGCGATGGCCGCGAAGGCGATCATGTTCATGGGCACGGGCTCCGACGTCGGCAAATCGCTGATCGTCGCGGGTCTTGCCCGCGCCTTCGCGAATCGGGGCCTGCGCGTCGTCCCGTTCAAGCCGCAGAACATGTCCAACAACGCGGCCGTCACCGAAGACGGCGGCGAGATCGGCCGCGCCCAAGCCTTGCAAGCGCGGGCCGCCCGCATTCCCGCCAGCGTGCATATGAACCCGGTGCTGCTGAAGCCCGAAAGCGACACCGGCAGCCAGATCGTCGTGCACGGCCAGGTCAAGGGACGTGCCAGCGCGCGCGACTATCATGCGCTGAAGCCGAAGCTGCTCGGCGCCGTGCGCGACAGCTTCGCGCGGCTGAAAGCGCAGGCCGATCTGGTGCTGGTCGAGGGCGCCGGCTCGCCCGCCGAGATCAATCTGCGCGAAGGCGACATCGCCAATATGGGTTTCGCGATCCCGGAGAATGTGCCCGTCGTGCTGATCGCCGATATCGAGCGCGGCGGGGCCATCGCGTCGATCGTCGGCACGCTCGCCGTATTGGAGCAAGACGAACGCGCGGCGATCGTCGGGTGCCTGATCAACAAATTCCGCGGCGATCCGGCGCTGTTCGATTCCGGCGTCGCCGAAATCGAACGACGTGCGGTTCCCTGCTTGGGCGTGATCCCCTATTTCGCGCGCGCACGCGATTTGCCGCCCGAAGATTCGGTCGGGCTGGAACAACGCCATGCGGGCCGCGCCGGCACGATCAAGATCCGCGTGCCGCGCCTGCCGCGTATCGCCAATACCGACGATCTCGACCCGTTGGCGACCGAGCCGGATGTCGATCTGGCGTTGCTCGAACAAGGCGACGCGTTGCCGGGCGATTGCGACGTGGTGCTGTTGCCCGGCTCGAAGGCCACGCTCGGCGATCTCGCTGCCTTGCGCGACAACGGCTGGGATATCGACATCGCAGCACACCGGCGGCGCGGCGGCTGGATCGTCGGACTCTGCGGCGGCTATCAAATGCTTGGCAGCAAGATTGCCGATCCCGCCGGCTTGGAAGGCGCCGCCCAAGAAGCGGCGGGCCTGGGCCTGCTCGACGCGACGACCGTGCTGGCGCGCGAGAAGATTTTGCGCCGCGTGGAATCGCGCGACGCGATCACCGGGTTGCCGATCGCGGGCTACGAAATCCATCTCGGCGAAACCTGGTCGAACGAAGCGCCCTTGTTGTCGCTCGACGGCGTGCCGGAGGGGGCGCGCAGCGAAGACGGCCGCGTGATCGGGTCTTACATTCACGGCCTCTTCGCATCGGACCGTTATCGCGCTTCATTTCTGGCGCAAGTCCGTGCGCGCGCGGATTCGGGATTGGCCTACGAAGCCCGTGTCGATGCGACCTTGGATGCGCTGGCCGATCACATCGCCAAAGCGGTCGATCTCGACCGATTGCTGGAATTGGCGCGATGAATCTAGAGCGCCATCCGGCCGAGGCCGATCGCGGCGAAGAGCAGCGCGTTGACCAAACACGCGGCGACGAACAGCCACAAGGCGCGGCGCATGTCTTCGAGCGTGGCACGTGCACGACCCTGGCCGATCCATGGATCGTTGACGAGTTCGCTGCCGTAGCGGCGCGAACCCGCCAAAGCGAGATTCAAGGCGCCGGCGAACGCGCCTTCGGGCCAGCCCGCATTGACGGATTTATGCTTGCGCGCGTCGGCGATCGCCGTCTTGACCGCCGCGAAGGGCTTGGCGCCGGGCGCGACCAAGGCCGCCACCGCCACGATCAACATGGACAGGCGCGCGGGAATGAAATTCATCGCCGTGTCGAGGCGCGCGGCAAAACGGCCGAAATCCAAATAGCGCTCGCTGCGATGCGCGATCATCGAATCGAGCGTGTTGACGGCCTTGTAGAAGAACAAGCCCGGCAAGCCGAACACCGCGTACCAGAAGCACGGTGCGACGACCGCGTCGGAAAAATTCTCCGCCAGCGATTCGATGCCGGCACGAGCCACGCCATGCGCATCGAGACTTTCGGGATCGCGGCCGACGATATGCGAAACCGCTTCGCGCCCGCCCGCGAGCCCGCCCTTGTCGAGCCCGTCGGCGACCGCGCGCACGTGATCGTAGAGCGAGCGTTGCGCGACCAGAATCGCGACCAGCACGATCTCCGCGATCCAACCCCAGCCGCGCGCGCGCAAGGCGTAAAGCAACGCGAAACCGATCCCCGCCGCCAGCGCGCCGACGATCACGACCGTCAGCGCGCCGCGCGCGCGCCGTTCGGCCGCCGAACGCTGCGGGCGGTTGAGTTTCGTTTCCAGAAACGCGATCAGCTTGCCGAGCCACTGCACCGGATGGCCGATCACGCCGAAGACCGGGCGCATTTCGCCGACCACGGCGTCGAGCGCCAAGGCGGCGGCGAGGATCAACAAGGGATCGAAGGGTGCGGCGTGGGGAAACATTGGCGCCACCTTGGCCGCCTTGACCGATTCGGTCAATTCCAACGCGGATGTCGGGCATGATCGTAACGATCGGTATCGGCTGCAAAAGCGGCGCAGCCTCCAGCGAGGTCTTGGAGCTGGTGCGCGCGACGCTTGCCGAGGCAAGGCTTTCGCCCAGTGCCGTCGCCTGCGTCGCGACGATCGACCGCAAAAAGGACGAAGCCGCGATCGTCGAGCTCGCGGCCAGGTTCGGCGTGCCCGCGCGGTTTTTCTCGGCCGCCGATTTGGCGGCGGAAACGCGCATCGCACAAGCATCGGAACACGTCTTGGACGCGGTCGATACGGCGTCGGTATCGGAAGCGGCAGCGTTGCTGGCCGCCGGACCGGACGCCAAATTGATCGTGCCCAAGCGCAAATCGGCGCACGCGACTTGCGCCATCGCCGCGACCGGAGATGTGCGATGACCGTTTCATTTATCGGCGCCGGGCCCGGCGCGCCCGACCTGATCACGCTGCGCGGATTGGAGCGCATCCGGACCGCCGATCTGGTGCTCTTTGCGGGGTCGCTGGTGCCCGAAGCGGTCGTGGCGCAGCGCCGCGCGGGCGTCGACGCGATCGACACCGCGCCGCTAACGCTCGACGCGATCGTCGCGAAAATCGAAGACGCGCATGCCAAAGGCTGGAACATCGCGCGCGTGCATTCGGGCGATCCGTCGATCTACGGCGCCATCGCCGAACAGATGCGCCGTCTCGACGCCGCCGGCATTCCCTACGAGGTCGTGCCCGGCGTGCCCGCCTTCGCCGCGATGGCCGCATCGCTCAATCTGGAACTCACGCTGCCGAATATCGTGCAATCGATCGTGTTGACGCGCGTGTCGTCGCGCGCATCGGCGATGCCGGCGGGCGAAGACCTTGCCGCCTTCGCGCGCACGGGCGCCACACTCGCGATCCATCTGTCGATCGCGGGCCTCGACAAAATCGTCGCCGAATTGACGCTGATCCTGGGCGCCGATTGCCCCGCGATCGTCGGGCATCGCGTGTCGTGGCCCGATCAGGCGTTCGTGTCCGGCACGCTGGCCGATATTCGCGACAAGACAATCGCGGCAGGTTTCAAGCGCACCGCGCTGATTTTGATCGGGCGGGGTTTAACCGGTGCGGCGCAAGCCGCCGACAGTCGCCTCTACGCCGCCGAGCATACCCGATATTTGCGCGAGTAAATCAGCGCCGCAGCGCGTCGATGACGGCGCGCTTGTTGCCCGCTTGGGCAATATCCAACGCCGTACGGCCGGTCGAATCGGTCTTGTTCTTGTCCGCACCGCTTCGCAGTAACATTTCGACGATGCGGATGTTGCCTTCGCGCGCCGCGATCATCAGCGCGGTCGAACCGGTGCGATCGTCGAGATCGGGTCTAGCCTTGCCGCGGATCAATTCCTCGACGACCCGCAGATGCCCGCGCTCCGTGGCCCACATCAACGCGGTACGATTGTCGCGATCGCGCCCGTCGGGATTGGCGCGATTTTCCAGCAGCAATCGCACGATATCCGGAAAATTATTGGCGGCCGCGAGCAGCAAAGCCGGCCGGAAGTCGAGATCCGGTTGATTGGGCGAATCGCCCGCATTCAGACGCTGACGGACGGCTTCCAGATTGCCATCGCGCGCCGCCTCGGCCAGAGGTCGGCGCTGGCGGATCTCGATATTCATCTGCGCCCAAGCGGGCATCGCGGCGGCAAGGGAAATCGCGGCCAGAACGGCCCGGCGTGTGATCGTCATGGGCCGGGATTAGAGCGAAGCGGGCGTCGTTTCGTCAAGCCGGGCCGGGGCTGGTATTGGCGGCCTCCGCGCGATAAAGTCGGGGACTGGTTTTCATATGATCAAGCCTATGGAATCTTTGCCTTTCGACATGCCCGAATTCGCGCCGGGCAGCGTGTGGCTGGTGGGTGCGGGCCCCGGCGATCCGGGTCTGATCAGCTTGCTGGGTTATCACGCTTTACGCCACGCCGACGCCGTCGTCTACGACGCGCTGGTCGATTCGCGCCTGCTGCAAGCCGTGCGCGCGGGCGCGATCGTCGAATACGCGGGCAAGCGCGGCGGCAAGCCCAGCCCTAAGCAGCGCGACATCTCGCTGCGCCTGGTCGAGCTGGCGCGCGCCGGGCATCGCGTGTTGCGCTTGAAAGGCGGCGACCCGTTCGTGTTCGGGCGCGGCGGCGAGGAAGCGCTGACGCTGGTCGGCGCCGATATTCCCTTCCGCGTCGTCCCGGGCATCAGCGCGGGTGTGGGCGGCTTGGCCTATGCCGGCATTCCCGTCACCCATCGCGATGTGAACCAAGCGGTGACCTTCGTGACCGGCCATGGCGTGACCGGCGACGTGCCCGATGGGCTCGATTGGCAAGGCCTCGCCAAAGGCTCGCCCGTCCTCGTCTTCTACATGGCGCTCAAACATCTCGGCACCATCGCCGCCAATCTGATCGCCAGCGGGCGCAACCCAGCCGAGGCGGCCGCGATCGTCGTACGCGCCAGCCTGCCCGATCAACGCGTGCTGGAGACCACGCTGGGTGCCGCCGCGCGCGACGCTTCGGCGCAGGATTTACGCCCGCCCGGATTGTTCGTGGTGGGCGACGTGGTGCGCTTGCGCGCCGGGCTGGACTGGCTGGGCGCGATGGCGCATAACCGCCGTCTGGACGCCGATCCGCTGCGCAACGGGCCGCCCGCACGCAGCGCCTGAACGTTCCGAAGACGAAGGAAGAGAGAATGAGCCGGGTTGCCAATATCGCGCGTTTCGCCGTCATCGCCGCATCGCTCGCCGTTTTGGGTGCGTGCGAATCGCGCACGGTTTGGGTCAAGGAAAGCGCGCCCGCCGGGCAGCTCGCCATCGATCAGCGCGATTGCACGCGCGCAGCCAGCGGTTACGGCTATATCGAACGCGGCTCGTCGACCGGCCTCGACGACGGCCGCGCGATGGGCGGTGCGGGCTCGGTCTCGTCCGATTCCTATCGCCGCTGCATGGAGCAGCGCGGCTGGCGCCGCGAACGGCAGGGCGAAACCACGCCCGCCGGTTCCCAGCGCACCTGATTCTTTAAATTGAGCGGCGGCGGCCTCGTCTTCGCGGCCCCTTCTTCGGGTTCGGGGAAGACGACGCTCGTCCTCGGCCTCGCGCGCGCGTTGCGCGACCGGGGCCTCGCCGTCGCTTGCGCCAAATCCGGCCCCGATTACATCGATCCCGCCTTCCACGAAGCGGCGAGCGGGCGGCCTTGCCGCAACCTCGATCGCTGGGCGATGCGCGAAGACACGCTCGCCGGATTGATTGCCGAGGCGGGTCAAGCGCAGCTTGTCCTGTGCGAAGGGGCAATGGGGCTCTTCGACGGCATCGACGCGCAAGGAACCGGTTCTTGCGCCGACCTCGCGCGCTTCGCCGGTTGGCCGGTGATTTTAATCGTCGATGCGCGCGGCCTCGCCGCCTCCGCCGGACCGCTGGTCGCGGGTTTCGCCAACGCCGCGAACGCGCCGCGCATTGCGGGCGTCATCTTCAATCGCGTGGGCGGCGAGACGCATGCGCATATCTTGCGCGACGCCTTGGCGATTCACGCGCCCGATGTCGTCTATCTCGGCGCCGTGCCGCGCGACGCGAAGCTTGTTCATCCCGAACGGCATTTGGGCTTGGTGCAAGCGCGCGAACGCGACGACCTTGATGCGTTCATCGCCCATGCGGCGGCGGTCGTCGCCACGCATGTCGATCTCGAAGCACTGCAAGCGCTCGCCGTGCCCAGCGCGCGTAAAGGCGACGCCGCGACACCGCTGCCGCCTTTGGGTTCGCGCATCGCAATCGCGCGCGACGACGCTTTCGCCTTCGCCTATCCCGCGATTTTCGACGGCTGGCGCCGCCAAGGCGTGGAACTCTCGTTTTTCGCGCCCTTGGACGGCGCGACGCCGGAATCGAATGCCGACGCGATCTATCTGCCCGGCGGCTACCCGGAACTTCACGCCGGCAAGCTCGCCGCCGGTCCGTTGCCGCAAGCCTTGCGCGACGCGGCCACGCGGAACGCGACGATCTATGGCGAGTGCGGCGGCTATATGGTGCTCGGCCGCACGATGATCGACGCGAACGGCGCCACGCACGCGATGGCGGGTTTGCTGCCGCTCGACACGTCCTTCGCCGCGCGGCGTTTGCATTTGGGTTACCGGCGCGTCGTTTTGTATGCCGAAACGAAGCTGGGCGCGGCGGGCGGCGCGTTCCGCGCGCACGAATTCCATTACACCGCGATTTTGCGCGAAGGCCCCGGCGAACCGCTGTTCACCGCGTCCGACGCGCGCGGAAAACCCCTTGGCGTCATGGGGTTGCGGGCCGGACCGGTGTTCGGATCCTTCGCCCATCTGATCGACAGGGATGCACGCGATTCATGACGCAGTGCAGCAATGATGCTTGCTTTCGCGCCGAATAGGATTAGCGTGGTGCGACAAATAGAAGCAAGTCTTCGGGCGAAATCGGAATGCTTTATCAGATCTACGATCTGCATCAGACGATGCTGTCGCCGGTGCGTTTGGCCGCCGAAACCATGCAGCAGGTGTTCAGCCATCCGCTGATGCCGATGAGCTATACGCGCATGGGCCGCGCGCTCGCCGCCGGGGCGGAGATGGTGGAGCGCGCGACGCGCCGCTACGGCAAGCCCGCATTCGATTTGAACTTCACCGTGATCGACGGCGACGAAACGCCGATCGCCGAACAGGTGGTCGCGAGCAAGCCGTTTTGCGATCTGCTGCATTTCGCGCGCGCGACGAAGCATCATCGCGACGACCCCAAAGTGCTGGTCGTGGCGCCGATGTCGGGCCACTACGCCACGCTGCTGCGCGGCACGGTCGAGGCGTTGCTGCCCGACCACGATGTCTACATCACCGATTGGATGAACGCGGCGCATGTGCCGCTGGCCGAAGGCACGTTCGGCCTGGACGACTATATCGACTACGTGATCGAGTTCCTGGAATTCCTCGGTCCCGACACGCATGTGATCGCGGTGTGCCAGCCGTCGGTGCCGGTCTTCGCGGCCATCGCGCTGATGTCGGCCGAGACCCCGGAAGCCGCGCCGCGCTCGATGACACTGATGGGCGGGCCGATCGACACGCGCGTGAACCCCACCAAGGTGAACCAGCTCGCGGCCGACCGCTCGATCGAATGGTTCGAACGCACGGTCGTGCAGACCGTGCCGCCGGGCTATCAGGGCTTCATGCGCCGCGTCTATCCGGGCTTCATTCAATTGTCGGGATTCATGAGCATGAATCTCGACCGCCATGTCGGCTCGGCGATGAAGCAGTTCAACCATCTCGTGCGCGGCGACGGCGAAAGCGCGCAAGGCCATCGCGCGTTCTACGACGAGTATCTCTCGGTCATGGATCTCGACGCCGCGTTCTATCTGGAAACGGTGCGCATCGCCTTCCAGGAACATGCGCTGCCCGAAGGCACCTGGGTCAGCCGCAATCGCAAGATCAACGGCGGCGCCATCCGCAATACGGCATTGCTAACGGTCGAAGGCGAGTTCGACGACATCTCCGGCGTCGGCCAGACTTATGCCGCGCATGCCCTCGCGCCCAACCTGCCCGCCGACAAGCACCGGCATTGGCTGCAGCCCAAGGTCGGCCATTACGGCATTTTCAACGGCAAGCGCTGGCGCGCGGAAATCCTGCCGCAGGTGCGCGGCTTCATCCGCGACAATCGCTGACGATCAGCCGCGTCCCGCGCGGGTGACGAGGGCGAGACCGGCGAGGATCGCCGCCATCGCGCCCCAGATATAAAGGCTGTGCGTCTCGCCGAAGAACAGCCAGCCCCAGAACACGCCGAAGATCGTGCTGATGAATCCGGTCTGGCTGAAAAAGACCGGCCCGGCGAGCCGCATCACTTCGAAAAACAGCAGCGACGAAATCCAATACATCGCCGCCAGCGCGATCAGCGCCCAGTCGCCCGCATGGGCCGGCGGGATCGGAATATGGATGCCCTGCCACAAGGCCAGCGGCAGCAAGGCGGCGACCGAACCGACCTGCATCACGCCCGCCAGCGCGATCGAATCCACGCCTGCGGGCCTGGCGCGCGCCACGTAGATGTTCGACAGCGCGTAAAAGAACGGGACCAGCAGATTGAGCGCCACCCACGGAATCATCGCCGGATCGGGCAGGCTGGCGCGCGGGCCCAAGATCAGCAGGGTGCCGATCACGCCGAAGCCGATGCCCGCGACGCGCAGGGGATGGAACTTGTCCATCGCGAAACCCAGCGCCATCGCATAGGTCATGACCGGCGACAGCGTGTTGAGCATCGAGGCGACGCCCGCGGGCACGTGCCCGACGACGAACGCCATCACCGTATTCGGGATCGCGACCGAGGTGGCGCCGGCCAGGATCGCGTAGCGCGTATGGGGGATCAGATCGCCCGCCCGCACACCCCGCCACCTTGCGATGGCGAGCAAAGCGATCGCTGCCGTCGCGCAAACGAAGATCGTCCAGGCCGAAGGCGCGATCCCCTCTTGCATCCCGATCTTGGCGAGCGAAAATTGGGCGCCCCATATGGCACCCATCGCAAACATGTAAACCAAAGCGCGGTATAAACGGGCGGGAGGAATCGACATGCTGCTCGCGAGCTACAACATCCAATACGGCAAGGGCAAGGATCTGCAATACGACCTGGCCCGCATCTGCGCTTCGATCGAAAGTGCGGACATCATCGCATTGCAGGAGGTCGAACGCCATTGGCCGCGTTCGGGCGATATGGACCAACCCGCCGAGATCGCGCGATTGCTGGGCGGCAAGTATTATTGGGTCTACGGCCCCGGCTTCGACGTCGACGCCAGCGGCGGTAAACCCGGCAACCGGCGCGCGCAATTCGGCAATATGGTGCTGTCGCGCTTTCCGATCGTTTCGTCGCGCCACCATTTGCTGCCCAAAATGGGCCTCGCCAAGCAGTACAGCTTGCAGCGTTCGCTGATCGAGGCGGTGATCGTTTCGCCCAAAGGCAATGCGTTGCGGGTGAACTCGCTGCATCTGAGCCATGTGGGCGACGGCGACCGCGCACCGCAGGTCGAGAAGCTGCTGGAAATCCACCGCACGGCGCCGCTGGAAGGCGGGGCATGGTGCGGCGAACGCGACGATGCCGATTGGACGTTCGGCAAGCCGCAACCGCCGATGCCCGCCGAAGCGGTCTATATGGGCGATTTCAACCTGACGCCGGATTCGCCGCTGTATACGCGCCTGACCGCGCCGTATTCGGCCGATTATGGCCGCATGAGCCATGCGGGCGGCTTGGTTGACGCGTTCGTCGTGGCCGGCGGGGCGGAGAACGACCCCAAAGATTGGACCTGCGATACCTGCCCCGAGCCGACGACATTGCGCCGTCTGGATTACTGCTTCGTCTCGACCGAGCTTTCCAAACGCATCAAGAAAGCCTGGGTCGATCAGAAGGCGCAGGGCTCGGACCACCAGCCGATTTTCACCGAGCTGGACTATTGAGGCCTCCACGATGGCGATGATCGTGATGTTTGACTCAATGATTTATGATGAGATTTTAGCCTCAGAGGGCGTTCTTGATCTGCTTAAGATTAAGCATAGCAAGGGGCACATTGAGATTATTGATACGCATGTTCAGCACAATCAGATTTCAAACATCCCGCCGGAAAAGAATGACCACAGAGAAAAACTTCTAGATTTATACGAACAACTCAGACCCTTGGCGAAGCGCGTTCCAACAGCTGCCGGAGTATGGGACGTAACGCGATGGGACGAAGGCACCTTTGGTGAGGGAACGGGCGACTTGAAGCTTGATGAAATCATCAAAGGTAATCCCGATAAGTATGCAACGGATGCGCTAATTGCGGTTACTGCGGCAGCGCATGTAGATGTTCTAGTTACAAAAGACGACACCCTAAGGTCACGAATTCGCGATTCGTCATCCGAATTGAAAACGATGAGCTTTGATGAATTTTCTCAATGGTTGAAATCTTAGCACTGCATTTTTCCAACAACCGGGACTCAATCTGAAATACGAAGCGAAAAGTACCGCGGCGGAATTTCAGATCCAGCGCCGGACGCGCGCGCGATAGGCATCGTAGTCGGCGCCGAACAGCGCCGACAGCGCGCGTTCCTCCGGCCCGATCTGGAAGCGGTTCATATAGAGCACGAAGAACGGCACGGTTAGAACGGCGACCCAGGCGCCGAGATGAAGCGCCCAGCCGGCGAGGATCAGCGCGGAGCCCAGATACATCGGGTTGCGTGTGACGCGATAAAGTCCGTCGACGACGAGGGCGGCACTGCGTTCGGGCGAGATCGGATTCACGGTCGTCCCGCGCGCCCGGAACGCCAGCGCGGCGGCGATCTTGAGGCCGAGCCCGGCTGCCATCGCGGCAAGGCCAAGGACCGCGCGGCCGGGAAAATCGAAGCGCGGCCCGCCGGCCCCCCAAGCGAACAGAAGCAACAGTCCGAGCAGAAGCAGCGGCGGAACGCGCGTTTCGAGAAACGCGCGCTTCATGCCCGCCGCAAGCTGCGGCCGGATTCCGGGTCGAAGATGTGGACGGTCTCGGGCGTCGCCTCGAGCGTCAATTCGCGCGCGGGCGTGTCGATATCGGCTTGCATCGCCAGCACGAAGGCGCTGCCCGCGAGCATGCCGTGCAACAGGCGCGTGGCGCCCAGCTCTTCGGTGACTTCCCAAACGAGCTTCGGCCGGCCGGGGGCCGCGACGCTCGCTTTCGCGTCTTCGGGGCGCAAGCCGATCTCGACCTTGGCGCCAATCTTGGCGTCGAACACATTGGCGTCGTAGGCGAAGCTGCTGCCGTCGGCGAGCGTCACCTTGCCCGGTGCGGCGATGGTGCCGGGGAACAGATTCATCGCCGGCGAACCGATGAAGGTCGCGACGAAAATACTGGCCGGACGGCGATAGATTTCGAGCGGCGTGCCGGTCTGTTCGATGCGCCCCGCGTTCATCACGACGACCTGATCGGCGAGCGTCATCGCTTCGACCTGATCATGGGTCACGAAGATCGACGTGGCTTTGAGGCGGTTATGCAGCTTGCGGATTTCGAGCCGCATCTGCACGCGCAATTTGGCGTCGAGGTTGGAGAGCGGCTCGTCGAACAGGAAGGCCGCCGGCTCGCGCACGATCGCGCGGCCCATCGCCACGCGCTGGCGCTGACCGCCCGACAAAGCGCGCGGCTTGCGCTGCAAATAGGGCTCGATCGCCAGCATGCGCGCGGCTTCGGCCACGCGGCGCTCGATCTCTTCCTTCGCGGTGCCGCGATTGCGCAGCCCGTAGGCCATATTGTCGTAGACGCTCATATGCGGGTAGAGCGCGTAATTCTGGAACACCATCGCGATATCGCGGTCCGACGGCTCGACGTCGTTGACCTTCTTGTCGCCGATCGTGACGGTGCCGCCGCTGATCTCCTCCAGCCCCGCGATCATGCGCAGCAATGTGGATTTGCCGCAGCCCGACGGGCCCAGCAGCACGGTGAAGGAACCGTTCGGAATGGTCAGCGACAGGCCTTTCACCGCCTCCACGCCGCCCGCATAGACTTTCCGCACCGCTTCGAGAACAACGCTCGCCATCGATCAGGCCCCGCTCACTTCTCGGTCTCGACGAGACCTTTGACGAACAATTTCTGCATCAGCACCACGAC
>VFQU01001106.1_pt1 | contig 17584 bp, 22 predicted proteins | sample 3512311 | NCBI WGS metagenome assembly VFQU01 (sample SAMN10412377, study PRJNA504923) | tailings metagenome | isolation source: Relicate 3 Philex TSF3 active mining site | place: Philippines: Tuba, Benguet | collected 2017-08-29
GCTCCAGTTTCGCGAATCAGATCGGGCAAGAGTTCAACCGGATCACCGAATTTGAGAATTAAGCGTCCACCGCGATCGCGCAAATCCTCATCGAGCGATCGTAAACAATCGAGCATAAATGCAACTCGCGCTGATCCGGTTTCAGGATGATGTAAAAGCGCACGATCGAAGATAAACACCGGAATTACAGCACCTCGTGAGATTGCACGATGCAAAGGTGCATGATCACTGATACGTAAATCCCGGCGAAACCAAACGATCGTCCGATTCATTGCTGTTCGATAAATTGGTTGACATCCTCAATCAGGCGGCTCAGTTCGGCTTCAGTGTTGAGTCGAATTCGATCGTCTCGCAAGGTCACGAGCACTCTAGCAGCAAACGGAGATGCCCAAATATTGGGATTGCAGAAAAGCTCTAAAAAGACATCTCCAGTGTAGCGATATTCCATCGACGGTTGGGGTGCGGTTTTACTGCCTGGTGTTGTTTTAGTTGCCGTATTTTTCAGCCGCCCCATTAATTCATTTAACGCGGTTTTTAATTGCTGTGCGGCTTCAGGCGTGAACTGAAACATGACTGAGCCAGTATCAAGGTTTAACGTAAGTTGAGACATTTTCATTTTGATGCGTCGTTTTCAATTATCTGACAATTTTTTACAACAAGTACACTAATCAAATTTGCAATTAATCGAGAAATGGCATGATTACAGTTTGATATTGAGAATTCTTGTAAGAAAACAATCAGATTACGAATAGATAAAAGCACTTATTTCTAAAGCTTTCGAGCTTTTTTTGAGCGTCAGATCTACACTAAAAATCGTAGCAATATTAAACCGATATGCTTTTCGATAATCGATCGACAGTTCGCAAAGTTTTATTGATCACTTTATTCTTAAATCTCTTTGTTTTGCTGCTCAAGGCAGTGGTCGGTTGGCTAACAGGTTCGCTGAGTTTACTTGCTGATGCACTGCATAGCCTAACGGATAGTGCGAGTAACATTTTGGGATTAGCTTCAAGTCGGTTCTCTTCGCCTTTGCCCGATCGCGATCACCCCTATGGTCACCAGAAATATGAAGCGATCGGAGCTTTAGGAGTCGCTGCGTTTCTAGGAATTGCCTGTTTTGAAATTGTGCAAAGTGCGATCGAGCGCATTGGAAAAAACCATATTGTGGCGATCTCTGGTACGGAATTGTGGTTGTTATTGCTGGTGCTAGGTGTGAACCTATTTGTCACGTTCTACGAACGACGAGAAGGACTCCGGGTGAATAGTCCCATTCTGATTGCCGACGCTCAACATACGATGAGTGACGTTTGGGTGACGATCAGTGTGCTAGGAGGGCTGATTGGAATTTGGGTATTCAACTGGCAATGGTTAGATGTAGTCCTAGCATTTCCAGTCGCGATTCTCGTTTTCCGAAGTGGCTGGTCAGTCCTGAAGCAGAATTTGCCGTGGTTAGTCGATGAAATTGCGATCGCGCCCGAAGCGATTCATGCGATCGCGATGTCGGTTCCGGGCGTGTTGAACTGTCACGATATTGCTTCTCGGGGTGTAGTTGGGCGACAGACTTTTATCGAGATGCATTTAATTGTGGACACGAATGAGGTTGAGACTGCCCATCAGATTACGGAAGAGGTTGAAGCAAAACTGATGGAGCGATATAGTCCGGTGCGGGTCATCATTCACGTTGAACCGCCTTCTTATCAGGAAAATCACATTAGTTTTGGGGTTTGAGAAGTGATTCGCAGGTCATCGATCTCAGTGCATAATAGAACTAAATTCTCCAGAACACATCGACATGCTAGATATTCAGAAGCAGTACATTCTTGATGAGAATCAACATCCTATTGCAGTACAAATTGCGATCTCTGATTTCGAGCAAATTGAAGAAATCCTAGAAAACTACGGGCTAGTTCAACTAATGGAAACTTCAGATGAACCTGAACGGCTCTCCAAAAAAGAAGCTCTAAAGTATTATCAGTCGCTCAAAGACAAGCAGCATGTGGGCGGTTGAATACACAAAACGATTTCTGAAAGATTTAGCAGATTTGCCAACAGAGATTCAAGAACGAGTAGAGCCGATTGTCTTCGAGGAGCTAGAGTCGGAAAATCCTTTTGAATTGGGATACTTGGAGAAGCTAAAAGGCTATTCTGACAAATACAAAATCCGTGTGGGCAATTATCGGATTGGAATTACGTTGGACAAAGACGCACAAATCCTGGTCTGTGAGAGAATTGCTCATCGAAAAGAGATTTACAGGCTTTTTCCATAACAAGAGTTAAGGCAACACGAGAATTAAGCATTCTGTTGGCGATCTCAAAATCAGAAAACTTGGGTTGATTGGCAGTCGCTCCAAAAAACTGAGGAATGGTGGCAAGCAACTGAGCAAGGCATCGAAGGAACTAATACCTCTGTGTTTGTGATTGTGCCAGATGAGATTGTTTCAGAGAGATCTGCCATAGCAATTGCCCTTTTGACTGAAACGCGATCGCCGAATTTTCCAGAGTACAATTAAGCCAACCCTACTTCAGAAGTATCATGAGTCCTCTACTCCAGCAAGTTTTGAGTGAGATTGCTCAACTCGCACCCGAAGAGCGATTGCAACTGATTGAACACATTCAACACATGGAAAATCAAACTCAACCGAAGAAATCTTGGCAAGATCTAGAAGGAATTGCTCCAAACCTTCTCAAAGGTCAAGATGCTCAAGATTGGGTGAATCAGATTCGCGAAGAATGGGACGATCGCGAAGAAATGCTTCGAGGATAGTCATGCAATTTGAGCAAGCTTTTTTAGCAGCAACTAAGATTTTCTTAGATACTGCTCCAGTCATCTACTACATTGAGCGAAATGCTCAGTATTTTGCGATCGTTCAACCCATTTTCCAAGAAATACAAAACGGAACTTTTCAAGCAGTAACTTCGCCAATCACACTAGCAGAGTGCTTAATCCTTCCTACACGTCAGGGCTTACAGAAACTCCAGCAAGATTTCACAGCCGTGATTGTTTCTGGAACCAACACCTTTTTTCAACCCAGTGATACGGCAGTCGGATGCAAAACCGCAGAAATTCGAGTGAAATACAATCTGAAACTGCCTGATGCTCTCCAAATCTCAACCGCGATCGTCGCTGGATGTGATGTATTTCTGACCAACGATACAGCTTTAGAGCGAGTCACAGAACTGAGAGTCGTTACGATCAAAAATTTGACGCTTTCATCGTAATCAGGATTTGCGCCTTTGATTTGCTCGCTCACAACTGGATTACACTTTCCAAATCTCGCGATCTTGGAATCACAGAATTACAATTCGCCTGACGAATCTGGCTCCACAGTCACCCCATCTAATCCCACTGAAATCGATTCCCCTTTAATCAAATCGCTCAACTCATGAAACTCGATCCGCATATGATCGCAAGCCTGTTTCAGTTCTGAGCGAAACCCGTTCAAATCCGAACCATAGCCACAGAGCATCGCAGCCTCTTCGATTCCTTGTTTCGCATTTGCTCTGGCACAATCTACTAAATCCAATCCAGTCAGCCGAGTGGAAGAAGCCATTAGATACTCCTAAAATCAACTCGTTTCAGTATTCGCGATCGCATCACAATCGCGCTTCTCTCACAAGAAAGAACCTTACTGATGCCAATACTGGTATGCAGCACACGCCATCGTCACAACTCCCGTTACGATCGCACTTTCATCGACCTCAAACTGCGGATGATGCAACGGATAATTTTTCTTATCCGCAAATCCAACGCCTAAACGGAACATACTCCCCGGCGCATATTGCAAATAGCACGAAAAATCTTCTGCACCTAAAGAAGGCTCTGGAATAATCTGAATACTTTCGCTGCCCCAAACCTCACGCGCCGCCGACTCTAACAAATTCGTCAATTTCGCATCATTCTGCACCGAAGGCGTACCGCGTCGATAGTTCATCTCATACTTCGCCCCGTAAGTCTGACAGACACTCGACACAATATTCTCAATCCAAGTTGGGAGCGCGTCATTTGTCTCAGGATGCAGCGATCGCACAGTGCCCATCATCGTCACCTGATCCGCGATCACATTCGGCGCACGTCCGCCGCTAATTTTCCCGATCGTCAACACCACCGGACGCAACGGATTCTGAGTCCGACTAATCGCCTGCTGCAAAGCCGTAATCACCTGCGACGCAATCCAAATTGCATCGATCGCCTCATGCGGACGCGCCCCATGTCCCGACTCGCCAATAATTGTCAACTCCAGATCATCCGCTGCCGCTGTCAATGCCCCATATCGAATACCAATCTTTCCAGCTGGAATACTGGGAAACACATGCACCGATAAGATCGCATTCACATCATTCATCGCGCCATCCTGAACCATCCACTGCGCGCCTTGAGCAATTTCCTCCGCAGGCTGAAATAGAAATCGAACCTTTCCTGGAAGAGAAACACCTAGTTGCGATAATACCATCGCCGTTCCAAGCCCCACAGTCGTATGTACATCATGACCACACGCATGCATAATTCCGGGCTGTCGAGACGCAAATTCGAGTCCGGTGCGCTCTTGAATCGGTAATGCATCCATATCGGTGCGAATCGCTAGCAGTCGCGGATCATCCCCGCCCGAAAGCTCACCGATGACTCCAACTTTCCCGATCGCTTCTTTTACATGCAATCCACAAGACGACAAAACCCCAGCGACATACACTGCGGTTTGCTGTTCTTGTCCACTTAGCTCTGGATGACTATGCAAATGGCGACGGATTTCAATGAGGCGAGGCGCAAGTGAAAGGGCGAGATCTTTAATGCGGTCTTTCATGGGTGAAAATCGTTGCGTTTCACCCATGATAAAACGGTCAATTTGCAAACAGCACAATATTGCGCCAAGTTCCAGCATCTAATTGCTCGATCGGCAAAACTTGATCGAGCGATCGCATCTCTGCATACTGCACGTAGCCCAATTCGCGCAAAAGTTGTTTCATTTCTGCTGCGGGTGTTCTGGCTGCTTTCAATGTGTCAGGATTGATTTCCATAATCAGAATCGGCTTTCGTGCGGCAATCATCTTTCTCGCGCCGTTGAGAAAACGATATTCACAGCCTTCCACATCCAGCTTCATCACCACTCTGCCCGGAAGACTCTGCCAATCTAGAGCATCAAACGGCTTCATGGGCACAGTCACTTTCTCATAGTCCTGAGTGCCCGAATGTTCTTGATACAATCCTGCTGCGCCGGATGTATCTTTCGGAATCATCAACTCCACTTCGCCTTCTGTATCTCCAACAGCAATTTGATGCACCTGAAAAGGCGAGAAGCGATTTTCAGACAGTGAAAGTTCGATCGCTTTTGCCAGTTTTGGCTGCGGCTCGATCGCAATCACTTTGCCTTGAGTCGCGACTAATTGACTCGCTACGATCGAGAAACTGCCGTGATTTGCCCCGACATCCAAAAAGGTATCTCCTGCACTCAAGTAGCGCGACAGAATCTTAGTATCTGCCTTATGGCTCATTAATTCATGCACCACCGCAAACATTCGCCAATCCTTCGCATCAAGAAAGACTGTAAATTCTGGAAGTTGAAGTTTGAGATACTGCTGGTTCGAGAATTTGGCAACCATTGGAAAAAGGAGATGTCCTCCTCGTAGATATCCGGCTCCTGTGATGTCAAAGAACCATTGGCAATAGACTCCAAAGAAGCGATACAAACCAGGTAGCTGCTGTCTCAAAGTCGGATCACAGATCCACTGCAAAATTGGGCGTTGAAACACCCATCCCCCCATCCCGTCATACTTAAGAACAGAGGCAAGATAATTCAAACCTGGAATTGTTTTCACTGCCTTCTTCAGACGAAGGGTTTGAGAAGTCATAACTGTATGCAATGCAACGTCTTTCCCAGGATTCCCCATTGGTTCCCTAACTTTTCGTTAAGAGAAAACGTTGCAAATTGCATACAAGTACTCTGAATCATTACCCCCGATGGACTAGAGTGATAAGAGGTAGAGTTCCTCTACCGCTCACATCACGTCATCCGAAGGATACCCCGGTATGCATTTGAGTGAATTGACCCACCCAAACCAGTTGCACGGTTTGTCGATTTTTCAGCTTCAGCAAATTGCACGTCAAATTCGCGAAAAGCACTTACAAACGGTCGCAGCGATCGGGGGGCACCTCGGTCCCGGATTGGGTGTTGTCGAACTAACCCTCGCCCTCTATCAAACCCTAGATCTCGATCGCGACAAAGTGATCTGGGATGTCGGACATCAAGCGTACCCGCACAAACTGATTACGGGTCGTTATGCCAATTTCGATACGTTGCGGCAAAAAGACGGCGTTGCAGGCTATCTAAAGCGCTGTGAAAGCAAATTCGATCATTTTGGTGCAGGTCACGCTTCCACCAGCATCTCTGCTGCATTAGGCATGGCGCTGGCTCGCGATGCCAAAGGTGAAAATTACAAAACTGTTGCTGTGATCGGTGACGGTGCGCTCACTGGCGGTATGGCACTCGAAGCGATCAACCATGCAGGACATTTGCCCAAAACAAATCTTCTGGTGGTGCTCAATGATAACGAAATGTCGATTTCGCCCAACGTTGGTGCAATTCCCCGCTATTTGAATAAAATGCGGCTCAGCCCGCCTGTCCAATTCCTCACTGACAACATTGAGGAACAAATGAAGAACATGCCATTTTCTCCAGAGTTGTCGCGACTCAAAGAAGGCATGAAGCGACTGGCAGTGCCCAAAGTCGGAGCCGTGTTTGAAGAACTTGGCTTTACTTATATGGGTCCAGTCGATGGACATAACTTAGAGGAATTGATCGCAACCTTTAAAGAAGCGCATAAACAAACTGGCCCCGTGCTGGTGCATGTGGCAACCGTAAAGGGAAAAGGATATGCGATCGCCGAACAAGATCAAGTCGGCTACCATGCCCAAACGCCATTTAATCTGGCAACAGGTAAAGCGATTCCTTCGAGCAAGCCCAAACCTCCGAGCTACTCGAAAGTGTTTGGCGAAACCCTGAGCACGTTGGCTGAAAACGATCCTCGCATTCTCGGCATCACTGCAGCGATGGCAACGGGAACCGGATTGGATATTTTCCAAAAACGAGTGCCCAAGCAGTATATCGATGTTGGGATTGCTGAACAACATGCTGTCACTTTGGCAGCAGGTCTCGCGTGTGAAGGAATGCGTCCAGTCGCGACGATCTATTCCACCTTCTTGCAGCGTGCTTACGACCAGATCGTGCATGATGTCTGTATCCAGAACGTTCCTGTGTTCTTCTGTATGGATCGTGCCGGAATTGTTGGCTCAGATGGACCGACACATCAAGGCATGTATGACATCGCCTATCTGCGATCGATTCCCAACATGGTGCTGATGGCTCCGAAAGATGAAGCCGAATTGCAGCGCATGATTGTTACGGGAATCAATCACACGCAGGGACCGATCGCGATGCGTTATCCGCGCGGCAATGGTTATGGTGTGCCGTTGATGGAAGAAGGTTGGGAAGAATTACCGATCGGTAAGGCTGAAATTCTCCGTCAAGGGGATGATTTGCTGCTGCTTGGATATGGCTCGATGGTCTATCCCGCAATGCAAACGGCTGAAATTCTCAGCGAGCATGGCATCGAAGCAACTGTAGTGAATGCTCGGTTTGCGAAGCCGCTCGATGAAGAGTTGATCCTGCCATTGGCTCAAAAAATTGGGCGAGTCGTGACGCTGGAAGAAGGCTGTCTGCAAGGCGGATTTGGGTCTGCGGTTCTCGAATCCTTAATGGATGCTGAGGTGATTGTACCTGTGACACGGATTGGTGTGCCGGATATTCTGGTCGATCATGCGACTCCGGATCAGTCTAAAGCGGAGTTAGGTTTAACTCCCCCTCAAATGGCAGAACGAATTCTGAAATCGTTTGCGAAACAGCCCTCTGTAGCAGCGATTTAGATACGATCGAGGTTCCTAGTTGTAGAAATTAGGAACCTCGATTTTTAAGAAGAAGCGTTATGGCAACTTCATTTTTTGCGGTTCGATTCTTGAAAATCCAGAACTTTTCCATATAAACTCGCAACAGATTCCTGATCAAAAAGCACATCTTTCGTCTTAAGATAATCGCCATTTCCCAGATGGCAAGCTGCCCAGAACTTCGCGACTTCTGAGGGTTCCATATTCGCTAAGAGGATCTGTAACCCCTGCTGAAGAACTTGTTGTTCATTCTTCACTTGAATCATTGCTGCTCATCTCCAATACAAAATCCGCTGGGTTGACAACTCTCATCGTCAGAGCTTGGCAACGATTAATCAATCGCTTATCGCAAGTAATGAAATAATCGCTATTTGCCGTCTCAGCACCTGCCACATGAAGTGCATCGATCGCTTTCACTCCATTATGTCCTAGTTGTTCTGCTCGCTGCTGGATTGCCTCATTCACTTCTTGTCGGATTTCAGCAAGCTGAAGATATCGAGTCATCGCTTCTTGCCGGAGCAGATCTGAATTTCGGCGATTTTCATACTCCAACACAGAGGATGTAACTAACTCAACGATTCCAGCTTCAACCATTTGTAGAATGATTACGACTGCTTGAAGTTCAAGGAAAATTTTCGGTTGAGTTTGATCATCGAAAGGGCGATTGTAGGCACTTGTGTCCAGATAGATTCTTGTCATTCAATCAAGCAACACTAATATTGCCATCTTAAAATCTCCTCAGAAATTACGATCGCACTTTTCGTAACTCGATTCCAGAATTGAAATCCCAAATTTTTCCGTCCAAACCCCTGTAGATGTGGAATAATAGATCTTCGTGTCTTGACACATTTATCGTTCTCGTCAGTGCAAAAATCATGGCAAAGAATAAAGGCGTAAGACTAATCATTACGCTGGAATGTACCGAATGTCGGACGAATCCGGCAAAGCGTTCTCCTGGTGTTTCTCGATACACCACCTCTAAGAATCGTCGTAACACCACAGCTCGTTTAGAACTGAAGAAGTTCTGTACGCACTGCAACAAGCATACGGCTCATAAAGAGATCAAATAACCGAATCTCGGTTGTCAGCAAAAGCTGGTAAGTTTTTGCCCGCAGTGATAACTGCCGCCCAATGACCTTTTACCAAACATACTTCCATGAGCTATTTCCGTCGTCGAATTTCTCCAATCAAACCAGGTGATCCGATCGATTACAAAGATGTCGATCTCCTGCGCAAATTCATCACCGAACGCGGCAAAATCTTGCCCCGTCGAATCACAGGACTCACTGCAAAACAACAACGGGATTTGACCGTTGCGATCAAGCGCGCCCGTGTGATTGCATTACTGCCCTTCGTCAACGCAGAAGGCTAAAAGAATTGTTTTAGGGAGATGGGGAGATAGGGAGAAGTGCCACCGCGATTCTTGCTCCCCGTTTCCCCATCTTTTGTGATCACCCTAGTTACACCCCACAGATTTCAATGGAGAAGGGAACCTTAGTCGAATTTCGCGTCAATGGTGAGCGTCGTCTCGCTGTTGCCGAGCGTCCAGAAGGCAAAAAGCACTGGATCGTAATTGACGATCGTTCTCAGAATCATACGCTTCACCCGCGACAAATCACCTACGAAGTCGCCAACCAAAGTTTTAAACCGACGGATATCCCTAGTTTTCTCAAAGAGACGCAGCCTTATCTCGACCCTTCAAGCCTAGAGGTTGCTTGGGAAATTCTTATCGAAACCGGAGACAGCACTAACCCTGAGGAAATGGCAATACTGCTGTTTTCCGACAAAAGTGCAGCGATGTGTTACGCTGCTCACTACTTACTTTCAGAAGATAAGCTTTACTTTAAGCAGAAGGGCGATCGCTATGAGCCACGTTCTGCGAATCAAGTGGCAGAATTAAAGCATCAGATCGAGATGGAAGCTCAACGCCAACGCGAATGGCAGAGTTTCTTAGAGCGAGTCCGATTCGCCTTGGACGGGGAAACGGTCGAATGGCAAGCCAGCGATCGACCTCGTTTAGATGCGTTAGAGCGATTTGCAGTCAGCGAAGAAACTCCCAATCGGGCTAGCGCACTCGAACTGATGTCTGCTCTAAAGCGTCCTGAAACCTCTCCCGCCGCCTTTCAACTTCTCGTTGACCTGAGAATTTGGAGTCCTCACGAGAACTTGTTTCTACGGCGCGCACAGGTTCCGATGCAATTTTCTCAGAAGGTTTTGGAAGTGGCGCACCACCGTTTGGAATCCCCACCTGAAGATTTAGATGTCAATCGTCTTGATTTGACACACTTAAAGGTTTATACGATCGACGATGAAAGCACAAAAGAAATCGACGATGGTTTGAGCTTGGAAGTGTTACCTGATGGGCGAGAGCGCATTTGGATTCATATTGCTGACCCGACTCGGTGGGTGGTACCGGGGGATGAGTTAGACCTCGATGCGCGCAAGCGGATTACAACGATTTATTTGCCAACGGGCATGATTCCGATGTTTCCGTCGGAGTTGGCGACGGGTCCGATGAGCTTGAATCCGGGTGTCATTTGCTGTGCGTTGAGTTTTGCAGTGACCCTGACCGCAGAGGGTGCGATCGACGAGTACAGTATTCATGCGAGTTCGATTCGATCGACGTATCGTCTGACCTATGATGATGTCGATGAAATGCTGCATTTAAACGTGCAGGGCGAACCGGAAATCGAAGGATTAGCCAAGTGGGCAAAGCAGCGCACAGCATGGCGGCAGACTCAAGGCGCGATTAGTATTCATATGCCGGAGTCTTCGATCAAAGTCAAAAATGACGGAGAAGTAACGATCGAGGTTCTAGACGATTCGATGTCTCGGCAATTGGTCGCTGAAATGATGATTTTGGCGGGTGAAGTGGCGGCGCGCTATGCTCAGACTCACAGTTTGCCATTACCGTTTCGGGGACAGCCTCAACCAGAGCTTCCTTCAGATGAGGAATTATTGCAGCTTCCAGCGGGACCAGTACGATCGTGTGCGATTCGGCGCTGTATGCCTCGGAGCGAATTGACGATTACGCCTGCGCGTCATGCGAGTTTGGGATTAGATACGTATACTCAAGTCACTTCTCCCATTCGCCGTTATAGCGATTTACTCGCGCATTTTCAGATCAAGGCGCATTTGCGGGGCGATGTACTGCCCTTCTCTGAAGAAGAAGTCAAAGAATTGATGATCAATATTGGCTTAGCTGTTCAAGAAGCGGTCTTTGTCGAGCGGCATACGAATCGCTACTGGAGTTTGGAGTATCTCCGCCGACATTCAGATGAGGTTTGGGATGCTCTGATGCTGCGCTGGTTGCGAGAGCATGAAGGCTTAGGATTAGTGTTGCTAGAAGAGCTAGGTTTAGAATTACCAATGGTGTTTCAACAACGATCGATTCGCCCCGGTGATCAATTGCGCTTGAAAGTGAGCTTAGTTGATCCACGTCGCGACGAAATCCGATTCCAAGAAGTAACTTCACAAGAAGCTCAGCAGGTTGCAGGTTAATTAAAGGTTACAGTAGGCGCGATTCGCATGGAGTTTGAGTGGAACCCAGAAAAAGCGGAATCAAATTATAGAAAACATGGCATCTCCTTTGAAGCAGCAGCAACTGTATTTGATGATGCTCTGTCTTTCACCTTCCCAGATCCAGATCATTCGATCGGAGAAAGTCGCTACGTTATCATTGGGATGTCTCAATATGGAGAACTGCTAGTCGTTGCTCATACTGACCGAGACGAAAAAATCCGAATTATCAGCGCCCGAAAAGCCACTCGTTCAGAAAGGAGGTTCTATGAGCAAGGAGAATGAGATGGAAGATGAATTACGCTCTGAGTATGACTTTTCTCAACTTGGAGAAGGAGTCCGAGGGAAATATATTGAACGATATCGAAAAGGAACCAATTTAGTTCTCCTAGCTCCTGATGTTGCACAAGCTTTCCCAACCGAAGAAGATGTCAATAATGCTTTACGGCTATTGATGCAAGTTGCTCAGCGCCAAGTGAGTAGATCATCCGAGTCAGAGGCATAGGCGGCTCGATTCGCCCCGGTGATCAATTGCGCTTGAAAGTGAGCTTAGTTGATCCACGTCGCGATGAAATCCGATTCCAAGAAGTAACTTCACAAGAAGCTCAGCAGGTTGCAGGCTAATTGTGAGCATTTACATTGCTACAATTTAGAGCCAGCAAGCTAGCTCTAATTGCTGCTGGATGATTTGAATTGACCTAGAATTAGACCAAGCATTCAATTTCTAGTCATGCCTACTGCACAGACTCATTCTCAGGATTCTGTAATCCGGCTTCATAACAAAAGTTGGCAAGATTTTGAGCAAATGGATCGTCTTTTCTCTGAGGTGAAAAGACGGTTGAGTTTTTATCAAGGAACCATTGAATTACGGATACCTGGACAAGACCACGAAGTTTTTTCGGGAATCATTGCTTTTCTGCTAGGGCTTTACTGCTTGGACAAAAGAATCTGGTTTCTTCCTACAGGAAGTTTTACTCAGAAAAAACCGCCTGAAGCTGCGGCAGAAGCAGATGAAAGCTATTGTTTTGGGTCTAGAAAACCGATTCCAGATCTCGCGATCGAGATTATTTTCACTTCTGGTAGTGAGTCTAAATTGTTGAAGTATCAAGCTCTAGGAGTGCTAGAAGTCTGGTTTTGGGAAGATGGTGTATTTAAGCTGTATCGCTTATCTGACAATGGATATCAAGCGATTCAAAGCAGTTTGATTCCAGGGTTAGAAGATTTGGATATTCAACTTCTCAGTCGATGCGTTTTGATAGCAGAAACGGATATGCAGACTGCTGTCAATGAATTGAGAAAAGGGATTTAGGAAATTAGCGTCGTAGCTCTTGAATGCTCTGGCGAATCAGTGGAATGGTTGAGCCTAGAATTAAAACTGCGATCGCTAAACTAATCGCGCCATCTGCCCACATCCAATGGAATGCAGCAACCGCGATCGCTGCGATAATCACTCCAATTGCTCCCAACGCATCTGCGACCACATGCAGGAAAGCGGCACGCAAATTCAAATCGAATTCGCTGCCTTGATGCAGCACTGCAATGTTAATTCCATTGACAACTAAGCCTACGATCGCAGTCAGTAACATTGGAATGCTGGAAATCTCTGGTGTAGCCGTTTGAAATCGCTCGATCGCTTCCCAAATAATCCAAATCGTGACGGCAACTAGTCCCAAGCCATTGAGTAAAGCAGCCCAAGTTTCAGGCGATCGGCTCGGTTTAATCGCAACGGTGTTCTCTCCAATCCAGCCCCATTGCATCGGAGATTGAGCGATGCGAGTGGCGAGCAACGCCAGCAACAAAGCAAAGCAATCAGAAACTAAATGTCCTGCTTCAGCCACTAATGCAAGACTATGACTTGATAGCCCGATCGTACATTCCGCAACAGCGAAACTTCCCACCAGAATGAGAGCGGTGAGAAGTTGACGCTGTTTGGTTTGCGGATCGTGGACAGGACAGGAACAATCGTGCGGGTGCATCGGCTCTCTCAACTAACACAAAGAGTCAGGGATCTCTGACTGTGATTAGTGTAGATGAGTTTCCGAGGATTGTCCGAAAAATCTACCACTTCTTATAAGGGAGGAATTTTCCATTCATTGTGACGAGGACGCGATCGCCTTTTGGATCTTCAACTTTCTCAATATCAAGCGTGAAGTCGATCGCGCTCATGATGCCGTCGCCAAATTTCTCATGGATAACCTCTTTCATCGGCATTCCATACACCTGCATGATTTCATAGAACCGATAGACCAAAGGATCAGTCGGCACGATCGGCCCTAATCCTTTCACCGTGGAGCTTACTAATTCAGGCACAAGATCCAGGCTTAAGCCTAATGCTTCTAATAATTTGGTTGCTTCTTCTTCAGATGCACTCGCTTGTCGATAAAACAACGCTGCGATCCAAACTTCATCGCGTCCAAGCACAGATTCGAGATCTGCAAAGCTCAATCCTTTTGCTTTTTTCGCGGCGAATAGTTTCTGTGAAATTTCTGGAATAGTCATCATGCAATCAAACTCGATACCGTTCTACTTGTAGTCGAGTTTGATCCCGCTGCGTTGTTACAAACGATACAAAAAATGGGGAGCGCTTTCTACTCTCCCCATTCTGCATTTGCGATCGCCTTATGATTCAGACGTTGCTTCATCTTTCGGTTTTGCTTGGGCTTGCTCACGCTCTTCTCGTTTTTTACGATCGGCAGCCAAAGCTTCTGCAATCACAACTTGCATCTGATTCATTTTTTCGAGATTGCTGCGATACAGTTCTAAATCTTTCTGAACTTTCTCTTCGGAAATATTTAACGCTTGGCAAATTTGCTTAAACGTCTCGTTCAGTTTTGCGGTGTCTTTGACCACATCAGGGCTAGACGCTTCCAAAATCGTATATAAACCCACGGCAAAAAGGCGGCTGTACTTGAATTTTGGATTCGACGCGACGGCTTGTAACGCCTCTCGATAATCGTATGCCTTATCTGGAATCAGCATTGAATCCCAAGCTGCGCTTGATGCCGTCGAAACTAATCGCTGAGCATCAGTGCGATATTGCTGTGGATCCGCTTCTAATGCTTTGCATAATGCTGTAAAAATCGACTCTTTATCAGCTTCAGGGCGATACCCTTGCATAAAGCGATCGAAAGTTGTCACGACACCCAATGCATAAAACGGGTCGTAACGAAAATCAGTATTCACAGCCAGTAGGTGCATTTCGACCATCAATTCTTCCACGACTCGGCGGAAAATCGAATTCACCGGACGGGTGTGAAGACTATAAAACGATCGCTTAGTATCGGAAACAGTACGGACGCTATTCACGGTTTAATTTCTGTGGGATTCTACATTCAACCATTGTAAAGGGTATTGTGGGATCGATATTTTTTTGATCAACCTAGGGAACTGAATCTGCCAAAATCATTCAAGCCATTTGTATTCGGATGAGGTCTGTATGCAGCGCTTAATCACTATGACACTTTCTCTTGCCATTTTGGGTCAGAGTTCAGCAATGGCAGCACTTCCTGATGTTGAAACGTTTAATTTCGTGATGAGCAAATATAGTCTGCTGATGCGGCAGACGCGGGATGGTTGCGAATTTTATACAGATCCAGAATTTATCGTGGCACGTCAGGAACGCCCCAATCAGCCAGATAAAAATATTCGTCAACTGATCGTTGTGCAGACGATGGGAAAAAATAGCGGGACAGCTTGCAGTGGCGTGTTTCAGTTTCTCTATGCAGATGTGAATTGCAAAACCAATCAGATCACGTATACCAACGGAGTCGGCTCTCCTGCAACTTGGAAAACCGATCGCTATTCTGATCCACAGATGACGAAAAAGATTTGTGCGCTGCCGACGGTTGAATTCGGTACGCCTACTCAGAATCTCCCGCCTGCAAAATAGTTTTAGAAACGAGTCGAGTTTTTTTACGATCGACTTCCGATAAGTCTTCTCCTAAACTCAGTTGAGTTGCATTAGTTTGTAAAACGGTTGCCGCATTGCGATCGCCCATTTGCAAAGCAGTTTGTGCGGCTGTTTGCAGCATTGTTACGGCTCCTTGTCGATCACCTTGCTGCAATTTGGTTTCGGCGATTTGGGTTTGTCGATATTTTGCGAGAGCGAGAATATGCTGCTGAACGTCTGAGTTTGGTGCGGGTTGGTATTGAGTTTGAGCTGTAATTTCAACCGGGAAGGTTTCAGAGGCGAGTGCTAATTCACCTGAAGTTGGATCATCGTATTTCACTTGAATTTCGGCGATCGTATTTTTCCCTTCCGGCAACTGCGTCAGGTAAACATTCGCCAAAATCACGCGAGGTGAGCCGACCATCAAATCGCCTAAGCGCGCGCCGACTAAGTTATCTTCATGCTGCACAAGTAATTCGACGGTTTCGGGTGCAACTTGGGCGACAGGCTTAAAGTCTGCGAGGCGAACTCCTGGCGATAAAACAATGCGTAAAAAGGCATTCGTTAAGCCGATCGATTGAATGCGATCGAACAATCGCCCAAACTCTGTCACCGCTTGCTCAGGTTCTTGAATATAAGAAAGTGCCCCACCACCCGCATCGGCGATTTTTTCTAAAACGTCTTGATTCCAAGCGCTTCCGAATCCGAGTGAATTAATCGACAGACCGTATCCGGTCGCGACTTGAGCGAGTTTGAGACAGCGATCGTTACTGCCGTGTTCATTCTCTCCGTCCGTCAAGAGAAACATTTGTGAAACGGCATTCTTTTTCCCTTTTGCGACTTCTTCAATTCCGAGTCGAATCCCTTCGTCGATCGCAGTTCCGCCCGAAGCTTCCAGACGGTTTAAGGCGAGTTTTAACGGCTCTGGATCATCAACGACTTGATTGGGTAAGAGAACTTTGGCTTTGTGATTGAAGGTGACAATCGACAGCCGATCTCCTGGAGATAAGCGATCGATGAGCCTAGCGGCGGCTTGTTGAACAGTTTGCAGCGATCGACCTGCCATCGATCCACTCTGATCGAGAACCAGACAGAGATTGAGCGGAGTCTCACGAGGCGACGCTTGGGGGATGGCTTCGATCGAGATTGCCATCTGACGCTGACTACTTGCTTGAGCAGCATCAATATGGACATCACTCAGCGCACAGTTCAAACCGACCTGCATGATAACAACTCCACTTTGGAGAACTTTGACTTGCTCAACAACTACAGCTTAGCTTATGCTCTCTCCGCATTCGGATTGCCGAACGATTCAAATTGATTGGTTCGAGTTTGTCTGACGGGTGCAGGGAGTGTGAGCAGAGCACACCAAAACTCTGAACATATTCTTGTATGATACCTGTGCAAATCAAAATCAATGTCTAATAACGATGCAGAGCAACATCTTCACCTCTGTTTTACTGCCGCTGGCTCTGGCAATTGTGATGTTGGGTATGGGGTTAAGTCTGGTTGCAGAAGACTTTAAACGAATTACTCGTGATCCCAAAGCAGTTGCGGTGGGCACGATCTGCCAGCTATTGCTGCTGCCGCTGATTGGGGTACTGATCACATTGGTTGTTCCCATGCAACCCGAAATCGCGGTTGGTCTGATTGTTCTGGCAGTTTGTCCGGGTGGCCCTTCTTCTAATCTCATAACTTATCTGGCAAAGGGCGATGTTGCTCTGTCAGTAACGCTCACAGCGCTGAGTAGCATCGCTACTGTGTTTACGATTCCGATTTTTACAAATCTGGCGCTGCAATATTTCCTAGGGCAAAGTGCGGCAATCGCTCTACCGATTGGGCAGACCATGCTGCAAATTTTTCTGATCACACTGCTACCGACAGCGATCGGCATGGCAATTCGTCATCAGTTTCCTGACACAGCACGCCGTCTAGAAAAGCAAATGAGCCGACTTGCCATAGGATTGTTAGCGCTGATTATTGTGCTGTTGCTGGTACGAGAAGGGAGTAAGCTCCCAGGATTTCTGGTGCAGGTAGGAATCGGTGTCGTATTGCTCAACCTCCTGGCAACACTAGCAGGATTTCTGGTCGGAAAGCTTTTTCGGCTGCCGCTCGCTCAACAAATCTGTATCGCTATTGAAGTCGGGATTCAAAACGGAACGCTAGCAATTGCTATCACTGCGGGTCTACTCAACAACCCCGATATGGCTGTGCCCGCTGCGGTTTATAGCTTATTGATGTAT